>Ga0075302_1000082_pt1 | contig 12094 bp, 13 predicted proteins | sample Browns_TuleB_D1_FD_120059 | JGI IMG/M metagenome (GOLD analysis project Ga0075302, IMG submission 120059) | Natural and restored wetland microbial communities from the San Francisco Bay, California, USA, that impact long-term carbon... | ecosystem: Environmental > Terrestrial > Soil > Wetlands ...
GCAGATGATGCACGGGTTCCCCATGCACCCGTGGAGGTCGGGACCCCGGGCCTTCCGGTCGAACGACTCGACCGACGCGACCGCGATGGCCGCGACCTTCAGCATGCGGTCCCGAAAGTCGTCCGGCGGCTCACTGGGTTTCGTGGAGCTGCGCGCCTCTTCGATCAGCCCCCTCACCTGCGTGGCGATCCGGTCGGCCCACTCGAACCAGGGGAGCCGGTCGTCGTGGTCGGGCCCGCCCCACTGCTCATCCTGCCGGACCCGCTCGAACTCGACCTCGCCGAACACCTGTTGGCGGGCGGCCCGCTGGGAAGCAACGATCTCGCTCGTGACCATCTCAGTCCCCCCAGCCCCGCAAGTAGGCCGCACAGCGCGTGCTGCCGGGGTCGCCCCACCGACAGCCCTGGGCGATCCCGGCGCCGTAGCTGTAGTCCATCTCGCCCTCGGCGGCCTCGCGGGCCCCCACCTCCAGGCGCCAGAGGATGACCGCTCCACAGAACAAGCAGCAGAGCACCGCCGCAGCCCACCAGCCCAACATGACCCTCATCGCAGCTCCTTTTCGTTCCAGCACTCCGGGACGGCTGGCGTCACCCCCAACCCCCAAGGCAGTTCCCTGACCAGCCGGGTGAAGATGTCGAACGAGAAGGTCCTATTGAACAGGCATGTCATCGTCCCTTGAACTCCTTCTCGCCGAACACCCGGGTACGGAGGATCCCGTACAGCTCGGCGTCCCGTTCGAGAAGGGTCCAGGGGTCGTTCACGTAGGCGGTGGCGCTTTCGATGAACATGTCGCGTGGTCCCAGCTCGGCGGTCCGGTTGATGAAGCGGTTTCGCTCACTCCCGGTCGTCCCCTCGGGCGGGACGTACCGACCATCCAACGTCCAAACCGGGCGGTCCCGCCGCCAGGTCATGATGGTCTTGCGATCCCTAGCTGAGATTCCGACATCTGTCAACACTTTTTCGAGCCGTTCGTCCGTTGCCTCCCGGAGCCGCTTTTCCAGCGCGACCGTCGGGATGTTGTCGACGAGCTGGCGCCGCATGCAGGTGAACGGCGTGAACGTCTGGAGGAGGGTCTCGATCGTCTCGGGCGCGAGGTTTTGGGGGCCAACCTCGTCGCGCGCGTGTAGCTCGTCCATGATGCGACGGACGTCGGCATCCTCGTCGTAGACGCGGGCCGCCCACCCGCGCAGCACGGCAGCCGAAATGGTGTTGCCGTCGTCCGACGAGAACTGGCTGACGAGCAGGCGGTTGTCGGGCGTGGTCCACGACGTCACCTGGCCGAGGACGGGGTCGGGCAGGTCGGCGGCCGCCCGGAATTCGTCCGTCTCCCCCACATCCTTGACGAACCGCAGCTCGGTCGGCTGGTACTGCTGGTAGGGGGTCTCGCGGATGACGTCGAGCGTTTCCTTGACCTCCCCCTCGTGTTCGACGGGCACGTCGTGGACCTCCACGCCGTAGTACGTCTGGTAGTCCTGGACGACGTCCTCCATTTCCAGGCGGCTGCGATCGAAGACGGTCTGGCCGGGCGCGAACCGCTCGGGCTCGTCGCGGTACATCTGCTCCATCGATTCGAGCGTGACGTGCGAGACGATCGGGGTCGGCCAGCACCGGCAGTTCGGGTGGGTCAAGGTCGAGAGGGGGTAGCGGCCCCCGTCGCTCAACAGGGTGTCGATCGAGTGCTCGGTGCCGTCGAGCGACAGGCACGTCGGGCAGGTCCGCTGTTCGGCCGTGTGCGAGTTGAACTTGACCTTCGTGAACCCTTGCTCCCGGTAGCCCGTCAGGGTCGACAACCAGTAGGCGTTCGCCGTCTCCGTCCTGGTGATCCGCTGGACCATCCAGAGCATGTTGTCGTAGAGGGACTTGACCTCTTCGCGCAGCACCTTGCGGTCGACGATCACCTCTTCGAGCTTCTTGCGCTCCTGCCGGATGATGTCGTTCGCGATGGCGGTCGGGTTCTTGGCGGCCGCGCCCGGCCGGGCGAGCGCGTCCAGGATGTCGCGCTTCATCTGCTGGTCGGTGATGGTCTTGACCTTCTGGAGGGAGGTCTGGCGAAGGCGGGCGAGCTGGGCCTGCTCCTCCAGGGTGTCGATCGTCTGGGCGCGCCTCCGCGGCCGCTGCTTGTCGAACCCGGTCAGCAGGTAGGAGTGCTGGCGGGCCCCGACCCACAGGCCGTTCCACCCACTCGTCCACGCGTCCTTGTCGAGGTTGGCGAGCTGGTTGGCGACCGACAGGCGGATGTACTCGGCGAACACGTCGTCCGTGATGGGGAGGCCGCGGTCGAGCGCCTCCTCCAGGGTGGTCCAGAGGGCATCGAACGTCTTCTCCCAGCCGTCGACGACCAGGTTCTCCAACTGCTTGATGTACCGCTTGGACGTCGGGTCGAGCCTCGACCGCCAGAGGGCCCGTTGCCAGTCCTCCCTCGACTCGTAGGCGGTCGGGTCATCGTGGTGGGGGTCCCGGATGGTCGTGTCCCGGCGACCCGCATGGAGGTGATGGTGGGGGTGACCAACGTCACATGCGGCCGCGATGGCCTGCCTCGCCGGGTCAGCGGCGACGAAAGGGGCTGGGGGTGCCGCCACCTCCCGGGGCGGCCGTCACGTTGCCCTCGCCGACCAGCAAGGCCGACAGGCTCGCCCGGCCGCCCAGCAGTGACTTGCCGTTCGACTTGGGGCGGGCCCCCTGGAACGCCCGCGCGAACATGTCGGCCGCCTGGGCGTCCGAATCGACCCCGTGCTCGGGGAGGAGGTCGTAGAGGTCGCGGGTGACATCCTCGGAGGCGGCCTCCAAGACGCCCTCGAACACGAGGATCTTGCGGAGGCTGCCGACATCCTCGTCGGGGTAGCCCTGGCTCTCCAGGTACAGCTCCAGGTCGGCCCACGCCTCCTCGTAGTCATCGCGCTCGACCGCCTGGACGAACCGGGGGGTGGTGGCGTTCGCCCAGAACGCGTCATCCGACCGACCCGTCCGGAACAACTCGACGACCGCCCGGATTTCGTCGGGCGTCCAGTTGCCCGACCGCTCGACCTCGGCCTCCTCGGACTCCTCGGGGGAGAGGGACGCGGAGGGCGGGGGCTCGGGGGGCGGGCGCCGCACGATCCCCTCGGCATCGGCTGCTGGAGGGGCGGGAGCGGCCTGCTGGGGCTGCCCGGCCGGTTGGGCGGGGGGAAGGGCGGCCGGCTGAGTGCCGGGTCTGGGGGGCGGCTGGATGGCTGGAGGGCCACCCGGCTGACCGCGGCCGGGCGCCTGCTGTTGCTGGGCGCCCGGTTGGCCGGGCTGTTGGCCGGGCTTGACGCCGGTCGGTCCCTGGCCGGCCGGCCCCAACGCCTCCTCGTACTTCTGGCGCTCGCGGGCCTCCAGGACTTCCTCCTGGATGGACGACCGCAGCTCGTCCTCGTGCTTGAGGCCAACGGCCGCCAGCTTCGTCTTCTTGGAAATCTTGACGCCGATGCGTTCGAGCGCCTCGTACGCGCCGATCAACTCGCGGTCGACGTAGGGGTCGAGCTTCTTGTCCCAGTCGAGCGTGGGGACGATGTACCTCGAATCGTCGTCGATCTCCTGGGCGGTCCGGCGGACGCGGACCCGGTGGGACAGCTCCGCCTGCGTGGGCTTGACGAACTCGTTGATCTCGGCGATCGGCCGGAAGAACTTGGGGTACAGCCAGGTCATCTCGAAGTAGCTGCGGAGGGCGAGGAGGCGCTGGAGGAAGACCTGGAGGCCCGTCACCGACGACGCGTACGTGACCTCGCCGTGCAGGAACGACTTGGACACGCCGAGCCCGACCAGCTTGATCCGCTCCAACACCTCCCACTCGCGCCCCACCGAGATGACCCGGTCGGTCGTGCCGAACGCCTCGAACTGGACGCCGAAGTGGTAGACGATCCAGGCAAGGGGGTCGAGTTCCGCCTGGGCGAGCAGTTCGAGGAGCCGCTTCTCGTGCTCGGCGCCCGGGATCCAGCCGGTCTGCGGGTTGCCGATCTTGGCGATCCGGAGGGGGCCGGCGTGCCGGCGGGCCGTCGCGATCGTCGCCGAGAAGACGGCGTCCTCCAGCATGAAGACGCGCCACAACCGCGACATGATCGACGTCCCGCGCGTCTCGTACGGGTGGAGCTTGCGCGGGATGAACGTGCAGTTGAGCGGGTCGAGCGGGAGGTTCTGACGGGACAGCAGACGGCCGAGCAGCTCGGGCGGGAGCTGGGCCTTGACCTTCTGGACGAGGGGGTCGCCCGACGACAGGAGGTCACGGAGCTTCTGGTCGGGGACCAGCTCGACGATCGGGTCCATCCGGATGAACGGGGCGTCGATCACCTCGATGTTGTCGGGGTTGTGGAGGGTGCAGTAGTCCCACATGCGCGCGTCGCCGTCGTACAGGAGGTGGGGGATGGCTTCCCCAACGACCAGGAACTCGCGGACGATGTAGGGGAGGAGGGGGAGGAGCTTGACCTTCTCGGTCATCCGCTCGTAGTGCTCCTTGACCTCGCCGTCGACCCCCTCGCCGGTCAACTGGAACGGCGACCACGGCATCTCGCTGTACATGTCGAGGCAATTGCCAACCACCGGATCCATCTTGTGGAACAGGCGCCAGTACCGGTTGGCGAGGATGCGGTGGACCGGGTACTGCTGGCGGTCCGGCGACGAGAACTCCGGCTGATATGGGGTCTGCTGGGAGACGAGGTTGCCGGCCCCGTAGTTCGTGCCGCCCGCGACCGTCTGGCCGAACCGACGGAACGGTGAAGGGGTCGCGCCGATCCGCCGGAAGTCATCTTCGAGCAGGCCGGCCCGCTGGGCGTCCGGGTTGCCCGAGACGATCTGGGGGAGCATCCCCTCGAACTTCCGGTTCATTGCCTCCATCTGGTCGGCGGTCAGGCCGTGGACCTCCTCCTGGCGGAACGGGTTGCGCGCGGCTTGCCGCCTGGGGTCTCCTGATCCGCCTGGGATGATGAGCGACATGGTTGGGCTCCCGATGCTACCTCATGGGGACGTGGAGGGACACGCCCCACATCCGCATGACCCGGCAGCCGTTGGGGCCGGGCAAGATGGTTGGACCACGGCCACCTGGGTGTGGCCGAACAGGTTGCAGAGGGGACCACACGAGGGGCATTGCAGGACGCTCGGCGCGTGGATCGCCTGGCAGCATGGACACCGCCAGCCGGTCGGAAGCGTCACGAACGCGAAAGTCGGCTCGACCGTCACGCTATGGCGGAAGCAGCGGCCCGAGATCCGCGCGCACTCCGGACAGAAGATGAAGACGTTGGCTTCCATCTCAGTACGGGGTCCCGTGCTTCTCCTGGTAGGACTTGAGGGTCTCCTCGGTCCCATCCATCTTCCAATCCATCAGGATGACGTGCCCGATCTCGTGGCCGAGCGCGCTCCTTTCGAGCGGCTCGACATGCCCGACCATCATCGACTCGCCCGACCCAGACGTCATCCCCATCCACTTGAACCCGGGCCGGATGTGCAAGGTGAACGGGGCAGACGCCCACCGGACCACGACATTCTGGAGGGCCCCCCGGATGATCTTGGGGTTGGCGGACTCGGTGAGCGCTGCCTTCTCCCACAGGACCACCACCCGTTCCGTCTCCTTCTCGACGAACACGCGGATCGGCGTCCACTCGGACTTCATGACGATGAGACCATGGCGCGTCACGTACGCGATGTCGCGGGCGAACGCGAGCCGACGACCCAGCAGTGCGGCATACACAAACGAGAACCCCAGGGCGGCAAGAGCCGCGATCACGACGCCGATCACCGCGTTACCGGGCGTAACCGCCGCCCACGCCGCCAACCCGGCTGACACAATCGCGGCCAACCCGAACGTCAAGAAGTCGATCAACCGAATGACCCGGAAACCCATCACGCCCTCCTACCGACCCTCGCGGCCTAACCGCTCGATTTGCTCGCGCTTGAGTCGAGCGGCTTCCTCGCGCCTCGCGAGGCACTGGGCGCCGAGCGGCTTGCCCTCGACCCGGGGTTCCTGCCGGCACATCATGCAGCGGTCCGCATCCATTCGCGCCTCCTTACTGGGTGTCTCGAATGACGGTCGATCCGTTGTAGGTGGCGGGCGTCCCGACCACCACGTCGGCGAAGTCGTTGCTGGAGTCGCCATCGATGAACAGCTCGATGCCGGTCCCGACCCCGAAACCGGCGGTCGGCCCCAGCACGACCAACGAGCCCCTCGTACAGCCGACCCCGATCGGGATGTCGCCCGTGGCCGTCACGTTTCGGAACGCGAGGTGCGCGTTCTGGTCGCAGAGGAGCGCGTACGCGGTGAACGGCCCCACCAGCTCGACCCCGTCGATTCCGACAGACGCGTGCGCCTTGCTGCGGAACGCATACGTCCCTGTGATCCCGGACACGAGAATGGGCGGGTCGTAAGGCTGGAAGACGAACAGGGAGGAGGCGCTGTCTTGCGCGACGACCGAGCTGGCCCCATACAGCGCCCCGCCCCCTAGCCACTCGAAGAACCCGTTGTACATGTAGAAGCCGCCGTCGTGCGCGACCACAGAGGTCGCGAACACGCCAGAGCCCGGTCGCATCGAGCTGGTGAACACGCTGACCTTGTCGAGCCAGACGCCCGCGTAGTACCGGGCGTCCCAGTCGTTCCCGGTGATCCCGTAGACCGGGTCGTCGACGACCGGAGCTTGCCCACCGAACGACAACTGCCCGGCCTCGATGATCATGCGGGCGGGCGTCCCGTGACGGACCCGGCAGGCCGTCATCAGGGTCGCGCCCCCCTTGATCTCTAGCCCGTAGAACACGTAGTCGGGGTTCGGGAAGGTGCCGGGCCACGGGCCGAACTGGATGTAGGCGAGGTCGAGTTGGGGCTGTCGGCTATCGATCGACGTGAACTGGCCACCCCCGTTGCTCCCGACCCACGGGAGGACCGCGCGGAACCCGTCGATCAAGACGGCGGGGACGACGACGTCGTACGTCATGGCCGCGACGGTCGGGAACGACAGCTCCGACGTGTACGTGAGGGTGTCGGCCGTGTTGCTCCGGATCTGCACGAGCGCCAGCTCGGTGCCGCCCGCCGTCTTGACCCGGCACCACTGGCCGGCCCACTGGTTGACGGTCCACGCCTGCGTGTTGTCCTGAAGGGTGTAGGTGGAGCCGGCCGTCACGGTGCCGGACTCCGTGACCGTCATGGCGGTGTCGTCCCCCATGAACACGACCCGGCGTCGGGGCGGGACAGGCGGGCGGAAGTCGGTCAGGCCAGTGTAGTGGCCGTTGGCGATGTGGACGACGATGTCGCGGTCGGGCGGACCTGCCCGCAGGAACGCCTCGACCCGGCTGCACGCATGCTGGACGGTCGCGACCGGCCTGGTCGATGTCCCATCATTCAGATCGCTGCCGGTCGCCCCGTTCACGTAGATCCGGTGGATTCCGTTCGCGTCCACTGGGAACTCGGCGTATGGCGGCGTCTCCTCTACGTCGACCGCGTGGCTCACGGTCGCGCCCGACCGCGAACCAACCAGCGGACTCCTAGCCAGCACATCCGCCCAGGTGTGGTCGTTGCCGTCGACCGCAATGCCCCCAAGCGTCCCGGAGAACGGAGACGCCATCGTCTCCTCCGAGATGTTGACGCGGCCCCCATCCCGGCAATCGATCCCCCACCGGCCGATCCCCCCCGGCCCAACCGTCACGAGGTCGAAGATGTTGATGATGGCGTTGTTGAACGACTGGATACCACTCCGCGAGACCGACTCCAGGATGGCGGAGAAGACCTCGACGATGCCATCTGAGTCCGCCGTGATGCACCCTTGGTGGTCGTCGCTGATTCGCATCGGGTGGGTGTAGAGCGGATAGATGCGAACGACCGCCCCCCAGGAGGCATTGATGTCACCGTTGTGGATGGCGCCTCCCACCTGGGCGAACCCGCCCTCCACCCAGCATCCGTGCGTCGTCGATCTGATCACGAAGGTGGCGGCCAGCGTGGACTGCTGGCTGTAGACCCCCATGTAGCCGCCTGCATTGACGATGAACCCACAGCCACACCCGTACTCGTTGAAGTTGAAAGGAGCGGGCAAACCGAAGAGCGGGTCCGCCTCTTCCCACGAGTAGACCCCCGACATCGCGACGTCGCCGGCCGCGATGTTCATGCCGAGTGCCGCGCCCCGCACAACGCACCCCTGGAACTGGGCGGGTCCGCCGGCAACTAGGACGACCGGCTCATACGGGTTGGAGATAGGGGCGTCCCGCTCGAACTCGATCCACCTGAAGATGACGCCGGCGCCCCCAACCCCCAGGGCTGCCCCGGAGAACGCGTTGAAGGATGTCGGTAGGTTCAGGCGCAAGGCAGGATGCAGGTCAGATGCGGGTGCGACCCTGGTGACAGGCCGGTAGACCGCGTACCGCCAGCCAACCATCGGGCTGCCCCCGAGGAACGGGATGGCCGGCTCCCATGCGGTCCCGTTGTGCCACCTGACCGTCGTCCACTGCTTGGTGCCGGCCTCGTCAGCCGGGTCCCACACGGCCGCCGGGTAACAGGACAGCTCTTGGGCGACCCCGAACGACGCGCCCGCATCCGTGATGAGGGTGGTGGAGGCGGCTGTCGTGGTCCCGCTCGCCAACACGGTCATGCCGGCCCGATCCCCTTCGATCACGACCCGGTGGGCCAGTCGAGGGACCGAGAAGGTGAGGGCCTCCGCGAAGGTGCCGGCACCCGCATGCAAGACGATGTCGCCGGTCGACCCATACAACAGCCACTCGATGACCCGATCGACCGCCAACTGGAGGGTTCGGTACGGAGCAGTCGACTCGCCCGTGCCGGTCGTGTCGTTGCCGGCCAGCGAGCAGTACACGTGGACGATGCCGGACCCGTCGGTGTCGCCGACCTGCGGGACGATCGAGTCGACCGCATCGCCGGGCTCCCGGATGGTCGTGATCGTCACAAGCCCCGAGTTGCGGAGCGCACGGATGTCGGCGTTGCGGTTCAGTTCGTCCAGCTCGATGGCGTCGCCGATGTCGATGACTTGCTGGGGCGTAAGGGACGCGCGGATGTAACGGGCACCCGGTCCCATGCCAGGCGTGATGGTGATGTCGATCGAGAGGGTCCGGTTCGACACGTTCCGAAGGAGAACTTTCATGAGCCGCCCTCTCGCTCGCGAAGCCGTCTGGCCGCCGCCAGGATGCCCAGTTCCCGCTCGGTGACAAGGTAGGCGTGCTCCTCATGGACGGAGCCCCGGTAGGCCGGGAGGCCCCGAAGCCACGCGGACGTCCACCCGGATGCCCCCATGCAGGTGTAACCGAGCGTCCAGACGATCGCGCCCGTGATGGGATGGCCATGCAGGACGAACACGACCCCCACCACGAACGAGGCAACCTGCCAGACCTCCCCCTGCTTAGTGTGGGTGTGCTCGTGGTGCTGGGAGGGTGACCACTCCTCCACCAAGTTGACCATGTCGCGATGGGGGCCGTAGAAGATGGCGTGGGGCGAGAGGGTCGTGCCGCCCCACGGCTTGAGGTTGCCCGACTGATCGCGCCGGAGGTACCAGCCCCCCAACCACTTGTCCTTCGAGACCGGCCACGACGCTCGCTTGAGCTGGCAGACGAGCGCGTCGTGCTCCCAGCGGAGTCCCTCGCCCCACAACGCCCAGATGATCAGGACGGCCAGCCACCCAAGTAGGTCGGCCGACAAGCTCGTGAGGTAGAGGGCGGCTCTCATCCGCAGGCTCCTACTTCTTCGTCCGTCTTCGTCCCACCCCACCAAGGCTCGACGCCTGCAAGGGCGAGACGGTCGCGCCACGCGGGCCCCGGGATCCATCCGGCCCGGTAGCGGAGCTTCTCGGCGAGCCGCCGGACCTTCGCGTGATCGCCGGCCGTACAGGCCGCCTCCAGCTTGGCGAGGATCTCGGCTCTACCGGCCATCCTGCTTCTCCCTTGCGGCCTGCCCCGCCAAGATGATCTTGGCCGTCTTCGTCACCCGGTAGGCCAAGACGAACTCGACGAACCGACCGAGGAACTCTTCCCCGTTCAGGTCGATCGCCGTGGCCAACATCTTCATGTACTCGTCGGCTTCCTTCTGATCCATCACAGCACCCCGAACGCCCGCAGCATCGACCGGACGGTCGCGAGGAAGGCGTAGTCCTTGTGGCGCTGGTCGGTGGGGAGTTCGTCGTACGGGCGGAAACAGGGGTGGGTCTTGGCCTCGGGGTCCTTGGTCGGCCCCCACTTCCAGCCCTCCGCCTCCTTCTGGGCCAACCAGCCCTCGTGCGACTGGGCGGGCGTCTGGGTTGGGTTGGCGATGACGGCCTTGACGCCGTTGCGCGCGGAGTCCCGCTGCCACTCGGGCGCGTCCTCCCAGGTCGGCTGCGAGAAGTCGCCGAGTGCCTCACAGTACCCACGGTTGCTCATGTGGGCAGCGGCCGCGATCAACTCGACCATGCTGGACCGGCTGTTGATGCGAAACAGGTTGCCAGGTGGCCCTTCCACTCCCCAGGCATCTCCGTACTCTTCCATCACCCACCGCCTTTCGCGCGCAGCATGTCGCCAAGCGTTGCCTTCAAGGGAGCGGCCTTGACGGGCAACGGGTTGGCCGGGCTCTTGGGGACTGACTCCTCGGGGGCCAGCGCACGGCCCATATCTTCGAGCTTGATGAGCATGATGCTCTTGAGGACGGTGGCGCGAGCCTCGACGAGAAGGCTGATGTACTCGTCGATCCGCATGCCCGGAATGAATGCGCGGGGCTGGAACTGGCCGTCCTGCTCGATCCCAACCCCAAACGAGAACCTGGTCCCGTCGCCCACCTGCGCGATCGATACCTGGATGGCGGAGACCGCCTTGCTGCCAGGATGAGCCGAGCCGCGGATCACCCCCGCCTGCGTCCACTGCTTCTTCTTGTCTTCCATCATGGACACTCGCACTGGACCAAGATGGTCCGTTCGGCCAACTCGTATACCGCATTCGCGATCCGGATGGAACCGAGGGCCGATACGACGACCAAGGCGCCAAGCAGGACGAACAGGATGTAGTCGACCCTCTGCATCGTCATGACCTTCACCTCGGGTACCGGACGTCCTCGACGGCCGGCGGACGGGCGATCCCCCGGTCGCCCTGCTGCTCGTCTACATCGGTCTGGACGTTCGGGTCGGACGAGCGGTTGTCGACCCCCTGGGCGAGCTGCCGCATCGACACCATCACGCCGAAGTCCTTGGGGTCGGGGGCGGCGTCTTCGTCGTGGGGGTCGAGCGGTTCACCGGCGCCCGGGTCCTCGAACGCGTCACCCGAGATGCCGATCCCCCGGGCCGACCGCCCCGCGCTCGCGTGCGGCTGAATCGTGACTCCGTCAGGCTGGTCGTCGAACACGCCCTCCCCGTCCCCCTTGGACAGCGGCGGGGCCGTCTCGTACGCGTCCGCCTCACCGGCGACGAGGTCACGCATCCCCTTGCCCGCATCGATGAAGCCGACCCGGTCGCTCCGGCATGCCGGGCACCGTTCCCAGCCGTCCACCATCTTGAACGCTTCCTTGGTCGCCATCGCCCCGCACGCCAGGCACTTGCCGACCGGCCCGAAGTAGTCGGACAGGTTGAGGCGGCCGGGCGTACGCACCCGACCCATGTGGAGGTCGGCATCCTCGAACTGGTTGTCCGACCCGTACGCCTGGTTGGCCTGCTCGTGGACCGAGGGGTTGAGGCCGCGCTCCCGGCCCGATGGCGTCCCGAGATCCGAGTCCTTCTCCAGGTCGTGGTGGGGGCGGCCGAGCGGGTGCTTCGCGATGTCCATCATGGAGACGGACGCCCACCGCTCGTCGACCAACTCGGAGCCCGACCACCCCATCTCGGCTTCGTGGTCGGGGAGGTCAAGGGCCGGGCAGTCGGGCTCGCCGCAGTATTCCTTGCAGGGCTCCGCCGCTTCCTTGCCGTCATCAAGGGGCAAGTCGGTGGTGTCGACGGGGGTGTTGTGATCGTAGAAGTAGGGAGGTCCCCGGCGCCGCCCCTTCGATTGGGTCCACCGCTCTACCCACCGGGCTGCCGCATCCGAGCACCCCTTGCAGAACGGGGTGTCCTGCGGGCCCGCCACGAAACCGCTGGCCGGGTTCCACGGCACCCCGCACTCGAAGCAGACCTCTTCGACGTTCTCCGTCCCACCCGTCCGCACC
>Ga0075302_1000083_pt1 | contig 11922 bp, 6 predicted proteins | sample Browns_TuleB_D1_FD_120059 | JGI IMG/M metagenome (GOLD analysis project Ga0075302, IMG submission 120059) | Natural and restored wetland microbial communities from the San Francisco Bay, California, USA, that impact long-term carbon... | ecosystem: Environmental > Terrestrial > Soil > Wetlands ...
CCCGTGAACCCGGTCGCCGTGTTGCCGAACGGGTCGCGCGCGGTGACCACCACCGGGATCGTCACGCCCGCCACGGTCGTCACGGGCTGGGTGGTGAACGCCAGCTGGCTCGCCGCCGCCGGCGTGATGTTGAACGCGGTACTGGTCGCCGCCGTCAGCGCTCCCGACGTCGCCGTGAGCGTGTAGCCGATGCCCACCTTGTCGATCGACAGGTTCGCGAACGTCGCCACGCCCGCCACCGCGGCTTGCGTCGCGGTCCCGGACAGCGTCCCCGTCCCCGGGTTCGTTCCGATCGCGGCCACGACGTTCCCGGTGAACCCGGTCGCGGTGTTGCCGAACGCATCGCGCGCCGTGACCAGCACGGCCGGAGCGATCGCCACGCCCGCCACGGCCGTGGTGGGCTGCGCCGTGAACACGAGTTGGCTCGCCGCCGCCGGCGTGATGTTGAACGCGGTACTGGTCGCCGCCGTCAGCACGCCCGACGTCGCCGCCAGCGTGTAGCCCGTCCCGACCTTGTCGATCGACAGGTTCGGGAACGTCGCCACCCCGGCCACCGCGGCTTGCGTCGCGGTGCCGGACAGGGTCCCCGTCCCCGGGTTCGTCCCGATCGCGGCCACGACGTTGCCGGTGAACCCGGTCGCGGTGTTGCCGAAGGCGTCGCGCGCCGTGACGACGACCGCGGGCGTGATCGCGACACCCGCCACCGCTGCCGTCGGCTGCACGGTGAACGCGAGCTGGCTCGCCGCCGCCGGCGTGATGCTGAACGCCGCGCTCGTGCCGGCCGTGAGGACTCCCGACGTCGCCGTCAGCGTGTAGCCGATGCCGACCTTGTCGATCGACAGGGTCGCGAACGTCGCCACCCCGGCCACCGCGGCTTGCGTCGCGGTGCCCGACAGCGTCCCGGTCCCCGGGTTCGTCCCGATCGCGACCGTCACGCTCCCCGCGAACCCGGTCGCCGTGTTGCCGAACGCATCCCGCACGGTCACGGCGACGGCCGGTGCGATCGCCACGCCGGCCACGGCCGTCGTCGGCTGGGCCGTGAACGCGAGCTGGCTCGCCGCCGCCGGGCTGATGGTGAACGCCGCGCTCGTCGCCGCGGGCAGCCCGCCCCCGCCGGCGCTCAGCGTGTACCCCGTCCCCACCCGGTCGATCGACAGCGTCGTGAACGTCGCCACGCCCACCACCGCCGGGACCGACGCCGTGCCCCCCAGCGTCCCGCTCCCCGGGTTCGCCCCGATCGCGATCGCGACGTTGCTGGTGAACCCGGTCGCCGTGTTGCCGAACGCGTCCCGCGCCGTGACCACGATCGGGACCGCCACGCCGGCCACGGCGCTCGCGGGCTGCGTGGTGAACACGAGCTGGGTCGCCGCTGCCGAAGCGACGCTGAACGCGGCGCTGGTGTCGGAGACGAGGCCGGTCGCGGTGGCGAGCAGCGTGTACCCCGCCGCCGTGCGGTCGAGCGTCAGGTTGGTGAACGACGCGATACCCGACACGGCGTTGACCGTCGCGGTGCCGCCGAGGGTGGAGCCCCCGGGGTTCGCGAGCAGCGCGACGGTGACGGGTCCGGTGAACCCGGCGGCGATGCTGCCCGCCGAGTCGCGCGCCGTGACCTGCACGGCGGGGCTCAGGGCGATGCCCGCCGTCGTGGCGCCCGGCTGCTGGGTGAACTCGAGCCGGACCGCCTGGCCCGACAGCGCCGACGCGTTGAACGTGACGAACCGCGACGCGTCGAGGCTCGCCTCGAACGCCTGGGCCCCGACGGTGAGCCCCAGGGTCGCGATCGTCTGCGCGAACCCGCGGTCGTCGGCGATGGTGAGCGTGTCGGCCACCGAGCCGCCGCCCAGTGCCACGCGGAACCGCACCCGGGCGAACGCCACGCCGCCGCCGTCGGTCGCCGTGACGCGCACGCGCAGCGCCTGCGCCAGCGGCGCGCCCGTCGACCCGCTCTGGCCGTCGCCGCTCACGATCTGGATCCCCGCCGGCAACGGCATGAACGACACGGCCGCCGAATCGACCGTCCCGTTCGGCGTCCGGGCCACGACGAAGATCGTGTCCCGCCGGCTCGGCGCGTGCAGCACCCCCGCGCCGTTGATCGGCGAACCGTCACTGGCGGTCCAGGACACGAAGAACTGGGTGACCGACGCGCCCGCCTGGAACGCCGCCACGCGGAAGCGCAGCGAATCCCCCCACGACAGGATCGAGTCGGTCGGCGTGACGACCAGGCTGTCGACGCTCGCGCCGGGCCCGACGTAGGTCCCGACGGGGATCTCGGTCGGAGGGGCGGTGCCGGGGGGGCCGGTCGTCACCTCGACATCCGCGCTCCCGATGAACAGCAGCAGACCCGCGCCCCGGTACTGGAGCACGACCGTGAGGGTCTCGACATCCGCTTGCAGCAGGACGGGGAGGTCGAGCTCGATCGCGGCGGAGTCGGCCGGGAAGGCGACGGTGCGGTCGGCCAGCGTGTCGGCCGCCGGCCGGATGACGATGGCCCGGATCGAGTCGATGGTGATGCCGAACGCGGCCGGGTCCATCGCGCCCGTGAACACCGGGGCGATGTTGACCATGCCGTGGTTCCCCCCGAGCCCGGTGGGGGCATCCCGGCAGGTGGTCACGGCGACGGCCGACGCCAGGACGCAGAGCGCGACGCGGCGGCGCCCGCGCGGCCGAGTCGGCTCAGACACGGGAGGAGGACGGCATCGGGCCCTAATCTGGCAACTTCCGGGCCGGGCGCCAGCGCCACACCGCCGGAAACGACCTGCGGCGCGCGCGCAACGCCGGCTCAGCCCGGCGCGCCTCCCGCGCGGAGCCGCAGCCACACCCGGGTGCCCCGCCCGACCCGGCTCTCGATGCCGATCTCGCCGTCCCAGCTCTCCACCAGGCGGCGCGCGATCGCGAGGCCGAGCCCCGCGCCGCTCGAGGTCGTCGAGAACGTGGGCTCGAACACCCGGGCCAGGGCGTCCGGCGGGATCCCCCGCCCGTCGTCCTCCACCGCGAGCGCGGTGCCGTCCGCCTCGACACGCACCTCCACGGTGCGCGCTCCCGCCTGGCGCGCGTTCTCGAGCAGGTTGACGATCACCTCCCGGACCTCGTCGCGCCGCGCCAGCGCCGGTGCCCCCGCCTCGCCGGACACGCGGAACCGCACGGCCGACGGCTCGCCGCCCAGCGAATAGAGCTGCACCACCTCGCGCGCCAGGGCGTGCAGGTCGACCGCCTCGAGCGGCAGGCGCTCGGCGCCGGGTGCGCCGAAACGGGAGAACGCGCGGGCGATGGCGTCGAGCCGGTCGATCTCGGCCAGGATGCGGGACGCGGTCTCGCCGAACGTGCGCTCGAAGTCGCCCTTGCCGCCGCGGGTGCGCTGCAGGTGCTGGATGCCGAGACGGATCGGCGTGAGCGGGTTCTTGATCTCGTGCGCGACCTGGCGCGCCATCTCGCCCCACGCCAGCACCCGCGCGGCCCGCGACAGCTCGGTGGTGTCGTCGAGGGCCACCACGCACCCGTCGGGGTCGGGACCGAGCGGGGCGAGCTGCACGCGGATGCGGCGCCCCGCGACGTCGAACTCGCGCTCGGCGATATCGGCGGGGCGGCCGGCGAGGAAGCCGGCCACGTCGTCCCACACCGGCGCCCAGTCGGGACCCGCCGTGCCCCGCAGATCGTCCCCCGGCGCGAGGGGCGTGCCCAGGAGGGTCGCGGCCTGCGGGTTCGCCAGCGTCACCCGCAGCCCCGCATCCACCGCGATCACGCCGGTCGCGACGTTGGCGAGGACGCGCGCGGTGCGCTCGCGCGCCTCCTCGATCGCCGCCTGGCTGCGCCGCACGTCGCCCGCCATGCGCTGGAACGACGTCACCACCGTGGTGAACTCGGCCGGGACCTGCACCGGGAACGGCGGCGGCGCCGCCCCTCGCCCGACCGCCTCCGCCGCCTCCCGCAGCGCCGCCACCGGACGCTCGAGGCTGCGCGCGACCCGCGCGGCGAGCAGCAGCGCCGCCGCCACCCCCGCCACCGTGCCGAGAATCAGCGAGAGCGCCAGGTCCGCCTGCTGGCGGCGCACGCGCTCGTCGTCGAGCAGGCGCGGCGCGGCGAGCACGGCCTGCTGATCGGGCGGCCCGGCGCGCACCACGCGGTAACCCACCCGCAGCGACCGCCCCGCGGCCAGGCCGGCGGCGGTGAGGTCGATCTCGTCTTCAAAACCCAGTCGGACGAAGACCGCCGGATCGAGGAAGGCATCGACCAGGCCCAGCTCGGCCAGCACCGGCGCGCTCGCCCCGACGAGGCGCGCGCCCCGGTAGAGCCACAGGTCCGCATCGAGCGCGCGGCCCAGGCTCACGATCTCCCGCGCGCCTTCGGACGGCGTCTCGAGCGCCGCGCTCCCGGCCGCGAGCGCCGCGTCGCGCAGCGCCTGCTGCACCAGCAGGTCGCCCGCCCGCCGGGCGTCGTCGGTCAGCCGCGCGAAGCTCCAGAGGCCGAACGCGAGGACCGGCATCAGGAAGAACGTCATGAGCGAGACGGTGAGGCGGCTGCGGTAGCTCGCGCGCAGGGTGGCCAGCACGCGGGGGGCCCGGGGCCGCCACCCCTCGGCGACGACCTGCGACAGGAGCCACGCGAGCGCCAGCAGCGCCAGGTCCACCAGCACCACCAGCGTGCCGCGCACCATCAGGCCGGGCGGTGTCCCGATATCCACCCGCGCGTGGACGTGCCGCGCGCCCCCCGGCAGCTCCACCCGGCGCTCGCCGCGCACCGACCATCCCGCGCGCTCCCACTGGGGCGCCGTCAGCGGCGTGACCGGCTGGTGCGGGAGCGACAGCACGATCGCGTACGGCGGCTCGATCGCGGGCTCGCCCCGCAGGAACCGCGCGACGCGGTCCGGCGGCAGCAACCGCGACCGCGGGCCCACGCCGATCACCAGACGCCGACCGCGTGCGACGGGCGCGACCAGGACGTAGTGCACGCCCGGGACGCGCGCCAGGCGCTCCACCCGGGCCTCGCCCGCGGGCGCCGAGCCACGGGCCAGCGCGGAGAGGAGCGCCGGCGGCAGATCGAGCGGGGCGAGGGGCACGTCGGCGAGGGGCGCCCCGCCTGAGTCCCACAACCCGAGGGTCGCCGGGTAGTCCTGGGCCGCGAGCGGCGACTCGATCCAGAAGCGGTACAGCTCGCCCGCGCTGGTGAGCGGCACGCCCGAGCGCACCTGCCCGCCCAGCCGCTCGAGCAGCGCCACCGCCACCGGGTCCCCTTCGCTCCCCAGCCGCTCGACGTCCCGCCGGGCCAGGGCGACCCGCCCTTCCACCGCCGCGCCCCAGGTGACGAGGGCGGCCGCGCCACCCGCGACCCCCGCGATCCCGAACAGCGCCCAGCGGCGGGGCGCGGGCACGACGGAGCCCCCGATCGCGGGCAGCCACAGGTAGGTGTACCACTCGGGCCAGGCATCGGCGGGCGCCCACAGCCACAGGCCGACGAGCGCCACCGCCACGGCCCACACCATCGCCAGCGGGATGGCGATCGGCACGCGCCGCGGCTCGACGGGCCCGCGCACCAGCGCCGCGGCCCACACCGCGAAGGCCATCGCGACCGCCGCCACGGCGAGCTGCCAGGTGACCCACAGACCGAACCCCACGCCGCCCGCGGGTGGGGCGATGCCCCGTCCCAGGTACCGCACGAGGAACGGCGCCGCCAGGAGCAGCACCGCGGCGGCCGCGATCCGCCACCAGGTCGCGGCCAGGCCGCGCCGCCACATGCGCCACCCCGCGACCGTCGCGACAACCGCGGTGATCGCCAGCACCGGGGCCGAGGCGCTGAAGTCGCCGAGCATGGCGCGGAAGAACGTGGCCGGTGAGAACAGGGCGCCGAGCGGCTCCGCGATGCTGGGGGCCGCGCGGGCCGCCGTCCACACGGCCGCGACGAGCACGCCCCACCGCCACACCCCCGGCGGCGCCGCCACGAGCAGCGCGATCAATGCCGCGACCATCGCGAGCAGCACGATGCCGCCCGACCCGCGCAGCACGGCGAGCTTGGCGTCGCCCTGTCCCGGCGGGACGAGGACGACGGTGAAGAGAGTGTCGCCGGCGGGCGTGGTGTAGTCGAACACGTCGGCGCCAGGCGGCGCCGCGGCGGGCCCGGTGACGGTCACGTCGACGCCGTGCGCCGCCGCGAACGTCGTCGCCAGCGCGGCGTGCGGGTCGGCGGGGCGCGGCATCGCGGCGAGCAGCAACGAGCCGATGGCGGTGCCGCCCGACGCCGTCTGGCGGCGCGCCTCGAGAATGACGTAGAATGGGGAGATGTGCGCGCGCAGCTCGGCCGTATCGGCCACGGGAACGGCGCGGTGGCGCCCGGCCCACGCCCACGGCTCGCCGTCCGGCCCGAGCAGGGCGACGCCCCGCTCCGGCCCCCGCCGGGAGACTCCTGCCGCGAGCGCGGCGAACGCCGCGCCGCGTTCGAGCGCGCCGGCCTTCGCCCCGCGCGCCGCCAGCCGGCGCGCCTCGGCGACCGCGTCGTCCAGCCGGCTCTCGAGCGCGGCCGACGCCCCCGTGAGCCGGCGCTCTCGCAGGTCGGTCCAGCAGCACTCGATCTCCCGGACCTCGAGCGCGGCGCGCCCGACGAGTCCGCTCACCAGCAGGGCGCACCCCGCCGCCAACACATCGACCCCGCGGCGCCCGTCCCGCAGGCTCGCGACCACGGCGAGGAGCCCGGCGGCCACCACCACCGCCGCCCACCCCGCCGCCCCGCTCGCCCGCAGCCACTCGGCGGCGGCCAGCACCCCGATGCCGCCCGCGAGCACGACGTGCGCCCGTCGCTGCATCTAAAGTTCCTCAGCCCCGCGCAGGTGCGCGCCGCGCTCGACCGCGACGCCCGCCTGCTGGTCCCCGTCGGGACGTGCGAGCAGCACGGGCCTCATCTGCCGCTGGGGTGCGACACGCTGATCGTGGAGCGGCTCGCCGACGACCTGTCCGCCGGGTGCGGCATCCTGCGCGCGCCCACCGTCGAGTACGGCGTCAATACCGTCACTCCGCGCCCCTTTCCCGGCAATGCCGCCGTGCGGCGCAAGACCCTGCACCGCTGGATGAACGACCTGATCGGCTCCTGGGAGGAGTCCGGGGTAGAAGAGTTCGTGATCCTCACGGCCCACGGACACGACCCCCACCAGGAGGCGCTCTCCACGCTCCGCACCCGTCGCGCCCGCATCTCCACGGTGGACATCTTCGCCCTCGACTTCACGGGCGAGCTCGAGGACCGCGAGGGCCCGGTGCACGGCGGCGAGCTGGACACGTCCCTCCTGCTGTACCTCGCCCCCGACCTGGTGGCGATGGACGCGGCGAAGGACTTCCCGCCGTCCGAGCGCCAGCGCTCCCGCTTCCTGCGCCACGGCCGGGGCTCGCTGCCGCCCCGTTCGCCGGGCTCCCTCGGGCGGCCGTCCCTCGCCAACATCTCGAAGGGCGAGCTCCTGTACAAGATGATCTACCAGCGCATCGCCACGCGAGTACTGGGGGTACCGGAGGCGTGAACGGCCCGTGACCGCCCCCCTCCTGATCCTCCTCGCGGCGCTCCAGGCCCCGCTCACCCAGGGCGTGCTCGTGGTGCGGGCGGACACCACGGAGATCGCGCGCGAGACCTTCCGCCTGACGAGCTCGCCGTCCCGGGGGGATACGAGCTGGACGCTCACGACCACCATCCGTTACGACCGGGCCCGCCCGATCGTCACGCTCAATCCGGTGCTGGTGATCGACCACGATTCCCAGCCGAGGACGCTCCAGTACGCCGTCACCGACGACCGGGGGCGGCGCACGATCCTCGCCCAGCTGGGGCGAACGCGCCTCACCGTGCGGGAGCTGTCCCCGGGCGTCGAGCGCGCCCGCGAGTACCACGCCGCCGGACGGACCGTGATCCTCGACGATTCGGTGTTCGCCCTGTACGCCGTGGCGGCCTGGTTCGCCGGTCCCGAGCCCGTGAGCGTCACAGCCATTCTGCCGCGCCAGGGCCGCCGCGAGACGCTCACGGTGCGTGACGACGGGGTGCTGGCCACCACGGTCAACCGCGATGCGACGCGCTTGCGGCGCATCACCATCGACGGCGGCGCCGCCGGTCCGGTGCACGTCTGGCTGGACCAGGGCGGGCGCCTGGTCAAGGTCGAGGCCCCGGGCCGGGGCGTGCGCGCCGAGCTGTTGCCGGGCGGTTGACCCCGCCCAATAAGCGCCTACCTTCCAACAAGTTACCCACCAACGTGGCACCGTCGCAGGTCGAAACTGCCGGCCCGGCGCCCCCGTATGGTGGGCACCGTTCCGACCCAGGTCCCGGACAACCGCCATGCCCAGACGCTTCCTCGCCGCCGCGATCCTTGCCGTGCCCGTTGCTCTCGGTGCGCAGCAGCCGACCGTCCCGGCCACCCTCTCGCTCGCCGACGCGCTGGCGATCGCGCGGGACAACAATCCCGCCTACCGGCAGGTGCTGAACGACCGGGGGCCGGCGGCCCTGAACACGCGCGGCGCCTATGCCAGCCTGTTCCTGCCCTCGGTCACCGCGACGGGGGGGATGGGCTACACCGGCGTGGGTGAGCAGGTGTTCCTCACCTCGAGTTTCTCGCAGTCCGCGTCGAGCATGTCGTCGTACTACACGCTGCAGCTCGACTATCTGCTCAGCTCGGCGACGCTGACGGCGCCGGGGGCGGCGCGGGCGGAGCAGCGGGCGGTCGATTCGGACGTGGAGGGCGCGCGCCGGCGGCTCGAGTTCGACGTCACGACCCAGTACCTCACGGTGCTGCAGGCGACCGAGAACGAGCGCGTGGCCGGGCGGCAGGTCGAGAACAACCGCGAGAACCTGCGGCTGGCGCAGGCGCGCTACGGCGTGGGCCAGGTGACGCTGGTGGACGTGCGCCGGGCGGAGGTGGCGCTGGGGAACTCGGAGGTGCTGCACCTGCGCGCCAGCGCGGCGATCGAAGCCCAGAAACTGCGCCTGTTCGAGCGCCTGGGCGTCCAGGCGCCGCTCGACCGGACCGTGCAGCTCACGGACACGTTCCCGGTGCAGGAGCCGGTCTGGCAGCTGCCCGACCTGCTGCGGATGGCCGAGGACGAGAACCCCGCGTTGCGCGCGCTGCGGGACCGCGAGCGCGCCGCGGCGTACCGCACCAAGGCGGCGTGGGGGGACTTCGGGCCGCAGGTCGCGCTGTCGGCCAGCTGGTCCGGGTTCACGCAGGAGCTGACCGACCTCGATCCGGTGATCCGCGGGCAGCAGGGCGCGTACGCCGCCGCGTACGGGTCGTGCTTCACCAACGACTCCGTGCGGACCGGGGCCGGTCTGGCGCCGCTCGGCTGCAATCAGTACGTGTGGGGCTCCGAGCAGGAGGCCGCGCTGCGGTCGGCGAACGACCAGTTCCCGTTCGGCTTCACGAGCCAGCCGTTCCGGGCCCGGATCGACATCCGGCTGCCCCTGTTCACCAACTTCTCGCGCTCGCAGCAGCTCTCTCAGGCGAAGGCCCTCGAGGACGACTTCTCGGAGGCGGTGCGGGCCCAGGCGCTGTTCGTGGTGACGGGCGTCAGCGAGGCGTTCCTCGATCTCCGGACCGCGCACCGCGCGGTGCAGATCCAGGCGCAGAATCGTCGGGCGTCGGAGGAGTCGCTGCAGCTCGCGACCGAGCGCTACCGCGTGGGCTCGGGCACCTTCTTCGAGCTGAACGACGCCCAGCTCGCGGACCTGACAGCGCAGTTCGACTACGTCAACTCGATCTACGACTATCACAAGGCGCTGGCGCTGCTCGAGGCGGCGGTCGGCCGTTCGCTGCGCTAGCCAGCGGGAGAGCTACACACATGTCCAAGCGGAACAAGCTGCTGGTGGGACTCGGCGTCGTGGTCCTGGTGGGGGCGCTCGTGGCGGTGAGCGCCGGCGCCCGCCGCGACAAGGGCATCGAAGTCCGCTTCGAGGACGTCGGGCAGCGGAACCTGGTCGCGGCGGTCACCGCGAGCGGCAAGATCCAGCCGAAGCGCGCGGTGGATGTCAGCGCCGACATCACGGGCCGCATCGTGAAGCTCGCGGTGCGCGAAGGCGACTACGTCCAGCAGGGCCAGTTCCTGCTGCAGATCGACCCGACGATCTACGAGGCGAACCTCCAGCGGGCGCGGGCGGCCGTGTCGTCGGCGGAGGCGGCGCTGGTGCAGGCACGCGCCAACCGGGACCAGTCGCGCCGCAGCTTCGACCGGACCAAGGAGCTGCAGCGCCAGAGCCCGAACCTGGTCACCACCGAGCAGGTCGAGCTGGCGCAGACGCAGTACGACATCGCGCGGGCCCAGTCGACCGCCGCCGAGTACCAGGTGACCCAGTCGCGGGCCGCGATGCAGGAGGCGACGGATCAGCTGTCGAAGACGCGCCTCATCGCCCCGATGGCGGGTCGCGTGACCCGCCTCGCCGTGGAGGAGGGTGAGGTCGCGGTGCCCGGCACCTTCTCGCGCGAGACCGGCCTGCTGCTCACCATCTCCGACCTCTCGGTGATCCAGGTCAAGGTCCAGGTGGATGAGACCGACGTGGTCCGGCTCGCGCTGGGCGATTCGGTGGAGATCTCGATCGACGCGTTCCCCGACACCACGTTCGTGGGCCGCGTGTCGAAGATCTCGGACTCGGCGATCCGCACCGCCGCCGCGGCGGCGGGATCGAGCGACCAGGCCGTGGACTACGAGGTGGAGATCACCCTCGAGGCCCCGCCCGGAGACGTGCGGCCGGACCTGTCGGCCACGGCCCGGATCGTCACCGACACGCGCGCGGACGCCCTCGCCATCCCGATCATCGCGCTCACGGTCCGCGAGCACGCGGCGGTCTCGACCGAGACCCGTCCCGCCGACACCGCGGCCACCGGCGAGAAGAAGAAGGAGACCGAGGGGGTCTTCGTCGTGACCGCCGGCGTGGCCACGTTCCGGCCGGTGCGCGTGGGCATCGCGGGCGACGAGTACTTCGAGGTGGTCGATGGCGTCAAGGCGGGCGAGACGATCGTGGCCGGCCCCTACCAGGCCATCCGCGATCTCAAGGACGGCGCCCACGTGAAGCAGGCCAAGCAGCCGGCCGACTCCGCCCGCAAGGCGGCGAGCTGACCGTGACGCCCCAGCCGCAGGAATTCCGCACCGGGGACACGCCCCTCCCCGACATCGTGATCCTGACGCACAAGCTCACGCGCACCTACGACATGGGCGCGGAGCAGGTGCACGCGCTGCGGGGCGTCAGCGTGCAGATCCGGCGCAACGAGTACGTCGCCATCATGGGCCCGTCGGGATCGGGCAAGTCCACCCTGATGAACCTGATCGGCTGCCTCGACACGCCCTCGGAGGGCGAGTACTGGCTCAACGGCCAGCAGGTGTCGCAGCTGGGGGACGACGCGCTCGCCCGCATCCGCAACAAGGAGATCGGGTTCGTCTTCCAGACGTTCAACCTGCTGCCCCGCGCCACGGCGCTGCACAACGTCGAGCTGCCGCTGATCTACGCCGGCCTCCCGGCGAAGGCGCGCCGGGCGCAGGCGGCCGACGCCCTCGATCGCGTGGGGCTCGCCGACCGGATGACGCACCGGCCCAACGAGCTGTCGGGCGGCCAGCGCCAGCGCGTGGCGATCGCGCGGGCGCTGGTGAACGATCCCAGCATCCTGCTCGCCGACGAGCCCACCGGCAACCTCGACTCGGCGACCAGCAGCGAGATCATGGGGCTGTTCGCGGACCTGCACGACCAGGGGCAGACCGTGCTGATGGTCACGCACGAGCAGGACATCGCCGCCCACGCGGCGCGCGTGGTGACGCTGCTCGACGGCCTCGTGGCCACGGACCAGCGCCGGGCCGCCTGACGTGCCGCTGTTCGAAGCGTTCCGCCTCGCGCTGCAGACGCTTCGGGCGCAGAAGCTGAAGAGCACCTTCGCGTTCATCGGCGTGTTCATCGGCGTGATGTTCCTCATCGCCGCGTGGTCCATCG
>Ga0075302_1000085_pt1 | contig 11751 bp, 19 predicted proteins | sample Browns_TuleB_D1_FD_120059 | JGI IMG/M metagenome (GOLD analysis project Ga0075302, IMG submission 120059) | Natural and restored wetland microbial communities from the San Francisco Bay, California, USA, that impact long-term carbon... | ecosystem: Environmental > Terrestrial > Soil > Wetlands ...
CGACCGGAACATCTGCTTGTTTGCCATCACAGCACCTCCATCGCTTACGCGGGAGTCAGGTTAGTAGGATGCGCCGACCAAGACGATGAGACGGACGTTTGGCTGTAGTCCCACCAGCATTCGACGCGAAGGTCTATCCATACAGCCGCGCATTGCGTGTGTCAACCGAAATCGAGGTTGATGGTGCCGATCAGCTCCCGTGCTCCAACTCGCCCTTCCAGAACAGGTAGGTCGCCCACGTGTCGTGGACGTTGCGCCGATCGAACCGGAGCATCGAGATCGGCAGGCTCGCGGGCTTGACTGGCTTGGTCCGGAGCTTCATGGCGGCCTGCTCGGGGGTCCGGTCGGCCTTGCGCGCGTTGCACGCATAGCAGCAGGCGACGATGTTGTCCCAGGTGGTCCGGCCGCCCTGCGCCCTCGGGACAACGTGGTCGTAGGTCAGCTCCTTCATCTCGAAGCGGGTGCCGCAATACTGGCAGCGGAACCCGTCGCGCGTCAGGATGTTGACCCGCGAGAACTTGCACACCTTCTTGGACCCCCGGACCGCCCGGACCAGCCGGATGACGGCCGGCATCTTGATGGTGATCGAGACCGAGGAAATTTCCTCGTCGTACGTCTCGACGACCTCGGCCTTCCCACCGAACACGAGCGTGACGGCCCGCTCCCACGTGACGACCTTGTGGGGCAAGTACGACTGGGTCAGGACTAGCGCGTGGGTGGACATGGCGGATCTCCTTGGGGTGGTGCGAGCGGAGGGAGTCGAACCCTCATGGTCACGAGGACCGCCCGCTTTTGAGGCGGGTGCGACTGCCGATTTCACCACGCTCGCGGGATTGGGATGGGGGAGCTGGCGATGGGACTCGAACCCGCAACCGCCTGATTACAAATCAGGTGCTCTACCGATTGAGCTACGCCAGCATGCTTATGGCTTCCCCGGCCACCCCATGAGGTCGTCGGGAGCACTATCGAGCCGGACCGCCGGGTCATCTACGTACCGCTTCGCTTCCTCCTCGGTCTGGATCTGTACGTCGATGTTCTTCCGGTACCGGTCACTCATCCGACGCGACTGCTTGAGGGACTCGGTCCGCTGCAACCACTCGGCCCGAGACCACTGGTCGTTCACGGATAGCTCGGTATCGACCTTGCCGAACAGCCGCAAGCGATCCCGTTCCGAGATGATGACGCGAACGTCATAGTCACGCGGGCTCTCGCGAACGAGCGCGGAACCGACAAGCCACACGGTTCCACCGAACTTCACGGCCAACCCGTTGGCGCTCGCCTGGAACTGTATGCAAAACCAGTGATACGGCGGGTCAGGAACAACGTCGTCGGCTGGATTGTCCATCACCTGCTCGGCGCGGCAGCGAAGCCCGAGGGCCATCGGCGCCTCATCGGTACCGACCCGCGGGGCCCCTCGGCTACTCCATCCCGACCTCATCGGCGAACGCCCAGTACATCCCGTGCGCCGACTGGTGGGATTTGTGGACCACGCTCGTCTCGCGCTCGATCTGACGGCCGTACGGGTCCGTCTTGCTCGGGTCGCCCGACACGTAGACCAGGTTGACGCTGCACGGCGCCGCCTCACCCCACACTTCTGTGAGGAGGGCTTCGTGCCGCTTGCCAACCGCATCCACGAACACCACGTGATCCCTGACCTGAAGCATCCTCGGTTCCATCGCTGCCTGCTTTCTGCGGCTTCGGTGCCGCGCCGAACAGGCGATGGCTCAAGGCTACCACGTGGAGCTGGCGGGGAGAATCGAACTCCCGACCTCCTGCTTACGAGGCAGGCGCTCTGCCGTCTGAGCTACGCCAGCATTGGCGGAGGGTGCCCGAATCGAACGGGGAGCCTTGCGGCCCAACCGGGTAGCAACCGGTCAGAGGGGCCTTTCCTCATCCCACCCTCCTTGGCGGTCTCGACGGGAGTTGAACCCGTCTTGGCGGCTCCAACGGGACTCGAACCCGTCTCAGTCGGTCGACAACCGACCCGCCTCACCCGATGCGTATGGAGCCTTGCTTACGCGTGCAGAATCCGATGGCAGTTCGCGCACAGCACTACGCACTTCGCTATCTCGCGCTGCACCCGTGCGATGGACCACCCCGCTCGGACCGAGTCGCCGATCGAGAACTCCTTGTCCTTACGCGGATGGTGGAAATCCAGCGCCGCAGAGTTGTCGAAGCCGCATTTCGCGCACCGCACCGTCGTCTTGTACGACGTCAACCACGCACGAAGCGCCTTCCGCCGCCGTGCGTCTACAACCCTCACGCGGGCGATGTGCGTCGCCTTGTGCTTGGCGTACCAACGCTTCCAGTTCGCGCGTGCCTTCACCTTGTCCCGCTGCGGCATAGCGCGATTGTAACAACAAATGCGCCGTGACAGGGAGGCGGCCACTCCAGGCTGGCCCACGAGACCAATCGAACGGCGGAAGGGACAGGGGTCGAACCTGCAAGGCCGTTGAGGCTCACCCGGTTTCCAACCGGGCCCCGTCGCCAGCTATCGGGTAGCCCTTCCAGTGCAGCGGAAGCGAGACGGATCGAACGTCCAAGGCCGGGGGTGTCCCAGCTCGCCCGCTTTCGAGGCGGGTGCCATCGCCTGCCATTGGCTTGCGCTTCCTTGGCGGAGGACGCGGGAGTCGAACCCGCAAGGCCGGGCTCGTCACCCGGCTCGGCGGTTTTCAAGACCGCTGCCGTCGCCGATCGGCTTGGCCCTCCAGGTGGAGCGGCACGGTCTGGGTTTATCGTAGCCCTCGCGTGCAGCTCCCCAAGACGGCCGCAAGGCATCCGTCTTGGTTGGCGGGCCAGGGAGGACTCGAACCTCCGTGAGTGGACTTGGAAACCACCAGCCTAGCCGCTGGCTGACTGACCCTTGGTCCGAAGGGCGGGAGTCGAACCCGCACGGAGACGAATGCTCCACGGGCTCCTCGGGCCCGCGTGACTACCAGTTCCACCACCTTCGGTCGGTACCAGGCGGGGGAGTCGAACCCCCACGGGGATGCACCCCACACGCTCCTGAAGCGTGCGTGACTACCAGTTCCACCAGCCTGGCTCGATGTGCTATGGTCTGGACTCTGACGGCGACGGCTGCGTCCCGCGGTTCCCCCCACCCAGGACGCCCGTCGCCGTCGCTTTGTGCTCGGAGGGGGAGTCGAACCCCCACGCCCGAAGGCACCGGATCCTAAGTCCGGCGTGACTGCCAGTTCCACCATCCGAGCGTAGAGGGCGACGAAGGTGCGTAGACCGTCGAGAGGTTGCCCTCCCGTTCCCCGGGTTTGAACCGAGGTCACAGGGTGCCTTGCGGCCCCCGCTTCAACCATGTAGTCCATCGCGGCATTCGCCCGGTGCAGCCGGCGGGAATCGAACCCGCGAGATCCTGCTTGGCAAGCAGGTGCCATCCCACTAGGCGACGGCTGCGTAGAACGAGCGCCAGGGCCATCTCCTGGGCGGGGCAGCACCAAAGTGCCGGTCGGCTGGTCTCGTCCGACAACCCCTCGCTCGTTGGTGCGGGAAGACGGAGTTGAACCGTCGAACCTCACGCTTATCAGGCGTGCGCTCTAACCACCTGAGCTACTCCCGCGTGGTGGGTGGTGCCAGGCTCGAACTGGCGACCTCAGCCTTGTAAGGGCCGCGCTGCTTCCAACTGAGCTAACCACCCGGTGTCCGTGATCGGGATCGAACCGATGATCTCCGGCGTGTCGAGCCGGCGCTCTTGCCCCTGAGCTACACGGACGTTGGTCGGGATGACTGGACTTGAACCAGCGGCCTCTCCGCCCCGAACGGAGCGCTCTACGCATCTGAGCTACACCCCGATGGTCGCTGAGGGAGGACTCGAACCTCACGCGCGAGCGGGTATGGACCGCGTCGCCACCCTGGGACCCAGCGTTGGTTGCGGGGGTCGGAGTTGAACCGACGGTCTCCGGGTTATGGGCCCGGCGGGAACGGCCACTTCCCTACCCCGCGGTATCCCCGGGCCGACTCGAACGGCCGATCTCTGCCTTCGGAGGGCAGCGCTCTGTCCATCTGAGCTACGGGGACGCTTCAGAGGTCCGGGCGGGAATCGAACCCGCGATGACGGTTTTGCAGACCGTTGCCTTTGCCGACTTGGCGACCGAACCATAGGGGCCGACGAAATGGGTGGAGACGTTGATCGCCAATGATGTAGTCCCTACCCGCATTCGGCCGGAGCGCGCGACGGGACTCGAACCCGCTTGGTCCTGCTTGGAAGGCAGGTGCCCGACCAGTTAGGCGTCACGCGCGAACATCAGAGCCGCTGGGGGGAATCGGACCCCCGGCCACCTCCTTACCAAGGAGGTGCTCTACCCCTGAGCTACAGCGGCAAGATCACGGACGACGAGGGCGCGCAAGACGTTCGGGGCTATCGCCCCGGTTTACAACGGACCCGACCGTCGACCGCTGACCGCTCGGCCCCAGGGATCGAACCTGGCTTCGTATGTAGTCCTGTGCAGCATTCGTCCGTGGTGGAGCTGACCGGGAACGATCCGGCGACCTCCGGCTTGCAAAGCCAGCGCTCTCCCAATTGAGCTACAGCCCCGTGGTGGACCTCGTCGGAGTTGAACCGGCGACCTCCTGGGTGCGATCCAGGCGCTCTCCCGTCTGAGCTAGAGGCCCTCGGTCTTGTACGTTTTCTTGTGAGCTACGTAGCACGCCGTAACACGAGGGGGTAGTGGAGTCGACCGGCTCCGCCCCGGCCACCTCCGCGCTGCCAGCGCGGCGCTCTCCTGAATGAGCTACGACCCCGTGGTATCCCTGGAGGGACTTGAACCCCCGACCTCCCGGTTCGTAGCCGGGCGCTCTGATTCCAACTGAGCTACAGGGACGTGATGGCCGGTGGCGCATGGCAGCCTTGCTCCGTGGCGCGCCGCCGGCCGCGACGCGTTGTCTCCACCCGCCCGGTAGAGGTCGGACCTGCCCGACATGTCCGGACCGTGCAAACGGCCCTCCTCATCAGCGGGTTGGCCGTACACGTGGTGCTCGGATGGTGTCCCAGGCCCGACTCGAACGGGCGACCTGCCGGTTAGGAACCGGCCGCTCTGTCCTGCTGAGCTACAGGGACACGGCTGGCGGCCGACCTCGACGCCCCGGTCAGCAGGTCGACCACCCTGGCGTTCAACCGGTCGAGGGTGTGGAGAACCATCTGGCGGTTCGGGTTCGTCCCCTCGATGTGTTCGAGACAGATGTCGATCTCGTGGAACAGCTCTTCGGGGAAAATGCCACGCGGGTGGGGAAAAATGTCTCTGTACCCCGAGCTGGACTCGAACCAGCCACCTGCCGGTTAGAAGCCGGCCGCTCTGTCCGGCTGAGCTACCGGGGCATCTTCTCTTGGCGGAGCTGGCGGAGCTGCTCGATGGCGAGCCGGACGTTCTCGTTGGCCGGGTCGGCGGCGAGCGCCTTCACGAGCCTCGCCTCCCACCTGTCCCACGCGTACGTTGGATCCCAGGCGTTCATTCGGTGACCCCACGGGGTATCGATCCCCGTCCTCCAGGTTGAGAACCTGACGACCTAGCCAGTAGTCTATGGGGCCTTGGCAGCGCGGACGGGACTCGAACCCGTGTGATCGGCTTGAAGGGCCAACATCCTGGGCCGCTAGATGACCGCGCCGTGGTGTGACCGACCGGGATCGAACCGGCAGCCTCCGGGGCCACAACCCGGCGCTCTTCCACTTGAGCTTCGGTCACCATGATGGTCGGGGTGACTGGACTTGAACCAGCGACCTCGTGCTCCCCGAGCACGCGCTCTTCGCAGCCTGAGCTACACCCCGAAGTAGTCGGTCGACCAATTCGCCTGAGACGCTCACCCCGAAGGGCTCGCATGAGTTTCAGTCATGTAGTCCCTGACGGCATTCGACCGGGTCGGGAAGGTCGGAATCGAACCGACGACATCCTGCTCCCAAAGCAGGCGCGCTACCCCTGCGCTACATCCCGGTGGTCTGAGGCGGAATCGAACCGCCCACGCGCGGCTCTTCAGACCGCCGCTCTACCACTGAGCTACCAGACCAAATCGTGACGACCAACTGGCAAAGACGTTTTGCGCGCTCTACCGCTGAGCTACCCCGGAACAGGTCCCGGGGGAGGGAGTTGAACCCACGACCACGCCCTTAAATGGGATGTAGTCCTCACCGCATTCGTCACGGCTGCACGGGTGGGGATCGAACCCACGACCTCTCGGTTAACAGCCGAGCGCTGCTGCCTGCTGAGCTACCGTGCAATGGTGGAGCTGGGGGTATCGAAACCCCGTCCGAACGTCCCTTCCGAGAAGCGTCTACGTGCGTGTCCGGGGACCGCCCGGCCGGTTACTGCCAGGGCACCTCACGGCGCCTCCACCAGCTCGTCGGGGGCACGAGCATGCTGCCAACCCCGATCCCGCTGTGCATCGACCTTCCGCTACCTGCGGGCTCTTGCGGGGGTCGAGGCGGCACTCAGGCCGCCTGGGCGAACTCGAACTCTTCCTCGTGGGATTCGTCGGTTCTTGGTTGGCGAATTGATCACGGCGGTACGCCACCCGCCGGCACGCAGCCTCCAGGTCGACGACGCCGTCGAAACCTTTCAGCCCCGTATGAAACAGAAGGCGAGCCCGCAGCCCGTGGTTGGCCACGGGCCCGCCCATCAACCTCGATCTCGATTGTCACAGAACAGCGTCGCGGTTCGGGGAGGAGGGATCGAACCTCCGTAGCGGGCTCCAGAGACCCGCGTCCTACCGCTGGACGATCCCCGATCAAACTACTGGGCTGCTTCGCTCACCTTCTCCTGCCACTCCTCGTCGCGTTCCTTCAGCTCCGTCTCCAGGATCTTCTCGACCATCTCGACGGCGCACGCGTGACCCGCAACAGTCACGGCGAAGTCGCTTTCCGCTTCCGCCAGTTCCGCGACGATCTCGTTCGCCAGTTGCCGGGCCGTCTTCATCCGGTCGCCTGCAACGCTTCGAGCTGTTCGAGCTGTTCGAGCTGCTCGACTGCCGGTTCGACAGACGCGGGCTCGACCACCGGTTCGACCGGTACTGGCACCACCCGCTTCAGCTCGGCGATCTGGCCGAGCATCTTGCCGATCGTATCGCTCTGCTCGACGAGCCGTGCATCCCGCTCGGCGATCTGCCCACGCAGCTCGGCCACGCACGACCGCTCGTGCTCGGCCTGGCCGCAATGCTGGCAGGGCCCCTTCGGTGCCTGCTTCCTCGGAATCATCGTCGCCTTCATGTGTCCTCCAGTTCCGGGTGAGGGAATCGAACCCCCGTTCGCGGGTCCAAAGCCCGCCGTCTTGCCTCTAGACGAACCCGGATCATCCAGTGGGTCCGGCGAGAATCGAACTCGCGTCTCCCGGTTAAGAGCCGGGTGCGGTCGCCAGCTTCCGCGTACGAACCCTCATGTAGTCGCGTTTCGCATTCTTGCCTGCATCAGTGGGCCCAGCCCGACTCGAACGGGCGTTTCCGGGGTAAAAGCCCGGTCCGGTTCCACTCCGCCATGAGCCCCTGCGATCGAGCAGGAGCCTGTTTCAAGATCACGAACACCCAAACCTCCTCTCAGTGGAGCGTGAAGGACTCGAACCTTCCGTGCCCGAAGGCGTCGGTTTTACAGACCGATGGGTCCACCTGGGACCACGTCCGCTCCGTTCGTCGTGCCCCAGAAACGCCGAAGGGCCGCCAGTCTCTTCGACCTGGCAGCCCTTCTGGTGCTTCGAGGGGTGGTGCCAGGTCTACTGTGTCCCCTCCTGGTTGGTATGGCCGGAGCCCAGGAGGGTCGGGTAGCGATCGAACTTGGGCTCGGCGGCCGCCCGCACGATCGCATCGACTGGCCAACTGGCCAATCTCATCGTTCGTGATTCGTGGCGGACCCGCATCATGTCGTCCATCCTGAACCGGTAAAAACCAGGTGTCAAGCGTTTTGTTACTTGCCGGTCGATTTCCTTTCATCGATCGCCCGGCACACCTGCTCGGCCAATTCCTCCAGTTCCTTACGGACCCCGGCAAGCCGTTCGGCCCGGCCGATATGCTCGGCCTGCGCGACCCGCAAGGCATCGGGGCCCTGCGGGTAGTAGTCGCGGCCGTTTGGAGCCGCATCCGATAGCCTCTGCTCGGCCGTCCGGACGGCACCGACTGCTTCGAGGAGCTGGTCGAGCAGGGCGTCCCCACCCGTGCCGTTCAGATGGATGGTCGGGATCATCATCGGCCGCACTCCCGGCACACCGACATGACCCTGCCGGCCGGCGGCGGCACGAACTCGCGGGCCTTGTACGCGTTCCTCGACAGGTCGCCGAGGTCCGCGAGGTGATGCTTGGCCAGCATGACGGCGTCGGCCGCCGACTCCGCCTCGATGACGAGGGTGTGGTCATCGTTGTAGTTGGTCGGGATTCTCGTGTACGTCACCAGCCAGCGCTTCATCGTCATCCTCCTCACGCCGCCACCGCGGCGGTCAGGCCGTACTCCGCGGCGTACCGCTTGAACGCCTCGTCGACCTCGACGATGGCGGCTTCGAGTGCCTCGATACGGGCGAGCGCGTCACGCGGGTCCGTCACCTTGCCGCGGCGAGCGGCATCCTCCGCCTTGTTGACCTCGTCCCAGAGGTCGTTGACGAGCCCCTGCGCTCTGAACACCGGACTCTCGACCACGATGGCGGCCGGGAGGGCGCGGACCACGGGGCCGCTGTACGTCTTCGAGATGAACGACTCGTGCCACACCTTCGTCGCCTTGGCGACTGCCCCCTTGATGGCGCCCCGTGCCTTCGCCCGCGCGAAGTAGTCGGCCAGCTCGCCCGCGTCGATGCGGGCCTTGGCCTCGGCGACCAGCTTGTCGGTCAGGCGGGCCAGCTTTTTGCCCGACCCACTGCACCCGAAGCAGGTGTCCCCGTACATCTGGCAGTACGAGTAGCGGCCCGACCCGCAGCAGCGTCCGCACACCACCGTGTAGCCGAGGGCCACCAGACGGGAAACCGCGCGGTCGCGGGTCGTCCCCAGCAGCTTGGCGGCCTCATCGGTGTTCAGCGTCTTCGCCCGTGCCATCCGTCACCTCCCAGCTTACGAGACCAGCGTAGCACAACTGACTGCCAGTGTCAAGTGTTTTCGCTACGCGGGCAGTTCCTTGGCGAGCGCCCCCGCCGCCACCTGGATCTCCATCGTGAACGAACGGTAGTAGTCGTTCCACGTGCAGGTCAGGACGGCCGCGCCATCCGGCACCCCCTCGACCCGGCGGTCGACCCCACCCCGATTCGCGATGGCCCACTCGCCGCACGACACGTGGACCGACGCCCCCAGCTTCATGGTGCGGAGGTCGAGGGCGAACCGACGGCAAAGGTCGTGGTCGTCGGGGGCCGGGCTGCTCGCGTCATCCGTGATGTACACGAGCTTGGGGCACCGCTGACTCGTGACGCACGCCTTCTTGATGGCCGGCCACACCTTCGCGAGCCCAGGGACCAGGGCGTCCAGGTCGGCCAGCTTCTTGATCCTCTTGGAGTTGACTGTCGCCATTCCGTCCTCCCAGCTTACGGAAACAGCATACCGCAGGATCGGGCGTATGTCAATCGTTTTCGATCGGCACCAAGTTGAACAACAGCATGTCAGGCCCCCCGAGGATCGGGACACCGACCTCGCCCAGCCGGGCCACCCGGAAGAGCCCCCGTTCGATCCGCTCGTCTCGGGCCCCCAGGAACCGGCCAGTCGCGTCGAACAACCGGACCGACTGGACCTCAACCTCGCGGAAGAGACCGGCCCGGGCGGGCTCGTAGACGGTGTGGCGGTCACGAGTTCGGAGGGTAGCGACCGCGTCGCCCACCTGGATGTTGATTCGTTCCTTGATCGGCTCGTGCATGGGGGCGGATCCCTACCACGCCGGTCAGGTCGAGTGCCACCTCCGCGTCGACTCCTCGTCGGTCAGGGGCTTGGCGTCCCTGGGCAGCTCGCGGACCCCGTGGGCCGACTCGGGGTTGACCGCGATGGGGATGGAGAGGTCGGGGGCGTGGACGCGCCCGTTGATCCGGAACTGCACCCAGGGACCGAGCATGCCGACCGGCCGGCGGAACGCCACGTAGATGCGGGCGTGGCGGCGGCCGCACACCTGGCAGTCGTACCCGTCCGACGGGACGAACGCTTTCGCGGCCGCGTCCCAGGGGACCGGCCTGGTGAATTCCAACCCGACCTTGCGGCCACGGATCTCGCCGGAGAACTGGAGCAGGGATGTCATGGGCACTCCTTCATCGGTAGGCCCGCCAGGTGCAACCGGCGGTTCGATTCGCAGGTGATCAGAACGGTCGGGCCGTCGTACGAGCCGTCCGGGTTGAACCTGGGGGTCTGGCGTTCGAGCCACTCGTAACCGATCGCCAACGCCCGCTTCATCGTCTTGACGGCGGTCGCCTCGGTCAGGCCGTCGTTGGCGTCGTCGCCCGTTTCGGGTTCGAGGTAGAAGATCATGGCCGACAAGCTCCGCAGGCGCACGAGCGCGCATGCCGGATGACCCGCCCGCCCTTGATCGCCTGGTAGGTGACGCCCGACATCACGGCCCGCATGTAGTCGCGGGGCTGGAGGGAAGGCTGCCGGACAGCCCGACGGGCTGCACGGACGAGCCCGGCGACCTCGGCCAGGTCGTACAGCTCGACCTCCCCGATCGCCAGCCAGCCGGCCTCGACGTCCTTGGCCCGCTCATAGGCCGAGCGAGCTGCGCCGATCCCCTTGATCCCGATCCCAATCGCTCCGGTGACGAGCCCGTCGGACCAGAGGATGACGCCCTTGTTGTCGGCGGTCCGCCGACGGGCGACTTCATGGGCCTCGTGGGTGCCGCACGAACAGGTGGTCGTCGTCATGGTCATGCTCCTCGGGTCACCGACCCAGCATCTCGTCGTAGCACTCGCAGGGATCCACCGACCCGCACTGCGGACACTTCGCGCTCGGATCGATCGCCGACCCTCCGCAGAACCGGAAGTCCGGATCGCCGGGGGCCGGCATCACGACCGCGCCGGCCAGCACCTCGAAGTCGTCGTCCGAGCAGCCGTTCCCGAGCAGCCGGCGCCACGCGGCCGCCGCGGCCGCCTTGTCATACCCGAACCGCTTGAGCACCAGCTTGGCGAGCGTGACGGAATCCTCGGGGGTGAACCGCTCGCCCGCCGTCGTCGTGACGCCCTCGACCGTACGACCCTTCAGGTTGACGACCGTCCGTTCCATCAGGCCACCTTCCCTTTCACCTTCGCCAAGAACGCGGCCACCGCCGCATCGCGCTCGCGCGTGTCACCGGGGGCGGGCGATCCCCATGTTCCCGACTTGCAGCACTCACCGCAGAGCCCCAGCGCCGACATCTTCCGCAGCTCGGCATCCGTACCGATCCGTTCGATCGGCTTGGCGCATCCGTCGCAGATGGCGGTCACGACGCCCTCTGACAGTCACCGCACGTGACCCGCACGTACAAGTCATCGGGCGGAACCGCGTACGCGACGTCATCCTTGAGCAACCGGAGCCCACAAGCCGTCAGCATGCCGGCCGCCATCTTGTGGATGGGCTTGCCGGCCGCCATTGCCCGGCGCACGAACGCAAATGACTCGTCCCGCTTGGCTCGCTCCCGCTTGGTCACGTCACACCTCCCACTCGAACACGCCCCGCGGCCCCTTGTCCTCGCCGACGTCCCACCAGGCCGGCCGAGTCGGCTCGTAGCCGGGGGGCGGCTCCTCGTCGACGTAGTCGTAGAGGGGGACGGCCACCTCGGGGGACTTCCGCAGCCTTTCGAGTGCCTCACGCTCCCAGGGGTTCATCGTCTGACCTCCCTTCC
>Ga0075302_1000086_pt1 | contig 11726 bp, 11 predicted proteins | sample Browns_TuleB_D1_FD_120059 | JGI IMG/M metagenome (GOLD analysis project Ga0075302, IMG submission 120059) | Natural and restored wetland microbial communities from the San Francisco Bay, California, USA, that impact long-term carbon... | ecosystem: Environmental > Terrestrial > Soil > Wetlands ...
GGCGCGCGCGCGGTCGCGGTGGCGACGGGATTCTACGACGTCCCCGCGCTGGCGGCGGCCGGCGCGGCCCACGTGTTCGCCGACCTGCGCGACACGGTGGCCGTGCTCGACGCCATCTTCCTGCCATGACACATCCCGACGCGTCCGACGAGCTGGAGCTCAAGGCGCGCGTGGAGGACCCGGCCGGCCTGCGCGCCGCCCTCGCGCGAGCCGGGGCCACGCTCACGTTCCGCGGGGCGATGGTGGACCACCGCTTCGACCGCGGGCGGGAGCTCGAGTCCCGCGACGAGGTGATCCGGCTGCGGGTCTATCGGCCGCCCGAGGGCGGCGTGTGGGGAGTGCTGACCTGGAAGGGGCCGGTCGGCGCGCGGGGCGCCTACCGCCACCGCCACGAGATCGAGACGCGGGTCGACGTCCCCGACGCCGTAGCGGCCCTGCTGGCGCGGCTGGGGCTCGCCGCCACGTTGCGCATCGACCGGGAGGTCGAGCAGTGGCTGCTCGATGGCGCGATGCTGCGTCTGGAGCGCTATCCGGACATGGACACCCTGCTCGAAGTGGAAGGGGAGCCGGCCGCGATCGAGCGGGCGGTGGCGGCGAGCGGCCTCCCCCGCGCGCTCTTCCTCCCGGAGTCGCTGCCGTACTTCGTCGCCGATTTCGAACGGCGCACCGGCCGTCCCGCGCGTCTCATGGAGACGGCGTGAGCGCCGCGCCCGCCGCGCCCGCGCCGCTCTCCGTTCCCGAGCTGGGACCGTCGCTCGGCCGCCTCATCGTGCCGCGCCGCCTTGCGGTCCCGTGGGGCCCGGTGGACGACGTCCGCGAGGCGCTCGCGACCGACGTGATGACCCGGGCGGGCGCCGCGCGGCGCACCGCCGCGACGGGCGACGCGGCGGGTGCGGCGCGGATGGTCATGCCGGGTGTCTGGCAGGATGCGTGGGAGCACGCGGTGCGCCGGGCGGCGGAGCGTGTGGCGGCGGCGATCGATGGGGAGATCGAGCGCGCGGCGTGGCGGGTGCGGATGCCGCGGCGGAAGCGGCAGCGATGGCTGCTCACCCCCGGGGAGCGGCGGGCCGTCGGAGTCCGGCTCGCCCTGGGCGGGGAGCCGCTCGGTGCCGCGCTGGCGGTGCTCGGCCGGGCGGCCGAACGGCTGGCCGGGGACGGCGGGGACGGCGCGGCACTCGAGTGGCAGGACGCCCTGCGACTCACGGCCCGCCGGCTCGAGGCCGCATGGCTGGCGCTCGAAGCGACGGTCGCCGCCGAGCGCGAGCGCTGGGCCCCCGAGTGGGATGACATCGCGGCGTGGCGGCCCGCCCTCTGGCCCGTGGTGCTGCTGTGGGCGCCCGTCGCCGCCGCGCTGGTCTGGTTGGGACTGCTGCTCGGCGGGTATCTCCCCGCGCCCTCATGGCTCGCCGCGCGCCTGGGCTTCTGACGGCGCTGGCGCTCGCCGCCGCACCGGCGGCGGCGCAGCTCCGCGCCGTCGAGGTGCCGATCGGCGGCCGCGCCGGGATCGACTCGCTGTCGCGCTTGGGGTTCGAGGTCGCGGCGGTGCGGATGGTCGCGGGTGCGCTGCGGGCCGTCGTAGTGATCGACGTACCCGCCGAGCGCGCCCTCCTCGCGAGCGGCTACGAGGCACTGCCGGCGTTCCCGTCGCCCGCCGCCGCCGACACGTTCCGGACGTTCCGGTCCTTCGACAAGCCGGGCGTCGGGATCCGGGCCACCCTCGGGGCGTGGGCGGCGGCCGACACGATCATCCACCTGGACTCGATCGGCGCCACGCTCGAAGGTCGGCCGCTGCTCGCGGTGAAGGTCGGGAATGGCACCGACTCGCCGGCGCGGCCGAACGTCCTCTTCCTGGCCACGCACCACGCGCGCGAGTGGGTCGCCACCGAGATGGCGATGAAGCTGATCCGCTGGATCGCGGACTCGTTGCCGCGCCCGCTCCTCGCCCAGCGCGACATCTGGGTGATCCCGGTCGAGAACCCCGACGGGTACCAGTACACCTTCACGACCGACCGGCTGTGGCGGAAGAACCGCCGCCCCAATGGGGACGGCACGTTCGGCGTGGACCCGAACCGCAACTACCCGGCGTTCTGGGGCCGCGACGACCTGGGCTCGAGCGCGGTCCCGGGATCCGAGGTGTACCGCGGGCCGGGCCCGGCCTCCGAGCGGGAGACGCAAGCGATGATCGCGTTCCACGCGGCGCACCCGCCGGTCGTGGCGGTCTCGTACCACACGTATTCGGGACTGCTCATCTACCCGTACGGGCACCGCTCGGGGGCGGTCGCGCCTGACGCGCCGGTCTTCCGCGCGCTGGCGGGCACCGACCTCGACCCGGCGGTCCGGGACAGCGTGCCGCAGTCGTCGCTCACGTATTACCACCCCGGACCGGGGTGGAACCTGTATCCCACCAACGGCGAGTACACGGACTGGGCGTATCGCGAGCACGGGGCGATCGCCTACACGCCCGAGCTGACGAGCGGCTGCTGCGAGCCCGGGACGGGCGCCTACTACGGGTTCGTATTCCCCGATGACTCGGGGCTCGTCGAACGCGTGTTCCGCGACAACCTGCCGTTCGCGCGCAGCATCATCGCCGCCGCCGGGGGTCCGGCCACCGCCGCCGGCGCGTCGGGGCTCGCGCCGTCGCCCGAGCGATTCGAGTCGGTCTGGCCGGAGGCGCGGGTCAGCCGGAGCGCGGCGGCAGCGGGTCCGACGCAGGTCACGGTGCGCACCGCGGCGGGGGGATCCGTCGCCCGCGGTGTGACCGCCGACTCGCTCGATCGCGGCGTGTTCCGCACCACGTGGCGGGCCGCCGTGGCGGGCGACGCCGTCCGCGCCGCGCGCGCCGACGGGACCGGTCTCCAGGCGGAGCTGCTCACCCTCGGCGGGGCGGAGCCATCCGACGTCGGATGGCAGGGATGGTCGGTGTCGGCCGACGCCGCCGCCGGCCAGGCCTCGTGGCTCGGGTCCGGCGACGATACGCTCACCTCCCCCGTCGCGGATCTCGCCGGCCGCACGCGCGTGTGGCTCCAGTTCTGGCACAAGCACGCCGGCTCGACGTTCACGCCGGAGCGCCGCGGCATCGTGCAGTTCTCGGCCGACAGCGGCCGGACGTGGTCCGACGTGGGCGCGGTGGTGGGCGCGGCCACCGACTGGTACGCCGAGCGCATCGACCTGCCCCAGGCAGCCGGCGCGCGCGGCGCACAGGTGCGCTTCGTGACGCTGGGCTTCACGTGGTGGGTGGACGCCGCCGGGTTCGTCAGCGACTCGACCGCGGCGTTCACGTCCACGACCCAGGCCCCGTCGCTGACGCTGTCGGACAACCCGCTCCGTGGCGGGCAGGTCACGCTCGCCTGGCCGGCGGGGCCCGGTGAGTCGCTGGTGCGCATCTACAGTTACGCCGGCGTGCTGCTCGTGCAGGCGTCGGTGTTCGCGCCCGCGGCGCAGTATGTCTGGGACGGCACGGTGGGCGGGCGGCCCGTGGCGAACGGGGGGTACCTCGTCGTGGTGGACGCGGGGGGCCGGCGCTACCGTGCCCGGCTCTTCGTGGCGCGCTGATGATCGGGGGCGCGGGGGTCGGGGTCGATCTGGTGGAGATCGACCGCATCGAGCGGATGATCACCGAGCGCGGCGCGCACGTGTTCGAGCGCCTGCTGACGCCGGCGGAGCGGGCGTACTGCGAGGAGATGGCGCGGCCGGCCGAGCACGTGGCCGCCCGGCTGGCGGCGAAAGAGGCCGTGTACAAGGCGCTGCAGGGCACGCCGGCGGCGCGCGGCATCGGCTGGCGCGACATCGAGGTCGAGCGGCAGCCGGACGGGCGGCCCGAGATCGTGCTCTCCGGCCGCGCCGCCGAGCGGGCGCGCGAGCTGGGCGTCACGCGAATCCTGCTGTCCCTGTCCCATACGCACCGCACCGCGATCGCGATGGCCGTGCTGGCCCGCGACTGACGGCGATTGCCCGGACCAGCCGGGCGGTCTAGAATTCCCGCAGCCATTTCCGGGATTCGTGCGCATCCTTCGCTCCATCGTCCTTCTCCTGATCACTGCGGCGGCGATCCCGCCGTGGGGCGCCGGGCAGGCTGTCGATACGCTCGCGGTCGCCCGTCGGGTCGTGGCCGCCACTTCGCTCGCCGCCAAGGAGTACGCGTTGGGGGTGGCCGAGGGCGGCGGCCGCGTGATGCAGGTGGAGGAAGTCGAAGAGGCGAGCCTGTTCATCCGGAACGCCCGTGAGGATGTGCCACAGCTCCCCGCCGCCGTCCGCGCGGTGGCCGACTCCCAGCTGGCAGCGATCGCGGCACTGATGGCGGCGCTCGCCCCGCCCGCGGAGATGGAGCGGGTGGCGGACGCGTTGACGCGGGCCATCTCGGCGGCCGCGGGGGGCGCGGTCGATCCGCTGCCGCGCCGGCGCCCGTCGGTGGCGCGCGGGGGGGCGGTATTCGCCGAGCGCTGTCAGCCGTGTCACGGCGATCGCGGCAAGGGCGACGGCCCGCAGGCGGCGCACATGGTCGGCCCCCGGCCCGCGGACCTGGGCGATCCGGCGGTGATGGGGAACGCCAGCCTCACCGACGTGTACCGGCGAATCTCGATCGGCACGCCGGGCACCGCGATGCCGGCGTACGAAGGCGAGCTGTCCGAGGAGGACCGCTGGGCCGTCGCCAACTTCGTGATGACCCTGCAGTTCCAGGGGTCCGCGACCGCCGCCACGTTCGCCGCGGTGCGGCGGCAGCTGGATTCGGCCGTGGCCCACCGGTCCGACCGGGAGGTATTCGAGGCGTACCTCACCTTCGAGCAGGTGGAAGCGGACCTGCGGGTGCGTGACGGCACGCTCGCCCGGGCACTCGAGGCCGAGTTCGCCACGTTGCGGGTGCGGGTGTCCGGGGCGGACCAGGCCGGACTCGATTCGCTGCGGGGCCGCCTGTTCGTCGGGCTCGAGCACGCCGAGCGCCTGGTGTCCGACCGCCCGTCGACCGCGGGCCTGTTCGCGCAATCGTTCCTGCTGCTGCTGCGCGAGGGGTTCGAGGCGATCCTCATCCTCGCGGCCCTGCTGACGTTCCTGACGAAGGCGGGCGCGGACGAGCGGCGGCGCGACGTGACGGGCGGGGCGATCTGGGCGGTCGTCGCGAGCGTCGCGACGTGGGTGCTGGTGCAGTGGCTGTTCGAGATCAGCGCGTCCCAGCGCGAGGCGCTCGAAGGCATCACGATGCTCGTCGCGACGGCCGTGCTGTTCTGGGTGAGCTACTGGCTGCTCTCCAAGATCGACGTCGCGCGGTGGACGGCGTTCGTGAAGGGCCGGATGAACAGCGCGCTCGCGGGGGGGTCGGGGCTGGCGCTCGCCTCGGTTGCGTTCCTCGCGGTGTACCGCGAAGGACTCGAGACGATCCTCTTCTACGAGGCGCTCTTCGCTTCGGCGGACGGCCGGCTCGTGCCGGTCGCCGCCGGGATGGTGGCGGGGGGTGCGGCGCTGGCGCTGCTCTACGTCGCGATCCACCGGTTCGGGCTGCGCATCCCGATGCGACCGTTCTTCGCCCTCACCAGCGCGGTCCTCTATTACATGGCCTTCGTCTTCGCCGGGAAGGGGATCGCGGAGCTGCAGGAGGCGGGCCTGATCGGGATCAGTCCGGTCGGCTGGGCGCCGCGGGTGCCCGCGCTCGGCATCTACCCGACGGTCGAGTCGCTCGCGCTGCAGGGCGTGCTGGTGGCGGCGGCGGTGGTGGCGGTGGTGTGGGCGTTGCGGTCGATGCCGGCAGCGGAGCGGGCCTAGCCCGGCGGCGGCTCCGTCCCTACGGGGGCGGGGCGCGTTTCGGCGCCAAGCTCGCCAGGTCCGGAGCGGGCGTGCGGGCGGGGTCCCGCCAGCGTTCCATCAGGAAGACCCCCGTCGCCACCAGCGCGAGGCTCGTCGCCTGGGCGAGCGTGAAGCCGCCGAAGATGCGGTCGTCCTTGGCGCGCAGGAACTCGATCAGGAACCGCTCGACCCCCGCCAGCACCATCCACGCCGCAAACAGCCAGCCCGCGGCGTGCGCGTGGTCGCGCTTCGACCAGAGCCACGTGAAGGCGGCGAGCATCAGGACCGTCTCATACACCTGCGTGGGGTGCACGGCGACGACCTGGAACGGGTCGGTCCCGGCCGGGAAGGCGACCCCCGCCTGGGTCAGCTCCCCCACCGTCGACGGCGGCAACCCATGCGGGAACTTCACGCCCCACGGCAGGGCGGTGGGGATCCCATAGTCGTCGTTCACGAGGAAGCAGCCGACGCGGCCGAGGGCGTAGCCCAGCGCGAGCGCGGGCGCGGTGAGCTCGGTCGTGACGCGGGTGGGCACGCGCTTGCGCCAGCCGTTCGCCAGGACCGCCAGTGCGCCCCCGAAGAACCCGCCGTACCACACGAGGCCGCCCCGGCCGAGCAGGGCGTCCCAGTTGCCGGTGATGGCGACGTACCAGAGCCGCCCGCCGACGAGCCCGCCGATCACGGCCGCCATCACGATGTCCGCCGAGTATTCCTCGTCGAGGCCGCGGCGGCGCAGCTCCAGCTGGATCGCCCAGCCGCCCATGAGGAAGGCCACCATCATCATCAGGCCGTAGCCCGTGATGGAGAACGAGCCGAGCTTGATCACGAAGGGATAGACGGTCATGGCGGTCCGGTGCGGGGTGCGGGGTGCGGGGTGAGGAAGGGCTCGAGGCCCGGCATGGGGAGGTCGGCACGCGCGTCGAGGGTCCAGTCGCTGCGTTCGCCGCGCGCCAAGCGCCACCAACCGGCGCGGGCGATCATGGCGGCGTTGTCGGCGTTGAGGCGCGGCCCGGCCACGGCGACGCGCGCCACGCCGCGCAGCCGCTCGGCCGCGAGGCCCGCCAACGTACGCGAGCAGGCCACGCCGCCGGCCAGGACGGCGACCCGCCGGCCGGTGGCGCGGACGGCGCGGTCGAGTTTCGTCACCAGCACGTCGAGCGCCGCGTCCTGGAAGCCGCGCGCCAGGTCGGCGCGGTCGCGCGCCAGGTCCGGGCTCGCTCGTACCGCGTGCAGCACGGCGGTCTTGAGTCCCGAGAAGGAGAACTCGAGACCTTCATCCTTCATCGGGCGCGGGAACACGAACCGCGCGGGATCGCCCTCGCCGGCCAGCCGTTCGATCGCCGGTCCCCCCGGATACCCGAGCCCGAGCAGGGTCGCCACCTTGTCGAACGCCTCGCCGGCGGCGTCGTCGCGGGTCTCGCCTAGGAGACGGTAGTGGCCCCACGCGGACACGTCGAGCAGCAGGGTGTGTCCCCCCGAGACGAGGAGGGCGACGAACGGCGGCGCGAGCTCCGGATCCTCGAGCGCGGGGGCGAACAGGTGCCCCTCGAGGTGGTTGACGCCGATGAGCGCGCGGTCCCCCGCGTAGGCCAGGGCCTTCGCGTACACGACACCGACGAGCAGCGCCCCCACCAGCCCCGGGCCCGCGGTCACCGCCACGCCGTCCACGGCGCTCCACGCGAGGCCCGCCTCGGCGAGCGCCCGATCCACCACCGCCGGGAGCGCCTGGAGGTGCGCCCGGCTCGCCAGCTCGGGCACCACGCCGCCGAAGACCTGATGGACGTCCTGCGACAGGATCACGAGGCTCGCCAGCTCCGGCGGTCGCCCGCCGGTGGCGACGAGCACCGCGGCGGACGTCTCGTCGCACGAGGTCTCGATGCCGAGAACGACGTCGGCCATCAGTCGCTGCCGCCCCGCCGCCGCAGCAGCACGGAGTCCGGCGTGACGCGCGCCACGATGCCGGGGGGCGCGAGCACGGTGAGGCGGGCGTAGGCGGCGGTGGGATCGGCACCGCCGCCGTGCGCGACGACGTGCACGCTGTCCTTCGTCAGCGCGCGCACGCGCGGCGCGGGGCCCCGCACGGTGACCAGCACGCGGGACGGGAGAACGGTGACGCCGCTGAGGCTTCCCGCGCCGGACTCGACGGGCACGCCGTCGATCGAGCGCTCGAGCAGCGCGCCCACCTCGCCCGAGATGGTGACGCGCGCCGGGTCGACGCGCACGCCGCCGAGCAGGGTGGTGTCGATGGCGGCCGCGTGGAGGAAGGGGCCGGCGGTCCCCCGGATCTCGACCGGAACGGTCGTCACCGACTCGATCGCGGCCAGCGCCCGCTCCGCGCCGATCAGGCGGACCACGGTGGGGGCCGCCTGCGGGGCCGCCGACAGGATGAGGTCCGACTCCGGTACGACGCGGACGCGCGGCGCGACCCGCACCGTCTTCACCGCCACCGGGGAGAGCGTGACGGGGATCTCCCGCGGCGTGACCTTCAGCACCTTGACGTCGAGCCCGGTGGGGATCGGGACGTCGGCCGGCTGGAGTGTGATCGACCATTCCGTGCCCGAGAACGTGTCGGGGATCTGCCGGGTGACGATGGTGGGGAGCGAGCGCATCGCAAGCAGCTCGCTGCCGCGGGCGGAGACCCGCACCTGCACGGGATCCACCGGCGTGATGAGCCGGCGGCCCGGGGGGAGCACGACGTCGACCTGCACCGGGAACTCGCGTTCGATGGTATTCTGGGTCTGGACTCGCGCGTACAGGAGCAGTGCGAGCGCCAGGGCCGCGAGCTTCATCGGCCAGTTGTGCAGGGCGGAGCGGACGAGCCTACCGATCATCCAGCAGACGCCGCAGCAGTGTCTCGGTGACCGGCCCGTCCCATTCGGCGGCGCCGATCACCTTCTTGATGATGACCCCGTTGCGGTCGATGACGAAGCTCTCGGGGACTCCCGTCGTCTGGTAGATCCGCTGGACGTCGGCGGTCTGATCGTGCAGGATGTCGAACGTCAGGCCCAGCTCCTTGACGAACTGCTCCACGACCTCCCGCCCCTCCTTGTCGATGCTGACCGCCACGATCCGGAAGTCGGTCCCGGCGAACGTCCGATGCAGGCGCTCCATCGAGGGCATCTCGACCCGGCAGGGCTGGCACCACGTCGCCCACACGTTCAGCAGCACCACCTGGCCGCGATAGCGCGCGAACGTCGCCGGCTGGCCCGTGGCGAGGTCCACCGCGGGGAAGTCGCGGGCGCGCGAGCCGACCTCCACCAGGTCGAACTGCGGCCGGAGCTTGAGAGCGAGCGCCAGTCCGAACATGACCGTGGTGACGACGGCGATGACGACGGTCCACTGACGGGACTGGCTCACAGGGCCACCAGGCAGCGGCGGCGCAACTCCCGCACTTCCTCCGCGGGGTCGGGGCTCGTGAAGATCGCATTGCCGGCGACGAAGGTGTCGGCGCCCGCCGCGAGCGGGGCGGCGATGGTGGCCGGCGTGATGCCCCCGTCCACTTCGAGGAACGCGGGGGACCGCCGGGCGTCGAGCAGCGCGCGGGCGCGCCGGATCTTGTCGTTCGAGTTGGCCAGGTAGGCCTGGCCGCCGAACCCCGGGTTGACCGTCATGATCAGCAGGAGGTCGATGTCCGCCACGACTTCCTCGACGAAGGTCAGCGGTGACGCCGGGTTGAGGGCGAGCCCCGCGAGCAGGCCGCGTTCGCGGATCGCCGCCAGGTCGCGCTGCACGTGGGTACTGGCTTCGGGGTGGATGGTGACGACGGACGCCCCCGCGTCGGCCATCGGGCCGGCGTAATGCTGCGGGTGCTCGACCATCAGGTGCACGTCGATGGGCCGGTCGGTGAGCTTGCGCAGGGCGGCCACCATGTTGGCCCCGAACGTGAGGTTCGGCACGAAGTGTCCGTCCATGACGTCGACGTGGAGCCAGTCGGCGCCCCCGTCGAGGACGTGCGCCACCTGCTCGCGCAGACGCGTGAGGTCGGCGCTCAGGATGCTGGGGGCGATGCGGATGCCATCGGGCACTAGGGACTCCGGGCGACGACGATGTCGACCACCGTGCCGGGGGCGGCGAGCGTGCCGCCGAAGGGGCGTTGGGCCACCACGGTCCCCGGGGTGGCGTCGGGCGTGCGGCGCCGCTCCACCGTGCCCAGCCGGAGGCCGTCCTGCTCGAGGCGAACGCGCGCGTCGGCCGTCGACAGGCCGAGCAGCTCGGGCACGCCGATGGTGGGCGCGCCCTGGCTGACGACGAGCACGACCGCGCCCCCCGGGGGAAGGACGGCGGCCGCCGGCGGCCGCGTCACCACCGTGACGCCCGGCGCCGCCGCGGCGGGCACCGATTCCACCCGGCTCACCACCAGGCCGGCCGCGCGCACGAAGATGCGGGCGAGCTGCGCGTCATAGCCGGCGAGGTCGGGCACCCGGATCTTCGCGGCGCCGGCGCTCGTGATCAGCAGCACGCGCGCGCCCTGCGGCGCGCGCAGCCCCGGCGGCGGGTCCTGCCAGATCACCGTGCCGGGCTCGGCCGTGGCGTGCGTCTCCGCGCTGTCGCGCGCGAGCGAAAGCCCCGCGGCGGCGACCTGCTCACGCGCCGCGGCGCCGTCGAGTCCCAGGAGCCGCGGGACCTCCTGGCTGCGGGAGAGGATCGGCGTCGGGAAGATCACGAGCGCCGCGGTGAGGTAGCCCGCCAGGAGCGTGCCCACGAAGGCGGCGGCCCAGCGTCCCGCCCGGCGCCGGTCCACGGCGCGCAGGCGCGTCAGCCCGCGCTCCCAGTCCTCGCGGGCCGGCAGGCGGAGCGGCGGCAGGTGCCGGCGGACGCGCATCAGCCGCGCCGCACCAGGCGCGCCGCGAAGGCGCCGTCCGTTCCGTGGCGCGGCGGCAGCGTCAGGAAGTCCCCCGCGGCGGTCACCAGCGCGGCCGGCACGGCGCCCGGGACGGGGGCGCGGGCGAACTCCTGGTGGCGCTCGAGGAATGCGTCCACTTGCTCGGCGTTCTCCTCCGGCTCGAGAGAGCAGGTCGCGTACACGAGCGCGCCGCCCGGGCGAACGAGCGGCGCCGCGGCGTCGAGCAGGCCGCGCTGGCGCGCGGCGAGCGCGGCGATCGCCCGCGCCGTGACGCGGCCGCGAGCCTCGGGGTGCCGCGCGAACGTCCCGGTGGCGGTGCAGGGTGCGTCCACGACCACGGCATCGAATCGCCCGCCCGCGAACGGCGCGGCCGCGAGGTCGGCGGCCACGAGGCGCACGGCGCGGGCTGCGCGCCGCACGGTGTCGACGAGCCGGGGCAGCCGGTCGCGACGGTGATCGGCCGCGATCACGCGCGCCCCCAGCACCTCGAGCGTCACGGCCTTGCCGCCCGGCGCGGCGCACGCGTCGTACGCCAGGGCGCCCGGCGGCAGCGCCGCGAAGCGGCACACGAGCGCCGCCCCGGCATCCTGCACGATGAAACCGCCTTCAATGTAGCCAGGAAGGGACCGGGGAGGAGGGAGCCGGGAGCCGGGGGCTCCGCGAACGAGGCGGATCCCCGCGCCGAAGGGCGCGTCCTCACCGGGGATACCGGCCTCGGCGAGGCGGGCCCGCAGCGTCTCCAGGTCCCAGCGCGCCGGCTGCAGCGTGAGCGGGGGCGGGGTGTCGTTCCAGGCAACGAGACGCGCGGTGTCGTCCGCGCCGAACCGCGCGCGCCAGCGGTCGAGCAGCCAGGCGGGATGGGTGGCCGGGGGGGACGAGGGAGGAGGGACGGGGGAGCGCGCCAGCGCGCGCAGGACGTGGTTCACGAAGCGCGCGGCATCCTCACCCGCCCATTCCTTCGCGAGGCTCACGGTAGTCGCGACCGCGGCGTGCGGCGGAACGCGGTCCAGGTACCGCAGCTGATACGCGCCCAACCGGAGGAGGTCGTGCAGGCGAGGATCGGCGCGCCGGAGATCGAGCGCCGCGTCGAGCGGGCTCTGGTGGCGCA
>Ga0075302_1000089_pt1 | contig 11667 bp, 10 predicted proteins | sample Browns_TuleB_D1_FD_120059 | JGI IMG/M metagenome (GOLD analysis project Ga0075302, IMG submission 120059) | Natural and restored wetland microbial communities from the San Francisco Bay, California, USA, that impact long-term carbon... | ecosystem: Environmental > Terrestrial > Soil > Wetlands ...
ACAGCCCGACCACCTCGACGCCGCGATAATCATGCTGCGTGTACTTCCCGGGCAGGACCTTCCTGATGTACAGGTAGAGCATCGCCACCACGCCGCAGGTGACGTGGAACCCGTGGAATCCGGTCATGGTGTAGAAGGTGGAGCCGTACAGTCCCATGGTGGCGACCGGGAGCGTCCCGGCGGCCACGCGCTCCGCCAGCTCACTGCCCTCGCGCACGCCACTGGGGACGAACCCGCTGTGCGCGAGGTGGAGATACTCGTACGCCTGGACGCCGACGAACGCGGCGCCGCCCAGGATCGTCAGGAGGAACCACAGCCGCAGGCCTTTCTGGTCGCCGTCGGCGATGGCGGCGTACGCCTTCACCATCGACACGCTCGAGCAGATCAGCAGGAACGTGTTGAAGGCCGTGAGCGGGACATTGAGCACGACGCCGGGGCGGGCCCACTCCCCCACGCCGAAGCGCAGCACGACGTAGGAGCCGATCAGCCCGGTGAAGAACATCACCTCGGACGCGAGGAACACCCACATGCCCAGCTTGAGGTTGTAGGCCTGCACTCCCGGTTCGGCGGGGGCCGGTGGCCGCATCATGTCCATCGTCGCGTGCGTCATCGGGCGGCTCCCTTCGCGCTGGCTGGTTCCTGATCGCCGGGCAGCTTGACGTGCTGCGGCAGGAAGTCCTCGCTCGCCTGTGGGTGACTGAACTCATAGGGGCCACGGTACACCGTCGGCACCCGCTCCCAATTGCCGTGCGGGGCGGGGTTGGGGAGCGACCACTCGAGGCCGTTGTCACGCCAGGGATTGGCACCAGCCGGTTTGCCGCGGAACAGGCTCCACAGGAAGTTGAACGCGAAGATGGCCTGGACCGTGAACAGGGCGAACGCGGCCAGGGAGATGAAGCGATTCAAACCCTGCATCGGGCCGAGGAAGGTGTACACCGTCGGATCGTAGATCCGACGCATGTGCCCGCCCATGCCGAGATTGTGCATCGGGAAGAAGACCAGGTTGAAGAACACCATCGTCAGCCAGAAATGGACCTTGCCCCAGCGCTCGTTCATCATCCGCCCGAACATCTTCGGATACCAGTAGGTGATGGCGCCGAACAGCGCGAACAGGCTGCCACCGAACAGCACGTAGTGGATGTGCGCGACGATGAAGTAGGTGTCGTGGATCGGCATGTCCACCGGCGTCGCCGCCATGAACACGCCCGACAGCCCGCCGATCACGAACATCGCCACGAACCCGACCGCGTTGAGCATCGGCACGTGGAAATGCAGGTCGCCCTCCCACATCGTCCCCAGCCAGTTGAAGACCTTGATGGCCGAGGGCACCGCGATGATCATCGTGGTCACCATGAACGTGGAACCGAGGGTGGGGTTCATCCCGCTCATGAACATGTGATGGCCCCACACGATCCAGCTCAGAAAGCCGATCCCGACGATTGCGAACACCATCGAGTGGTACCCGAAGATCGGCTTGCGTGACCCGTTGGCGATGATGTCGGACACCATGCCCATCGCCGGCAGGATCAGGATGTACACCTCGGGATGGCCGAAGAACCAGAAGAGATGCTGCCACAGGAGCGCTTGGCCGCCCGCGGTCGTGTCGAAGAAGTGCGTGCCGATGGTCTGGTCGAACAACAGCATGATCCCCGCCCCTGACAGCACCGGCAGCGCCAGCAGGCCCAGGATCGCCGTGATGAACAGCGACCAGACCGACAGGGGCAGCCGGAACCACGTCATGCCCGGGGCGCGGTTGTTGATGACGGTCGTGATGTAGTTGAGCGAGCCGAGGATCGACGACAGACCCAGCAGCACGATCGCGACGCACCAGAGCTGCTGGCCGAGCTGGACCCCCGAGAGGTCGGGTCGCGCCGACAGCGGCGCGTACATCGTCCAGCCCGCGCGCGACGGCCCTTCCGGCACGAACATGCTCGACAGCATCACCCCGCCCGCCAGGAACGCCACCCAGAACGACGCCATGTTGATGCGCGGGAACGCCATGTCGTGCGCCCCGATCTTCAACGGGATCAGGAAATTGGCGTACACCCCGACGAGCAGCGGCATGATGGCGAAGAACACCATGAACGTGCCGTGCATGGTCACGAGCTGGATGTAGTACTCCGGCAGCAGCACGCCGTCGGTCGCCCAGGTCTCCGGGAGGATCCCGCCCCCCGGCATCGGCTGGTTGGGGAACCCCAGCTGCCAGCGCATCTGCATCGCCAGCACGCCGCCCACCAGCAGGAAGAACAGGCTCAGGAAGAGGAACTGGATGCCGATGATCTTGTGGTCGGTCGAAAAGACGTACCTGGCGACGAACGACCGGTCGTCGTGATGGGCATGCCCGGCGGCCGGGGTCGCGGCGTGGCTCGTCATGAGGCGGCTCCCTCCTGGATCTGTTCGCTGAGCCAGGCATCGAACTCGGCGACCGATTGGACGTAGACGCGGGCCCGCATGCGGTAGTGCTGCATGCCACACAGCTCCGCGCACCCCAGCTCGTACTCGCCGGTCACGGTCGGCTGCACCCACGCGCGGATCGTCATGCCGGGTACGGCGTCCTGCTTGAGGCGGAACACCGGCACCCAGAACGAGTGGATCACGTCTTCCGACGTGAGCTCGAACACGACATTCCGGTTCACCGGGACGTGCAGCTGATTCCGCACCGTGAAGTCGTCGTCGGTTCCCAGCTGCCCATCCGGTCCGGGATAGGTCACTCGCCACTCGAACTGTTTGGCGTGGATCGCGATGGGATAGGCGTCGGCCGGGACGCTGTCGCGCCCCTTGATCCGCTTCCAGTAGACGTTGCTGACGACGCCCAGGATGATCACGGTGACGGCGGGGATGGCCGTCCAGATGATCTCCGCGGTCAGGTTCCCGTGCGTATGGCGCGCCTTGCGCCCCTCGCGATGGCGATACTTCACCGAGAACCAGAGCACTCCCGCCTCCACCACCACGAACGCGATGCCCGTGATGATCAGAATCGCCGTGAAGAGGCCGTCGATCGGGCCCGCGAACGTCGAGCCTTTGAGGGGCAACCACCAGTTCATGACGCCTCCCTATTTGGCGGCGAAGGTGAACTCGGCCGTCTTGGTCTCAGTGCCGGCGATCGTGACGGTCGCGGTCTGCACGCCGTAGCGCTCGTGCCACGCCTCGAGCGTGTACGTCCCGGGCGGCAGCCGCGGGATCGTGAAGCTGCCGTCCGCGCCTGTCACGGCGAAGAAGCCGTGCGGCAGCACACCCGCGTACGCCTGCATCCACCCGTGCACGTTGCACTCCAGGGCCACCATGACCTCGGGTGCGGTGAAGGTGCGCACCGTCGGTGTCCGCGAGACGTTGGGCTGGCTGATGTTGAACGGCCGGTTGGCCTTGCCCTTGGACTTGATGTTGTGCGCCAGCGGATCGCTGTTCTTGATGTGCAGCGGCTGCCCCACCATGATCCCGAAGACGTGCGGATGGTAGCGGCAGCCGTCCTGGTCGAGCACCACCGGCGCGGTAGCGGGCGCCGCCTTGTAGGTCGCGGGAAGCCCGCTCTTCACATACACGAACACGTTGGCGAGCGTGCCGTTGGCGTTCACCACCACGCTCTCCTCGGTCGGGGGCGTCGCATACTTCGCCGCGCACGCCGTCTCCTCGCTCATGTCGATGCGCCGCATCGTGGGCTTCGTGCCGGTGAACTTCACGCGGCCCGTGACGGTGCCGCCCGCTTGCGCAGCGTCGCCCCACCGCCCGCCCATGCCGAGCGCCACCAGAGCTCCCGCCAACGCAGCTGCCAGGCCAAGCTTGCTCATGAGTCCTCTCTTGTCCGGTTACAGGGGTACGCCCCTCCCCGCCCCATCGTCCCCTCGTTCAGATTGCTACCCATCGCTCACCGCGTGTTCCGGGCCCGTCGCTGGGCCCGCCGCACGACCACCAGCCCCAATCCGAGCGTCAGCGCCATCGCCACGACCGGCGCCGCCAGCGCGCCCGGCGGCGTGGGCGTATCGAGCGCCAGGAAATACCAGGTGCTGACCGCCATCCGCCCGCCGTGCTCGCCGTTCGAGCCATCCCACGCAAAGAACGCCACCGGGATGGCCCGTTCGGTCATCAACGGCGGCTGGCGGGCGGAATCCGCGCTCGCGAGCGCGCGCCGGAACACGACGGTCCACTGACCTCGCCGGTACGCGGCGCGTGCGGCCACGGGGGCCGCCAGCGTATCGAACCGCTCCGGCCCGCGCGCGAGTCCGGCGACCGCGCGACCCTCCTCGCTGCTCACCCACCGCCACTGGTACACCGGGTCGTTCGGTGCACCCATCAGGAAGTACGGGCGCTCCATGCCAGTCGCGCTCCGCACCGGGAACTGCACCGCCACCTGGTCCGGCCACGCCTCCGCCGCGGGCGCCACCGAGTCGTCGCCCGCCACGGCGGCGAGCACCCTGCCGGTGAACTCGAGCCACGCCGAGTCGGGGCTGCGGGACCGGTCGTTCCACACCAGGCGCAGCGCCACCGAGTCGGTGGTGTGCACCGCCTGCACCCAGAGCCCGGTGATCGCCGGTGTGAACCAGCGCGGTCGTTGCACGACCTGACCTACCAACGGGAACCAATACGCCTCGACGCGGGCCCAGACCGAGTCTTCGGGATCGGCGGGGAGCGCGCCGCCCCACGCGGGCGCGTGGACGACGTCGCGCACCTCCGGCCTCCGGGCCGGCGAGAGGCTGTGGACATACTGCGCCACATGCCACAGCTGTTCGTCGGTGAGGAACTGCTGGTCGAGCAGATCGGAGAACGACGGCATCGGCGTACCGTCGAGCCCCGTCCGCAGGCGCCGGTAGATGTCTTCGACCGAGCTGCCGCCGTTGAATCGCCAGCCTTGCGTGAGATCGGCGGCATACGCAGGGAAGTCGGCGTCGTCCTTGAGCGTGGCCGCCGACGGTCCGTCCCCGCGACCCGCCTGGCCGTGACACTTGAAGCACTGGATCGAATCGAAGAGCTGGCGTCCGATCCGCAGCGCCTCCTCACCGCCGCCGGGCGCGGCACCGAACTCGAGCGGTACCGGCCGCTGGGTGGTGTCGGCGAAGAACGCCGACAGGCTCTTCAGGTAGCCCACGAGGTCGCGCCGCTCCCCCGCGGACAGCCGCTCCCGCCACGCCGGCATCGCCGTCCCCGGGATCCCCTCGTCGATCGCCCGCTGGAGGTCGCCGTCGGTCGGCAGCTGACCGGTCGGCGTGGTGCGGATCTGGTAGATGGCGAAGGTGAAGTCGCGCGGCCGCGGCAGCATCGCCGCCGCCCCCGGTCCATCACCCGCCCCGCCCTCGCCGTGACAGCCGGCGCACCATTTCTGGTAGACGACCTTCCCGGCGGTGGTGTCCTGCGCGAGGAGGGAGCCGGGGGCGGCGACGAGGAGCCCCGCGGCAGCCGCGAACGCAGTTCCGACGCGTGGCGTCCGAGGCATCACGACCCCTCCCCCTTCCCGCTTCCCCTTTCCCCTGCATGTTCCCACGTCCTCGGCTTCCATCCCGTCTGGTCGTACAGGAACAGGATCACCGACCAGATCTCGCGCTCGGTGAGGAAGTCCTCCCACCGGGGCATGGCCGAGTTCCAGGGCGCGCCCTCGCGCGGCAGGCCGGGCCCTCCCTTGGCCACGCGCCAGAAGACGAAGCTCTCGGTGAGCTGCGCGATGGTGCCGTTGTCCTGGAAGTTGGCGGGCAGCGGGTTGAGTCCGGACGCGAAGTGGCCTCGGCCGTCCAGCTGGTCACCGTGGCAGGCGACGCAGTTCTGGTAGTAGATCCGCTTCCCCTCCGCGACGAAATACCCGAGCGAGTCCGGGACCGCCCGCAGCGGGTTCTCGAGCCCCGTCAGGGTGATGTGGCGGCCGCGAAACGTGATCTCGGTGGGCGGGGCCGGATGGATCGACCGGAGGTTGGGCGGGGCGTCGATGCGCGTCGCCGCCTGGCCGTAGGCGATCCAGCCCACCAGCGCCGGGACCGCGACGAGCAGCGTGCCGCGCATCGCTTTCAGCCGCGGCTCGACGAGCATGGCGTGGATCGGTTCCTGGAATTGCGCCCAGCGCTCCTCGTTGTCGCTCACGTAGATGAGCACGCCGACGGTCACGCTCGCCATGTACTGCAGGACGACGCTCGCGGGCACGACCGCGCTGCCCGGGAGCAGCGGGATGCCGAACTCGATCGCGACGAACGCGAGGACGAGAATGGCGACCGCCTGCCAGAACGGGTGCCGCATCATTGACGCGCCGCCAGGAAGCGCACCAGGGCCTCGAGCTGCGCGGCGCTCAGCATGGTCCCGAAGGTCTTCGGCATGACGCCGGCCACCTGCTCGTAGCCACGGGCGATGGACGACGCGGGGTCGAGGATCTTGGCCCGGATCGACTCCGGGCGGCGGCGCGCGCCGAGGTGCGTCAGGTCGGGGCCGATCGCGCCGCCAGTGCCGTTGAGCTTGTGGCACCCGAGGCAGCCCGCCGCATTGATGATGGCGGTGGGGTCCGTGCTGCCGTTCGCGAGCGACCCCACGGCATTCCCGGGGCTGGCGCCCGCGGTCGGTCCGGCGGTGGGCGCCGGGATGTCCGACGCGGATACGTCGACCGTCCCGCCCTGCGACTCGAGGAAGGCGACCACCGCCCAGATCTGTTGCGGCGAGAGCTGGCGCGTCATCACGGGCATGATCGGCTGGTAGCCCGTGACCACGTACGCCGCCGGGGCATCGAGCGATTCGAACAGGTACTGCTTGCAGTCCTTGCCGGGCTCGCGCCGGCCGCAGCGGGCGCCGATGGGGCCCATCCCCCCCTCATCGGTGAGCAGATTGGGCGCCCGCGTGCCCAACCCGTGGCAGGCGGTGCAGCCACCGCCACCTTCGTAGACCTGCTGACCGGCCGCGACCAGCTGCTCCGGGGTCACGTCCGCGCCCAGCGTCAGGGCGCGCGGCACCTCCGACTGCACCTGCGGGATGGCGTTCGCGATCAGGGTGTAGACCGCGAGGGTCCCCAGCACCACGCCCAGGATCCGGAGGTTAGTGCCCCACATGCGAGCCCTCCCCGTTGCCGGTGCTCACGAAGGTCGACTTCTCGGCGAGCCCGCCGAGCCAGAAGACGAACCCGACCAGGGCCAGGAAGATCAGGACGCAGACGCTGATCATCTGCGCGGCGTAGCCGAGCGCCGGCGTCGCGGCGGACTGGCTGGTGTCCCGCATCACCTGCCACACGTGCCAGTGCTGGCGGATCCCCGACCGCGCGAAGCCCATCAGTCCCATGAGCCACGTGAAGGTGACCGCGAGGACAAACAGGGCGTACTGCGAGCGCGCCGGCATCTTGCCCCACCGGATCGCACCGCGCGATTCCGCGCCGCGGCTGAGCATCACGTCGATCACGGTCACGCTCACGATGCACGCCAGCACGGCGCCCACCTGATAGACGCTGTACCCGATGCGGACGATGGCCTCCACGAAGTAGCCACGGATCCCGAAGAACAGCACGACGCCCGCCGCCGCCGCGAACATGCCCCCCTGCACGAGGGTGCCCGTGCGCGCCCACGCGACGACCGGGCGCTTGTTGGCGCGGCGATACAGGAGAAACGAGAGGAACGTCGTCAGGATCATCAGATTCACGGCCGTGTTCTTGGCGCTCATCACGCCGAGCACCCCGAGGAATGGGTGGTGCGACCCGCCCATCGCCGCGATTTCCTTGCTGCTCGCGATCATGGTGTGGGGGGTCCCCCACACCAGCGCCCCTACCACGAGCACGGCCAGCAGCCACTTGGTATACGGGCGGAACCGCTCCGCGCCGGGGATGCGGCCCATTCCCACCCACAGGTAGTAGTTGCCGGCGAGGAACAGGACGGCAATGAGGAAGGCCTGGATCACCCACAACCAGCTCATGAAGCCGCCCATCATCGTGATGCCCATCGACTGGTCGTACTGATAGATCTCGCGCCCCAACCAGTAGCCGGCGAACGGCAGCACGATCAGCGCCGCGATGGCGATGAAGTTGCCGACGTATCCCATCCAGTCGTAATGCGCCCGTTCCTCGTCGCTCGTGGCCGCGAGAAAGCGGTAGCTCGCGTATGCGGCCACGATGGCGCCGCCGAACACGACGTTCGCGATGAGACGGTGGACGTTGATCGGCATCCACGTCGCGTTGGTGATCGCCACCCAGAGGGCGATCGCCGTGGGGCTGGTGTCGGGCGTGACCGAAGCGGGCGGGCTCATCATGAACGTGAGCCACGAGTTCGCGATGAACATCACGATGGTGCCCCACACGTTCAGCAGGATGCCGAGGCCCCAGTGCGACCACTTGGCGCGGCCCACCTTCCACCGCTCCCACCCGTAGTAGTAGAGGTACAGCGTGAACGACTCGAACAGGAACAGCGCGGCGTACAGCCACATCGACGGACCGAACACCGCCGTCAGGTAGCTCATGAACCGAGGGTACAGGGTGATCAGCGCCATCGTGAGCATCGCACCCCAGATGGCCGTGGCGCTGTAGGCCACGAGGAGCAGGCGCGTGAACTCCTTGGCCAACCGGTCGTAGCGCTCGTCCTTGCCGAAGATGCCGATCGCCTCGGCCACCACGGCGAACATCGGCACGCCCAGCACGAACGCGGCGAACATCAGGTGCACTTCGGCCGTGATCCAGACCGCCGCCCGACTGCCGATCCCGGGGAATTCCCGGTACGCGGGCAGCGAGTCGACGGCCGCCTGTACCAGGAGCAGGGCGCCGGGCATCAGGACGCCCCCTCGTCGAGGAAGAAGGGCCGGCGCTTGCTGAAATCGATCGGCATCGCCTGCCGCACCTCGGCGAGCAGCTCGGCGGTCACGGCGGTGCGTCCGGCGTCGCGGGCGAACCGTTCCACCCGTTCCATGACCACGCCGCGAACGAAGGACGGGATGCGCGCCACGCGTTCGCGGGCCTCCGGGGACCACGTCAGGCCCGGCGTGAAGGACGCCCCATACGTGACCGTGGCCGGCGGCGTCACGACGGGCAGGTCCCCCGGCGGCTCATAGGTGCAGGACGGATCGGCCGCCAGGACGTCGCCCGCCAGCGCGAACGCCCTGGCGCGGCAGCCGCCGCATACGCGGCGGTACTCGCACGCGCCGCACTTGCCGCCGAGGGGGCCCTCCCGCAGGCGCTGGAACAGGGGCGCCGTCCGCCAGATGTCGCCGAACGACCGCACCTGCAGGTCACCGGCGACCTCCGGCAGGTAGGGACACGGCGTGAGCTTTCCATCGGGTGTGATGCGGCAGTACTGCGTGCCGCAGGGACAGCGGGTTTCGTAGTTGAGGACCGGGGACTCGGAGTCGGCGGCGTGCACGTGGCGCATGAAGTGGGGCGCGCACTTGGCGCGCACCATCATGCGGCCCCGATACGTCCCCTCCCAGCGGGCGAGCTCCGCCAGTACGGCCTCGTACTCGGCCGGCGGCAGGTCGCCCAACGCCGCGCCGCGGCCGGTGGCCACGAGGAAGTAACAGTTGAACGCGACCGCGCCTTCATCGGCCGCCCAGGCGACGAGGCCCTCCAGCTCGGCGCGGTTCCCCCGGGTGACGGTCGTCTGGACGACCACGTCGAGGCGGGCGGCGCGCAACCGCCCCACCGCGGCGCGCGTCTCGGTCAGGGCACCGCTGCCGTGGCGGAAGCGATCGTGGTACGACGGACGCAACGAGTCGACGCTCAGGGCCACGCCCCGCACGCCGGCGCTCCGAAGGGACGCGATGCGCGCGTCGGTGAGCCCCGTGCCGTTGGTCCCCACCACGACGGTGGCGCCGTCCTCCGCGGCATGCGCGGCGATGTCCTCCAGGTCCGCACGAAGCAGCGGCTCGCCGCCCGAGAGGATCAGCATCGGGGCGGCGTTGACAGCGAGGATCTCATCGACGATACGGTGGCAGTCGGCGGTGGGCAGCTCGCCGGCGGCCGTTTCGGTGGGGCCCGCCGCGATGTAGCAATGGGCGCACGCGAGATTGCAGCGCCGCGTGAGATTCCACGCCACGACATGGGGCACGTACCCGCCGTCCGGGGGAACGGACGTGGTGCGATTCACCGCGCCTCCCTGCCTCAGGGCAGGCCGTACCATGCACCACCTCCACGCCGGGCCCGGTGTCGCCGCCGGGTTCGGTGCTTCGAAGGTCCAGCCGAGTGGTGTATGTACGACCGATGGCGGACAGCGCCCGCCGTTCTGCTCAGGCGTCGGAAATGCTGGGGCGAGTATGGAGGCCCCGAGAAACCCTGTCAAGCTTGTCGGAATTCCCGTCCGGACCGCGGAACGCGGCGTCGGTCCTGGCGACCTGACGCAGCCCGCGGAACTTGCGGCGGAACTCGGCCGGGTCCTGGGCCAGTGTCTCGCTCGTGCACCACGGCAGTACGTCCGCGAGCAGGCCCTCAAGCCGGTCCAGCACCACCCACCCGTGCCGAATGTATTCGAGCGCCGCCAGGTAGTCCGCCTCGTCCCCGCGCGCCACCAAGCGCAGCACGACACTGTACGGGTCGAAATGGCGGACCGCGAGCACCCCGCGCGCGCCGGCGAGGGTGCGCGACACCTCCCGCGCCCGCGCCTCCCACCCCGGCGGCAGTGGGATCACGTCCGCGGGAGATTCCCACACGACCGGGACCTCGCACACGATGGCGGCCCGCCGCACGACATCCTCCAGGCCGGCCGACGTGCCAGGATCCGCCGCGAGCTCGAGACGCGGCACATGCCCGCGCCAGCCTTCCGCCAGATGCGACGTGCCCGCCACCAGGAACAGGGTAGGCGTCCGCGCCGTCGGGATCGGAGTCCCCGCGGAGAGTGCCTGCGTCACCGCGGCGACCAACGCGCCAAGGTCCGCAGTCGCGGCTTCCTTCACTTGTATCGGCGCTTGGGCGTCTTGTCGTGCCACCCGTACACCCAGAAGGTGTACGCGTAGGGGAACATGGTCTGCACGACGTGGAACGGCTCGTACTCGAAGAGCCGTCGCATCGCCCACGAGAACCGGTACCGCGGATGGTCCGTGGGGATGACTTCGACGGCGCAGTCCACCTGGAAGCTCACGAACACCGGCGACTGGCCGGTCCACAGCACCGAGGCCAGCGGCCGGCGCATGAGGTTGCGGTAGGTATCGCCCTCGAAGATCTCCAGCAGGCCGAGCCGCCGCCAGTCGATGTGCTCCGGGTGGGCGTAGAACTCGCGTGCGGTCGCGATGCGCAGCTCGCGCGTCTCGTCCACGGCGTGCGGGGGCAGCGCCTGGATGCGCGTCACCGCGTCCTCTACCAGCCCCACGTAGTGCTCGAGCCACTCGTCCTTGGGCGTGAACCCCACGCCCTTGTTGGCGAGGTTCGGCACGAGCTTCTCCTCGTCCCACGTGCCCACCACCGGCAGGTGCCCGGCGTTGAAGGCCACATACTCGTCCCGGGCGATGGCGTCGTAGACGCGCCGCTTGTAGTCGAGCTGCCACTGCACGAACTGGTCGGGGAGCGGACGGATCTCGAGCTCACGTACGACGACATCGTCCTCCATGAGGCACGCCATCCCGTCCGTCACCGCTATCCGCCGCGCCACGGTGCGCACATCCACATCCGTCATGGTCACTCCCTCCGAAGGGCCGCGAGTATGTCGGTGGTGTACAGGGCTGTCAAGCGCGCTACATTGCGTCGGTGCTCGCCCTCATGCTCGCCCTGCTGCAGGTGTCCGTCCGGCCCACCACGGTGGTGCCGGC
>Ga0075302_1000093_pt1 | contig 11432 bp, 13 predicted proteins | sample Browns_TuleB_D1_FD_120059 | JGI IMG/M metagenome (GOLD analysis project Ga0075302, IMG submission 120059) | Natural and restored wetland microbial communities from the San Francisco Bay, California, USA, that impact long-term carbon... | ecosystem: Environmental > Terrestrial > Soil > Wetlands ...
CGAAGCGGCGAAGAGGTACTCGAGGATGAGGTCCCAGCCGATGATCCACGCGAACAGCTCGCCCAGGGTGGCGTACCCGTAGGTGTACGCCGATCCGGCGATGGGGATCATGGCGGAGAACTCCGCGTAGCAGAGTCCCGCGAAGCCGCACGCGATGCCCGCCAGGATGAACGAGTACACGATCGCCGGACCCGCGTAGTTCGCCGCGGCCTGCCCGGTGAGCACGAAGATGCCGGCGCCGATGATCGCGCCGATGCCGAGGGTCGTGAGGTTGAGGGCGCCGAGCGCGCGACGCAGCGACTTGTCGCTCTCGGCCGCGAACGCTTCGGCCTGCAGCTCGGACACGGTCTTGCGGCTCAGTAGCCCCATGCGCTCCTCGGGGGATGCGGGAGACGGTTCGACACGACGGCGGGGACGGCTCCCAAGGTGCCGCCCCCGCCGTCGCACTGTCAAGCCGCACGGCCGGCGTCACCCCCCGCTGCGCGGCGCCCGAATCAGCCGGTAGAAGCACCAACCGGTGAGCCCGAGTACGAACGTCCAGGCCAGGCCCATGAACAGCATCGCCGTGTCGCTCACGCCGCGCCTCCCTTCCGCCGGGCGCGCCGCTGCCACGCGGCCCGGATCAGCCAGAGCTGGAGCGCGAGGATCCCGAGCATCACGGCGCGGGATGACCACCGCGTCGCATGCTCCGACTCCGGGAACGTGTGCATCAACAGGCGTGGCAGCGCGCCGTCCGCGCTCACCGTCCACCACACCATCATGACGATGAGGAACACCGGCGTGACGTACGTCATCACGTACTTGAACACGACCGGCAGGCGGATCAGCGCGCCGTGGTGCAGCTCCTCCCACGCGTTGTCCGGCCCGAACACCCACATGAACAGCACCGACTCGATCAGTGCCAGGATCACGAGCCCGAACGTGCCCGCCCAGTAGTCCCACTCGTCGAGGAAGCCGCCCGTGTAGTACAGGATGTGCAGGGTGCCGAGCGCCAGCGCGACCGCGCCGACCGCCAGCACGGCCCGCCGGCGCGACCACCCGAAGTGCTCCGTCATGAACGACAGGCAGGGCGTCGCCATGGCGACGCTGGAGGTGATCCCCGCGAAGAACAGCAAGCCGAACCAGAGCACACCCGCCAGAACGGCGATCGCTGCCCCGCCGGGGAGCTGCTGGAAGACCAGCGGCATCGCCACGAACCCGAGGTCGTAGCCGCCGGCCCGCGCGATCGCCACCGCCCCCGAGACGCCGAAGAACGTCACCACGGCCGGGATGGCGAGCGATCCGCCGAGCACGACCTCTGCCGTCTCGTTGGTGGCACACGTGGCGAGCCCGGAGAGGGTGATGTCATCGGTCTTCTTGAGGTAGGAGGCGTAGGCCTGGAGCGTCCCCATCCCCACCGACAGCGTGAAGAAGATCTGGCCTGCGGCCGCCAGCCACACCGTCGGATTGCCGAGCGCGTGCCAGTCCGGGCTGAACATGAAGTTCAGCCCCTCGGCCGGCGAGCCCGCCGCCGTGGCGGGCAGGGTGAGCACGCGGAACACGAGCATCGCCGCGAAGACGAACAGGAGCGGCATCGCCACCTTGGCGAGGCGCTCGATCCCGGCGGTGAGGCCGCGGCTCACGATCCAGATGTTGGCGCCGAGCGTCACGAAGAAGAACGCGAACGGCACCCACGGCGCGTGCACCGACTGCTCGCGGACGTTCTGGTAGGAGGCGAGAAAGGCCCGCATCCCCTCCTGGTCGAGGCCGCGGTAGGCGCCGCTGACGCTGAACACCGTCCAGGCGAGCGTCCAGGACTCGATGTAGGTGTAGTAGATGAGAACGACGAGCGGCATGAAGAGCCCGAGCACACCGAGGTACTTCGCCACGGGGTGCTTCCACAGGGCCTCGAACATCCCCGGCGTGGAGCCTTCCCCCCGGGTCCCGCCGCGGCGCCCCAGGCCCCACTCGATCCACATCAGCGGGATGCCGACGAGCAGGAACGCGATGAAGTACGGGATCATGAACGTCCCGCCGCCGTTCTCGACCGCCTGGCGGGGGAAGCGCAGGAAATTGCCGAGACCGACGGCGTTGCCCGCCATCGCGAGGATCAGGCCGATCCGTGAGCCCCAGGCCTCGCGGGCGGGGGCGGGAGTGGACGTGCTCACAGGCTGTAGTTCGGCGCTTCGCGCGTGACGACGACGTCGTGCGGGTGCGATTCCCGCAGCCCGGCGCTCGTGATGCGGAGGAACTCCGTCTCGCTCCGCAGCTCGCCGATGGAGCGGACGCCACAGTACCCCATGCCGCTGCGCAGCCCGCCGATCAGCTGGAAGATCACGTCCGACACCGGGCCCCGGTACGGCACGCGGCCCTCGATGCCCTCGGGCACGAGCTTCGCCAGCGAGACCTCGCCTTCCTGGAAGTAGCGGTCGGCCGAGCCTTCCTCCATCGCCGAGAGCGACCCCATGCCGCGGATCACCTTGAAGCGCCGCCCCTCGAGCAGGAACGACTCGCCCGGACTCTCCTCGGTGCCCGCGAGCATCGACCCCACCATCACGCTCGCGGCGCCCGCGGCGAGGGCCTTCACCAGGTCGCCGGAGTACTTCACGCCGCCGTCAGCGATGACGGGGAGGTCGCCCGCACCCGCGCAGGCGTCCACGATCGCGGTGATCTGCGGCACGCCGACGCCGGTGACGACCCGGGTCGTGCAGATCGAGCCCGGACCGACCCCCACCTTCACGGCGTCCACGCCGCGCTCGGCGAGCGCGCGCGCGCCGGCCGCCGTCGCGACGTTCCCGCCGACGAGCTGCGCGTCGGGGAACGCCTCCCGCAGCGCCGCGACGGTGTCGAGCACGCCCTGCGAGTGCCCGTGCGCCGAGTCCACGACGATCACGTCGCACCCGGCGCCGAGCAGGGCGCGGGCCCGCGCCAGCGCGTCCGCCGACCCGCCGACCGCCGCCGCGACGCGCAGGCGCCCGTGCCGGTCCTTGTTCGAGTCGGGGTGCTGGCGGCGCTTGAAGATGTCCTTGACGGTGATGAGCCCGCGCAGCACGCCGCTCGCGTCCACCACGGGGAGCTTCTCGATGCGGTGGCGGCCGAGGATGCGCTCCGCTTCGTCCAGGGTCGTACCCACCGGCGCGGTGACCAGCCCCTCCCGCGTCATCACCTCGTGCAGCGGCCGGTCGAGCTCCCGCTCGAACTGCAGGTCGCGGTTCGTGATGATGCCGACCAGGCGGCCCGCCGAATCCACGATCGGCACGCCGGAGATGCGGAACCGGGCCATCAGCTGCGTCGCCTCGCGCAGCGGGCGGTCGGGCCCGAGGGTGATCGGATTGAGGATCATCCCCGACTCGCTGCGCTTGACGCGGTCGACTTCCGCGGCCTGGCGGTCGATCGGCATGTTCTTGTGGATCACGCCGATCCCACCCTCGCGCGCGATCGCGATCGCCATCTCGGACTCGGTGACCGTGTCCATCGCGGCCGCCATCAGCGGGATGTTGAGGTCGATGGCGCGGGTGAGGCGGGTCCGGACATCCACCTGCCGGGGGTGGACCGAGGAGTGGCGCGGCACGAGCAGGACGTCGTCGAAGGTGAGGCCGACGTCCGAGCGCAAGGTTCCCATGGCGAAACTTAAGCGGGCGGCTTGCGCTCCTCAACCGGCGGGGCGGCGGGCGGCGGGCCGGTGTCGGGCTTGCGGGCGACCTCCTCGACCGCCGCTCGCCCGGCCGCCGCGAGGTTCTCCATGAACCGGCCGGCCTTGGACACCACGTCCATCGTGCCCCGGATCACGTTCACCGGCACCCGGCCCGCCCGCATCGTGTCCTCGAGCGTTTCGGCGACCTTCTGGAACGCCGGCGCGCCGGCGGCGCGCGTGGCGTACTTCGACTCGAGGAACTCGACGTAGTCGAGCACCATGTAGGCCCGGTCGTCCGGGAGGGTCTCGAGCTTGCGGAGCAGGCGCTCCCGCAGCACTTCGTTCATCGCAGGGTCTCCAGCGCGATCAGGTCCAGGACGGGGTGGCCGAGATATCGGCTGCGCCCGTTGCGAACGCGGGCCGTGACGTCGATGCGCGCCAGGGGGGACAGCCGGCCGGCCGCCGCGCGCAGCGAATCGGGGACCACGACGTACACGAATCCCAGCTCGGGCAGCGGGCCCTTGGCGAGCAGGTAGGGGGCACCCGCCGGGATGTCCGGCCGCAGCTCGTCGCCGGTCTGCGTGGCGATGTACTGCAGGGTCCAGCGCAGCACCTGGCCGGCGTATCGCTGGGGCTGTGCGCGCAGCTCCGCGGCGGTGACCCCCACGAGCACGCCGGGCGGCGCCGCTTCGAGGTCCACCGTGCGCACCCAGCCCTCGACCTGCACGCGGCTCCACTCCTCGCCGCGGCTCAGGACGTGCACGCGCGCGCCCTCCGGGAGCCGGCCCGATTCGGCGCCGTCGGGGGTGCGGTGCACGGCGGTCGCCCGGGCCGTACGCACCGCCGTCGGATCGACGCCCACCGAGTCATCCGCCGCGCGCGTGGTGTCGGCCGAGCCCAGCGCGGTCCCCCCCGGGGACGCCAGCGCGGCGCGCCGCACCCAGCCGTCGCGCCGCACCCGGACCCACCCCCCGGAGGCGGCAACGCGGGTCAGCTGTACGCCCGTCACGAGCCGCGCGACGAGCGCGCCGTTCGGCGCGGCGCGGAGGTTCTCTTCGGGATCGCGCGTCACCGTCAGATCGAACCCCGGACGCGTGGCCGGACCCAACGAGCGCTCCACCATCCACCCTTCGATCGTGACCCGGGTCCACTGCCCCTCGGCCGCCCCACCCGCCGCGACCTGCGCGCCGCGTGCCAGCCGCGCGAGGCGGCGCTGGCCCGGCTCCTGATGGAACCACTCGCCGTCCACCTCGACCTGGTATTGCGCCTGCGCGACGAGCGGCGATGCGGCGACGGCGAGCACAACTGGAAGGGCGCGGAGCACGCGGCTAGATTGCATCGCTTCCAATATGGCGACACCGCGTGGGGCGCGCACCCCGGTCGTGCTGATCGTGCTCGATGGCTGGGGCTTCCGCCCCGGCCGCGAGGGCAATGCCGTCGAGCTCGGCGACACGCCGACGTGGCACCGCCTGTGGGAGCGCGCCCCCCGCACGCTGCTCGACGCGTCCGGCCTCGCCGTGGGCCTCCCCGAAGGCCAGATGGGGAACAGCGAGGTCGGCCACCTCAACCTCGGCGCGGGACGGGTGGTGCCCCAGGACGTGGTCCGCATCTCGCGCGCGATCACGACGGGCGGGTTCTTCGATCTCCCGCCCCTCGTTCAACTCTGCGACACGGTCCGCCGCGCGCGGGGCACCCTCCACCTGCTGAGCCTCGTCGGCCCGGGCGGCGTCCACGCGCTCGACCAGCACCTGCTCGCCGCCGTCGAGCTCGGGGCCCGCGCCGGCCTCCCGGTCGCCATCCATGCGTGGCTCGACGGCCGCGACACGCCGCCGCAGTCCGCCCTGGGGTACATCGAGGAGCTGACGCGCGCGCTGCAGCGGTACGCGGGCCGTGCGACGATCGCCACGGTGGTGGGACGGTACTACGCGATGGACCGCGACAAGCGCTGGGACCGCACCCGCCTCGCGTTCGACGCGATGGTGCACGGCACCGGCGGATCCGCACCCGACGCCGCCACGGCGATCCGCGAGGCCTACGCGGCCGGGGAGACCGACGAGTTCGTGAAGCCGCGCGTGATCGCGGGCACGCCGCGCATCACCGACGGCGATGGCGTGTTCGTCGTGAACTTCCGCGCCGACCGGGTGCGGCAGATCTGCCGGGCGCTGGCGCTCGACGGGTTCGACGGGTTCGACACGGCCGGACGCCCGCGGATCGCGCTGGTCACGATGACGCAGTACGACGAGACGTTCCCGTTCCCGGTGGCGTTCGGGCCGTTCGCCCTGTCGCGCATCGTGGCGGAGGTGCTCGCCGACCACGGCCGCACCATGTTCCGCACGGCGGAGACGGAGAAGTACGCGCACGTGACCTACTTCTTCAACGGCGGGGTCGAAGTCCCCTATCGCGGCGAGGAGCGGCTGCTGGTGCCGTCGCCCCAGGTCGCGACGTACGACCTGATGCCGGAGATGAGCGCGGCGGGCGTGACGGACGTGCTGTGCCGCGCGATCGAGGCGCGGAACCACGACTTCATCCTCTGCAACTACGCCAACGCGGACATGGTCGGGCATTCGGGGTCCCTGGCCGCCACGGTGCGGGCGGTCGGGACGGTGGACGGCTGCCTGGCGCGCGCGCTGGCGAGCGCGGAGCGCGCCGGCGCCACCCTGCTGGTCACGGCGGACCACGGCAATTGTGAAGTGATGGTCGACCCGGTGACCGGCGGGCCGCACACGGCGCACACGACGAACCCGGTACCTTTCGTCATCGTCGGCGACGGGATCCGCGGGCCGCTGCGACACGGCGGCTCGCTTCGCGATGTCGGTCCCACGATCCTGCGGATGCTCGGCGTCGAGCCGCCGCCGGAGATGACGGGCCGGGACTTGAGAGAGGATTCATGATTCAGCGCCTCAGCCTGCTCCCGGCTCCCTGCTCCCTGCTCCTCCTCGGCATCGGCGTCCTCTGCGCACGGCCCGCCGCCGCCCAGGTCGGCTACGACCCCGAGCACTCGCCGTTCCGCGACATCCGCAAGGGGAGCGCCCTCTCGTTCGGTGTGGGCTGGTTCGCGGGCGACGCCGGCAACCTCGGCATCGGTCCGACCGACGGTCCCACGGCGACCGGCCGCTACGAGATCTCGCTCGGCGGACCCACGCTGGTCACATTCGGCGCCACGGTGGCACAGCTCGAGCGTACTGTCCTCGACCCGAACCCCGACACCCTGCCCCCGCGCAGCGGCCCGTTCGGCACCGACATCCTCATGCTCGACCTGGGGCTGCAGCTGCGCCTCACCGGCCAGAAGAGCTACCGCCGGCTCGCGCCCTACCTCGGCGCCTCGATGGGGCTCGCCCTCGAGCTGTCGGGACCGCCCGACCCCGACTACTCGTTCGGCACCCGGTTCACGATCGCCCCGGGGGCCGGCGTCCGGATCTACCCCGGCCGCCGCCTCAGCCTGTCCGTGGACTTCCGCGTCCTCTTCTGGACCTTGAGCTACCCGACCAGCTATCAGGTCGGGTCGCCGCCGCTCGTGCCGCCCGGCGGTGATACCAGCGACTGGACGACGCACCCATGGACGACCGTGGGCGTCGCGTGGAGTTTCTAGCCGAGGGGCTCCGCCGCGCCGCCGCCCTGATCGCGGGCGGCGATCCGGACCTCTTCGGGAGCGCCGCCCTCTCCCTGCGTGTGGCCGGCGCCGCGACCGTCATCGCCTGCGGTCTCGGCATTCCCGCCGGGTTCGCGCTCGCGGGCCGGCGCTTCTGGGGCCGCCGGGCGGCGCTCGTCCTCGTCAACACCGCTCTCGCCGTGCCGACCGTCGTGGTCGGGCTGGTGTTGTACGGTCTGCTGTCACGCCGCGGCCCGCTGGGTGGCCTCGAGTGGCTCTACACGTGGCAGGCGATCGTCGTGGGCGACGTGCTGCTCGCGCTGCCCATCGCGGTGGCACTGTCGGCCGCGGCGGTCGAGGGTGTGGACCCGCGGGTGCGGCGCACCGCGCTGACGCTGGGCGCAGGCCGCTGGCGCACCGCGTGGACCGTGGCGCGCGAGGCCCGCTTCGCGCTGATGGCGGTGGTGACGGCCGCCTTCGGGCAGGTCGTGGCCGAGGTCGGCGCCGCGATGATCGTGGGCGGCAACATCCGCGGCGAGACCCGGACGCTCACGACCGCCGTGGCGCTGGGGACCGCCCAGGGCGATTTCGGCCTCGCGCTCGCGCTCGGGCTCGTGCTCCTCGCGCTCGCGCTCGCGGTGAACGCGGCGCTGCAGGTGCTCCAGGGCCGGGGCCGTGATTGAGCTGCGGGACGTGCGGCACCGCTACGGCGGACGGGTGGTGCTCGACCTGCCGGCGTTCGCCCTGCCCGCCGGGGCCCGCGTGGCGATCGTGGGCCACAACGGCGCCGGCAAGAGCACCCTGCTGCGGCTCCTCGCCCTGCTGGAGGCGCCGACCGAGGGGGCCGTCCTGATCGACGGGCGCGCCGTGGCGGGACGCGCGATCGGGCGGGCGCGGCGGCGGGTGACGCTGGTCGAGCAGCGGCCCATCCTGCTGCGGGGAACGGTGCGAGACAATCTCGCGTACGGGCTCGCGGCGCGGGGCGTGCGCGGCGCCGCCCGGGAGCGGGCGGTGGCCGGGGCCGCCGAGCGGCTGGGCGTCACCCCGCTCCTCGGGCGGCGGCGCGCCGAGCTGTCGGACGGCGAGGTGCAGCGTGTCGCCGTCGCCCGCGCCCTGGCGGCGGGCCCCGACGTGCTGCTGCTGGACGAGCCGGCGAGCTCGGCGGATCGCGCCGCGGTCCTCGCGCTGCACGATGCGCTCGAGCGCGAGCGGGCCGAGCGGGGGCTCACGGTGTGCCTCGCGTCCCACCAGCTCGAAGATGCGTACCGCTGGTCGGACGACCTCCGGACCCTGGCCGACGGGCGACTGTCCCCCGTGACACCGGAGAATCTCTTCCGCGTGATCCTGCCGGCGGACGCCGTGGAGGGCGTGAAGCACGTGCGGGTCGGGCGCACGGAGATCGCCGTCCTGACCGAGCGCACGGGCCACGCGATCCTCGCGGTGCCGCCGACCGACATCCTGGTGAGCGCCGTCCCGCTGGCGACGTCCGCCCGGAACCAGTTGTCGGGCCACGTCGCGCGCGTCGCGCGGGTCCGGCCCGGCGGGGGGGTGCACGTGACGGCCGACGTGGGGGTCGAGCTGACCGCCGTGGTCACCGAAGAGGCGGTGCGGGAGCTGGCACTCGCCCCGGGCCGCCCGGTGGTCTGCACGTTCAAGGCGAGCGCGGTGCGGGTCTTCTGACCATGCCGACGGCCTATCTGACGCGGATCGTGGAGTTCAGCGCCCAGCACCGGTTGGGCCGGCCCGGCCGGTCGGCCGAAGAGAACGCGGGGGAGTTCGGGGCCGCGGCGCGGGAGCACGGGCATCGCTACCAGTGCCGCGTGACCGTGGCGGGGCCCCTCGCCGCCGAGCGGGGGGGGGTGGTGAACCTCGGCGCCCTGGACGCCCTGCTGCGGGAGGAGATCGTGGCCCGGTTCGACGGGCGCCACCTGAACGACCTGCCCGACTTCGCGGACGGCACCCGGCTGCCGACCGGCGAGGCGTTGTCGGTGTATATCTGGGAACGACTGGCCGGGCGACTGCCCGCCGGCGTCCGGCTGCACGCGGTGCGCGTCCAGGAGGGGCCCCATCTCTACTCCGAGTACTTCGGCGAACCCTGATCCGCCGGCTGCCGCCCCGTCGCCCGCCCCCGGCTCGCGGCGCGGGCGGATGGACGCCGCGTCGGCCGCCGTGGAGGAGGTGCCGGTGTGGCTCGAGGTGAACGGCGAGCCCGCGGTCACGTGGATGTGCACGCCCGATCAGCTCGAGGAGCTGGCCGTCGGCTGGCTCCACGGCGAGGGCTACCTCGACACCATCGACCACCTCGTCCGCCTGCGTCCCTGCGCCTCGGACCTCGGCTTCTGGGCCGACGTGCCGCCCGAACGCCTCGCTGCCGTCCGCGGGCAGGCGCGCCGCCGCGTCCTGGCGTCAGGGTGCGGCGCGGTATCCCTGTTCCTGGCGGATCCGCACGCCACGCCCGCGGCGCCCCCGCCCGGCGAGCCGCCCGCGGCCGAGTCGCTGCGCGCGCTGTTCAAGGAGCTGTTCCGCCGCGGCCAGCGCTACAACGAGACCGGCGGGATCCACGCCGCCGCGCTGGTGGACGGCGACGCGCTGCTGTTCCACGCGGAGGACATCGGCCGCCACAACGCCGTGGACAAGGTGATCGGCGCGGCCGTGCTCGGGCGGCGCCGTGTCGCCGGGCTCGGGCTCCTCGTGACCGGCCGCATCTCGGCCGAGCTCGCGGCCAAGGCGGGCCGCGCGGCGCTCGGCTGGGTCGCCACGCCGAGCGTGCCGAGCACGCTGGCGCTCGCCATCGCCCGCCGCGCCGGCCTCACCCTCGTGGGACGGGCCGTGAGCGGCACGCCGCACGTCCACCGCACGCCCGCTCCGTGACCGATGCCGACCTCGCCGCCGTTCTGCGGGCCTCGCGGACGATCGCGGTGGTCGGGCTGTCGCCGCGGGCGCACCGCCCCAGCTACGGCGTCGCGCGCTACCTGCAGCGCGCCGGCTACCGGATCGTGCCGGTGAATCCGGGCCACGCGGAGATCCTCGGCGAGCGCAGCTACGCGTCGCTCGGCCTGGCCGCGGCGGAGCACGCGATCGACATCGTCGACGTGTTCCGCCGCAGCGAGTTCGCCGGCGCGGTCGTGGACCAGGCCCTGCCCCTGGGGCCGCGGCTCGTCTTCCTGCAGCTCGGGGTCACGGACGTCGCGGCCGGCGAGCGGGCGCGCGCGGCGGGCGTCCCGTTCATCCAGGACCGCTGTCTCGCGGTCGAGCACCAACGACTGGTGGCCTGATGCGCAATCCGTCCCTGCCCGGTCTCGCGGCGCTGGCCGCCGCGCTCCTCACCGCCCCCGCCGCCGCCCAGGAGGGTCCGCAGCCGCGCCTCATCCTCAGTATCGGCGCCGGCGCGCACACCGGCCACGGGCTGTGGCAGATACCCTACCAGCCGATGGAGATACCGAACAACACGAATGTCTACGACTCGTTGCGCCTCGAGCGCTCGATCGGGTCGGGGCTGCTGGTGACGTTCGCCGCGACGTACTTCCCCGGCGGGCACCTCGGGTTCTACGGTGACGTGACGTTCCTGGACATGGGGATGGAGAACAGCTGCAATCCGTCGGTCCCCTTCAAGCCCCATCCCGTCCCAACGAACCCCAACCTGAACGAGCCGCTGTGCGCCAACTTCAACAGCTCGGTGGGCGGCAACAGTGCGCTGCTCGTGGGACTGGGGGTGACGCTGCGCGCGGCCCCGCGGGGCACGATGAGTCCCTACCTCCGTGCGGGCCTGGGCTATGCACGCCTCGCGCACGGCACCGTCGGTGCGGAGGCGCCCGCCACCCCGGGCAGCCCACCGGTGCAGATCATCGCCGACCCCGACCCGAAGGCTGGATCGCCGGCGCTGCTGCTGGCCGGCGGCCTCAGCCAGTCGATCGGCTCGGGCTACCAGTTGCGGCTCGAGGTGCGCGACGACTTCTTCGCGCTCGAGCGGGTCACCGGTCCGGCCAACGCGCTGGGCCAGGCGTCGAAGGACACCGGCTGGTACCATCATCTCTCGCTCGCCATCGGGTTCGACATCGTCTTCGACCAGAAGCGCGCCCGCCGGTACTAGCGTGCGCGGCGCCGTGCTGGCGGGCGGGGCCGCCCGGCGCTACGGCGGCCTGCCCAAGGGCTTGCTGAGCGTCGGCGGACGGCGCATCCTCGACCACGTCGTGGACGCGGTCGTGGAGGCTGCCGGCTCGGCCCCGCTGC
>Ga0075302_1000094_pt1 | contig 11350 bp, 11 predicted proteins | sample Browns_TuleB_D1_FD_120059 | JGI IMG/M metagenome (GOLD analysis project Ga0075302, IMG submission 120059) | Natural and restored wetland microbial communities from the San Francisco Bay, California, USA, that impact long-term carbon... | ecosystem: Environmental > Terrestrial > Soil > Wetlands ...
AGCTCGCGCGGCGCCACCACGGTGCGCGCGAGCGTGTCGGCGAGGGTCAACAGGGTGCCCCCACCGAGGAACGCGGCGGGCAGCAACGCGCGGTGGCGGTGGCCCCACACGAGGCGTGCCAGGTGCGGCACCAGCAGGCCGACGAACCCGATGACACCGGACACCGCCACCGCGGCCGCGGTGAGGAGCGAGGCCGCGAGATACACCCGGCGTTTCACCCGCTCGACGTCGGCGCCGAGGTAGCGCGCCGGCTCCTCGCCCAGGGCGAGGAGATCGAGCGGCCGCGCGGCCGCGGCGAGGACCGCGAGGGGAACGGGGACGTACGCCGCCAGCACGGCCAGCGTCTGCCACGACGCGCCCGACAGCCCGCCCCACAGCCACAGGAACGCGTTCCGCAGCTGCGACGCCTCGGCGAGCGACACGATGGCGGTGGTGACCGCGGCGGCGAACGCGCCCACGGCGACTCCCGCGAGCAGCATGGTGCGGGGATCGAGCGCGCCGCCGCCCACGAGCCCGAGGCGGTACACCAGCACCATCGCGCCCACCGCCCCGGCGAATGCGGCGACGGGCAGCCCCCAGGGGCCTCCCCAACCGAGCGCGATCGCCATCACGGCGCCCAGTCCCGCCCCGCCCGACAGGCCGAGCAGGAACGGGTCGGCGAGCGGATTGCGCAGCAGGCCCTGGAGCCCGGTGCCGGCCGTGGCGAGCGCGCCCCCGACCAGGAACGCGAGCAGGGCGCGGGGCAGCCGCAGGTCGCGCACGATGGGGGACGTCCCCAGCTCGGCGAACGGGATGGCGGCGGGGCCGAGCACCACCGCGGCGCCCAGGGCGCCGGCCGCGGCGAGCCCCAGCACGACCCACTTCACGGCGTCGCCTCGCGGGCGAGGAGACGGCGCAGCTCGGCCACGGCTTCCGGGGCGCGGGGCGACGGCCGGCCGAACAGGTCCGCGGGCAGGACCAGGAACCGGCCCGCGCGCACCGCGCGTACGGCACGCCACTCGGGCCGCCGGGCCCACACGGGGGGCACCACCGCGCCCGAGTCGGCGAGGATCGCGATGACACCGGGGTCGCGGTCGGCGATCGTCTCGAGCGACACGGTCGCGGAGGCAGGGCGCAGATCGTGGAACACATTCGCCCCGCCGGCGAGCGTGACGAGCTCGTCCAGGTAGCTCCCCGCTCCGATCACCGTCGGCGGCGCGTCCCAGACGACGAACGCCACCCGGACCCCGGCGGGGGGCGTGGGCCGGGCGACGACCGAGTCCAGCACGCGGCCGATCGAGTCACCGGCTGCCGCGTGGCCGGTGAGGACCCCGAGCAGGCGCGCGTGGCGCGCGACGTCCGCGTGGCGGTCCTGGCGCAGCAGCACGGCGGCGATCCCGAGCCGCGCGAGCTGGGCGGCGGCGGTCTCGTTGAGAGGCGAGTGGTACAGCAGCACGAGGTCGGGCCGGCGCGCGGCCACCGCCTCGAGATTGGGGTTGAGCCCGTCCCCGACGTCGGCGACGGCGGCGGCCGCCGGCGGGTAGCGGCACCAGGTGGTGCGCCCCACGACCTGCGGGCCGGCGCCGAGGGCGAAGAGCAGCTCGGTGAGCGACGGGGCGAGGGAGACGACCCGGGCGGCGGGCGCCGCAAGGGTGACCCGCCGGCCGGCGTCGTCGGTGACGGCGAGGGCCCCGGGACGGCCGGGAGCGCCCGTGCCGCAGGCGGCGAGGAGCGCGAGACCGGCAACGAAGCGGCTGTTCCCAGGGCGCATCAGCACACGACCCACCCCCGGCAGGCCGGAGATGGGTCAGCGCACGCGAGGAGACGCGTGACGCCACCATCCCTCCCGCGAGGGACATCGAGGTGGCGCGAACAGGGGCGTCTCCTGGCTTCGGGCCGCGGCTCGCCTTCCCGGGAAACCCGGTGGCGTTCAGAACCGCGAGACATTGCCCGTCACAGTGGCGGGGCCGCGCCGGACTCACACCGGCTTCCGGAACCCGGTTCGCTCTACGAGGCGATAGTACCGCGGTGCCCCGTCAGGCGCAACCCGCGATCAGGCGCTGGCGGCCCCGCGGCGCGGGCGCAGCGCCACATAGGCGCCGACCGCGAACGCCAGCGCCAGGGCGGCGATAACAAACGGCAGCATCCCCTGGACTCCCCCGCGCGCCGCCGGCAGCGTCACCGTCAGTACCGCGCCGGCGTCGAGCGCGCCGGTCGAGAACCGTCGGAAGACGCGTCCATCGATCGAGTCGGGCTGCTGCGCCGTGACCGTGGAGCCGCCGACCTCCGCGCCGTCCCCTTCGATGAGCAGGTCCACCTGCCCCGTGGGCTGGTCCACCGGCAGCTGGAGGGTGCGCAGGTCGCGCGGCAGGGAGTAGGTCACACTCACCTGGCGGATGGCGCCGGGCGCGATCGTCCCGTAGACGTCGACCTGATCGCCGTGGCGGATCACCGCATCGGGCGAGACGTCCCCTTCACGGGCCTGGAACTGGATGGCGGCATGGGGAAGGGACACCGACCACACGGGCCGGGCGGTGTCGCTGGTCACGCGCGCCGTGACCCCACGGTTCTCGACGTGGAAGACTTCGAGCACGTCGAACGTGCCGTCGGCATTGTCCAGCCGGGCGATGGTCGTGAGACGGCGTACGAGCTGGATCGGTGGACCGATCGAGCTCGTGTCCCAGACCACCAGCGTCTCGAGGGTGTCGACGGGGCGTCCGATCAGCCGCACCGGCGCCGTGAAGTAGCCGACGCCGTGCCACGCGGTGCTCACCAGATAGACGGCGGCGGTGTCGGGGGTCGCGAGGCGGAAATGGAAGCGGCCGCCGCGGTCGGTCCGGACCGAATCGAGCGGCGCCCCGCCCTGCGCGGTGACGCGGTGCAGCACGGCCCAGTGCCCGGCGACGGGGGCCCGCCCGCCGCCCGCCCCGCCGCGCGCGACGTCGCCCGTCACCGTGAACCCCTGCGCCCCGAGCGGGGCGGTCGCGAGCGCCGCGAGGGCGCCCGCTAGGAGGTCACGGCGAGAACTTGCCGAAATCCTCAGGATCGAGCCCCTGGAGGTAGGACTTGAGCTGGTCGGGATCGAGCGGCTGCGGGCCCTGCTCCGGGGCCTGGTCGCCCATGTCGATGGAGGTCACGTCGAGCAGCTCTTCGCTCGTGAAGATGGGGGCCTTGAGGCGCAGCGCCACCGCGATCGAGTCCGACGGCCGCGCGTCGATCTGGATGACCGCGTCCCCCCGGTAGATATGGAGCTCGGCGTAGTAGGTGTTGTCCTTGACCTGGGTGATGATGACCTTGCGCAGGTCGGCGCCCAGGCCCACGATGACCTGCTTCAGCAGGTCGTGGGTGAGCGGCCGGGAGAACTTCATCCCGGCCAGCTCCATCGCGATCGCGTTCGCCTCGGCAGGTCCGATCCAAATCGGCAGGACGCGCTCGCCCTCGTGCTCCTGGAGGATCACGACGGGCGTGTTGGTCGCCCGGTCGAGCCCGAGGTGCGCGACGCGGACCTGGATCACCGCGCCTCCGCGGCCGCCGTCGTCACGTGCCCATGTCCCACGACGCGAGGTACTTCTGCTGGGTCGGCGTCAGCTCGTCGATCCGCGCCCCCATCGCCTGCAGCTTGAGCCGCGCGATCTCGCGATCGAGCTCGGCCGGGATGCGATAGACCTTCTTCCCCAGCGTCGCGTGCTGCTGCACGACATACTCCGCGGCGAGTGCCTGGTTGGCGAACGACATGTCCATCACGCTCGCCGGGTGCCCCTCGGCCGCGGCCAGGTTGATCAGCCGGCCGTCGCCCAGCACGAAGATGCGTTTCCCGCCGAGCCGCCACTCCTCCACGAACTCGCGCGCGGCCACCGGCCCCTGGGCGGCGCGCTTGAGCGCCTCGAGGTCGATCTCCACGTTGAAGTGCCCCGAGTTCGCCACCACCGCGCCGTCCTTCATGGCGCGCAGGTGCTCGAGCCGGACCACCTCGATGTTGCCGGTCAGCGTCACGAAGATGTCTCCCAGCGGCGCCGCCTCGGCCATCGGCATCACCCGGTAGCCGTCCATCTGGGCCTCGAGCGCCTTGAGCGGGTCGATCTCCGTCACGATGACGTTGGCGCCCGCGCCGCGGGCCCGCATCGCGAACCCGCGCCCACACCACCCATACCCCGCCACGACCACGGTGCTCCCGGCGATCAGCAGATTGGTCGCCCGCAGGATGCCGTCGAGGGTGGACTGGCCGGTGCCGTACCGGTTGTCGAACAGATGCTTGGTCTCGGAATCGTTCACGGCGATCACGGGGAACTGCAACACCCCCTCCTGCGCCATCGCCTTGAGCCGGATCACCCCGGTGGTGGTCTCCTCCGTGGAGCCGATCACGCCGGTCACCAGCGCTTTGCGCTCCGGCACCGACAGGGTCTCCACCCACGCCCGCACCGGCGGCGCGAGGTCGTCCAGCCGCTCGAGCGCGACCATGTGCAGCGCGCCGACCAGGTCCGCGCCGTCGTCCATCGTGATGTCGGGCCGGTGGGCCAGCGCCGCCCGGATGTGCTCGTAATAGGTCGCGTGATCCTCGCCCTTGATCGCGAACACCTTGATCCCGTGGTCGCTCACCAGGTGGGCGGCGATGTCGTCCTGCGTCGACAGCGGGTTCGAGGCGCACAGCGCCACGTCGGCCCCGCCGGCCTTGAGGGTGACCGCGAGATTCGCGGTCTCGCTCGTCACGTGGAGACAGGCCGACAGACGCTTGCCGGCGAGCGGACGCTCCCGGGCGAACCGCTCGCGCAGTTGGCGCAGGACCGGCATGGAGCGCTCGGCCCACTCGGTGCGGCGGCGCCCCTCGGCGGCGAGGGCGAGGTCTTTCACATCCGACTTCGGAGACTGCGCGGTGGTCGTCGTCATCCCACGTTCTTGGCTGAAGGGTAGTTCCGGGACCGCTGCACCGCGAGGCGCAGGTCTTCCACGCGGTTCACGCGCTCCCAGGTGAAGTATTCGATGTCCTTCGACACGGTCGTATCGACGTACCGGCCCGCCTCGGGCGCGCGGCCGAAATGGCCGTACGCGGCCGTGCGGCGGTACACGGGCTGGCGCAGGTCGAGCGCCGTGATGATCGCGCCGGGGCGGAGGTCGAACACCTCGCGGACCGCGTCCTCGAGCGCCCCCTCGGGCACCGTGCCCGTGCCGAAGGTCTCGATCATGATGGACACGGGCTCGGCCACCCCGATGGCATAGGCCACCTGGGCCTCGCACCGGCGCGCCAGGCCGGCCGCGACGATGTTCTTCGCCACCCAGCGCATCGCGTAGGCGCCCGAGCGGTCCACCTTGGAGGGGTCCTTGCCGCTGAAGGCGCCACCGCCATGCCGGGCCATGCCGCCGTAAGTGTCCACGATGATCTTGCGGCCGGTGAGCCCGGCGTCGCCCTGCGGGCCGCCGATCACAAAACGTCCGGTGGGGTTCACCAGGATGTCGGCGTCGCGCACCGGGAAGCCGTTCTCTTCGAGCACCGGGTTCACCACGTGGGCGATGACCCCGGCGCGCAGGTCGGCGGCGTCCACCTTCTCCGAGTGCTGCGAGGACACCACCACCTTGCTGATCCCGACCGGCCGGTCGTCCTCGTAGATCACGCTGACCTGGGTCTTCCCGTCGGGCCGCAGGAACGGCAGCTGGCCCGACTTGCGCACCGCGGCGAGCCGCTCGGCCAGCCGGTGGGCCAGCACGATCGGCAGCGGCATGAGCGAATCGGTCTCGTTCGTGGCGTAGCCGAACATCATCCCCTGGTCGCCGGCTCCGCCCGTGTCCACGCCCATCGCGATGTCGCCGGACTGGCGGTCGATGGTCGTGAGCACCGCGCACGTCTGGGCGTCGAAGCCGAAACTGGCGTCGGTGTATCCGATCGACGTGATCGTCCCGCGCACGATGTCCGGCACGTGGACGTACGTGCTGGTCGTGATCTCCCCCGCCACGACGGCGAGCCCGGTGGTGACCAGGGTCTCGCACGCGACCCGCGCTCCGGGGTCGTGCGCGATGATCGCGTCGAGCACCGCGTCGGAAATCTGATCAGCGATCTTGTCGGGGTGGCCTTCCGTGACGGACTCGGAGGTGAAGACGTGGCGGGACCCTGGCATCCTGACGCATTCCTTTTCGGGACAGAATGGTCAAGGTAGTGGGGGCTCCACCTCCGGGCAACCAGGGACGTGATCGGCCAGCAGCCGCAGGTCCACGACCTCGGCGAGGGCGCGGCGCGCGACCGCGAGCACATCCGCGGCACTGTGCGCCGCCAGTGCTTCATCGGCGGCTGCCCGCGCGTGCGCGGCACTCACGTGACGCACCAGCCACCGCAGCAGCGGCAGCGCCGGCGGGGCGACCGACAGCGTCTCGTAGCCGAGCCCGATCAGGAGGAAGGCGGGCAGCAGCTCGGAAGCCATCTCGCCGCACACGCTCGCCGGCTTGCCCGCCGCGCGGGCCGCGTCGGCGACCATCTTGAGCAGCCGCAGCACGCTGGGATCGTGCGGGGTGAAGCGGTCCGCCAGCCGCGCGTTGCCGCGGTCGACCACCAGGGTGTACTGGGTAAGGTCGTTGGTGCCGACGGAGAGGAAATCGCTCGCCGCGGCCAGCCGATCCGCCAGCACCGCCGCCGCCGGCGTCTCGACCATCACCCCCAGGGGCAGGCCCGCCGCCGCCGGGATCCCCTCGCGGGCGAGGCGGACCGCTTCGTCCGCCACGAGCGCGCGGGTGCGCTCGACTTCGTCGAGGCGCGTGACCAGCGGGATCATCAGGTGGATCGCCGCGGTCGCCCCGGCGCGCAACGCCGCGCGGATCTGCGTCCGGAACATGTCCTCGTGGTCCAGGCAGACGCGGATCGCGCGCCACCCGAGGAACGGATTGGGCTCGGCGGGCGCGCGGAACGCCGCCGGGAACTTGTCGCCGCCCAGATCGTACGTGCGCACCACCACCGGCTGGCCGGGGAACGCGGCGCCGACGCGGGCGAAATACGCCGCCTGCTCGTCCTCGGTCGGCAGGCGACTGTGGCCCGTGATCAGGAACTCGGTGCGCAACAGGCCGACGCCCTCGGCGCCGAGGCGCCGGGCCGGCGCGATCTCGTCGGGGAGATCCACGTTGCCCCGCAACGCGACCCGGTGCCCGTCGGTGGTCATCGGCGGCTGGTCGAGGGCGGCCTCGAGCTGGCGCTCGAGCTCCAGCCGACTCGCCTCGCGTCCCTGCGCCTCCGCCAGCTCGTCCGCCGTCGGATCGAGAAGCACGGTACCGCGCGAGCCGTCCAGCACGACGGTCCGGCCGTGCGTGATACGCTCCACGGCGTCGGGCACGCCGAACACGGCGGGAATCCCGATCGAGTGCGCCAGGATCGCCGCGTGGGACGTCCGCGTCCCCTGCTCGCTGACCAGCCCGACGATGTGCTCGCGGTCGAGCTGCACCGTGAGCCCCGGCGTCAGCTCCTTCGCCACCACGATCGAGCGCGCCGCGATCCCGCTCCACAGATCGTCGAGGCCGCGGCGCATCAGATGGTGGACCACGCGGATCGTCACGCCGGTGAGGTCGGCGAGCCGGTCGACGAGCAGCGGGCTGCCGGTGGCGGCCCAGGCGTCCCGCACCTCCAGCGCCTTGAACTCGAACGCCTTCTCCGCCGTGAGGTGGTTCTCGCGGATCAGGTCCTCGATCCCGCCCAGGAAGACGTCGTCCTCCAGCATCAGGATCTGGGCGTCGAAGATGCGCGCCTCGTCCACGCCGGCGCGGTCCTCGACCCGCTCCTTGAGCTCATCGAGATGGCGTTTCACGTCGCGCACGGCCGCGCGGAGCCGCCGCACCTCCCGGTCCACCTGCGAGCGCGGCACGATGCGATGCGGGACCTCCGGCATCGCCCACCGCACTACGACGGCGGGGCCGACCGCCATCCCCGGCGAGACGCCGCTGCCCCTGAGGAGCCGGTCGGTCATTCGGTCAGGTCCATCTCGTTGAAGCCCGCCGCCACGAGGCCGCAGAGCGCGTCGAGCGCGGCGGCGGCGTCCTCGCCGTCCACCGCGATGAGCAACGTCGCCCCCCGCTCCGCCGCCAGCATCATCATGCCCATGATGCTCTTCCCGTTCACGGTGAGATCCCCTCGGCGCACCGAGACCTGACTGCGGAACCGGTTCGCGGTCTTCACGAACTCGGCCGCGGGACGCGCGTGCATGCCGAGGGGGTTCACGATCCGGGCCTCGCGCTCGTTCACCAGAGCAACCCGCCCACGACCAGCGCGAGCGCCGTCGCCGCGAGTCCGAGCCGCGCCCCGTCGACCATGGTGCGGAGCCAGGACAGCACTCCCAACCCGGCGACCGTGACACCGATGAACACCGCGCGGGCCCACACCGGCTCCACGCCGGAGAGCGCCGCCCCGCCCGCCGGCAGCGCGAGACCGGCCGCGAACGCCATCGCCGGCGCCGTGAGGCGGGCGGCGCGCTGCAGGGCCGGCGCGTGCAGTGCCGCCGCCACGCGCATGCCGTGATCCCAGCCCGCGCGCAGCGCCCACCACCGCAACCCGACGTGCCCGGCGTTGTACACCACGAGGAAGCCGACCACGGCGGCCGGCCCGGCGCCCAGGACCGCCGCGGCGACGGCCAACCCGCTCACGAACGGCAGCCAGCCCGCCCACACCAGCCGGTCGCCGAGCGATCCGAGCGGACCGCACAGCGCGGCCCGCAGGCGCTCGATCTGCTCGGGCGGGACGTGGTCGTATTCGGCGCGCGCCGTGGCGCCGACCGCCAGGCCGGCGAGATAGGGATGGGAATTGAAGAACCCGGCCCCCCGCCCCACCGCCGCACGGTACACCGCGTCGCCTTCGGCGCGTCCCAGCTCGCGCAGCAACGGCTCCTCGGCGAGGCCCACCCCGATGCCGATCATGCGATCGTAGTTCCACGACGCCTGCACCCCGAACAGGCGCAGGAAGGTGGCTCCCAGGGGCGGCGTCACCGGAGCCACACGAGCAGCGTGCCGGCCACCACCCCGGCGGCCAGCCAGCGCACGTCCGGGCCGCGCCCCACCAGGCGCAGCGTCCCGTTCATGGCGGCGGCGAGCGCGGCCCCGCCCGCGGCGGCGGCGGCCAGGGCCAGCGCGGACGGCGCGAGCGTGCCGGCGACGAGCGTCCGCGCGAGCGCGGCGAGACCCAGCCCGAGGGCTGTCACCGCCGCCGCGCGGGCTCCGTCGCGCGCCACGCCGGCCGCGTGCAGGCGGGCCAGCGTGCGCGGGTCTCCCGACTCGAGTCGCGGGGCCGCGGCCCGCACGGCCGCGGTGTTGAGCCGGCGCACGATCCCCAGGCTCGCGCCACCCGCCACACCCGTGGCGAGTCCCACCAGCGCGCCGAGCGCGAGTCCCGCCGGCCCGGAGACGCCGTGGGCCGCGGCCACCGCGGCGACCGTGGCGGGACCGTACTCGGGGTAGCGCGAGGCGCCGACCGGCAGCACGTCGTACTGGAACAGCTCGAACAGCACGCCGAGCAGCAGGCCGGTCCCCGGATCACCCAACAGCCACCCCGCCACGGCCCCCGCCACGAGCGGCCGCGCGATCATCACCTGCGGACCCGTCACGAGGTCGACCCCCACCGCCGTGCCCCACACGAACAGGACGGCCAGGTCCGCCGCTCCGATCACGTGAACTGCTCCAGCGCGACGGGCGCCGCGGTGGGGACGTCCTGGGCCGTGATGGTCACGCCGCGGGCCCCGATCTGGCGCAGCGTCGCGGCCTCGAGGTCGGTCAGGTAGACGTAGCGAATGCGCTCGGTGCGTCCCGCACGATGGTGGATGCCGCCGACGTTGAGCTGACGCACCTGGGGACACCGGCCGCACAGCGCCCCGGCGGTCTCCAGGTCCCCCATCAGCACGATCGTGGGCTGGGGGTCGGCCTCCCAGTCCGGCAGCCGGGCGACCGCCTCGTCCACCGAGGCGAAGACCACTTCCATGTGGGGGGGCACCCCCATGCGGTAGAGGTCCTGCTCCCAGTCGCTCGCCCGGACCTCGTCGTCCACCAGCACGATCCGCTCGCAGGAGAGCGGCTGGCCCCACCCGACCACGACCTGCCCGTGGATGAGCCGGTCGTCGACCCGGTAGAGCGCGATGGTCATGCCACCCGGGCCTGGATGGCGCGGCCGCCGGCCTCGGCCGCGCGGCGCGCGGCGGCGGCCGGGTCGAGGTCGCGGTGGAACACGAACTCGAGGAGCATGGCGAGGTTCACGCCCGTCACGACGGCGCGGTCCGCCCGCCCCTGGGCGAGGCGCACGGCGCTGGTGAGGCAGGAGCCCCCCGGGAGATCGACGAACAGCACGGCGGGCCCCGTCCCGGCGGCCGCGGCGACCCGCTCGCGCAGCGCGTCGGGATCGCACCCCTCGTTGCTCACGGCGGTGAGGGCGTCCGCCAGTCCGGTGATGGCGCCCACCGCCGCCACCAGCGACTGCGCGACGGCGGCGTGGGAGACGACCACGCCGCGCAGCGGCTCACTCATAGTCCTCCTCGAGGTACTCCTCCACCTCGCGCTTCTCGCGCATGTGGTGGATCAGCCGCTCGTTGAACGCACGCGCCGTGTCGACACCCGCGAACCGCAGCAGGTGGTGCATGGCCACAACCTCGCAGATCACCGTGAGATTCTTGCCCGGATTGAGGGGCACGGTGACGATCGGCAGGGCGACACCGAGGTATTCGGTGGTCTGGCCGTCGAGACCCGTGCGGTCGTACTCGCGCGTGTTGTCCCAGTCCTCGAGGCGCACCACCACTTCGACGCGTTTCTGCTGCCGGACGGAGCGGATGCCGAACAGCGCCTTGATGTCCACCAGCCCCACACCGCGGATCTCCATGTGGTGCTGCGACAGCTCGTGCCCGCGGCCCAGCAACACGTCGTTGCCGCGGCGGGTCATGTGCACGAGGTCGTCCGCCACCAGCCGGTGCCCGCGCTCCACCAGGTCGAGCACGCACTCGCTCTTGCCGATCCCCGAGCGGCCCACGAACAGCAGGCCCACGCCGTACACGTCGGCGAGGGAGGCGTGCACGGTCGTGGCGGGCGCCACCGCGTCATCGAGGAACGGCCGCAGCCGGCGGTAGAACTCTCCGGTCTTGAGGGCGGTCCGGATCAGCGGCACGCCGGCCCGTTCCGCCAGCTCGGCGAGCTCGGGCGGGGGCTCCTGCGCCTTGGTGACGATCACGCACGGGAGGTCGAAGCCGAACAGCGACTCGAGCCGGGTGCGTCGCGTCACGGGATCCAGGTCCGCGAGGTACTGCATCTCGGTCTCGCCGAGGATGTGCACGCGGCTGCCCACGAACCGGGCGGTATAGCCGGCGAGCGCGAGCCCCGGGCTCGACGCCTCGACCGTCGAGATCGGGCGATCGAGCCCCGCCGCCCCGGCCAGCAC
>Ga0075302_1000095_pt1 | contig 11283 bp, 10 predicted proteins | sample Browns_TuleB_D1_FD_120059 | JGI IMG/M metagenome (GOLD analysis project Ga0075302, IMG submission 120059) | Natural and restored wetland microbial communities from the San Francisco Bay, California, USA, that impact long-term carbon... | ecosystem: Environmental > Terrestrial > Soil > Wetlands ...
GCGAAAACGCTGGACGACTCGCTGCGCGCCGTGCATCGCTGGGTGGCCCAGGACTTCCGCTACGTCTCGCTCTCGCTCGGCATCGGCGGGTACCAGCCCCGCACGCCCGCGGCGGTGCTGCAGACGCAGTACGGCGACTGCAAGGACAAGGCGACGCTGTTCGTCGCGCTCGCGCGGCGGCTGGGCGCGCAGGCGTATCCCGTCCTGCTCTCGGCCGGCGGCGGCGTCGAGCGCGACCTGCCGTCGATCGCGCAATTCGACCACATGATCGCGGCCGTGGCCCGGCCGGGCGGCGGGTACCGCTTCGCCGACCTGACCTCCGAGCTCACGCCGTGGGGCGAGCTGCCGCCGAGCGAGCAGGGCGAGTTCGCCCTGGTCGTCCATCCCGACGGCCGCGTGGAGGAAGTGACCCTGCCGCTCGACTCCGCGTCGGCCAACCGCACCGACATCCGCATCGAGGCCGAGTTGTCGCCGCAGGGCGTGCTGGCGGGCCGCTACACCGAGACCCGCACCGGCACCGCGCAGTACGGCCTCCGCTCGGCCTTCTCGCGCGAGCTCACGGCGAGCGAGCGCGATCAGATCGCGCGGGCGATCGCGAACAACGTGTTCGAGGGCGCGCAGGGCGACTCGGTCGAGGTGTTCGACGGCCGGGACCTCGAGGCCACCCCCCGCATCGGCGTGTCGTTCCGCACGTCGCGCGCGGTCCAGAACACCGGGGGCACGCAGCACATCCTCACCCTGCCGCTGCGGGAGTATGCCTCCCCCGGGCTCGTCTCCCAGCTCCAGAACAGCGGTCCGCGCCGGTTCCCGATCGACGTCGATGAGGTGATCGGCCTGGTGGAGGAGACTACGGAGCTGCGCCTGCGCCTGCCGGAGGGGTGGCGGGCCCGGCTGCCGGCGGGGGTGACGGCCGCGAGCGCGTTCGGCGCCTATTCGGCCGAGTACCGGCAGGAGGGGCGGGATCTGCGCGTCACCCGGCGCATGTCGGGCCGCCGCGGCACCGAGCCCCCGGAGCAGATCGCGGCGCTCGTCGCGTGGCTGCACGAGGTGGCCCGCGACGACGTGAAGTACATCGTGCTGGAGGCGCCGAACTGAGGCCGGGCCGTGGCCCTCATCACCACCCGAGCCGTCGTTCTGCAGAGCTGGCGGTACAGCGAGACGTCGAAGATCGTGCGGCTCGCGACCCGCGAGCTCGGCGTGCAGAGCGCGATCGCCAAGGGGGCCCTCCGGCCGCGCAGCCGGTTCGCCGCCGGTCTCGAATCACTGAGCGAGGGGATCGCCCACCTCTACCACCGCGAGACCCGCGACCTCCAGATCCTCGGCGCGTTCGACCTGATCGACCTGCGGCGCGGGCTGGCTCGCGACGTGGGCCGTTTCGCCGGCGCCGCGGCGCTCGCCGAGATCGTGCTGCGCATGGCTCCCGCCGCCCCCCTGCCGCCTGCGTACGACGCCCTCGTCGCCGGGTGTGACGACCTCGTCCGCGTGGCCGCGGATCAGGTCGACGCGGTGGCGCTGCGCGCCGTCTGGGCCCTGCTGGGCGCGCTGGGGTTCGAACCCTCGCTCACCCGCTGTGCCCGGGACGGCACCGCTGTGGACGCCGGCACCCCCACCGCCGTGGGGTTCAGTATCGGCGAGGGTGGCGTGCTGTGCGCGCGGTGTACCACGGCGGGCGAGGCCACGACGCTGCCTCCCCGCGCCTATCGCGACCTGCTCTCCCTGAACGACCCCGGCGCCGAGCTGCCGGTGCTCGACGATCCCCACGCTGCCGCCCACCGTCGCCTGGTCACGCGCTTCATCCGTCACCATTACGGAGAGGCCGGCGGGCTCAACGCCGTCGAATTCTGGACCCGCCGCCCGTGGTCCGCCGCGTCGTAGTCGGCACCGCCGGCCACATCGACCACGGCAAGACCGCCCTGGTCCTGGCGCTGACCGGGGTCGATACCGACCGCTGGGCGGAGGAGAAACGCCGCGGCATCACCATCGACCTGGGCTTCGCGCCGTTCGACCTCGGGGCCGGCCTCGAGGCGAGCATCGTGGACGTTCCGGGGCACGAAGGGTTCGTGCGCAACATGCTCGCCGGCGCCACCGGGATCGACCTCGCCCTGCTGGTGATCGCGGCCGACGAAGGGGTCATGCCCCAGACCGAAGAGCACCTCGCCATCCTCGAGCTGTTGGGCGTCACCGCGGGGATCCCGGTGCTCACCAAGGCCGACGCCGTGGACGCCGAGTGGCTCGAGCTGGTGCGGAGCGAGGCGGCCGCCCGGCTCGCCCGCAGCCGCATCCGCTGGGCGCCCCCGGTCGTGACGTCGGCCGTGACGGGGCAGGGGCTGGATGCCCTGCGGTCGGCGGTACGGGACGCCGCGGGCGGGCTCGAGGGCCGCGCGGAGCGTGACCTGTTCCGCCTGCCGATCGACCGGTCGTTCGCGGTCGCCGGGGCGGGCACCGTCGTGACGGGGACCACGTGGTCGGGGACGGTCGCCGTGGGCGACGCGGTGCGACTGCTGCCGCTCGACCGGGAGGCGCGGGTCCGCTCGATCGAGGTGCACGGCGCCCCGGCGGAGCGGGCCGTGGCGGGCCGCCGCACGGCCCTGGCCCTGGTGGGTGTCCACAAGGACGAGGTGCGGCGGGGCCACGTGGCGGTGACGGGGCCGGGGTGGCGAGGGACCTCCGTGCTCGAGGCGGAGATCGAGCTGCTGGCCACGGCCCGCCCGCTCGCCAACCGGACGCGGCTGCGGGTGCATCTCGGCACGGCCGAGGTGCTGGCACGGGTGGTCCTCGCCATGCCCCTCGAACCCGGCGGTCGCGGCGTGGCACGCCTCGTTCTCGAGACACCGCTCGTCGCTCGGGGGGGTGACCGCTTCGTGCTGCGCGGCTATTCGCCGGTCACCACCATCGGCGGCGGGGTCGTCACCGATCCGTTCTCCGTGACGCGGCGGGGTCGCGCTACCTCCGTGACGGCATCGCGACCGCCGGTCGAGCGGCTGCTGGCCTGGCTGGGCACCGCGGGGCTGGGCGGGCTCGCGACCGACGATCTCCCGGTACGGCTCGGTCTGGCCCCCGAGGCGGTCTCGGAGGTCGTCACGGGGGCGGGCAAGGCGGCGCTCGCCGCCGGGGGGCTGCTCGTGGCCCGGACCGCGGCCGCCGCGGCGGCGGAGGGACTGGGTGCGGTGCTCGACCGCCACCACCGCGATCGTCCCCTCGAGCCGGGCATGTCGCTGCAAGCCCTGCGCGCCACGCTGACCGCCCCGGTGGGTTCACCGCCCGCCCCGGTCGCGGACCTGGTGTGCGAGCTGGCGGTGCGCAAGCGCGTGGTGGACGTCGATGGCGCGCTCGCGCGGCGGCCTGACTGGCGGCCGTCCCTCGACGGCGCCGCGGGGGACCAGCGGTCGGCGCTGGCCGCCCGGCTCGCCGGGGCGCGGTGGGAAGTGCCCACGATCACCGAGCTGGAGCGCGACCTGCCGGGTGTTCCGGTGCGCGCCCTGCTCGCGAACCTGGCCCGGGGCGGCGGGGTAGAAGCGATGGACCAGGAGCGTTACGCGGATACCGCGGCGCTCCTGGCATTCCGGGCTGCCCTCGAGGCGGCCCTGACGGAACTGGGGCAGGCGACGCCGGCCCAGCTGCGGGAGCGGTTCGGACTGACGCGGAAGTACTTGATCCCGTTGCTCGAATGGGCGGACCGGCGCGGGATCACGCGACGGTCCGGTGACGCGCGGATCCTCGCACGCTTGACAGCATGAAGCTGCGGTCCGTAGGTTGCTGTAGCGGCGCGCCTGCCGTGCATTTCGCACCAACCGTCACAAGGAGAGCGGTCAGAGGACCCTTTTTCGTTCGAGGCTTCACATGCAGCGGTACGCCTGGGCGGTGTTGGGGCTGGGGCTCGGGCTGGCGGTGGCAGGTGGACGGTCGGCGTGGGGGCAGGGCACGTCGCCCCCGGCGTCCGTCGATCTGAGACAGAATTACCCGAACCCGTTCAATCCGGCGACGACGATCCCGTTCAGCCTGAATGCGGCGCTGTTCGCGGACGGTCACCGGCCAAAGGTGTCGCTGAGGGTCTACAACGTCCTCGCGCAGCTCGTGGCGATCCCGATTCTCCAGGGATCCGGCGAGCGGCTCGACAACGTCGAGTTGACGTGTAGCGACCCCGCGGGATGTTCGTACGCGGCCTACTGGGACGGCACGGTGCTGAGTACCGGCCAGGAGGCGGCGTCGGGTGTCTACATCTACCAGTTGATCGTGGATGGCCGCCGCTTCACCCGGAAGATGGTGGTGATGAAGTGAGCAGGGAGCAGTAGGCAGGGAGCAGGATCTTCTCGACCCGGCGCCGCAGTGGCTCGCATCAGCCCTGCGGCGCTCGGTTTTTTTGTGCCCATTCGGGCACGCCTCCGGTCCATCGGTGGCAGTCTCGCTGTCGAAACGGCATCTTGAAGGCCGCACGGAAGTTGCCATGGGAGGGGGCATGATCCGATCCGACCGACTGACCGTGAAGGCCGCCGAAGCGCTGCAGCAGGCGGCCCAGCTGGCGCGCTCGCGCGGCAACCCCGTGGTGAACGACGCGCACCTGTTCCGGGCCCTGCTCGGCCAGGAGGACGGCATCGTCGTGCCGCTGCTGCAGAAGGCCGGGCTCGACGTCGCGCACCTGACCGCCGAAGCCGACCGCGAGATCGATCGCTTCCCGAAACAGTCCGGCACCGCCGCCGAGCCGCACCTGTCGCGCGAGCTGTCGGGCGTGCTCGACCGGGCGGACCGCGACGCCAAGGAACTGGAGGACGCGTACGTCTCAACCGAGCACCTGCTGCTGGCGCTCGCCGAGGAGAAGGGGACCACGGCGCGGCAACTGCTCTCGGCCGCGGGCGTGGATCGGGACGAGCTGCTCCAGGCGCTGCGGGCGATCCGCGGGTCGCACAAGGTCACCGACCAGGAGCCGGAGCAGAAGTACCAGGCCCTGCAGCGGTTCACGCGCGACCTCACGGAGCTGGCGCGGCGCGGCAAGCTCGATCCGGTGATCGGCCGCGACGAAGAGGTGCGGCGCGTGATGCAGGTGCTGTCGCGGCGCACCAAGAACAACCCGGTGCTGATCGGCGAACCGGGCGTCGGCAAGACGGCGATCGCCGAGGGGCTGGCCCAGCGCATCGTCAACGGCGACGTCCCCGACTCCCTCAAGCACAAGCACCTCGTGGCGCTCGACCTGGGCGCGCTGATCGCGGGCACCAAGTACCGCGGCGAGTTCGAGGAGCGGCTCAAGGCGGTGCTCAAGGAGCTGACCGAGAACGAGGGCCGCTTCATCCTGTTCATCGACGAGCTGCACACGCTGGTGGGCGCGGGCGCCGCGGAGGGCGCGGTGGACGCCGCCAACATGCTCAAGCCCGCGCTCGCGCGCGGCGAGCTGCACGTCGTGGGCGCCACCACGCTGGACGAGTACCGCAAGCACGTCGAGAAGGACGCGGCCCTCGAGCGGCGGTTCCAGCCGGTGTTCGTGGGCGAGCCGTCGGTCGAGGCGACGATCGCGATCCTGCGCGGCCTGAAGGAGCGCTACGAGGTGCACCACGGCGTGCGCATCACCGACACCGCCCTCGTCTCCGCGGCGACGCTCTCGCACCGCTACATCGGGGACCGGTTCCTGCCGGACAAGGCGATCGATCTGGTGGACGAAGCGGCGAGCCGGCTCCGCATCGAGATCGACTCGCTGCCGCAGGAAATCGACAAGGTGGAGCGACGCATCGTCCAGCTCCAGATCGAGCGCGCCGCGCTCGAGAAGGAGAAGGACAAGGCGTCGAAGGAGCGCCGCGGCAAGGTCGACGAGGAGCTGGCGGAGCTGCGCGAGCGGTCCAACGCGATGAAGGCGCAGTGGCAGCTCGAGAAGGAGACGATCACCGGGCTCCAGGCCAAGAAGGCCGAGCTGGAGCAGCTGCGCGGGGAGGCCGACCAGGCGACCCGCCGCGGCGACCTGCAGAAGGCCGCGGAGATCTCCTACGGCCGCATTCCGGCACTCGAGCGCGAGATCGTGGAGACCGAGCGGCGCCTCCACGAGGTCCAGGCCAAGGGCAAGTACCTGAAGGAAGAGGTCGACGCCGAGGACATCGCCGAGATCGTGGCGAAGTGGACCGGCATCCCGGTCACCCGGATGCTCGAGTCCGAGCGTGAGCGGCTCACGCGGCTCGAGGCCGAGCTGGGTCGCCGGGTGGTGGGCCAGCCGGAGGCGCTCGCGGCCGTGTCCAACGCGGTGCGCCGGGCGCGCGCCGGCCTCCAGGACCCGAACCGGCCCACCGGCTCGTTCATCTTCCTCGGCCCCACGGGCGTGGGCAAGACGGAGACCGCGCGCGCCCTGGCCGAGTTCCTGTTCGACGACGAGCGCGCCATGGTGCGACTCGACATGTCGGAGTACATGGAGAAGCACGCGGTGGCGCGGATGATCGGCGCGCCCCCGGGCTACGTCGGCTACGAAGAGGGTGGCCAGCTCACCGAGGCGGTGCGCCGGCGGCCCTACGCCGTCGTGCTGTTCGACGAGATCGAGAAGGCGCACCCCGACGTGTTCAACGTGCTGCTGCAGATCCTGGATGACGGGCGCCTCACCGACTCGCAGGGCCGGGTGGTGGACTTCAAGAGCACCGTGCTGATCATGACGTCCAACATCGGCTCGACCTACATCCTCGAGCACGGCACCGCGAACTGGGAGCAGGTCGAGACCAAGGTGACGGAGCTGCTGCGCCAGGGGTTCAAGCCCGAATTCCTCAATCGGGTGGACGACGTGGTGATCTTCCGGCCGCTGGGCCGCGAGGAGATCGACCACATCCTCACGCTGCAGATCGCGCGCGTCGCGAAGCTCCTGGCCGACCGCAAGCTCGGGCTCGAGGTCACGCCCGCCGCCCGGGCGCTGCTCGTCGCCGAGGGGTACGATCCGGTGTACGGCGCGCGGCCGCTCAAGCGCGCGATCCAGCGGCTCATGCAGAATCCGCTCGCGCTGGCGGTGCTCGAGGGCGAGTACCAGGAGGGCGACCTGGTGCGCGTGGAACGGGCCCGGGACGGCGCCGGGCTCCAGTTCGAGCGGGTGCCGGCGGGCGGCGCGGCCGCGGCGGTCGGTGGCTGACACGGGGAAGGGGGAAGGGGGAAGGGGGAAGGGTCCGCCCACCTCCCCGGCCGACCGCGCCGGGATGGACACCGCCCTGCGGGAAGCGGAGCGGGCGGCCTCCTTCGCCGAGGTGCCGGTGGGCGCGGCGATCATCCGCGACGGGGTGGTCGCCGCGCTGGGCCACAACGAGACTGTGCGCCGCACCGACCCCACCGCCCACGCCGAGCTGCTCGCCATCGAGCGCGCGCTCCAGGCGCTCGGCACCGACCGCCTGACCGACTGCACTCTCTACGTCACGCTCGAGCCCTGCGCCATGTGCGCCGGCGCCATCGTACTCGCCAAGGTGGGGCGGGTGGTGTTCGGGGCGTGGGACGACAAGGCAGGGATGGCGGGGAGCGTGGGCGATCTGCTGCGCCATCCGCGGCTCAACCACCGGCCGGAGGTCCTGGGCGGGGTGGAGGCCGAGCGCTGCGGGGCGCCGCTCGCGGCGTTCTTCCGCGAGCGGCGCTAGCCGCGCTCAGTTCGCCACCAGCTCCGGTTGCACGGCGAGTATCGTCGTCGGCTGCTGCGCGTCGGCCCGCACGCTGCCGAGCACGGCGGTCTTGCCCACCGGCAGCCGCACCTCCGTCTCGAACCGCCCGACGCCCGCCTTGTCCCGCACGTCGAGGCGCACCCAGAGGTCGACGGTGGCGCTGTCGCTCGAGCCGACTCGGTGGATCCGTGTCGACAGGACGTAGCGCGCGCCCGGCCCGCTGAGCGGCTGCGTCGCCTCCGCCCCCTGCGCTCCGGTCAGGATCGCCTCCGTCGCCAACCGATAGCCGCGAAACCGGAACAGGCCACGCAGGGCCGCTTCGAGGTCCGCGATACTGGTGTCGCGTGTCGCCACGCCGTCCGCCTCGATGATCTTGAACGTGAGCCGGACGCTCGGCTGCGGTCGGTCGTATTGGGCCAGGACTCGCGCGATCCGCTCGAGATTGTCCGGCGTCTCGCGCACGGTGACGATGGTGCGGGTCACACTCATGCCCCCGGCCGCACCAGGGCGGTCGGCGTACACGTACGGGGTGAGAATGGTCTCGGCCGTGCCGCCATCGATGTGCCGCAGCTCGAAGGTGCGGGTCTCGAGACGTGGTGTGCTGCCGCAGGCCAGCGTCGCCAGCGTCGCCACCGTGACCACCCAGCGTGCCGTCGTTCCCATGTCGTGCCTCCCTCAGTAGAACCAGATCACCACGATGTCCGGATCGTCCGTCTGGAACACGGCCACGTTGCGCCCGGCGGGTGCTCGGACGGACACCCCACCCGCCTCCTGTACCGCGACCCCCGCGGGACGCTCCTCCATCGGCCGGGGTCTAGGAGGACGCGTCACGACCAGCAGCGCGACGATGCCCGCCGCCGCGGCCAGGGGCACCGCCCAGCGCCACGGCCCGGGCCTGCGGGAGGGCATCGCCGGCGGCCGGGCGATGTCGCGCCGCGGCGCGAGCGTGCCGAGCCGCCGGCCCATCGCGCCCTCCACCCGGATGATTCGCTCGGCCGCTGCCCGACAGGCAGCGCAGCCGCGCAGGTGCAGGGCCAGGGGAGTGTCCGCCGCGCCGCGCAGCTCCTCCAGATCGGCCGCGGGCAGCGCCGCGCGCGCCTCCCTACAGGTCATGGCGAATGGTCCTCCGCGATCCCCGGATGCTCGGTCAGGATCCGCGCGCGCAACGTCCGGCGCGCCCGCAACAGGTGCACCCGCACGGTGGCGGGCTCGAGCCCCAGGCGCTCTGCGATCTCCACCGGTGCCAGCTCCTCCAGATCTGCCAGGTAAAACACCTCCCGCTGGCGCGGCGGCAGGTCGTCGAGCAGCGCCCGCACCAGGGCCGAGACGGTCTCCCCGTGCACGCCGTCCGCGGGGTCGGCCATCACGGGGTCGTCATCCGGCCGCCGGGCGAGCGCGGTCCGCAGACGCAGCGCCCGGGCCGCGCGCCGTCCCGCCTCGAGCGCGACGTTGCGGGTGACGCGATAGAGCCAGGTCGCGAACTGCGACTTCCCGGCGAACCCGGCCAGCCCGGCATCCAGGCGTACCAGCGCCTCCTGCGCGACGTCCTCCGCTTCGTCGGCGTCGCCGACCTGGATCAGCGCCCACCGGTAGACGGTGGGATGGCAGCGGGCAAGCAGGGCCTCGCGAGCGGCGGCATCCCCGCGCTGCGCCAGCGGGACGAGGTGTGCGACGTCGCGTTCCAGGCGCTGGGTTTCGCTCAACGGGGCTCCCGACCATCCGTCAATGAGACGGGGTGAAGGCGGAGGGTGTTTACCGTGCACCGCCTTCAGGCTTTCTTCAAGGCATCACCCTAGGTTGGGTCCCATGCCCTTCCACACGATCATCGAGCCGTTCCGCATCCACTCGACCCAGGCGATCCATCCCATCCCGGCCGAGCGCCGGGAGGCTGCCCTGACGCGCGCCGGTTACAACCTGTTCGGCCTCCACGGCGACGAGGTGCTCATTGACCTGCTCACCGACTCGGGTACCGGCGCGATGTCGTCGCGGCAGTGGGCCGCGATGCTCGACGCCGACGAGTCGTATGCGGGCAGCCGGTCTTTCTACCGGTTCCAGGACGTGGTGCAGGCCCTCACGGGCCTCAAGGAAGTCATCCCGACTCACCAGGGACGGGCCGCCGAGCGCATCCTGTTCTCGGTCGTCGTGAAGAACGGCGACGTGGTGCCCAACAACACGCATTTCGACACCACGCGCGCCAACATCGAGTACTGCGGCGCCGAGGCGCGGGACCTCGTGATCCCCGAGGGCCGGGTGCCGTCGTCGCGCCACCCGTTCAAGGGCAACGTGGACGTGGACGCGCTCGAGGCGACGATCCGCGAGGTGGGGCGCGAGCGCATCCCGCTGGTGATGGTGACCGTCACCAACAACTCGGGGGGCGGCCAGCCCGTCTCGCTCGAGAACCTGCGCGCGGTGCGCGCGGTCTGCGATGCGTACGCCGTCCCGCTGTACCTCGACGCCTGCCGCTTCGCGGAGAACGCCTATTTCATCAAGCTGCGGGAGCCGGGCTGCGCCGATCTCTCACCCCGCGAGATCGCGCGCCGAATGTTCGCGCTGGCGGACGGCTGCACGATGTCGGCCAAGAAGGATGGGCTCGCGAACATCGGCGGGTTCCTCGCGATGAACGACCCGGGTGTCGCCGCCCGGTGCCGCAACCTGCTCATCCTCACCGAAGGCTTCCCGACCTACGGGGGTCTCGCGGGATACGATCTCGAAGCGGTGGCGACTGGGCTCGAGGAAGTGCTCGAAGAGGAATACCTGCGGTACCGGCTGCGCTCGACGGCGTATCTTGCGGAGAAGGCCGAGGCCGCCGGGGTGCCCGTGGTCCAGCCCCCGGGCGGGCACGCCGTCTACCTCGACGCCAAGGCGCTGCTGCCACACATCCCGCCGTCACGCTATCCGGCGCAGGCGCTCGCGGTCGAGCTGTACCGCGCGGGCGGGGTCCGCGGCGTCGAGATCGGGTCGGTGATGTTCGGGAAGCCGCAGGCCGACGGTACTGACGCGCCGGCCCCGATGGAGCTGGTGCGGCTTGCCGTGCCGCGGCGCACCTACACGCAGAGCCACATCGACTACGTGGGCGAGGTGATCGCCGAAGTGGCGCGCGGCAAGGAGCGCATCCGGGGGTACCGGATCGTGGACCAGGCCTCCTGGCTGCGGCACTTCACCGCGCGGTTCGAGCCCGCGGGCGACTAGCGCGGGACGGTCACCCCTCGGAGGGCGTCTTGGCGGCGGTGCGCAGGGCGGCGCGCTTTGCCACGCGCTCCTCGAGGCGCGAGATCAGCCGCTCGATTTCGAGCTTGGTCCGCTTCAGGGCGGTGAGTGTCCTGGCCTCCGCCTCGCGGCTGAACTCCTTGCCTTCCTGCTTCCACATCTCGCCCAGCTCCGCGCCGACGTCTTTCATCAGGTCGCGGAACCGGTCACCCAGCTCGCGCCATGTCGGGATCTCCTCGATCTCGACGGGGACGGGTTCGGGCTGGGACTTGGCGGGCAGCTTGGTCACGGGTCGTCTCCTCCTCACCTGCATGATGACGGTGCCGGCGCGAAGATGCGCTGAAGGCCGGGTGAGCCCCGCTTCAGGGCCGTCCTGAGCCATACGGAGCCCGAGCCGGAGGAGGTTCAGCCCTGGCGCAGCTCGCCCAGCGCCTCGGCCAGGGCCGCCACGGCGGCCTCGAGCTGCCCGTCCGAGAGA
>Ga0075302_1000096_pt1 | contig 11185 bp, 9 predicted proteins | sample Browns_TuleB_D1_FD_120059 | JGI IMG/M metagenome (GOLD analysis project Ga0075302, IMG submission 120059) | Natural and restored wetland microbial communities from the San Francisco Bay, California, USA, that impact long-term carbon... | ecosystem: Environmental > Terrestrial > Soil > Wetlands ...
CAAGCGCGTTGTAGAAATCCGCCACTGCGTGCATTTCTGCCCCGGCATCGAGGCACTGCAGGGCAAGCGGCGCGCGCGCCTGTTCCGCCTGCGCCAGACGGGCCCGCGCCGCCGGCAGGGCTTCGGCGACCTCGCGCGCCCGCGTCCCGATGCCTCCCAGGGCCAGATCGAAGTCCTCGAGCTCGCGGCGCACCAGCGTCAGCGCGATCCCGAACCGCTCCTCGACCATCTTGCCGTAGCGCTCGGCCTTGCCGCGCTGGCGTGCCAGGCTGCGCACCTGCGTCTGCACCTCGGCGATGAGGTCTTCGAGGCGCGCCAGGTCCACGCCCGTCTCCTCGAGACGGCGCTCCGTGCTGCGCTTGCGGTCGCGGTACAGCCCGATGCCCGCCGCCTCCTCGAACAGCGAGCGACGCTCCTCCGCTTTCTCGGAGAGGAGCGCGTCGATCATCTTCGCCTCCATCACGACCGCCGCGTCGGCGCCCAGCCCGGTGCCGCGCAGCAGGTCCTGGATGTCGCGCAGCCGCACCGGCGAGCGGTTGAGCAGGTACTCGCTCTGCCCCGAGCGGGACAGCCGCCGCGTCACGACGACTTCCTGGTAGGCGATCGGCAGACTGGCGTCGGCGTTGTCGAACACCAGCGAGACCTCGGCGACGTTCACCGGACGGCGGCCGGTGGAGCCCTGGAAGATCACGTCCTCCATCTTGCCGCCGCGGAGCAGTCGGGGCGATTGCTCGCCCAGCACCCAGCGGACCGCGTCGGAGATGTTCGACTTGCCGCACCCGTTCGGTCCGACGATCGCCGTCACGCCCAGCTCGAAGGGCAGGTCCATGGTGCCGGCGAACGACTTGAAACCGGACAGCTCGAGGCGGATCAGCCTCATGGCGTGCGCTCCAGACGGGGGACGAGACTGGCCGGAATACCGGCACGGGACAGCTGCTGCGCGGCCGGGGCGGCCTGCTCGGCCGACTCGAACGCCCCGATGACGAGGCCCCGGCCGTGCGCCGTGGCGGGGAAGCCCTGGCGGCGGAGCGCGGCGGCGTCCTGCGACCCGCCGAGCGCCAGGACCAGCGGCGCACGCACCACTTCACCTTCGCCGCGCCGGGCCAGGCCGCGCATCCACAGGGAGTCGCGACCGGCCGCGGCCGAGGCGCGGTCGGTCCAGCCGCCCGCGAATACCCGATACCACACCACGCGGGACCCGGCGGGCGTCACCGGCGCGACGAGCGCCGACGTCCCGGCGGCCGCCAGCTCGTCGGCGTGGGCCAGCGCGTTCACCACGTTGGCGTACGCCGCGAGCTGCACGGTGAAGGCGAGCGTGTCCACCGGCCCGGAGGGCGCGATGGGCTCGTCCGCGGCCGGCTCGACCGGGGCCGCGGGCGTCGCGGCGGGCTCCCCGGTCGTCACCTGATCGGCCGCCGGCGGCGAGGTGGGCGCCGCCGCGCCGCGGCTCTGCCACCGCAGCCACGCGCCGGTCGCGGCGGCGAGGACGACGACGGCGCCGACGCCGAGCGCGATCCACCGCCCGCCGGACGGACGCGGCGCCTCCGGCGGCAGCTCGCCCGGGATACGCTCCTCGAGGGGCACCGGCATCGGCGGCGGGGTCCACCGGTCGCGGACCACGCCGAGCAGCATCGCGCCGTCCACCTGTGCCGCCTGTACGTCGCGGGCGAGCGGCGAGGTCAGGTCGAACCCGCTCGGCGCGAGCACGATGACCGCGTCGGGGATCACCGACAGGCTGGCGAGCGCCCCGGCCGACAGGTATACCAGCAGCAGGGCGCCCTCGGCCTTGAACCCGGCGTGCAGCTTCTTCCAGCGCGGGTGCGCGAGCACGAACTCGGGCGCCTCGCTGCGGCTCCCGGTCGGGATGAAGAAGACGCCCCCCACGTCCTGCGCGGCGGTGGTCAGCTCCGCGTTCCGCTCGAACACGTCCACGATCCCGGGCGCGTCGGGGGAGATCCCCGCCCGGTGCGAGAGCTGGGGCTCGGCCATCCACAGGTCCACGAGGGCCACGCGCCGCCCGCCGGTGAGCGCCGCGCGCGCCACGGCCCACGCCGCGTCTGCCGCCCACCGGTCATCCCCGGTACCGGCGACGAGCGCCACCAGCGCGTGGCCCTGGACGAGGGACGGGATCAGCCCGTCGAGCCGCGAGCGGGGCAGGGGCCGCAGCGTCACGGGCGATCCCCGGCCTGGAAGATCCAGAAGGGGCGCCCCAGCTTCCGGCCGATCGCTTCGGCCTCGGCGCGCGTGGGGTAGGGACCCAGCACCACGCGATAGCCGTCCTCGAGCGACCGCGGCGCGAGCACCCGGGCCGGCAGCCCCGCGCGCGCCAGCTGCTGGGCGTTCTCCGTCGACCATTCGCGGTTCTGCGACACGGAGACCTGGACGTACACCGGACCCTCGCCGCTCGCCTCGGCCGCGGCCGCCGCCGTGCCGGCGGTGGGGACGGGCATGCCGCGCGGGCGCCACGACGACACCAGCCAGAGGTCCGCGGCCCCGCCCTGCACCCGCGCCCGCTCCGCCAGCGAATCGGGGTCGATGGCGACGGCGTCGTCCGCTTGGCGGACCAGCAGGGTGCCGTCCGGGGCGATCGCCGGGAGATCGGCGCTCCACGGGGTCGCCACGAGGCCCCGCACGATCCGGCTCGGGAGGTCCACGAGCCACACGGAATCCGCCGACGGCGGGGCCGCCAGCAGCCAGCGGCCCAGCGGATCCGGACGCAGCACGGCGACGGGGCCCGGGAGGGCCACCCGGTCGAGCTCGTCGTGGGTGTACCGGTCGATCACGGCCAGCCCGGCGGCGGTGCGCCGGGCGACGTACAGCCGGTGCCCGGCGGGGGAGAACGCCACGGCTCGCGGGTGGTCGTCCAGACGCACGAACACGGGGGACCGGTGCGCCAGCGGATCGAACAGGGTGACGCCGGAATCCACCGCCGTCGCCACCACGTCGCCCCACAGGGTGGCGGTCACGTCGCTGGCGCGCGGCAGGGCGTGGACGGCCGGGGGCTGGTCGGCGCCGGCGGTGATCAGGCGGCCGTCCCCGACCCGGTCCACCACCAGCAGGCGCTGGTCGGCCGCGCCGAACAGCTCGCGCGGGGCCGCGGGCAACGAGTCGGGCCATACACGCCGCACCCGACGCTTGAGGGTGGTCACGCGGTGCGTCCGATCGACGGCGTACAGGGTGCCGTCGGGACCGAGCACGGCGGCGGCGACCTGGGTGGCGACGGTGTCGATCCGGCCGCCGAGCAGATCGACGGCGAGCAGCTCGTCGCGCAGGGTCAGCGCGAACAGCTGGTCGGTCTCCTGATCGAGGCCGACGAGGCGGTCGATGCGGGGCAGGCGGGTCGTGCCGGACTGGATCGGGGCGAGATCCGGCAGGCGGTAGACCTGCCACGGGCCGCCCGTCTGGCGAACCCGGATGGCGGTGGCGGCGGGGGGGCCTGAGTTGACCGGTTGGGACGACGCGCCGTCCGGTCTGCGGGGTCCGCCGCATCCCAGGACGGTGAACAGCGTGAACAGGAAGCAGGACAGTGAGTTACGCAATAGGCCTCGCCGCCGTCCAAGATAGACGGGCGGCGAGGCCCAGGCAACCGTTTTGCAGCGACGGCGTCAGAACGTCGGGCCGAAACTCACGGTCCAGTACGCCTTGTTGTACAGCCGGTCGAGCGGCTTGGTGTAGTCGAAGCGCAGGATCATGAAGCCGAGGGCGTTGACCCGCGCCGAGCCGCCCCACGACCGGAGCGGCGTCCGCACGTAGAGCGCATTGTCGGTCGGCGAGCGGCTGAACTTCACCGTCTGCCCCTCGTTCCACGCGAGACCGACGTCGTAGAACAGGGCGCCCTCGATCGGCGGCAGGGCGACGGGCAGGAAGCCCAGCGCGAGCCACTGGAAGAGGGGGAAGCGGATCTCGGCGTTTGCGACGGCGACCTTGGACCCGGTGAGCGCCGACAGCGTGTTGCACCCGCCCTGGGAGATGGTGCACTCGTGGTTGACGATCGAGCCGTACGTGTAGCCGCGGATCAGCTCGGTCGTCCCCATGAAGACGGGGAATCGGTCGGCGTCGCGTCCGAACCGGCTGAACAGCATGCCGCGCAGCGCCACGGTGAACGGCCGCACGTACAGGTACTCGCGCATGTCGGCCAGCGCGGCCAGGAAGCTCCACTCGCCGAACGACGGGGATACCTGCAGGCGGTAGCGGCTCCCCGCGAACGGGCCCACGTACCCGAACAGGGTCTTGTCGTGCACCAGCGAGACGGAGGGCTGGGCGAAATAGGTGGAGCCCAGTCCCACGGTGCGGGTCTCGGTGGACCCCAGGTAGAACCCCGAGAAGTCGTAGTAGTTGTCCTGCAGCAGCAGGTCTTCCTGGATGCCCACCAGCCGGAGCCCGAATTCGGCGCGGGAGAACCGGCTGAACGGGTAGGCTGTCTCGACGAACATCTCGCGGATCACGTTGCGCTGCAGGGTGACGGTCTCGCGCAGCGCGGAGTCGGGCCCGCCGCCCGGGAGCGGCGCGGGGGTGGGCGGGGTGTACGGGCCGTAGAAGTAGTACGGCGCCTGCTGGAACCCCGTCGCCCAGTTGAGGCGCCGGCCCTGGTTGACGTAGGCCGTGAGGATCTGCGCTTCCTGCGGGCGTCCGTTGATCGCCCCGGCGAAGATCAGCGACTTGTTCCCCAGGATGTCGGAGAGCGAGAATGCCGCGCCGCCGTAGAACCCGCGGCCGAAGTTCGAGTACGAGTAGCCGATCGTGGGCTGGGCCACGTAGTCGGGCGTGAACCGGGTGTGATACTCGCGGAACCCGAACTCCAGCGTGTCCGGCAGCGCGAGCTCGGCCGAATCCAGCAGCTGGCGTACCGACACCGGCCCCGGCGCCCCGGCGGTGTCGCTCGCCTGGGGGACCGCCGACGCGCGGAAGCCGCCGGGGGCGCGGTAGATCGAGGCGCCGGCCGGCGGTGTGGGGACGGCGGGTGCGGCGGCTGGCGGCTGTCCCGGCACGGGGCCGGCCCGCACGGCCGCCGCGCTGTCCGCCGCGGTCCGCGCGGCCGCGGCGCCCGCCGCGCCCGCCGCTGCGACCAGCGTGTCGGCCCGCGGGCGCGCGAGCAGCGCGTAGGTCTGCGGACCGGGCGGGGCGCGGTACGGGTCTTTCTTCAGCTGGCGCGGGTTGTCCAGCACGTACACGTCGTACTCGCCGTCCTGGTAGTACAGCACCGCGATCCGGTCGGCCTGCGCCGCCCACGAGATGGCGGGCGACTCGGCGGTGATCCCCGAGATTCCGGTGATCACGTTCGACAACTGGTAGATGTCGGCGTCGGCGAAATCGTAGAGGAAGACGTTGCTGACGCCGCTGCGATCGGAGACGAACGCGAGCGTCTTCCCGTCGGGGGCCCACGCTGGGTTGATGTTCTTGCCCTGGTCCATCCGCGGCAACACCTCGACGACGCGGGTGTCGAGGTGGTAGAGCGCGATGCGGTAGTTGCCGAAGCGCAGCGTCTCGAAGTCCGTGTCGGGCCCGCGGTCGGTCGTGAAGGCGATCGTCTTCCCGTCCGGGGACCAGGCGGGCTGGAGATCGGCGTACTTGTCCGAGGTGAGGCGCTCGAATCCGGTGCCGTCGGCGTTGACGACGTAGAGGTCGCTCAGGCCGCCGTCGAACCCCGTGAACGCGAGGCGGCGCCCGTCGGGCGACCAGGTCGGATTGGTCGCGCCGTTGAGCGCGATGCGGATCCGGCGGATGACGCGTCCCGAGCGCACGTCGATGATGACGATGTCGTCGCGTTCCTTGCGCTTGGCGGCGATCGCGAACCAGCGCCCGTCGGGCGAGAACGACCCCGACTGATAGATGAACCGCAGGCTCTCGAAGTTGGTCGAATAGCCCGACTTGATCAGCTGCCGCCGGGCCTTGCCGCTCTCCACGTCGCCGAGCCAGAGACTGATGAAGAAGTCGTTGCGCTCGGAGAAGAAGGCGATCTGGCGCCCGTCGGGTGTGAGGGTGGGCGCCAGATGGTAGGTGCCGCCGGTGCGCCGGCGGCTGAGCGACAGCGTGGCGATGCGCCGGGTACGCTGGAACTCCGAGATCTCGGGCAGGAAGCGCTCCTGAATCGCTTCCTTCCACTCGTCCGACAGCTGGGAGATGGTCAGGCCGGTCGCGCGATAGAAGGCGCCCTCGATCCCCACGTTGGCCGACATCTGGAGGATCTCGCCCACGATCTCGTCACCCCACTTCTCGGCGACGTACGACCAGAGCGCGTGTCCGAACCGGTACGGGAAGTACGTATAGGGATCCAGCGTCATCTGCTCGATGGTCGGCAGCTTGCCCTCGAGCGCGGCGTCGCGCAGCCACATCGCCGTGTGGGGCTCGATCGGTCCCACCGACAGGAACTCCGCCATGCCCTCCGAGAACCACAGGGGCGGATTGACCGTGACCAGGGTCTGGACACCGCCGCCGACGCGCCCCCGGCTGTACACGTCATACTGGAACTGGTGGGTCAGCTCGTGCAGCAGGACGTGCTCGAAATCCGCGTACGATCCCGTGAACGGCAGGACCATGCGGTGCTTGTAGAACTCCGTGACGCCGCCCGTGCCTTCGCCCAGCTCGCCCGAGATGGCGTTGGTCTGCTGGAAGTCCGAGTGCGAGGCGTAGAGCAGCACCGGCTTGCGGGCCTGGAACTGGTGGTTCAGCACGCGCGACAGCTTGGCGTATCCGCGTTCGGCCATTCGCGCGGCGTCGAGCGCCGCCTCCCGCTCCTCCGAGTAGTAGTAGATCTCGAAGTGCTCGGTGAGGATGATCTTGAAGTCGAACGCGCGGTACTGGACCTTGTTCTGCCCGAAGTACTGGGCCGACAGGGGTGTCGCGACCGTCGCCGCGACCAGGACCCACGCCGCTCCCCACAGGCTGCGCTTCATCCGCGTCATCCTTTCGCCACCCCCTCGCGGGGCGGGCCGCCGTCCTCGGCGGGTACGATCACCGGAGCGTCGCTCCAGAGACGCTCGAGCTGGTAGAACGCGCGCTGTTCGGGATGGAACAGGTGCGCCACCACGTCCACGTAATCGAGCAACACCCAGCGGCCCTGCGCCAGCCCCTCCACGTGATGCGGCCGCTCGTCCCCGGTCTCCCGGTCCCCCACCAGCCGGTCCGCCATCCCGCGCACGTGTGCCTCGGACGTCCCCGAGGCGATCACGAAATAGTCGGTGGCCGAACACAGCCCGCGGACGTCGAGCACGATCGGGTCGACCGCCTTGCGGTCCGCCAGCACCCGCGTGATCCGCCACAACACCAGCGGGGGGCCTACCGGTTCCCGGCGCTGGCCCCGCGACCGCCCACGGGTCGTCATAGTGCCGACATCACCGGTTTGTTCCGTCCTCCACTCCGTCCTCCACCTGGTAGAACACCCCCCAGGCACCGATGCCGGCGTGGGCGGCGATCACCGGCGTGATCGGCGCGAGGAGGCAGGACCTGGGCTGGTATCGGGCCGCGAGCTCCACCTGGAGCGCGGCGGCGAAATGTGGGATGTCCGCGTGCACCACGGCCAGCCGGAGCTCGCGGGGTCGCGGCGTGAGCGCCCGGTCGAGCAGCTCGAGGATCTTGCGGCGGGCCGCCGCCGAGCCTCGCGCCCGCGCCACCGGCACGAGCTTCCCCTCGCGCGAGAGCCCGAGGACCGGCTTCATGTTCAGGGTCCGGCCCAGCCACGCGCGGCCGCGGGAGAGCCGGCCCGAGCGCACCAGGCGGTCGAAGTCCTCGATCGTGAGGAACACGCCGGACTGGTCGCGCACCCGCTCGAGCTCCGCGGCGATCGCGGCCGGCGCCCACCCCAGGGCGGCGAGCTCCACCCCCCGCATCACCAGCAGGCCCTGGCCCAGGGAGGCGCTGCGTCCGTTGACGACCGTCAGCCGACCGGTGAACCCGCGTGCCGCGTGCTCGGCGTTGGCGAAGGTGCCCGAGAGGGCCTTGGAGAGCACCATCGCGATCACGTGGTCGGCGGTCCGGGTCGCGTCCTCGAACGCGTCCGTGAAGTCCTGCGGGGCGGGCTGCGACGTCGACGCGGCGGCCTCGGTGCGGAGCCGGGCGAAGAAGTCCCGGGAGGTGATCTCGAGCCGGTCCTTGTAGGCGCGCCCATCGAGGATCAGCTGCAGCGGCACCAGCCCGATCCGGTGCTCCGCGATGTAGGCGTCGTCCAGGTCGCACGCCGTATCGGTCACGAATCCGATCGCCCGCCGCGCGGTGAGGGCGGCGTGCTGGGACCGCATGTCCTCGACCTGCGTCGACGCGATCGTGCCCCAACCCCGGGCGATCGCGAAGACCGCGTCGGGCCCATCGGTGTGCACGTGGGCCTTGAGCATCTCGCCCGTGTGCAGGACCACGATGGACCCGCCATGCGGGCGCAGCGCCCCGCGCACGGTGGCCACGTCGGGCAGGGCGGGCCCCCGCACCAGCACTTCGGTGCAGTAGCGGAAGTCCCGCTCGGCCGCCACGGCCGTGGTGGCGGCCGCGTCGGTCGGGATGAGCCGCTCCATGGCGCCCGCGGCGATGTGGCCCTCCTCGATCATCCGCTTCAATCCGTCGAGGAACCGCACGAACCCCTTCGCCCCCGCATCCACCACGCCGGCGGCCCGCAGCACGGCGAGCAGCTCCGGCGTGCGCGCCAGAGCGTCCTCGGCGCGCCGCACCACGCGCTGCATGAAGACCTTGATGTCGCGCTCGTGGCGCGCGGAGTCCGCCTCGAGGGCGGCCTCGCGCGCCACCGTGAGGATCGTTCCCTCCACCGGCTCGTCGAGCGAGCCCGCCAGGCGTGCGAAGCCGCGCTGCATCGCGTCCGCCAACTCCCGCGCGGAGGCGCGGGCGCGCTCGCCGAGCCCTTCCCGGAAGCCCAGCAGGAACTGCGAGAACATCAGTCCCGAGTTCCCGTGCGCGCCGCGCACGCTGGCGTGCGCCATCGTCTGGGTGACGCGGGGCAGGGGTGCGTCGCCCAGGTCGCGCAGCGCGCTCGCCACCGCGCGGAGCGTGAGACAGAGGTTGGTCCCCGTGTCGCCATCGGGCACGGGGAACACGTTGATGCGGTTCAGCTCGTCGCGTGCCGCCGCGACCCAGTCCGCCGCCGCGAGCAGCGAGCGGCGGAACCGTGGGCCGTCGACGTAGCCGATCGCGACCGTCACGGGCTAGGGCGTCATTCCTTGACGACGTGGACCGCGATCTCGGGGCGGACGTCGGGATGGATCCGGACGCCGACCCGGAAGTCGCCGAGCGAGCGGAGCGGCTCCGGCAGCTCGATCTTCCGTTTGTCGACGTGGATGCCCTGCTCCTCGAGCTGGCGCTGGATGTCGCTCGCGGTGACCGATCCGTAGAGCCGGTCCTCTTCGCCGACCTTCACCGTGAAGGTGAGCTCGACCGTCGCGAGGCGCCCCGCCTCCGATTCGGCGGCCGTGCGCTCGGCGGCGCGCTGCTTCGCGATCCGCTGGGCCTCGTAGGTGATCTTCTTCTTGTTGGCCTCCGTCGCCGGATAGGCGAGGCCCTTCGGCAGGAGGAAGTTCCGGGCGTAGCCGTCCTTTACCTTGACGACCTCGCCGGCCTTGCCGAGATGCTGCACGTCTTCCCGCAGGATGATCTCCATACCGTCCTATGCTCCCGTCGAGCCGGTCCGCGCCGCGAGGCGCCGCCGGTACTCGAACCACGTGTCGGTCACCCCGAGCGTCCACACGCCGGGGACGATGAACACCAGCGGCAGCGCCAGCGCGGCCGCCAGGGCCGCACTCACCACCAGCGCGCCGGTCGAGATGCCCACGGCGGCCGCGAACGCGACCACGATCGCCGCGCCCTGCAAAAAGTAGAACGCGCCGAGCACCACCGCGAGATTCTGCGCCAGCAGGTCCTGCCCCGCGAGCCACCCGCCGCCCGCCAGCACCAGGGCCCAGATCCAGACGTCGCCGAGGCGGAACTCCCGGAACGGGCGGAGCGGCTCGCCCAGCGGTCGGTCGGCGAGCCGGACGTGCAGCTGCCAGCCCAGCGCCAGACCCGCGATGGCCTGAAGGACGAACGTCGCCGGGATCGTGGCGCCCACGAACACCGCGACCTCGCGCATCACGTCCCCGGCCTCCGGGCTGGCCCAGGTCACGAGGCGGGTCGCGGCCTGTGCCTGCCGCGTGGCCTCCCAGCGTACCGCCCCGAGCCAGTCGCCGCCCCAGAGCGCCGCCGCCAGCCCTGCCAGGGCGATCGCGGCGAGTGCCGTGGCCCGGGTCGCCTGGCGCCAGAACGGCGCCGGCGCCGCCAGCACGCCGCCCACGAACGCCGCCGCCACGAGCACCGACCACGCGGCGTAAGCGGCGCCGAGCGGCGTGCGGGACGAGCCGACGAGCAGCGCGCCGCTGGCCAGCCCGGCCACCGCCGCGAGCCACACCCCGCGCCCGCGGCCGGGCCGCGTCGCCGCCACGAGCCCGGCGAACGGCAGCGCCGCGAGCGTCGGCGGCGCCCAGAGGACGAAGGCGGCGGCGCCCAAAGCGAGCCGCCACCGCCCGGGCGTCGCGGTCATCTCAGCCGACGTATCCCTTGATGTACGGCAGCAGCGCCAGCTGGCGTGCGCGCTTCACCGCCGTGGCCGCCTGCCGCTGGTGGCGGGCGCACATCCCCGAGAGCCGACTCGGCAAGATCTTGCCGCGATCGGTCAGGAAGCGGCTCAGGGTCCGCTCGTCCTTGTAGTCCAGGACCCGCGCGCCGGACTCGCACACGGGGCAGGTCTTTGCCGGGCGCTTCACTCTTCTTCCTCCACTTCGATTTCCGCGGCGACCGGGGCCGCCGCCGGGCGGGTCGGCTCTTCACCGGCCTGCACCACCAGGTAGCGCAGCACGCCCTCGTCGAGCTTCACGAGGCGCTCGTACTCGGGCAGCACCTCGCGCTCCGCCTCGAACTTGGCCACGACGTAGTAGCCGGTGTCCTTCTTCTTCAGGGTGTAGGCGAGCGTGCGCTTGCCCCAATGATTCACGTCGCTGACGGCACCCTTGCCGTCGCGGGTGAGCAGGGCGTGGAACTTCGTGAGCTTTTCGGTGACCGCCGGTTCTTCCAGGGCGGAATCGAAGATATAGACGGTCTCATAACGACGCGTCATGGCACCTCCCTTCGGACGTTTGGCACGACCCGGCCCAGGTGTGGGGCCGAGTAGGGGATATGTGAGGGGCAAGTATAGACCGGGGACGGGGGAGGGGGGAAG
>Ga0075302_1000098_pt1 | contig 11084 bp, 8 predicted proteins | sample Browns_TuleB_D1_FD_120059 | JGI IMG/M metagenome (GOLD analysis project Ga0075302, IMG submission 120059) | Natural and restored wetland microbial communities from the San Francisco Bay, California, USA, that impact long-term carbon... | ecosystem: Environmental > Terrestrial > Soil > Wetlands ...
CGTTGTTTCACTGGACCTCGATGAAGTAGATAATCGGATTGTTATCGGCCTCGACTTCGGTGTTGGGCAAGGGCTCCTCCGGAGGATCGTTGGAGACGTTGGAATACCGCAAGAAGCCGTCGAGTTCGAGACCGTCGGGCCGATTGTCCTGCACCAACAGACTCTGCTCGATTCCATTCGCCCATTCGAAGGTGGGCTCGTGATTAGGCGCCTCTCCTCGGGCCTGATTCACGAATGCACGCTCGGCGTGAACGCACTCCGGAATGGCCAAAGAGTGTTCGTCACGAACGCACACTGCAGTCCGTCGTGGGGCCAGACCGACGGCGTCCAGCAATACCAGCCGCGAGTTCCCATCACGGCGAGCGATTCCGCGGTGATCTTCCCGATCGGTCACGAGATCGCCGATACCTCTTCAGCGTGTGGGAACCGTCGTTGCAGCAACAGCGATGCAGCGATCTATCTGGCGACGGGTAATCCCGATAACTGGGTGCTCGGTCGGATTGCAGCCACAATCTACGGCTGCTTCGGACCATGTTCCGGTGGAGCACCGTTGACGATCGACTCCTCCCGGCCGCACTTCGTCATTAACGCCACCAACTTTAGCATCATGGCTGGAGACTTGGTGAGCAAGATGGGTAGCAAGACAGGGTGGACTCAAGGATACGTCACGGACACATGCCAAGTAGTGCGCTCCGGGGCGAACCTCGTGTACTGCCAAGACTTCGCAAACTATGCGTCAGATCTGGGTGACAGCGGGGCGCCCGTCATCCTCGACATCGGTTTGTATCCGGATAGCTTGGTAACTCTTGGTGGCCTCCACTCTGCTAAAGCACAAGGGGGAAAATCGGTGGTCAGTCCGCTGTCGGGGATCTGGGTCGACTACGGGAGTCTTATCGTGCACTGAGAATTGGTTTGAGCGGTGAAGACACGGTTTGGTGAGTTCCTGATTCAGCGCGTCCAGGGAGGCAGAGTGGGCAAAGGTGGTGGCGTGGTGGCCATCCTCATGCTCGGCGTTGCGTGCGTCCGTTCGCAGGGACCCCGGTGGGCTGGATTGGGTCGGTCCTGCCGGTTCGATGCGCCTGCCGTTGGTGTGCCGGTGTCGGTGCGGGATTCCCTCCCGATGCTCGTGGGCTCGGAACCCACGGTCGATGATCGCTGGGCTGCAGCTGCGCGCGACGTACCTGGTGGTTGGGGAGGGGTCTACAAAGACGGTGCTACTCTGGTTCTCTACCTCGTCGACACGACAAGGCTTGAGGACGCCACGGCTGCACTTGTGACGCTGGGTATTCTCCCCGGAACGGACTCTCGGCTAGTGACGGCCCGCCAGGGCCGCTGGGACTTTTCGCAGCTTCACGAGTGGTATCGCTACTTGACTCCGCAGCTTGTTCACGACGATGGCTTCGCATCGGCAGGTATTGATGAGGCTCACAACCGGATCACGTACGGCGTGACTGACAATGCCGCGCGGACGCGCTTTGAGCGAGTGTTGGCTGGTCTTGGTGTACCGTGCTTTCTGGTCGCGCTGGAGGTCACAGGGCCGATCATAGCGCAAGCACCGGGGACCAGGTGACGGCGCGCAGGCGATTGAAGGCACACGAGGATCACCTGAGGTCCTGTCGTCTCGCTTTTCGCCGTGCTCAAGTCCTCGCAAGCCCCACCTTCAGCAAGGTTGCTGAGTCGTTCGCGCCTGATCGGAACGACGTTATTGTCAGGGGTTCTCGCTGACTGCCGACTTGAGCTGTGGGTGGAAGGGGCATGAGTTGCCCGCGGTCACGGGTTCGTCGGCCGGATATCCAGCTCACTGATCATCGCCCGGTCCGACAGGGTGAGCGTCGCGAGCACCGTGTCGGCCACGTCCTCGGCGTGCAGCATGCGGTCCCGCGCCGTCCGCCCCGGGCGGTGCTGCTTGTCCATGAAGGGCGTCGCCACCGAGCCGGGGCACACCGCGATCACCCGCACGCCCTGCCGCCGGACCTCGAGCATCAACGCCTTGGAGAAGCCCAGCACCGCGTGTTTCGAGGCGCAGTATGCCGTCCCGCCCTCGATGCCGTTCCGCCCCGCCAGCGACGCCACGTTGACGATGGCGCTCGGCGCGGTCGCGACGAGGTCGGCGAGGAAGGCGCGCGTCACCAGATACAGGGACCGGAGGTTGGTGGCGATGGTGGCGTCCCAGTCGGCGAGCGACAGCTCGGCGAGCGGGGCGAACCGGCCGATCCCGGCGTTGTTCACCACGATGCGCGCCGGGCCCAACTCCCGGCGCACGCGATCGGCGAACGCCGCGACCTGCTCGGGCGACGCCACGTCGCAGGTCGCGCCGATCGCATCGATCCGGTCCGCGCGGAGCGCCGCGACGGTCTCCTCGACGCGGGTTGCCGTGCGGGCACAGACCGCGACGCGCGCCCCGGCGCGGCCGAGCGCGAACGCGATGGCGCGGCCGATCCCCTCGGTGCCGCCGGTGATCACCGCCACGCTTCGCTCGGGATTCATGCGTCCTCCATGGCAAGAGTGCCGCCGCGAATGTACGTTGTCTCCGTACCCACTCGGGAGGCCCCATGCGGCCCACCATCCGGTCGTTGGTCGCCGTGCTCGCCCTTGCGCCCCTCGCCACCGCCGCCGGGCAGGGGAAGGGGCGGATCGAGCTGACCCCGTTCCTCGGCATGTACCTGCCCGTCGCGGACCTCATCACGGAGTCCGACCCGGGGTCCGGGCTGTCGGTGGTGTTCGGTCAGAAGTCCGCGTTCTCCCTGGGCGCGCGCCTGGGCTACGGCCTCAGCGATCGCGCCGCGCTCGAGGGTGCCTTCGGCTACACGTCGAGCGATGTGTCGATCGATGTGGCGGGGCTGGGTGGCACGTCCCTCGGTGGGACGGTCATCCAGGGCAGCGCCCGCGTCGTCTACCGGCTCAATGCGCCCGCGTCCCCGACCGGCTGGCACCTCATCGGAGGACTGGCGATGACCTCGCGGGGTGGGGACATCTGGAGCCAGATCGAGTCGAGCGGCACCAAGGTCAACGGGCGGACCGACTTCGGCGCCGTGATCGGCGGCGGCGTGCGGCTGCCGGTCGGCAAGGGCTTCGCGCTGCGGATCGACGTGGAAGACTACATCAGCCAGGCCAAGTTCACGCTGGACGACGGTGTCCAGGCGGTGGCCAGCGAGTCCCAGCTCCAGAATGACCTGGTCCTCTCGGTGGGCCTCGCCATCCAGCTCGGCGGGCGGTAGCTCAGGCCCCGAGCACGCCCGGGAAGCGCGCCGGGTCCGCCTCCCGGCCGGGGAACACCGGCCGGAGATCCGGCGCGCCGAGGTGGCGCACCAGCAGCTCGCCGAACAGGTCGCGGAAGTCCGTCGTGACCGCGAGGTCACGCCCCTCGAACCGGGCCGCCGGATCGAGCCCGGGCCAGCGGCCCAGCACCTTCCCGCCGCGCACCGGTCCGCCGAGCACCAGCATCGCCGTCGCGTGACCGTGGTCGGTGCCCGCGTTGCCGTTCTCGCGCACGGTGCGGCCGAACTCGGACATCGTCAGGACGACGACGTTCCGCATGCGCTCGCCGAGATCGCGATTGAACGCGGCGAGCGCCCGGCCCAGCTCGTCCAGGCGGGCCGCCAGCGATCCCTGACTCCCGCCCTGGTTCACGTGCGTGTCCCACCCGGTGACGTCGGCGAAGGCGATCTCGAGTCCGACCCCGGCCTTGATGATCTGCGCGACCTGGAGCAGGGAGCGGCCCAACCGGCCAGCGGGGTATTCGGCACCGTCGGCCGGGGCGTAGCGGGCCGGATCTGTCCGCTTGAGCATCTCGATCGCGGCGAAGCCCTCGGCTGCGGACGGCGCCAGCAGGCCCGTGGCGGCGCCTTCGTACAGTGCCTCGAAGGCGGCCGTGAGCTTGTCGCGCGCCGCGGGCTGGCGGACCTGGAGGCCGAACGCCTGGAGGTCGTCGATGGCCAGACTCGGCGCCGACCCGGCGAGGAGGCGCGGGAGCTGTGGCCCGAACGCGACGGCCCGGAACGGCGTGGCGTCGTGCTCGCGCGCGCTGGTGCAGTAGCGGTTGGCCCACCCGTCGGCCGTCGCCTTCACGCCCGGCGTGCCGGTCTCCATGTAGTCCTGCGCGTCGAAATGGCTGCGCGTCGAGTCCGGGGAGCCGACGGCGTGCACCACCGCCAGGGCGCCCGCGTCCCACAGCGGTTTGAGGGGCGCGAGACGCGGGTGGAGGCCGAAATGTCCGTCGAGATCGATCACCTCGGACCGCGGCACGGCGATGCGGGGACGCTCGCGGTAGTAGGTCGCGTCGCCGTGGGGCACGACCATGCTCAGGCCGTCCACCGCCCCGCGCTGGAAGAGGCAGACCAGGATCGGGTGCTCCGAGGCAGCCGCCAGCGGTCGGGGGCCGACGGCGCCGTAGACGGCGCGGGCTAGGAACAGCGGGTCGAGCCCAAGGCTGAACAGGCCGATGCCGCCCGACTTCACGAAGATCCGTCTGGATATGGTCACGGTTCGCACCCACTCCGTTCGCCTTGGTCCGCCTTCGTCAGCCCCTGTCCGTCCCTGTGCGCCCTTGTCCGTCTATTGTCGCTGGAACTCCGGCCCACCGATCGCCAACCCCACCGCCAACGCCCGCGCCTGCGCCGGGTCCGTCACGTCCCGCAGCTGATCGAGGATCACGGCGCGCGTCCGATCGGTCATCGATCCCGCGAGCAGACGCTCGTTGACGAGGTCGACGAACCGTGCATGGTCCACCGCGTTGGGGAGCACGGCCTCGAGATCGGCCGCGGCGCCCGGGAGCCGGCCCGCGGCGAGCGCGACGGCGGCGTTCATGCGGGCCAGCAGCGCGCCGGCGTTGACCCAATCGGCCTGCGCTTCGGGCCAGCCGGTGGGGGCCGACTGCAGGTAGAGGGGCTGGCCGAGCCGTCCGACCAACCGGGCGAGCCGCAGGCTCGAGTCCGGCACGGCGCCGGTGGCGCGCACGGCGCTCACCACGAACTCGAGCGGCGACTTGACCTTGGCGCGCCGCGCGGCGGGCGCCCAGAAGTCGGGCGTCCGTACGATGGCGCGCACCACCGCGCGCACATCCCCGTCGGAGGCCCGCCAGGCGGCCACCGCCGCATCGACGCAGCCGTCGGGCGGTTCGTCCGCCACGAGGCGGGCGCAGAGCTTGCGGCTCAGGTGGTGCATCGTGGCCGGATGGCGGGCGAGCATCCGCAGCAGACGGATCCCTTCGTCCATCCCCTGTCCCGGCGGGAACCGCTCGCCCAGCACGACCTTCTCACCACGGTCGTGCGCCCACTCACGGAACGCGAACGCCGCACCCTGACCGGGGCGCTCGATCCCCCAGCCGGTCAGGATCCGCGCCACGTTGACGATGTCGTCCTGGGTGTAGCCGCCGTCCACGCCCAGCGTGTGCAGCTCGAGCAGCTCGCGGGCGTAGTTCTCATTGAGTCCCCGGGGCATCCGCTGCGCGACCATGTCGCGCTGTTCGGCGGTGAGTCCTCGGACGGCCCGCGGCGGGATCGGTGGCCGGGCCCCCGACGCCACGCTCTGCGCGTTGTCCAGGTAGAACAGCATCGCCGGGCTGCGCGCCGTGGCGATCAGCAGGTCCTCGAACCTCCCCAGGGCATTGGGCCGGATGGTCTCCTCGATGTGCGCGGGGAGGAGGTAGCGGTCCGCGCCTTTGGCGTAGAACACGTTGAAGTGGTTGGTCCAGAAGTCGACGAGCACCTCGTAGAGCTGCCGTTCGGAGAGGACGGCGCGCACCACGGCGAGCTGCTGGGTCTCGGCGCCGAGGCGGCGCAACGCGGCCGCCTCGGTCCCCCGCCCGGGCGGCGCCTCGGTGGCGGTGGTGTCGTCGCGCCGGCGGGCCTGCTGGTCCCGGCGCGCCGCGACGAAACGGCGTGCCAGGTCATCGACGTCGAGACGGAGGATCGTGAACGCCCGCTCGCGGGCGCGCAGGGCGTCGTCGGGGATGCGCTCGGGGCTGAGCTGATGCTCGATCCACACCATCACCCCCGCGGCTGCCACGCGGTCGGCCTCGCCCGGACGGGGGCCCCACGCGAGCCGGTTCAGGGCCTGCACCGCGGAGTCCCGCGCGGCACCACCCTGGGCCCCCAGCGGAGCCGGCGCGACGCACCGGAGCGCCACCGCCAGGATCGCTGCGGCGCCCGTGCTGACCGCCCGTCCGACCATCGTCGCTCGCATACGTCTACTCCGACGCCCCGTCCCGTGCGAAGTTAAGGTCACGATGACCGTCCCGCCCGTACTGATCCCGTGGCTCCGCCGCCCCCCGGGCGGGCCGGACGAGAAGCCGCCGACCTGGCGGGAGCGGCTGGCCGCCCTGCGCCACGTCCCGCCGCTCGTACGCCTCGTGTTCGAGACGCACCGGGGATACACCGCCGCGATCCTGGCCCTGCGGGTCGTCCGGGCGTTCATCCCGCTCGCCGTCCTGTGGGTGGGCAAGCTCATCATCGACCAGGTCGTGGCGGCGATGGCGGCGCCCGCGGCGACCGACTGGTGGCGCCTCGGCGGCCTCGTGGGGCTCGAGCTGGGGATCGCGGTCGTCGGCGAGGGGCTCGCGCGCCTCTCCTCGCTGCTCGAGAGCCTGCTGGGGGACCTGTTCTCGAACCGCATCAGCGTGCGGCTGATGCGCCACGCCGCGACGCTGGACCTGGCGCAGTTCGAGGACCCCGAGACCTACGACCATCTCGAGCGCGCGCGCCGTCAGACCGTGAACCGCATCGGTCTCCTCGCCCTGTTGCTCACCACCACGCAGGACCTCATCACGCTGGCGTCGCTGGCGGGTGTGCTGCTGGTGCAGCTCCCGTGGCTGATGCTGCTGCTCGTGGTGGCCGTGGTGCCGGCGTTCCTGGGGGAGGCGCATTTCGCGGCGCTGGGCTACTCCCTGCTGTTCTCGTGGACCCCGGAGCGGCGGCTGCTCGACTACCTCCGCTACATGGGTGCGTCGGACGAGTCGGCGAAGGAAGTGAAGCTCTTCGGGCTGTCGGGCTTTCTGGTGGACCGCTACGCCACGCTGTCGCACCAGTTCTACGAGGCGAACAAGCGCCTCGCGGTGCGCCGCAACGTCGTCTCCACGGCACTGGTGTCGCTCGGCACCATCGGGTACTACGGGGCGTACGCGGTCATCATCTATCTGACGGTCATGGGCCGGTTCACGATCGGCTCCCTCACGTTCCTCGCGGGCTCGTTCCGGCAGAGCCGCGACCTGATCCAGCGCATCCTGCTGTCGCTGTCGCAGATCTACGAGCAGAGTCTCTACCTGCGCGACCTGTTCGGATTCTTCGAGGTCCGGCCGCGCGTGTTGTCCCGGCCCGGCGCGCGCCCGGTCCCGGTGCCGATCGCGCGCGGCTTCGAGTTCCACGACGTGGGGTTCCGCTACCCCGGTTCGGACCGTTGGGCCGTGCGCCATCTGACGTTCACGATCGGGCCCGCCGAGCGGGTGGCCCTGGTGGGGGAGAACGGGGCGGGCAAGACGACCCTGGTCAAGCTGCTGGCGCGGCTGTACGACCCCGACGAGGGCCGGATCCTGCTGGACGGCATCGACCTGCGGGACTACGACCTGGCGAGCCTGTGGAAGAACGTCGGGGTCATCTTCCAGGATTTCGTCCGGTACGACTTCGTGCTGCGGGAGAACATCGGCGTCAGCCAGATCGAGGCGCTCGCCGACGAGGCGCGCATCCTCGAGGCGGCGCGCCGCAGCCTCGCCGAGAGTGTGGCGCGGCGGCTCGCCAAGGGCTACGAGCAGATGCTCGGGCGCCGCTTCGAGGGGGGGGTGGAGCTCTCGGGTGGCGAGTGGCAGAAGATCGCCCTCGGGCGCGCGTACCTGCGGGAGGCGCAGGTGCTGATCCTCGATGAGCCGACGGCGGCGCTCGACGCCCGTGCCGAGTACGAGGTGTTCCTGCGATTCGCCGAGCTGACCAGGGGCAAGATGGCGGTGCTGATCAGCCATCGGTTCTCGACCGTCCGGATGGCCGATCGCATCCTGGTGCTGAAGGACGGGGAGCTGGTGGAGCAGGGGACCCACGAGGAGCTGGTGGGCGCCGGCGGGCTCTACGCGGAGCTGTTCAGCCTCCAGGCGGCGGGGTATCGGTAGGCGCACGCACGGGAAGGGCGCCGCTCCGGCCGGCGGCCGCGCCGGGCTCGGCGGCCGTCGTGGCGCCCTCCCCGATGCGGTGTGCCGCTACTGCCCGCCCTGCATCGACCAGGGTGGCGTGATCCCGTTCATGCGCGCGTAGGCGATCAGCTGGCCGAGGTGCTCGTGCACGTGGACCGTGGCCGTCAGGACGACGTTGCGGTACGTCGTTGGCTGACCGAACAGGGTCGCGGCCTTGTCCAAGTCCGCCGCCGGCATGGCGCGGATCGCGCCGCGCACGGCTTCGATCGACTGCTGGAGCAGTCGCACCACGTCCGCCTTGGCCGTGATCGCATCCAGGTTCTGCGGCAGGCCCGCGGGCCGCTGCATCCCGGCCGATGCCATCACGTAGTAGCCACCGCCTGTCACGTGCATCAGTACCTCGGCCACCGAGCGGACCCCCTCCGCCGGGCGCCAGGCATACTTCTCGGCGGGGATCGCCTCGGCGAGCTGGACGATCTTGCCCGCCGCGTCGTCGAACGAGCTCTGCATCTCGGCCTGGACGCCCGCGGGCGCCTGCTGGGCCTGGGCGGCGCCGGCCCCCACGAGAAGGGCCCAGGCGGCGGCGCGGAACGGCGTGGTTCGCATGCATTACCTCACAGGATTAGGTTGACTCGGATTGACGAACGCTTCCCCGGTCACCCGTGACCGGAATCCGACCGTAAGGTACCCGACCGCAGGCGCGGTCGGCAGCGGGGGAGGAGGCCCGGGACCATGAGCGCTCCGGTGCTCGAGCTGCGAGCCGTCTCCTATGCCCGACCCGGGGTGGGGCGGGAGGCGGTGTCGGGCGTGTCATTCGCCCTCGACGCCGGCGAGACGCTCGCCCTCCTCGGGCGAAGCGGCTCCGGCAAGACCACCACGCTCAAGCTCGTCAATCGGCTGCTCGAGCCGACCCGTGGCGAGGTGTGGCTGAACGGGCGCCGCACGGCGGACCTCGAAGTTACGGCGTTGCGGCGCGGCATCGGATACGTCATCCAGGAGATCGGCCTGTTCCCGCATTTCACGGTCAGCGCGAACGTCGGTCTCGTGCCCCGGCTCGAGCACTGGCCGGCCGCACGGGCGCTGGCCCGGGTGCGGGAGCTGCTGACGCTCGTGGGGCTCGATCCCGACACCTTCGCCGGGCGGTATCCGCACCAGCTGTCCGGCGGCCAGCGCCAGCGCGTGGGTGTGGCACGGGCCCTCGCTGCCGACCCGCCGCTGCTACTGCTGGACGAGCCGTTCGGAGCGCTCGATCCCGTGACCCGCGCCGAGCTGCAGCGCGAGTTCCGCGCGCTCGAGGGGAAACTGGGCAAGGCGATGGCGTTCGTGACGCACGACGTGCGCGAGGCACTGCTCGTGGGCACCCGCATCGGCCTGATGCAGGACGGGCGCCTGGTGTTCCTCGGCACGCCCGACGAATTCCGCGCATCCGCGCATCCGGAATGCCGGGCGTTCCTGGCCGCATGAGGCGCCACGGGCCGTGAACATCATCGAGTTCTACGCGCGGAACGCGCGCGAGGCGATCGGCCTGCTCGGCCAGCATCTCGTGCTCGTGGGAATCTCGACCCTGGTCGCCGCGGCGATCGGGATGCCGCTCGGGGTGGCGCTGACCCGCCGGCCCCGGTGGCGCGGCGCGGTGCTGGGTCTCGCCAACGTCTTCCAGACGATCCCCAGTCTCGCCCTGTTCGGATTCCTGATCCCGCTGCCGTTCATCGGCGGCATCGGGGCGCGGACAGCGATCGTGGCGCTCGTGGTCTACGCCCTGCTTCCCATCATCCGCAACACGTACACGGGCATCACGGGGGTCGACCCCGCGGTGCGCGAGGCCGGTCTGGGAATGGGGATGCGGGACCGGGAGCTCCTGTGGCTGGTGGAGCTGCCGCTCTCCGCGCCGGTGATCCTGGCGGGCGTCCGCATCGCGACCGTGGTCGGTGTAGGGACGGCGACGATCGCGGCCGCGATCGGCGCGGGTGGCCTGGGGGTCTACATCTTTCGCGGCGTCGCCACCGTGAACGACACGCTGATCCTGGCGGGTGCCCTCCCGGCAGCCCTGCTCGCGCTCCTGGCGGATGCGGGGCTGGGGCTCGTGGAACGCCGGCTGCGCCGCACGTGAGAGCCCGAGCCGGTCGCGCAGCCGCGTGGTGGACGATGCCACTCCTCCTCGTCCCGCTGATGGCGGGTTGCGGCCCCCGCGACCGCATCGTCGTCGGCGCCAAGAACTTCACCGAGTCGGACCTGCTCGCCGAGATCGTCGCCCAGCAGATCGAGCGCCGGACGGGCCTCCCGGTCGAGCGCCGCCTGCACCTGGGCGGCACCTTCGTGTGCCACGAAGCGATCGTGTCGGGCAAGATCGACGTCTACGTCGAGTACTCCGGCACGGCGCTCACCGCGGTGCTGGAGCGCGCCCCGCTCCAGGACCCCGACTCGGTCACGCGCCTCGTGCGCGCCGAGTACGCCTCGCGATTCGATCTCGCCTGGGGGATGCCGCTCGGCTTCGACAACACCTTTGCCGTGGCGGTGCGGCGCACCGACGCCGAGCGCGAGGGGTTGCGGACCATCGCCGACCTGGCGCGCGTGGCCCCGCGATGGCGTGCGGGCTTCGGCTACGAGTTCCTCGAGCGGCCGGACGGCTTCACCGGGCTGGCCCGGACCTACGGCCTCAGGTTCTCGGCGCCGCCCGTCGCGATGGACCTCGGCCTCACCTACCGGGCCCTCGCCGAGGGCGGGGTGGACGTGATCGCCGGGAACTCGACTGACGGCCTCATCGCGGCGCTGGACCTGGCGGTGCTGGCGGACGACCGCCGCTACTTCCCGCCCTACCACGCGGCCCCGGTGGTCCGCCGGGCCGTGCTCGAGCGCCATCCCGCCGTCGGTGCGGCGCTAGCCGAGTTGGCCGGGCGGATCACGGACGCCGAAATGCGGCGCCTCAATGCCCAGGCGGACGTGGAGCACCTGGACCTCGCGGTGATCGCGC
>Ga0075302_1000101_pt1 | contig 11019 bp, 8 predicted proteins | sample Browns_TuleB_D1_FD_120059 | JGI IMG/M metagenome (GOLD analysis project Ga0075302, IMG submission 120059) | Natural and restored wetland microbial communities from the San Francisco Bay, California, USA, that impact long-term carbon... | ecosystem: Environmental > Terrestrial > Soil > Wetlands ...
TAGCCCGCGGGGCCGATCGGCTTGCCGACGGCCTTGGGGATGGGCGGGGCGAGTGCCGCAGCGCCGTCGGGGCTGGGCTCGGCGAGGCTCAGGAGCAGCCGGACGAGTGCCACGCCGTCGCCGATGCAATGGTGCAGCCGGGCGACGATCGCGGCCCCGCCGCCGAAGTTCTCGACGTAGTGGAACTCCCACAGCGGGCGGGAGCGGTCGAGCGGCGCGCTCATCACCGCGCTGACGAAGCCCTGGAGGGCGCGCTCGTCGCCGGGGTCCGGCAGGCGGGCGCGATGCAGGTGCTCCTCGAGCCGGAACGTCTCGTGCGGCACCCATCGGGGGAGGCCGAGCCGCCAGAGCGATTCCTCGGATCGCTGGCGGAAGCGCTCGTGGATCAGGAACCGCGCCTCGAGCAGCCGTCCGAAATGCGCGAAATCCACGGGGTCGTGCAGCATCAGGACCCCGACCACGTTCATCCGGTTCGTCGGGTTGTCCATCCGCAGCCACGCGCTGTCGGCGGCGGCGAACGGGCGCGCGCCCCCTGCGGCCATGCCTCGATCCTCCCTCACGGAACTTGGACCGGAGACCTGCCCGGGGCAATCGGGGGCCTTCATCGTCGCTTCACGTCCCGGCGCCTTCACGCGGTTCGTGGCGACACATACCTTTCCCGCGACCTTCTGAGCGCGGATGACTCATGTTCGTCCCCAGCATGCTGCTCCGGCAGCTCTACACCAACGCCAGCCTGCGCAACACGCCCGCGGGCGTCACGTTTTCGCTCAAGAACCGGCTCTCGGACGCCGTGGTGACCGCCGTCGAGCGCGTGGCCTTCGACGGTGCGACCGTGCCCCTGGACCGCGTCGCGGTCGACGCCGGGGAGGACGTGCACCGTGCGACGACGTCGATCACACCCGACACCCCCCTCGAGTTCCCGCTGCGCCGCATCGTCGATCTGCACTGCGCCGTCCCGACCCTTCCCGAGGGCAAGCACACGGTCGAGGTCGTGGTGCGGACCCGGCCCTTCGGCGAGATCAAGCTCAAGGTCGAGGATGCCATCTCGGCCGAGACCCAGCACCTCACGCGTATCCCCCGCAGCCGGACCGACGACTATTCGACCGACGCGGTGCACGAGCGCCAGGCGTTCGTGGAACGCTTCGCTGGCGCGACGCTCGACCACGTGCGCCGACACTCCTTCGACGCGCACGCGGCGCAGGGGAACTGCGAGCACTTCTCGGGCGTGGCACAGATCCCGCTCGGATTCGCGGGCCCGCTGCGGGTCAACGGGGAGCACGCGCAGGGAGACTTCCTCGTCCCGCTCGCGACCAGCGAAGGCACCCTGGTGGCATCGTACGACCGGGGGATGAAGGTGCTCAACCTCTCCGGGGGCGTCACCTGCACGGTGGTGGCTGACGCGATGCAGCGCGCGCCGGTGTTCGTGTTCCGCGACGCGCGCGGGGCGCGGGACTTCGCGAAGTGGGTGCAGGCCAACCGGCCGCGGATCGCGGAGGAAGCCGAGTCCACGTCGCGGGTCGCCAAGCTGCAGGAGATCGACTGTTACCTGTCGAACAAGTTCGCCTACCTGCGATTCAACTTCTCGACCGGCGATGCCGCCGGGCAGAACATGGTGGGGCGCGCCACGTTCGCGGGCTGTTCATGGATCCTCGACAACTACCAGGGCGTGGAGCGCTTCTACCTGGAGTCGAACTTCGCTACCGACAAGAAAGCGTCCCAGATCAACATCATGCGCACGCGCGGCAAGCGGGTCACGGCCGAGGCGGTGGTGAAACGCGACGTGCTGATCCAGCAGATGCGGGTCGAGCCGGAGACGCTCGCCTACCACTACAACGTGGCCAATCTCGGGTCGATCCTGTCCGGGGCGAACAACAACGGGCTGCATTCGGCGAACGCCATCACGGCGATGTTCATCGCCACCGGTCAGGACGTGGCGAACGTCGCCGAATCATCGGCGGGCCTGATGTACGCCGAGCTGACCCCCGAGCGTGACCTCTACCTGTCGCTCACCATCCCGTCGCTGATCGTGGGGACGCACGGTGGCGGCACGGGCCTGCCCACCCAGCGCGAGTGCCTCGGCGTGCTGGGGTGCGTGGGCAAGGGCAAGGTGTACAAGCTGGCCGAGATCGTCGCCGGTGTGGCGCTCGCGGGCGAGATCTCCCTCGCCGCGGCGATCTCGTCGGCCGAGTGGGTGTCGTCGCACGAGCAGTACGGGCGCAACCGGTGAGTCGCCGGGGGGCGCCACTCGCACGTCCGCCGGGTCTCGTGCGGCGGTTCTTCACCACGCAGCGGCACCTGCTCGGGCTCATGACGGGGGCGTTCGTGGCCGAGGTGCGGCGCCGGCGGGACGAGCGTGGGGGCATCGGCCTGCTGCCCGCCACCATCCTCGCCGGTCTGCTCCGCCCCTTCCTGATGGCGGAGCTGCGGGACAAGCCGTTCCCCATCCAGCTGCGACGCCGGCTCGAGATCCTCGGTCCCACGTACATCAAGCTGGGTCAGGTGCTGAGCCTGCGGGAGGACATCCTCCCCAAGCCCGTCACCGACGAGCTGCGCCTGCTGCTCAGCCGCCTGCCCCCCGTGCCGCTCGCGGCGGTTCGCGCCATCGTCGAGCAGGACCTGGGCCGCTCGCTCGAGGCGATGTTCGTGCGGGTGGAGGAGGAGCCCCTCGGCTCGGCGTCGATCGCGCAGACCCACCGCGCGACCACCCGGCAGGGGGACGCCGTCGTCCTGAAGGTGGTGAAGCCGGGGATCCGGGAGACCCTCGAGCGCGACGCCCGGCTGCTCGCGCTGCTGGGCTGGCTGCTCGACCTGGGGTTCGCGCGCTACCAACCGCGCAAGATGATCCGCGAGTTCACCGACTACACCCTGCGCGAGGTGGACCTGCGGCGCGAGGCGGACAACGCCGCCACGTTCGCCGCCAACTTCGCCGACCAGCCCGACATCGCGTTCCCGCGGATCTACCGTGAGTACTCCGGCCGCAGCGTGCTGTGCATGGAGTTCTTCGACGGCCCCACCCCCGAGGCCCGCGAAGCCATCGCCCTGCCGGAGGACGACCGGCGGCGGCTCACGGACCTCGGCGCCATGGCGATCATCCGGATGCTGTATCGGGACGGCTTCTTCCACGCCGACCTGCACCCCGGCAACCTGGTCATCCTGCGCCGCGACGGCGAGCTCAAGGTGGGCTTCATCGACCTCGGCATGGTGGGCCGCCTCGACGAGGAGCTGCGGCGCACGCTGCTGTTCTATTACTACTCGCTCGTGATGGGTGACGCCGAGAGCGCCGCGCGCTACCTCTCGGCCGTCGCCGAGACGGGGCCGGGCGGCGACGCCGTGGGATTCCGTCGCGAGGTGACGGAGATCTCGCAGCGGTGGCGGCTGGCGCCGTCGTTCGAGGCGTTCTCGCTCGGCCAGCTGATCCTCGAGTCGGTCGCCCGGGGCGCCCAGTACGGGATGTACTTCCCGGTCGAAATGGTGCTGATGGTCAAGGCGCTCGTGACGTTCGAGGGCGTGGGGCACGTGTTGCTCCCCGGAACGGACGTGGCGGAGCTGTCCCGGCGCCACATCCGCCGCGTGTTCCTGCAGCAGTTCAGCCCGATCCGGCTGATCGAGGAGACGATGCGGGGTGCCCCCGACGTCGTGGACGCGCTGGTCAAGATGCCGTTGCTCATGACCGAGGGCCTGCGCGTGCTCGAAAAGGCGGCGCGGCGCCATCCCGAGAACCCGCTCGCCGGGCTGCGCGGCACGCTGCTGGCGGGATCGGCGCTGGTCGCGGGGGCGGTGGTGCTGGGGTTCGGGGGGCCGTGGCCCGTGTGGGCCGCGTTGTTCGTCCTGGCGCTGGTGCTGGCGGTGCGGAAAGGCGCATAAGGAGTAAGGAGTAAGGAGTACTCCTTAACTCCTTACTCCTCACGGTCTCTCTTCGAGGGTCGCCAGGAGCTCGTCCAGCCGCGCCGCCACCGGCGTCTGCATCGGGATGCGAAACTCCCGGGTGCCCGTGGTCGCGATCTCCTCATCCAGATCGAGCCCGGTCCAGACGGTGCGTGCGCTGTCTTGCAGCACGTCCTCGCGCAGCGTGAGTCCGTGCTTCGCCAGGACCGGTGCGAGGCCGTGCGCGCGCCGCAGCAGGTCCCGCCGCGTGGCCTGGTAGGCCAGCTCGCACACGGTGCGCCGTGATGACAGGCTGAAGATGTTGGAGAAGAACATCTCGTAGAGGTCGCGCTCCGGCTCGAACAGCAGGAAATCCGCGTTGGCGTACCGCGCCTCGTAGGCGGCGAAGCCGGCCTGGAGGCGCGAGTGGATCATCGTGCGGAACGTCTGCGAGATCAGCGTCGGCAGGCCGTGCCGCACCAGCACGCCCCTGGGCAGCAGCCCGGACTTCGTCCCGGCGGACGTGTCCACCGGCACGATCGGATTGACGCAGAGCACCAGCTCGGACCCCGCTTCGAACGCGACCGAGGCGTGCACCGTCTTGAGGAGCACGCCGTCCACGCACTGGTGATCGTCGATCCAGACGGCGGGATACACACCGGGAAGGGCGGTGCTCGCCTGGATGGCGGTCGAGATGGGGACGTGGTCCCAATGGGCGTCGCCGAACCGGATCGGCGTCGCGGTGCCGATGTCCGTGGCGACGATGATCAGGCGGTGGCGCAGCTTGCGGAAATCGTCGGTCCGGCCGTGGCGGGTGAACGCCGTGTGGATCGTCCTGCGGATGGGCTCGTTGTCGAAGATCGCGACGGGCACGGCGGCCGCGAAATGGCGCAGGGCGCGCAGGACGCTGCCGCGCCGCACGAACGAATTCACCGCCTCCGCCACGAGGCGAGGGACCTGGAGCGCCCGCGAGATCCACTCTCGGTAGGCAGGCACGAAGAACACCTGCGGGAGGAACGGATCGTCGTCCACCCTGGTGGCCACCGACCGCAGCAGCTGGGCCACCGACATCCGGTTGGCGAGCGCGGCCGCGATGACGGAGCCGGCGCTCACGCCCACGTAGACGTGCGCGTCGGTGAGATCGAGCCCCTCGATCGCTTCTTCGAGGGCCCGGAGGGCGCCGATCTCGTACATGGCGCCCACCGGACCCCCGCCGGCCAGGGCGACCCCGATCCGGGGCGCCCCGGCCGCGCCGTTCCCGCGGTGCGGGGACACGGCGTTACTCGGCGTGCGCCGCTTCCAGGTGCGTCTTGGCTCGGTGCGTACCGGAGCGCTCGACCGCACGGGTCAGCTCCTCGACCCGCCTGGTGAGGACCTGGATCTCCCGCCGCGTCGGGACGCCGAGACGGTGCAGCGCGGCCGCGATCGCGTCATTGATCGGCTCGGTGACGCGATGGCTCACGCGGCCGGTCACTTTCCCGACCGCGGCGCCTACGTCCTCACGGGCTCCCTTGACGCCATCCTTCATCGTGTCGAGCATGTCCGCGAGCCGCTTGCGGTTCTTCGTCTCGTAGGTCCGACCCTCCTTCACCAGCCTGCCGAACAGCTTCTCGCTGTCGGTGACGAGCTTGCCGCTTCGGTCCTCGGCGACCGCCAGGGCGCCGACGCCCGCCAACCAGACGCTGCGCGCCGACTCGGTCAGCTTCGCCGGCACCAGCATCCTGCCGTTCTTCTTGCCTTTCTTCGCCGTCATGGTTCGTGCTCCTCTCAGGTCCCTTGTGTCCCCGGGGCATCGCCCCGGGATTAGCCTACCCGTTTCGAGCCGCGGGACCGCGCGCGTGTCTTGCGCGTCCCGTTCTGGTCCTCGATCTGCGCCAGCGAGCGCTCCAACTCGTCCAGCCGGCGCCGCAGAACGTCCATCTCCGTGCGTGCCTCGTGCAGCGGCTTCACCTGATCCACCAGGTGTCCGACGCCGCTCTGGATCTGCTCGACCCCCCGCGACAGGGCACGCCCGCCGCGGCGGATGATGTCGTGGAACAACTCGCTCGGCAGTGCCGATACGCCACGGCGCTCCTCGTCGAGGATCACCTGCGCCAGGGTCTGGGCCGTGACGTCCTCCTCGGTCTTGGCATCGACCACCCGGAGCCGCTGGCCGTCGCGCACCCAGCGCCCGACTTCGTCGAGGGCCACGTACCGGGCCTCTTCGGTGTCGTACAGCTTGCGGCTGCCGCCCCCGTAGCGCTTGATCAGGCGCACCATCCCCGCCGTCGTGTTGGGCACGATCGAAGGCTATGCCGCACTGCGGCAAAAGTCAACCGCCGCCATGTCGCGACGCGGTATCGCGCGAGCGGAGGGCGGGGACGGTCGCCAGCTCGCGTCCCAGCGCGGAGAGCGCGGGCAGGGTGGTCGGGGGCACCGGGCGGAGGGGCACGGCGATGAGCGGCGGATCGCCGGCGAGCAGCTCCTCCAGCTCCCGCAGGCCGCGCGCGTCCCGCTGACCCAGCCAGGCGACGAGGCCGAGGCCGGGCGCGAGCGCCGCGGGCAGGTCGGGGGGGAGCGTAACGGCCGGGTGCACCTGGTTCACGACGACCGCCGCCAGCCGGTGTCCCGCCTCCCGCAGCCGGCGGGCGAAGAACAGGGTCTCGGGGGTCCGTTCGATACCGGTGCCGGCTACGAGGGCGAACCCGGTGCCGGGGTCGCGCAGCAGCTGCCGCACGGCGAGCGCGCGCTCGCGGAACCCGGCGTACAGCGGACTGAACGCCTGGAAGAACTCGGCCATGTCGCTCAGGAGGCCGAGGCCGACCAGGCGGTCGAGCAGCCGGGCGACGCCGCGTGCGGCAGCTCCGACGCGCAGGCGGCCCGCCGCCGAGAACCACGGGGCGAGGGCGATGCGCAGCGCGCCCGAGTCGAGGAACGCGACGATCCGATCGGGAGCCTCGAGGAAGTCGATCGCCTGCTGGGTGGGGGGCGTATCGAGGATCACCCGGTCATAGCGGCCCTCGGCCGACACCTCGAACAGCCGCTCCACGGCCATGTACTCGAGGGTGCCGGCGAGGTGGCCGGCGAGGTGCTGGTAGAAGCGGTTGTCGAGGATCCGGGCGGCGGCCGCCGCGTCGGGGGCGTAGCGCCGCACCAGGTCGTCGAAGGTGGCGCGGGCGTCGAGCAGGCTGACCTCGAGCAGGCCCGGCCCCTCGAGCGGCACGGTGACCGGACGCTGCCGCGCCGCATCGCCGACCCCGAGCGCGTCCTTCAGCCGCAGGGACGGATCGAACGTCATCACCAGCGTGCGCGCGCCGGCTTCGGCCGCCGCGAGGCCGAGTGCGGCCGCGAGCGTCGTCTTGCCGACGCCGCCCGCGCCGACCACCACCAGCAGGGGCGTCCCCCGCGGCCCCGCGGTCACCGTGGCTCCTGCGGCGCGATGGCGCCGGCGAGCACATCGGCCACCTGCCGCACGAGGGCGGGGCCGGGCGACTCGGGGAACAGAGGGATACGCGCGAGCGGTCCCTGGCATGCGGCCGCGAGCCGTTCCAGCTCGCGCTCGTTCATCGCCCGGCGTTGCCGCCACAGCTCGATCGCCCCGCCGGCGCCCTGCTCCCTGCTCCCCGCTCCCACGGTGGCGGTCGGGAAGGGCGGATACAGCCCGTTCACCGCCACCAGATCCGGCGTCCGTCCCAGCCGTTCCCGCATCATCGCGAACAGCTCCAGCGCTTCCTGCACCGGCATCTCCTCGGCGAGCGCGGCGACCACCACGGCGGTCCGCGCGGGATCACCGACGAACTCGGCGACCTCGCCCGCCAGCCGGCCCAGCGGCCCGCCGCCGATCGCTTCGCTGACGAGCGCGGGGGCGGCGAGGAGGCCGACCCCGTGGCCGGTGGCGGGGGCGTCCACGATCACCAGGTCGGCGTGCGGCCGCACCTCGCGGCGGACGAGGCGGAGGCTGTGGCCCAGCACCGCCAGCTCCTTCATCCCGGGCGCGCCGTCCACGAAGTGGCGGAACACCGGGCTCGCGGTCACGGCACGGGCGAGCGGCGCGATCTTGAGGCGGTCGCGCACCAGCGCTTCCATGACGGCCTGCGGCCGGAGATTGAGCAGGTGCAGGTGAGGACCGGCGGCGATGGGCTCGCCGGCGGATGGCGGCACGTCGAGGAAGCGGTGCAGCGGCTCGCGGGCGTCGAGCTCGAGCAGCACCACCCGCCGATCGCGCGCGGCGAGGAGCCGGGCGAGCGCGGCGGCGACCGTCGTCTTGCCGACGCCGCCCTTGCCCGTCACCACGATGAGCTGCGCGCCGCGGAGCCCTCCCGGCCCCCGGCCGCGGCGGCGCCTCACCAGGATTCGAGGATGCCGCGGGTGACGTGATCCGCGATCGCCATGATCGTGATCATCGGGTTCACACCGGTCGAGGTGACGCAGGCGCTGCCGTCGGCGACGTACAGCCCGCGCACCTCGTGCGTCTCGCCCATCTCGCCCACCGCCGAGCTGGCGGGATACCGCCCCATCGCACAACTCGCCATCTGGTGGAACGTGATGTAGGACATGCGGCACTTCGTGTAGCCGCGGCGGTCGGCGTCCGCGCCGAAACGATCGAGCCAGCCGGGCGCCCCCGGGCGCACGCGGGTGGGTGGCGTCTGCACGCTGAGAACCTCGGTGGCGCCGGCCGCGGCGAGCAGCTCGGCCGCGCCCCGCACGGCGCGCCGCACGTGGCCGACGTCGTGCGCGGACAGCTCGTAATGGACGCGCGGCCGGCCGTCGCGCCCGACGGCGACGCGCCCCGAGTCCCGGTCGCGCAGCAGGATCCCCACCATGCCGAGGTGTCCCAGACGCGACAGGTCGTCCTTCATCTGGGTCGGGCTGTCCCAGCCCCAGGCGCTCGCGGGCATCGCGAAGTGGATCGGCACCGTCTCGAACTTGGCGCCGTAGCCCGCGCCGTCGAGATCGGCGAACTGGTCGGAGTAGCGCGTCTGGATCGTGCCGCTCCACGGCTCCACCCGCTCCGGGAAGTACGCGAGGACACCGGTGCCGGGGTGCAGCCGTAGGCCCCGGCCGATGTTGGGATTCTCGAGCCCCGAGCGGCGCAGCATCGCCGGCGTGTAGATCGTGCCGCAGGCGACGATCACCCGGCGGGCGCGCACGGTGAGGCGGTGCGTCCGGCCGTCGGGATCTCGCACGGTCCCCTCGGCACCAGTGGCGCGGCCGCGCTCGATCAGGACGCGGGTCACGTCGCAGTGCGGGACCAGCCGCGCGCCGGCGGCGGCCGCGTCGCGCAGATAGTGGGGCGCCGTCTTGGCGTCGTGGCGGCAGCCGTAGCCGCAGTAGCCGCACTCCAGGCCTTCGCGGCAGTCCCGCACGGCTCGGGTCATCGTGTCGACGTGCCAGCCCAACCGGCGGCAGGCGGTCTCGAACATCTGATCGCGCCGTCCCGGCGTCGTCCAGCGGGTCCCGACGTGCGCCCGCGCCCACACCCGGTCGAGCGACTCGGTGAACCGGTGGCTCGTGAACAGCGACAGGCCCGAGCGGTCGGCCCACTCGGCCCGCGTGCGGTCCGGCAGCTTGAAGCTGGTCGCGTAGTTGATCACCGTGCCGCCGCCGAGCGCGCTCCCCGCGAGGATCGGCAGCGACCCGCTCTGCGTCATGATGAGGCCGTGGTCGAGATAGTACGACCCGAACGCCTCGCCCTCGACCTGCGTCAGGTCGCGCGCCCCCGGATTGGGGCCCTTGTCGAGCACCACCACGCTGCGGCCTGCCTCGGCCAGCAGGGCCGCCGCGACGCCACCCCCCGCGCCCGACCCCACGATCACCACGTCGCAGTCGAGCGTGGTATCGCCTTCGATCGTGTGGACGGGGAGCGGCGTGAGACCGTGGGCCGGCTGGGGGAGCGGCCCCGGGTAGCCGGCGGCGCTCCACGCCGGGTGTGAGCCGTTCCGGACGGGCCACCCGTAGAACGAGACCTGCACGAGGCGCTTCAGCGCCTGGAACCCGGCGCGCTTGAGCGCGAGTCGCGAGTGCGCCCAGCCGCGCAGCACGGCGAGGCGGTCGTCGGCTGACAGGTGGTCGAAGGCCCGGTACCGCCCGCTCAGCAGCAGGTTGGCCGCGGGTGTGCCCAGCAGGCGGAGCAGCAGCTCGAGGCGCGCCCGCGCGTCGGGGTCCTCGATCATCCCGATGAGCTGCTCGACCCGGTCGATGGTGCGCGCCTCGGTGGCGCTCAGCGCGAAGAACCCGGTGGGGTCGTCGGCGCGCTCGATGCGCGGGATGAGGGTCTCGCACACCGCGGCGAGCACGGCGCGATGCGATGGGGACAGCGTATCGTGCGAAGGCACGGTTGGGTCCTGCGTGACGAGTCCAGAGTGCGCCGGCCGGTTCGGCCGACGGCGGGGGTCCTCCCTAACTCTAGACGGTCGGGGACCCCGCCGGGAGGCCCGGGCTAGTCGGTGGGGGCGAAGCCCAATCGCCACGCCACCGACGCGAGCGCGGCGGTGTGGGCGGGCGCCGCCGTGGCACGGATCCGGTGGAACACCGTCTGCGCCTCCCACGGGACATGGCGGCCGAGCAGCTCGAGCAGGTCGGCGAGATCGAGGACGCGCTCGACGGCCGGCGGGCCCGCGTCGTGATGCAGTGCCTTCACGCCGGCCACGAGGGCTTCCTCCGCGATCCGATCGAGGGGCCGTCCCGCGGCCAGGGCGTCGCGCGCGTGCTGCCCCAGCAGGCGTTCGGACAGCGACCGGCGCAGCGACTCGACCACGACGGCGCGCTGCCGGTCGGGGAGGTCCACCACGCCGAGGCGCGCGCGCGTGCCGCCCGCTGCCGCTACGTCCACGGCGAGCGCGCCGGGACGCGTGGGATGGATGCTCGCCGCGCACGCTTCGGTCCGACCGGTGCGGCCGTGGGTGAGCACCAGGCCGTCCGCGGACTCGCGCACCCGCACGCCCGGTGCCTGGGCCGCCTCCGGCGGGACGCCGAGATGGCGCGCGGCGGCGTACCCCGCGGCGACCCGCAGCGACGGCGGCACCCGGGGGCGGACGGCCTGCTCGAACAAGTCGCGCCCCGACGCGCCCTGCGGGTCGTTCGTCGGGATCCGCGCGAGGTGCTCCAGGAACCCGGTCTCGAGACGCGACCGCTCGCCGTCGGCGAGATTGATCGCATGCGCCGCGTAGCGCAACA
>Ga0075302_1000104_pt1 | contig 10926 bp, 7 predicted proteins | sample Browns_TuleB_D1_FD_120059 | JGI IMG/M metagenome (GOLD analysis project Ga0075302, IMG submission 120059) | Natural and restored wetland microbial communities from the San Francisco Bay, California, USA, that impact long-term carbon... | ecosystem: Environmental > Terrestrial > Soil > Wetlands ...
CGACGCGGCGCCGCCGCGCTGGCCGCGCCCGGCGGACCGCCCCCCGTCGCCGCCAGCGTGTAGCCGGCGCCGACCTTGTTGATGCTGAGATCGGCGAACGACGCCACGCCCGCCACCGCCGCCACCGTCGCCGTGCCGGAGAGCACGCCGCCGCTCGGGTTGTTCCCGAGCGCCACGGTCACGTTGGAGCTGAACCCGGTGGCGATGTTGCCCTGGGCGTCGAACGCCGTCACCTGGACCGGGGGGGTGATCGCCGCGCCGGCCGCCGTAGTCACCGGATCGACCGAGAACGCGAGCGTCGCCGCCGCACCCGCCGCGACGTTGAAACCGCCGCTGGTGGCGCCGGCAAGTCCGCCAGCCGCGGCGCCAAGGGTGTACCCCGTGCCGGACTTGTCGATGGAGAGGGTCGCGAACGTCGCCACGCCCCCCGTCGCCGCCACCGTCTGCGTGCCCGAGAGAGCGCCCCCGCCGGCGTTGGTCGCTATGCTGATCGTCACGTCGCCCGTGTAGGACGGGGTCAGGTTGCCCGCCGCGTCCTGGGCCTGTACCACCACGGCCGGCGCGATCGCCGCGCCCGCCGTCACCGCGGACGGCTGGACCGTGAACGCCAGTTGGGCCGTCACCCCGGCCGCGATGTTGAAGGTCCCGCTGGTGGCGGGGGTGAGCGCGCCCGCCGTCGCCGCCAGGGTGTAGCCGGTCCCGGTGCGGTTGACGTTGACGTTGTTGAAGGTGGCCACGCCATTCACGGCGCCGACCGTCGTCGTCCCGCCGAGGGTGCCGGCGCCTGGATTGGTCCCGATGGCGAGCGTGATCGCGCCGGCGAAGCCCGTCGCGACGTTACCCTGCGCGTCCACCGCCGTGACGGCGACGGCAGGCGCGATGGCAACGCCCGCGGTCTGGCTGCTCGGCTGGGTGGTGAACTGCAGCGCGGTGGCCGCGCCAGGGTTCACCGTGAACGTGGTGCTCCCCACCGACACGTTCGGCGGACCGGCGGTCGACGCGGTCAGCGCGAAGCCGCCTGCGCTGCGGTCGAGGATCAGCGACGAGAAGGTCGCCACACCGGCGACCGCGTTTACGGATGTCACGCCCGAGAGCACGGCGCCGGCCGGATTGGTGCCGATCGCGATCGTCACGCTCCCGATGAAGCTGGTTGCCGTATTGCCCATCGCGTCACGCGCCGTCACCTGAACGGCGGGGGTGATGGCGGCGCCGGCCGTGGCGGCGCTGGGCTGCACGGTGAACACGAGCTCGCTCATCGCCCCGGGGGCGATATCGAAGGTCGAGCTCGTCGCTGCCGCCAGCGTCGCCGTCGACGCCGTCAGCCGGTACCCGGTTCCGCTTCTGTTGATGGAGAGGTTGTTGAAGGTGGCAACGCCGTTGACCGCGGCGACGGTGTTGGTCCCGGCGAGGATCGCGCCCCCCGTGCCCGTGCCCGTCGTGATGGCCAGGGTCACGTTGTCCCCGAAGCTCGTCACGATGGTCCCCGACGAGTTCCGGATCTCGAGCCGGATCGCGGAGATCGGCGAGCCGGCGACCGTGTTGCCGGGCTGCGCGGCGAACGCGACGACGTCGGCGACCGCGGTCGGTGCGTCCCCGCCGCACGTGGCGACGGCAAGGGCGGCGGCTACGGCCCCGCCGAGCCGGACGATCCGGCTACGGAGGGCGAGCGACAACGTGCGGGACATGGACCGTTCAACGCGCATGACCATCTCCATCGATGTGTGAGGTTCGGGCGCACCTACCCGACGGTGCCCACTTCACACTTCGTGCCGCGCGCCCCGCGTCGCGTCGCCCCGGAAGTCGGCTTGCTGACGGCCAAGGGGCTGGTGTCCGGGCCCCGGTGTGGCGTCGTCGCGACACCCCGCGGCGTGAGGGCCGTCACGCTCCGCCCCCGATGGCTCCTCGGGGTCCCCCCCCCTAGGTTTCACCGGGTCTCCCACCCGGAAGCGATCGGTCGTGGACGCTTGGCACCTCTGGGTCATCGTCGCATTGCTTCTGGTGGTCGCCGAGATGTTCAACGGCGACTTCTGGCTGGTCTGTCTCGGGATCGGCGCGCTGCTCGCGGCGGTCGTCTCGCTGGTGGTGCCCGGCGTGGTGGCCGGCATCCTGTCGTTCGCGGTCGGCAGCGTGGTCGGCCTCGTCGCGGTGCGCCCCATCCTGCTGCGCTACTTCCACCGGGGCCCGAAGCTGCGCACCAACGTGGATGCCCTGGTGGGCCGCATCGGGACGGTGACCGAGGCGATCGAGCCGGGCACGGGGCGGGGCCGGGTGCGGGTCGAGGGGGAGGACTGGCGCGGCATGACGCTGGACGAGCGGGCCCTGCCCGCGGGGACGAAGGTGTCGGTGGTGCAGGTGGACGGCACGCAGCTGGTGGTCGAAAAGGAGCCGGAGTCATGATCGAAGGCACCCTGGTCGTCGCCGCGCTCGTCGCGGTGTTCGTGATCACGCTCATCGCGAAGGGCGTCCGCATCGTCCAGCAGGCCCAGACGATGGTCGTCGAGCGCCTCGGCAAGTACCACCGGACCCTCGGCTCTGGCATCAACGTCATCATCCCGATCGTCGACAAGCCGCGCGAGATCGACTGGCACCAGACGGTGGCGGGCGCGAAAGGCATGCAACTCGAGCGCCGCTTCCGCACCGAGCGCATCGACCTGCGGGAGACCGTCTACCTGTTCCCCAGCCAGACGGTGATCACGAAGGACAACGTGCTGGTCGAGATCGACGCGCTGATCTACCTCCAGATCACGGACCCGGTGCGGGCGGTGTACGAGATCGCCAACCTGCCCGACGCGATCGAGAAGCTCACGCAGACCACCCTGCGCAACGTGATCGGGGAGCTGGATCTCGATCAGACGCTGTCCTCCCGCGACCACATCAACTCCAAGCTGCGGGCGATCCTGGACGAGGCGACGCACAAGTGGGGCGGGAAGGTGAACCGGGTGGAGCTGCGGGACATCAATCCGCCGCGCGACATCCGCGATGCGATGGAGAAGCAGATGCGGGCGGAGCGGGACCGCCGCGCGGTGATCCTCACGGCCGAGGGGGACAAGCAGTCGCGCATCCTGCAGGCCGAGGGCATCCGGCAGTCGGAGATCAACAAGGCCGAGGGCGACAAGCAGGCCGCCATCCTCGCCGCCGAGGGCACGGCGAACGCGCGCCTCAAGGTCGCCGAGGCGGAGGCCGAGGCCATCCGCATGGTGACGGACGCGGTGAAAGCGAGCGGCGTCAACCCCGCGCAGTACCTCATCGCGGTGCGCTACATCGAGGCGCTGAGGGAAATGGTGACGAGCCCGCAGAGCAACAAGGTGGTGTACCTGCCGTACGAGGCGACCGCCGTCCTGTCGTCGCTCGGCGGCATCAAGGATCTGCTGACGAGCGCCGAGAAGAAGGGCTGAGCGGGCGCGCCATGACGACGTCCACCGGGTCGCCCGCGCTGACGCAGCTCTCCGAGGAAGAACAGATGTTCCGGGACGCGGTGCGCGAGTTCGCCGAGCAGGAGGTGCGCCCCCGCGTGATGGCGATGGACCGGGCGGCGCAGCTCGACCCCGCCCTGATCCCGAAGCTGTTCGGGTTGGGCCTGATGGGGATCGAGATCCCGGACCAGTACGGCGGCGCGGGCGGCGGGCTGTTCATGACGACGCTCGCGGTGGAGGAGCTGGCGGCGGTGGACGCCTCCACGGCCGTGTTCGTCGACGTGCAGAACACGCTGGTGATCGAGCCGCTGCTGCGGGCCGCGACGGACGCACAGCGGGCGCGGTACTTCCCCCGTCTCGCGACCGACCTGGTGGGCGCGTACGCCCTCTCCGAGCCCGAGTCGGGGTCGGATGCGTTCGGCCTGCAGTGCAAGGCCGTGCGCGAGGGGGACCGCTGGGTGCTCGACGGCCGCAAGCTGTGGATCACGAACGGCGCCGAGGCGGGCGTGTACGTCGTCTTCGCGAACGCCGATTTCGCCAGGGGATACAAGGGCATCACGGCGTTCATCGTCGAGCGCGACGCCCCGGGGTTCGCGGTCGGCAAGAAGGAGGACAAGCTCGGCATCCGGGCGTCGTCCACCACCGAGCTGATCCTCGACCAGTGCCACGTCCCGGCGGACGGCGTGCTGGGCGAGATCGGCAAGGGCTACAAGATCGCGATCGAGACGCTGAACACCGGCCGCATCGGCATCGGTGCCCAGATGATCGGTCTGGCGCGCGGGGCGCTCGCGGCAGCGCTGCAGTACGTCCAGGAACGGCGGCAGTTCGGCAAGCCGATCGCGGAGTTCCAGGCGGTGCAGTTCCAGCTGGCGCAGGCCGCGACCGACCTCGAGGCGGCGCGCCTCATGGTGTACAACGCGGCCCGCCTGCGCGACGCGGGCGTCGAGTACACGCGGGAAGCCGCGATGGCGAAGCTGTTCTCGTCCCAGGTGGCCGAGCGCGTCACGTCGGTGTGCGTGGACCTGTTCGGCGGCTACGGCTTCACCAAGGAGTACCCGGTCGAGAAGTTCTGGCGGGACTCGAAGATCGGGGCGATTTACGAGGGCACGAGCAACATGCAGCTGCAGACGATCGCCAAGCTGTTGATGAAGTAGCCGACACACCACCCCAGTGAGGAGTCACGACACATGCGTATTCGCAGTCTTTTGATCGGTTGCGGCTTGATCGCTCTGGCCGCGTCTCCCGTGGCGGCCCAGTACTCGCCCATGGTCATGGGCGTGAGCATCGGCGCCACTTCAAGCGACTTCCAGAGTCCCGATTCGGACGCCCGCTGGGGGTTCGCCGGCGGGCTGTTCGTGGGCAAGGCGACCTACCGCACGCTCACCACGCTCGAGGTGAACTACGTCCAGAAGGGTGGCAAAGGGGGCGGCAGCTCCGTCCGCCTCGACTACATCGAGGTCCCGCTCACCTTTGGCGGTGTGGGACGGACGCGCAGCGGGTCGGGGCGGGCGCGGCTGTACGGCGGGATCGCCGCGGCATTCAAGGTGACCTGCGCCAGCGACATCACCGCGGCGTGCAACAACGCGGAGGGTGTCGAGTGGGTGTCGCCGTTCGGCATCATGCTGAGCCGCTTCACCGAGGGCGAGCGGTTCGTCGCCATCGATGTCCGCTACAACATCCCCCTGTCGCGCGCCTTCGAGGGCGGGGCGTACAACCAGACCTGGCAGTTCAAGGTGATCGTCGGACGGTCGAAGAACTGAGGGGGCACACCGCCCGCCGCACCCACGGCTTCACCGAGTCCGTCATCCGGGGGATGACCCGGCTCGCCAGCGAGCACGGGGCGATCAACCTCGCCCAGGGGTTCCCCAACTTCCCCTGCCCCGACGTGCTCAAGGAGGCCGCGGCCCGCGCCATCCGGGACGACGTCAACCAGTACGCCATCACCTGGGGCGCGAAGCGGCTGCGCGACGCCCTGGCGCGCAAGTACGCCGACTGGTACGGCATGACGATCGACCCGGAGGCCGAGATCACGATCGCGTGCGGGGCCACCGAGGCGATGGCGTCCACCGTGCTCGCGCTGGTGGACCCCGGCGACGAGGTGATCGTGCTGGAGCCGTTCTACGAGAACTACGGCCCGGACGCGATCCTGTGCGGCGCGCGGCCCGTGTTCGTGCCGATGGCCCCGGGTGCGCCGCTCGACCTCGACCGGCTCGCCGCGGCGTTCTCCGACGCCACCCGGGCCATCATCGTGTGCACGCCCAACAACCCGGCCGGCCGGGTGCTGACGCGTGCCGAGCTGGAGGGTATCGCCGGGTTGTGCCGGCGGCACGACGCCTATGCCGTCACCGACGAGATCTACGAGCACATCCGCTATGAGGGGACGCACGTCCCCATCGCCACGCTCGACGGGATGCGCGAGCGCACGATCACCATCAGCGGCGCCTCGAAGACCTTCTCGGTGACGGGCTGGCGGGTCGGGACGATCGTGGCCCCGCCCGCGGCCACCGACGCCATCCGCAAGGTCCACGACTTCCTCACGGTGGGGGCGCCGGCGCCGCTGCAGGAGGCGGTCGCCGTGGGGATCGAGACGCTGGGGCGGGACTACTACGACGGGCTGGCGCGCGACTACCGGCGGCGGCGCGACGTCCTGTGCGATGGCCTGGTGGCGGCCGGGTTCCGCCTCACGCCGCCCGAGGGCGCCTACTACGTCCTCGCCGATTTCTCGGGCCTCTCCGACCTGCCCGACGACGAGTTCGCCCACTGGCTCACCCGCGACATCGGCGTCGCGCCGGTGCCGGGGTCGAGCTTCTACTCGCGGCCCGAGCTGGGACGGCGCCAGGTGCGGTTCGCCTTCTGCAAGACGGAAGAAACCTTGCAGATGGCAGTGGGCAGATTGCAGCGGTGCGGCTCGCGCTGAAGGTCCTGAGACACCCGCTGGATCTGGCGCGCCTGCGGGGGGCGGTGCGGCGCGGGGGACGCTCGCATCCCGACTTCGCGGCGATGCGGGCCGCGGTCGCCCAAGAGCTGGCGCCGTTCGCCGGGCGGGGCGTGGATGGCGCCGCGGTGGACCGGCAGTGGGCGGCGCTCGAGCGTTGGGACGGCGACCTGGCCGCGCGTCTGCTCCTGCGCGACGGGCGCGTGCGCGCGATCGCGCGGCGCGCCGATCACGAGCGGGTCCGGTGGATGGCCTGGGCGGTCGCGCGGCTGGGCCGCTGGTTCGCGCTCCCCGACCTCGACCTCCTGCTCTACTTCGGCGATCACATCGATCGCGACCCCGAGCACGCGCCGGTGCTCTGCTTCTGCCGGCGGCGCCAGCGCGTGGGACAGGTGCTGATCCCGGACTTCGAGATCCTGCGGGGGCACGAGGGGCTGGATCGGCGCGTCGACCGGGCCGCGCGTCGTCTGCCGTGGGCCGAGCGCGCACCGCGCGCGTTCTGGCGCGGCGTCACCACCGGGGGACGGTTCGACGAGCCGGGCTGGGAGGCGATCCCCCGCGCGCGCCTGGTGGCGGCCTCCCGGGCCGAGCCCGAGCTGGTCGACGCGCGGTTCACGCGTCTCGTCCAGGGGGCGCACGCCAACCCGGCGCTGGTCGCCGGCGGCTGGCGCGCGGACGAGGTCGCGCCCGCCAGAAGCGTGCGCTTCCGCTATCTGGTCGACGTGGACGGGAACAGCTCGAGCTGGTCGCGGCTGCGCTGGCTGCTGCGGTCGGGCTCGCTCGTCCTCAAGCAGTCGAGCGATTTCCTGCAATGGTACTACGCGTGGCTCGAGCCGCGGCGGCACTATGTGCCCTTAGCCCCCGATCTGGGCGATCTCGCCGAGGCGGTCCGGTGGGCGCGCCGCGACGACGGCGCGGCCCGGTGCATCGCCCACGAGGGGGCGCGGTTCGCGCACGAGCGCCTCGGCCGCGCCGAGGCGTTTCTCTACTTGCTCGCGGTACTGGAGGGGGTGGCGGGGGTCACGAGGGGCTCTGGCGCCCGGGGGGCACACGAGTCGTGACATCCACTTTTTCGTCTCAGGCTGAGCGACTCCTCATGGAATCACCGCGGACAGATCCGCGACCCAGATCTGCCCGTCGGACGCGAAGAGGATTCTCTTCCCGTCCGGCGAGAACTCGAGGTTCTGGTTGACCTCGGCGCTGGCGACCGGTCTCGCACAGACGGCGGGATCGAGCGGCACGACCGTGTGATGCCCCGTCGCCAGTTCCTGGAGCACGATCGACGGACACGCTTGGCCTGAGGTGAAGGCCAGCCAATGTCCATCAGGTGAAACGGCCGGGTGCCGGTTATCGGTGCCTTCATCGGGTGTGACCCTCACCGCCGCGCCCCCGCTTGCCGCCACTTTGAATACCGCTCCCTGTCCGTCGAAGGCGGTGAAGTAGATCTCGCTTCCGTCGGGAGACCATTCGGGATGGAACTCCAGGTCGCCGGATGTGATCTGCGCCTCCCCACCACCAGCGGCGGCCATCGTCCAAACGTCGCGATTGTCCGTCACCCTGACGAATGCGAGAGTGGCGCCGTCAGGCGAGTACCGCGGATTGCGGCCATCCGCGTTGATGAGTGTCACGCCATCGCCGGCATCGAAGACAGTGTAGATCTCTCCTGCAGCCAGCGTCGCGCCGCCTCGGCCGAACGCGATCGTCGAGCCGAACCAGTCCGGCGATTGGTCGTCGGGGCCGTCGGTCAGGCGCACGGCACTCGCTTCGCCCGCCTCCACGCTCATGCGCCAGATGGCGACCGTGCCGCTCCGATCTGATGAGAAGGCGATGGCGCTCCCGTCGGGCGACCACGTCGGAGCGCGATTGACGCCGACGGCCGTGAGCTGGGTCGCGGGAGCCACGGGCAGCGGGGTGGGGTCGGGTCGACCGACGAGCAGCGTGCCGTCGGTCAGGCGGCCCGCGCAGACGATCTCGTCCCCCGGCCCGAGGCCGGTGGGCGGCAGGTTGGTGATCGGGAAGGTGGCACGGATCCCGTTGCGCAACACCGTCACGGTGGTGGCGGGCGACGATGGAAGCGGCGGCACGCCGCAATAGGTTCGCGACTGGTCGAACAGCGGCACGAGCTTGCGGGGAACACCGCGCAGGGTCGCCGTGAACTCGGTGTGAGTGGCTGGATCGACGGGCCACGGCTCGATCGTCACCTTGACGGCGATGACTGGATACGGTCGGCGCGCGCCTTTGGGCAGGGCGCGGTACCTGGCCCGGGCGGCGACGATGTTGTTGGCCAGATCGGCGGGGTCGTCGCCGGCCGCGAGCGCGAACGCGAACACCTCCGCTTCGTCTCCGCCGAGACTCACGGGCCCGTGGCTCAGGGTGTGGCGTACATCGGACGGACCGAACGGTCCGGGGTTCACGATTCCGCCGCTCAGAAAGTCGAAAGCCTCGCCGGTGGTCCGCGGATCGGCCGGCGTGAGTCCGAATACCAACGGATTGGTGGAAGCGCGATAGCTCGTCGCCGGCAGCTGCAGGAGCGCGTGTCCTGCGACCGGCGTCGCCGACGGCGGCAACACGCGCACGAAGTCGCCCGCGGGATCGTACTCCACCACGTTACTCGTGGCCACCCCCACATCGATATCCAGGATCTGGCCGACGTGGAGGCCCTCGACAGGATCCGGCGACGCATTGAAGAGCGTGTACTTGAGAATCACGTAATCCTCGTCCGGCGCATTCCGGAAGCCGAACGTCTCCCGCACCGCGATGAGTCCCAGGGGCAGGGACGCCCCCGCGGTCTTCTCGATCAGGAGGCTCACGGTCTGGTGGTCGGCGAACGGCCCGGCTGCAACCTCGATCGGCAAGACGGTGCCCTGCAGCCTGGGGAGAGCGCGGCCGCCAAATGCGTCGTAGAAGAAGACGGCGTCGGGTGCATTACCGTACGACAGCTCTCCGGCGAACAGGACGCCCGTACCCTTGTAGACGGCGTTCCACAGGCGGTCGGGCTGTAGACTCAGCACATAGTTGTTCACGTCGACGACCACGGTCTGCACGGTTCCCCCCACGTGGTCGAATTGCGGGGCCTTCGGTCCCATGCTCGGGGACTGCTCTGTCGGCACGCGGTCGCCAATGCAGGCGGCCAAGACGACAACCGACGCTATCGCGGCAAGCGTGATCGTGCGGCGCATAACTCCTCCCGTCCAGCGGACCACCTTTTCGGCACACCACCTCTTGCTGGAGTTGAACGGCCGCGGATCGACAGTTTGCGCCGCGCGACGTTCCGCGCTGGCGACGATTGGGGGTCTTCAAGACAACGAAGGGCGCGCCGATGGACGCGCCCCTCGTCAGGACTCGATGCGGTACGCCGTTACGATTTCATGGCCGAGCCGGCCCCCACGCCGGCGTATACTCCGTTTCGGGGGTGCTCGTGAGCCGCACTTCCCGGGTGCCGTCGGGGTTGATGGCGAAGATGTCGAAGTTATTGTTGCGCCTCGCGTAGAAGACGATCCGGGTGCCGTCGAGCGACCAGTCGGCCTTGCTGCCTCCGGCCGTTGTGACCTGCGACGTCGCCGTGCCGTCGGCGTTCATCACGTAGATCTCGGCCCGGCCGGTTCGGTCGCTGTCGAAGGCGATGCGAGCGCCGTCGGGTGACCACGCCGGCGTCGAGCCGCCCGGGCCCGTGGTCACCTGCACCACCCCCGTCCCGTCGGCGTTCATCACGAGGATCTGCGACGTGCCGCTGACGATGCGGCGGAACGCGATCTTCGTCCCATCCGGCGACCAATCGGGGAACCCGTCAGTCGCCGGGTCCGTCGTCAGGCGCACGATGCTCCCGCCGCCGGCGTCCATCACGTAGATGTCCCAGTTGCCGGTCTCATCCTCCCGATGGAATGCGATGCGGGCCCCGTCGGGAGACCACGCCGGTGCCTCCGCATGCCCGATCGTGGTGAGCTGCACCAGCCCCGAGCCGTCGTCGTTCATCACCCAGATCTCGAGCCCGGCCGCGAAGACGATCTTCGAGCCGTCCGGCGACCACGCCGGCGTGTAGTCCTGGACGCTGCGGTTGGTCAGCTGAACCACGTTGCCGCCCGTGGCGTCCATGCGGAAGATCTCGTAGTTGGACGGCGCCAACACCCGCACGAACGCGATACGCCCGGGTGGCGCCAACGGATCGGGCGGGGGCGGCGGCGGCTTCGGCCCTTTCGGCCGCACCCGGAACAGCTCCGTTCCGATCCCTTTCTTCCCCCGGCTCGTCGTCACACGCACGTCGTACAAGACGGTGTCCGCGTCGGGCGCGATCGTGATGTTCGCCACCAGCTGCTTGGCGCTGACGTAGCGGGTCGAGTTCGTCCGGACCTTGGGCGACGGCACGCCGGCGATCGCCCACTCGGCCGTCGAGCCGCGGTCGAACCCGGAGCCGGACACGACCACGTCGAGCGTCGTGTCTTGCGCGGCATCGTTGGGGTCGGTCGCGGTGACGGTGACGCCGCCGCTGCCACCACCAGGTGCGAAGCTCGCGGGCGGGAGCGTGGGACCGTCCTCACACGCGTGGACGGACAGGACGACAAACAACACGGCGAGCGCCGC
>Ga0075302_1000105_pt1 | contig 10891 bp, 8 predicted proteins | sample Browns_TuleB_D1_FD_120059 | JGI IMG/M metagenome (GOLD analysis project Ga0075302, IMG submission 120059) | Natural and restored wetland microbial communities from the San Francisco Bay, California, USA, that impact long-term carbon... | ecosystem: Environmental > Terrestrial > Soil > Wetlands ...
CGGCCGAGGACCGGCTGGACGAGGTGAGGCGCTGCATCGGCTCGCTCAACTGCTTGTCGCGCGTGTTCCGGGATCTGCCCTATACCTGCACCATGAATCCGGCGCTCGGCCACGAGGTCGAGCCCGAATATGCGATCATGCCTGCCGCCGTCAAGAAGAAAATAATGGTGATCGGCGCCGGCCCGGCCGGCATGGAGTTCGCGATCACCGCCGCCAAGCGCGGCCACGCGGTGACGGTGTACGAGAAGAGCGAGCGCATCGGCGGCAACCTCATCGGTTACGCAGCCAACGATCTCGCGCGCCCCGAGGACCTGCAAAGCGTGGTGCGCCATTACGAGGTGATGGCGCCCAAGCTCGGTGTCGAGATGAAGTTCGGCGTCGAGGCGAACGCCAAGTTCATGCGCTCTGTGCTGCACCAGTACGACGTCTGCATCGTAGCGGCCGGGGCGCGCATCGACTTGGAGGCCTACGCGCACCTGGAGGGGCGCGAGCGCCTGGTCGATGCGCTGGAAGTGGCGCGCGGCCGCGTGCAGCCGGGTAGGCGCGTGGTCGTTATCGGAGCAGGCAAGATCGGCTTGGTGGTGGCCGAATCGCTGCGCAAGAACGGCGCGGAGGTTACCCTCGTCGAGGCCGACAAACGGATCGGCGCGGACGTGATGCCAACCTTCAAGTGGCGGCACAACGCGTGGGTCGAGGAGTTGGGGATTCGGGTGCTCACCTCGACGCGCCTGGCGCGCGTCACCGCCGAGGGGGCCGTGGTACGCGACGCGAAGGGACAGGAAACGAGTATCCCGGCGGACACGGTGATCGCCTCGGCGCCGCGCCGGGCCAATCAGGAGATGTTCGCCGAGTTCGAGTGGATGATCGACGAGCTGCACGGCTGCGGCGACGCGCTCATGCCGCGCGGCATGGACGCCGCGATCCACGAGGGCTACCGGCTCGGAGCGAGGATCTGAGCCATGCGTGCCACGCGCTCAGCGTGAGGCGTCCGTGAGCCCGCAGTCGCTCGAGCGCTTCTCCGACCTGCCGGCCTGGCAGGCCATGCTCGACCGGCACCAGCCGCTCTTCGAAGAGATGCTGCCCGGATCGCGCATCGGCATCCTGCCGCGCTCGGCGACGAGCCTGCTGCCGGGCAGGCGCCTGGCGGGCCTCGCCGCAATGGATCTCCCCGAGGGGAGGATGCTCTCCTGGGAGGCAAAGGAGGAAGGCATGCGCGTCGGGGTTCGCTCGTGCCTGCGCTTCGAGGAAGCGCAGGTCGACCTGCTGCTGGTGCCGGATGACGCGGCGCTCGAAGCGATCCTCGCGAGCCTCGGCGGGGATGCGCTTGCCGTGATGAAGAAGATGATCCGCCAGGGAAACATGCTGTTCTTCGTGATGAAGGCGAAGCACGAGCTGCAGGAGGCGGGCTACGAGGATTTCCTCGACTCGCTGGGCCTTGCTTTCCTGGGAGCGTGCCGTTGATCTTCTTCAACCCCAGCGGCGCGCCCGAGCTCGCCTGCGAGGAGTGCGGCTGCCGCTGGTTCGACCGCATGGCCAACCGCTGCTACGAATGCGGGGCGGAAGTGCCCGAGCGCGCCCGCGCGGAGTTCGAGCAGGCTCTGGAGAAGTTTCGGGCGGGCGGGGAAACGGCTTACGGATCGGATTCCGGCTGATATGATCTGAGCTGTCGATCGATCCGTCCTGAAAGGCGCCACATGAATTACACCCTGCCCGAGTTCCTCGCCCACGCGCTGGCCCTGGAACAGGAAGCCGCCGAGCGGTATCTCGAACTGGCCGACATGATGGAGTCCTACCGCAACGACACCGTGTCCTCGGTGTTTCGCGACATGCACCGCTTTTCGCTATTGCATCGCGACGACATCCGCAAGCGGGTGGGCGACATCGAGCTGCCGCAACTGCGCTCCTGGCAGTATCGCTGGCGCTCGCCGCCCGAAGTGGGCGGGGAGGAAGCCTTCGATCACACCCTCGAGCCCTATCACGCGCTGAAGTACGCGCGCGAGAACGAAGTGCGCGCCATGGAGTATTACCACTCGGTCGCCGAGCAGGCCGAGGATGCCGAGCTCGTGCGCCTGGCGACAGCGTTCGCCGAGGAGGAATCCGAGCACGTCGAAGCTCTGGACAAGTGGATCGCCCAGACGCCCCGGCCCGCGGCCACCTGGGACGAGGATCCCGATCCGCTGCAATCCACGGGCTGAGCGCACCGGTCGCGGGCTTGTGGGTACGCGATGGCAGGAGTGCTCCCCTGCCGTTGAACGTCGCACCGCAACCGGAAGTAACCTAATTACCTACTTCCACGAGGCCCGCGGCGCCCAAGTGGCGCTTTGCGGGTCCTTGCTATCTATCGGAGCAGCGCCGGGGATGCCCCGAATGGCGCGCGCGCACATCATGCCCTCGCGGGCATAATAAGGTGCCGGGCTCGAAACCGGTCGGCTTGCGGTTGTTTGCGGGAGGGAAGCTCCAGCTACGAGCAAGCGCTGGTGGACCCTGGCGGGGAAGGAGTTGGCGAACAACCAATAATGACAACAATGAATCGGAAGCAGGATCAGGCGCGGCCCAGCACGGCGGCGGTCGAGCCCGATGCCTCGGCGCGGCCGCTCAAGATCTACACCCTGGGCCGATTCTCGGTCGTCAAGGAGGGGGAACCGCTGCGCTTGAGCGGCAAAGGGCAGAAAAGGCCCCTGGACTTGCTCAAGGCCCTGATCAGCTACGGCGCACGCGAGGTTTCCGAGGAAAGGCTCGCCGAAACGCTGTGGCCCGATGCCGAGGGAGACGCCGCCAAAGCGAACCTCAAGGCGACGCTGCACCGCTTGCGCAGCCTGATCGGACACGGGGCGATTATCGTCGCCGAAGGCAAGCTCACGCTCGACCCGCAGCGCTGCTGGGTCGACGCGTGGGCGCTGGAGCGGCGGCTCACCCAGCTGCTCGAGGCCCCGCTGCCGGCGATCGCCCCGGGCGAGGAGCAACAACTGCTCGCTCTCTATCACGGCCCTTTCCTGCAGGACACGGATTCGGCCTACGCGATCGGGGCGCGCGAGCGGCTGCGCAGCAAGTTCCTTCGTGCCATGGAGCACGTGGGCCAAGGCCTGTGCGCAGCGCGTGCGTGCGAGGCTGCGCTGCTCTGCTACCGGAAGGGGCTGGAAGTCGATCCGCTTGCCGAGCGCTTTTACCGCGGACTGATGGAGTGCTATGACTGCCTCCAGCGTCCCGCCGAGGGGCTGGCGGTCTACGAGCATTGCCGCCAGACGCTCGCGCGCGAGCTGAGTGTGGCGCCGTCCGCAGAGACCGAGGCGCTGGCGAAAGCGCTGCACAAGAAATAGGAATCGTTCCACAAAGGTGGCGCGCCGTCCGTGTCCGGTCGGAGCCCGGTATCGCCGCAGTCCTCGGGCAATCCTCGCCGCTGCGCGAGGCTCTTCCCAGCAGGCCGGCCGCAAGCTTGGGCGACGGCTCGGGTCGCGCACTTGTTCCCACTGATCCTGCGCAGCCCGCGCTCGGGCCTTCGTGTATCCGGTTTGTAACCTCCGGCCTGATATGTTGTCGCGTAATGATCCAGGAGGACTACGTGGTGCGCATCTACCGCCGATCGCTGGCGGGCCCCGGGGCGAGGAATGGCCTGGTCGGCATCATCGAGGACATCGGGCGTGAGCGGCGCACTGCGTTCCACAACCTCAATGGGTTGATCGCGGCGATGACGCAAGAATCCAAGACGGTCCGTCGTCAATCACGCAGAAAGGGGCGAATGCCATGAACTGGGCGAACAAGACGATCTTAGCAGCTGTTTCGCTGGTCTTGACTCTGCTTGCTGGGTGCGGCGGCAGCAGCAGTAGCAGCGGCGGCGGAGGCTGCCCCACGCTGACACCCTCCGCGACGACGGTTATCGGTACCGCGTCGGTCGGCGCCGGCAAGGCGGTCAATCTCATCGAAATCGATGCAAGCGGCGCCCAGGTGGGCGCCGCGATCGCGACGACCACCACCGACGCCTGTGGCGGCTTCACGCTCACCGTCCAGCCGGGCTTCGCGCCGGCGAGCCGCTACGTGGTGCGCGCCGCGGGGTCGGGCGGGAATCTCGATGCGATCGTCACCGCCCAAGGCGGGCTCACGGTCGATCCGGTATCGCACGTCACCAAGGAAGAAGTCGTTGCCGCGGCCAGCAACTTGTCGACCTTCAGTACCTCGGAAGTCGAGGTCCTGCGTGAAGAGATTGCCGAGATCGCCCAGGAAGTCGACCCGACCGGACTCAGCCAGGCCGCGCTCCTCGCGCAGATCACGCAGGCGGCGGACAACAACGATACATTCGTGAACATGCGCTCCAACGCCGACATGGACGGTACGGTAGGCATCTGCGGCAACGTAAGTTATCAGGGCAATCCGCTCGCAGGCATCGACATCACGGTGCGCGACTTCAACAACGAGTTCGTGGTGCATGCAAAAGCGATCACCGATGCCTCGGGCGACTATTGCGCCAACGTCCCGGCGGGCGACTACTTCGTCGGCGCAATCAATCTCACCAACACGGGTTTCGCGGCCAGCGAGTGGTGGTCGGCGGGCGGCACCGCGTACAACCTGGAGGACGGCGGCAAGGTGACCGTCGGCGCCGGTGTCACTACGGCGGACTTCGCGCTGGAAACCGGCGGGCGCATCGAGGGCGCGGTGACAGGAGCCGGCCAGCCGCTCGAGGCGGTCCGCGTCACGCTATGGGATTTTCGCACCGGTTCCAGGGTGGGCTCGGTCAAGACCGACGCGAGCGGCAACTACCGCATCAACGTGATCCCCGGGGGCAACGGATACCGGATGTACGTCTACAATCGGACTTGGCGGCCTTACGCCTCGTTTCACTACAACGGCGCGGTGGGCGGAATCAACAGTGCCAACGAAGCGACGAAAGTGGAGGTCACCGCCAGCGCCACGCAGACGCTCAACCATGTACCGGCCGCCGGCAGGCTGGTGACGGCGCGGGTACTCAACGGTCCGGGTGGTTCGCCGGAGATCCGCTTGCGCGTCCGCTTCCAGGTGAGCTACGCGAGCAACCCCTATTCCAAGACCGGATCGGCCGAGCGCCTGCGTACCGACAGAGACGGTTCCGTGCGCGTCTGGCTCAAACCCGATATGTACAACGTACAGACCTACGGCCAGGCGCAGCTTGCGGACCTCACCAGCAGCAACCAGGCGCTCAGCTTCGCTCAGCAAGTCGGCCGCGTTACCGCAACCCTCCGAGACTCCGGCGGCACCAATCCGGTGCGCAACGCCAAACTGTTCCTCGACGATCTCACCGGGGCCTTTGTTAACCAGGAGCTTTCGCTCGGCGACGGCACGGTGACGCTGTATGCGCCGGCGACGGCCAACTACCTGCTCGAGACGCGGATCGACAGCGGCCAGTCGTGCCCACTGTATGAGTGCGCCTCGACCATCTACAACAACAAACAGGTCGTACTCGGCGGCGATTCGATCCCGATACTGGTGTCCAGCACCAACTCCCTTGGCGACATCGTCCTGCCCGCGGCCGGAGTCCTGAAAGGAACGGTGACCTACACGGGCGGGGCGCCGGCCGGCGGTGTGCGCGTACAGGCGCGCTTTGGCGGCACCACAGCTAATGATGCCTTCGTCGAGACGTTCGCGCGCGGTGATGGGACCTACGAGCTGAGCCTGCCGGCCTCGACGTACGACCGAGTGCGTGCCGGCGGCACCACCGGCGCCAACGCCGACGGCGTCGTCGTAACGGCCGGTGCGGACACCGTTCAAAATTTCACGCTGCCGTAAGCGTTTCGAATCTCTTTTCTAAAGCCCCGCCTTGAGCGGGGCTTGTGTTATTGGCGCGCTTTGAATCCCTGCCCTTCGCCTTTTCGCGCGTCATTTCCTGCGAAAGACGACGACCTGCTGCGAGGGCAGGTCGCTCACGGTCCTCAGCCACGCGAGGGGATGAGGGGCGGCTTCCTTGCGTATCTGGGCCTCGGTCATGGTGTGCAGGGGCTTGATCTGCACCTCCGGATCGTTGCCCCGGTATTCGACAAAGGCAATTCGCCCGCCAGGCTTGAGCGAGCGCACGATCGCGGCGAGCATCTCGTACGGGTACTCGAACTCGTGGTAGACGTCCACCATCAGCACGAGGTCGAGCTTTCCTTCGGGTAGGTGCGGATCGGTAGCCGATCCGAGGACTGCCTTTACGTTGGTGACGCTCCGCAGGGACATGTGCCGCTTGAGTATGTCGACCATTCCGGGCTGGATGTCGACCGCGTACACCGAGCCCTTCGCGCCGATGCGCTCCGCCACGCGCCAGGAGTAGTAGCCGCTGCCCGCACCGACGTCGGCAACCGTCATCCCGGGTTTCAAATCGAGTGCCGCGAGCACGCGCTCCGGTTGCTCCTCGTAGACGCGCTCGGGGCGCTCCAGCCACGGCGCGCCGCGGTAGCTCATTACCTGCGCGATCTCTCGACCGAGATAGACCTTGCCGATGCCGTCTTCGCTGGCGCGAACCACGGTGTAGCGCTGAGGGGCGGTTTCGGCCGCCGGCGCTACCGGCGGCGCGAGCAGCGAAAGCAACAGTAAGACCGTCGGCCAAGTAGAATTCGTTTCCATGTTCTCCGGAATCATAGCCGCCGTCGGCAAAGTCAGCCGGATCGAGAAGAGAAAGGGCGGTCTGCGCCTGGCAATCGAGGCCGGCGCGCTCGGTCTGGGCGACGTCTCGGTGGGCGACAGCATCGCAGTCAACGGTGTGTGCCTCACCGTGGTGAAGCGGGTGAAGCAGACCTTCGAAGTGGAGGTCTCGCGCGAAACGCTCGCATGCACCGTGGGGCTGAACCGGATGGGAGAAGTCAACCTGGAGAAGGCGCTGCGACTTTCCGACCGGCTCGACGGCCACCTCGTTCTCGGCCATGTCGACGGCGTCGGGACGGTGACGAGTTTCGAGCCCGCAGGGGCGAGCCGGCGGCTGCGCGTGCGCGCCCCGGCGGGGCTGGCGCGCTACATTGCCCGCAAGGGCTCGATCGCGGTTGAGGGGGTGAGCCTGACCGTGAACGCCGTGAAGGGCGCCGAATTCGAGGTCAACCTGATTCCGCACACGCTTGCTGCGACGACGTTCAAGCATCTGCGCACCGGCGGGCGCGTCAACCTGGAAGTGGATCCTCTCGCGCGTTACGCGGAACGACTGCTGCGTCGCAGGTAATAGGCGGCGACGACGCTGCGAACGCCTTCCTGATGGCATTTTCCCCGGGCGAGATCGAACGGCGCAGAGTGCTCGCACCGCGTCCGGAATTTCCACCCGAGCTGCCTATCTGCGCAAAGCGCGAGGAAATCGCGAAGGCTATCTCCGCGCATCAGGTGGTGATCGTCTGCGGCGAGACGGGTTCGGGCAAGACCACGCAGCTGCCCAAGATCTGCCTCGAGCTGGGTCGCGGCATCCACGGACTCATCGGGCATACCCAGCCGCGCCGCATCGCCGCGCGAGCGACCGCCGCGCGCGTCGCACAGGAACTCAAGACCGAGCTCGGCGCAGCGGTCGGCTACAAGATTCGCTTCAGCGACCGCGTCGGCCCGCGCACTTACATCAAGATCATGACCGACGGCATCCTGCTCGCCGAGACCCAAGGAGACCGCGAGCTTCGCCAGTACGACACGCTGATCATCGACGAGGCGCACGAGCGCAGCCTCAACATCGATTTCCTGCTTGGCTACGTAAAGCAGCTCCTGCAAGGCAGGCAAAATAGGCGGCCGGACCTGAAACTGGTCATCACTTCGGCGACCATCGACGCCGAGCGCTTCTCCAAGCACTTCAACGATGCTCCGGTAATCGAAGTCTCCGGCCGGCTCTATCCGGTGGGGGTCCGTTACCACTCGCTTGAGTCGGAGGACGAGGACATCGATCTCAACCAGTCGATCGGCGATGCTTGCGATGAATTGGCTCGAGAGGGCCAGGGCGACGTTCTGGTGTTCCTCCCGGGCGAGCGCGAGATTCGCGAGGCCGCGGAGACCCTGCGCAAGCACCACCCGCCGCACACCGAAATCCTGCCTCTGTTCGCGCGACTCACCGCCGAGGAGCAGGAGCGCGTGTTCAAACCGCACCTCGGCCGGAGAATCGTGCTCGCGACCAACGTCGCCGAGACCTCGCTCACGGTACCCGGTGTGCGCTACGTCGTGGACACGGGCCTCGCGCGGATCAAGCGCTACAGCTACCGCAACAAGGTCGAGCAGCTGCGCGTCGAAAACATCTCCCAGGCCTCGGCCAGGCAGCGCGCCGGGCGGTGCGGTCGCGTCGCAAACGGAGTGTGTATCCGCCTCTACACGGAGGAAGAATTCAACTTGCGGCCGGCGTTCACCGATCCGGAAGTCCTGCGCTCGTCTCTCGCCCACGTCATTCTGCGCATGAAATCGCTCGGACTGGGGCCGATCGAGGAATTCCCTTTCATCGATCCGCCGTCACCGAAAGCGGTCCAGGACGGCTACGCGCTGCTCGCGGAACTGGGCGCGGTGGACGAGGCGAACGAGCTGACGGAGCTCGGAAGGCAACTGGCCAAGCTACCCGTCGATCCGCGGATAGGCCGCATGGTCATTGCGGCAAGAGCGGAAAGCGCGCTCGCGGAAGTGCTGGTCGTTGCCGCGGGACTTTCGGTGCAGGATCCCCGCCAGAGGCCGAGCGAGCGGGCGGCTGCTGCCGACGAGGCGCACAAGCGGTTCGATGACGAAAAATCCGATTTCCTTTCCTGGTTGAAGCTCTGGAAGTTTTTCGAAGAGGAGCTCGCGCACAAGAAATCTCAGCGCAAGCTGTACGAGGCCTGCCGTGCTCATTTCCTGTCGTTCAATCGCATGCGTGAATGGCGCGATGTCCACGCTCAGCTGAAGGAGCTTGTCGCCGAACTGGGATGGCGGTTTTCGGAGACAGCGGCGACCTACGCCCAGATTCATCGCGCGCTGCTCGCGGGCCTCCTCGGTAACGTCGGGATGAAGACCGAGGAAGGCAATTTTCTCGGCGCGCGCGGCATCCGTTTCTGGGTCCACCCCGGCTCGGGCGTGGGGAGGAAGGCCGGTCGCTGGATCGTGGCGGCCGAGATCACCGAGACCACGCGTCTGTACGCCCGTTGCGTCGCCACGATCGAACCGGAGTGGCTGGAGTCGGTCGGCGCGCACCTGGTCAAGCGCCACCGCTACGAGCCGCACTGGGAGAAGCAGCCCGCGCATGTCGCCGCGTTCGAGCGCGGAACGCTCTACGGACTGTTGCTCTACGCGAAGCGCCGCGTGCACTACGGCCCGACAGACCCGGTCGAGGCGAGAAAGATCTTCATCCGCCGGGCGCTGGTGGAGAGCGATTGGGATACGCGCGCGCCTTTCTTCGTGCACAACCGTGCTCTGGTGCGAGAGATCGAGCAACTCGAGCACAAATCGCGCCGCCCGGACGTCCTGGTAGACGACGAGCTGATCTTCGCGTTCTATGACGACCTCGTCCCTGAGGGCATTCACAACGGCGCGGATTTCGATCGCTGGCGTCGCGAAGCAGAACTCGCCGATCCAAAGCTGCTATTCCTCGAGCGCGAGGACCTGATGCGCCACGAGGCCGCGGGCATCACGACCGCGCAGTTTCCGCAGGAGCTGCCGATGAGCGGACGCCGCTACGCGCTCGAATATCACCATGAGCCGGGCTCAACCCGGGACGGTGTGACGCTGATCGTTCCGCTCGTCGCCCTGAACCAGGTTGACGCGGCGCAAAGCGATTGGCTGGTGCCGGGGCTGGTGCGTGAAAAGATCACACGCCTGGCAAAGACGCTGCCGCACAGGCTGCGCCATCCGCTGGGTCCGCTCCAGGAATTCGCCCAGCACCTCATTGCGGCGAACCCGGAAGCCGATGTGCCGATCACGCAAGCCATTGCGCGCCACGCCCGGCGAGAGTTGAATCTCGTGATCCCGACCGATGCCTTCCGGCCGGAGATGCTGCCGCCCCACCTGTCGATGAATTTCCGAATCATCGACGAGCATGGCCGCCAGGTGGGGATGGGTCGCAACCTCGCGCAGCTCCGCGCAGAACTGGGCGAGAAGGCGGGCGAGCGATTTTCCGAGATCGCAAAGGCCGACGCGCCGGCCGTGCGCTTCACCTCCTGGGACTTCGGCGATCTTGAGGAGGTGATGGAGATCCGGCGCGGCCCGCAGACCCTCATCGGCTATCCGGGTCTAGTCGACCATGGCGACGCGGTCAGCCTTGAGGTATTCGATTCCGCCGACAAGGCGCGGGAAGCGCACCGCGCGGGCCTGAGGCGGCTCTATAGGCTGCAGCTCAAGGAGCAGGCCCGCCACATCGAAAAGCATCTCCCCGAGCTGCAGGCGATGGTCATGCAGTTCGTGGCCTTCGGCGACGCGGCTGCTCTAAAGGAGCAGCTGCTGACGGCCGCGTTCGACCGTGCTTGCATGCAGGACCCCTGGCCTCGGATCCGGGCCGAGTTCGAGCGGCGGCGGGAGGAGGGGAGGTCGCGGGTTACACTGCTCGCCAACGAGATCGCGCGCCTGGTCGCGGCCATTCTTGCCGAGCACGCGGGGCTGCAGAAAAGACTTCAGTCGATGTCCAAGGCGTTTCCCGGCCCTTGCCGGGAGATCCAGGAAAGCGTGGCCCGCCTGATGGCTGGGCGCTTCATCGAGCACACGCCCCACGAGCGGCTGCAGCATTTCCCGCGCTATCTGCGGGCGGCGAGCTTGCGGCTGGAAAAGCTGCGCGCCGATCCGCAACGCGACGCGCACCTTGCGGTGGAGTTCGCGCCGCTTTACTCGCAATGGCAGCGCGAGCAGGCAAAGCAGGCCAAGTCCGGCGTGGCCGATCCGCAACTGGAGCAGTTCCGCTGGCTGCTCGAAGAGCTGCGCGTGCAGCTATTCGCCCAGGAACTCAAGACGCCGGTGCCGGTTTCGGTCAAGCGCTTGACTA
>Ga0075302_1000106_pt1 | contig 10764 bp, 8 predicted proteins | sample Browns_TuleB_D1_FD_120059 | JGI IMG/M metagenome (GOLD analysis project Ga0075302, IMG submission 120059) | Natural and restored wetland microbial communities from the San Francisco Bay, California, USA, that impact long-term carbon... | ecosystem: Environmental > Terrestrial > Soil > Wetlands ...
CAGCTCCGGCACGGGCCAGTTCCCGCCACGCGATGTCGCGGCGCCAGGTCATGCCGGCGAAACGGATCCGCCCGCACGCGGCTCGGCTCGCGTCAGCGGCGACGGTCACCGTGGGCCCGATCGCGGTGACGGCGAGCACGCGCCCGCCCTTCACCCGGAGCGTGCCCCGCTCGTCCCGCGCGGTCCCGGCGTGGAACACCAGGACCCCCTCGCCCGGGTCGTCCGGCAGCACGATCTCGGCGTCCGCTTCGGGCCGGTCGGGATAACCGCGGGCGGCGAGCACGGTGGTCACCGCGGCGCCCGTGGGCAGGACCACGGCCGAGCGCGGACGCCACGCGCCGCGCGCGATTGCGTCGAGATCCGCGGCGATCCCCGGCGGCAGGATGGGCAGCACCGCCTCGGCTTCCGGGTCGCCGAAGCGGCAGTTGAACTCCACCACCCACGGCGCGCCATCCGGCGCGATCATCAGGCCGGCGTACAGCACGCCGCTATACGGGGCTCCCCGGCGCCGCATCTCCCGCAGGGTGGGCTCCAGCACCTCGCGGCGCACGCGGTCGAGCAGGGCGGGCGTGGTCAGGGCCACCGGGGCGTACGCGCCCATCCCGCCGGTGTTGGGGCCGGTGTCGCCTTCCCCCAGCCGCTTGTGGTCCTGCGCCGGCGGGAGGATCGCCACCTGCGCGCCGTCGGTGAGTGCCAGGACGGAAAGCTCCTCGCCCTCGAGGAAGCGCTCGATCACGATCTCGCGCCCCGCGTCGCCCAGACGGCCGTCCGCCAGCATGTCGCGCGCGGCTGCCGCGGCCTCCGTGCGCGTGGCGCAGACGACGGCGCCCTTGCCCGCGGCGAGGCCCGATGCCTTGACCACGAGGGGCTCGGCGTGGGCGGCGATGTAGTCGAGTGCCGCGGGGAGGGCGGTGAACGTCCGGCTCGCGGCCGTGGGCACCCCCGCCGTCGCCATGACCTCCTTGGCGAACGCCTTGGACGACTCGAGGCGGGCGGCGGCGGCCGTCGGCCCGAAGACGCGCCGTCCCGCGGCCACCAGGCGATCGGCGAGGCCGGCCGCGAGCGGGGCCTCGGGTCCGACGACGGTGAGGTCGATGTCGTGGGCGCGAACCGCCGCGACGATATCGTCCACGGCGGTGGCGTCGATCGGGAGGTTGGTGGCGAGGCCCGCGGTGCCGGGGTTGCCGGGTGCGGCGAAGAGGGTGGCGCCGGCGGCGTCACGGGCGAGCGCCCAGCAGAGGGCGTGCTCGCGGCCGCCGCCGCCGACGACCAGGATCCTCACTTCTTCTTGATGGCGTCCGAGAAGGCCTGGGCGGCGCGCTTCGCCGAGTCGACCACGTCGGTGACGACGGCCTTCGCTTCCTTCATGTAGTAGTCGCGCGCCTCATCCACGTCCGGCTGGATCGGCCGCTCCTCGGACTCGGGCCCCCGCCGCGTGTACTCACCGCGCAGGATGCGGTCGTAGTGCCCGGCCTCGATCCAGCGCTGCAGCTCGGCTGCACGCAGGGTATTGAACGGGTGCGTCTGGCCGAGCGTGTTGAGGATCTTGAACACGCGGTCGAGCGCGCCGCCCAGCTCCTCGTATTCGCGGGCCTGCACGAGGAACGCGTTCAGGTCCATCTGCTTCATGTCCCCGCCGCCGGCGAACTTGAGGAACATGCGCATGGTGGCCTCGGGGTCCTGCGCGGCGAGCAGGCCGGCGCGGTCGCTCGACAGCTCGCTCTTGCGGTACCACTCGAGCAGGCCGAGCTGGATCGGCAGCAGCACGATGCCGGCGAGGAACGGCAGGAAGCCGAGCGACACGTTGAGGATCAGCACCATGATGGTGTGGTACAGCGCGTGGCCGCTCATCACGTGGCCCAGCTCGTGACCCAGCAGCACGCGCAGCTCGTCGTCGTCGAGCAGGGCGAGCGCGGCGGAGTTGATCACGATGAAGGGCTTGTCCATCCCGAACGCGCCCGCGTTCACGAACGGCGTCTGCGACACGAACAGCTCGGGTCGCTCGCTCCAGTCCATGGACGTCAGGACCTCGGTGTAGAGCTCGTTGAGGCGCGGGAACTGGGTCGGGCCGACGCGCACGGCGTTGGCCTGGAAGAGCAGGCGAATGCCGCGCTCGCCCAGCACGCCGACGATCTTGCGCACCACCTCGTCGAAGCCGGGCACCGCCCGGAGCGTCTGGAGCGCGGCGCGGTCCGCTGCGTGCTCCCAGGACACGGGCGCGATCTGCGTGAGGATCTGGCGGGGGCGCTTGGCCGGCAGGGCGGTATCAGTCATGGTCGCATGTCCGTGATGGGGTAGAGAACAGCACTACGGCTCGCGGGCCTCCGGGGTTGCATCACGCAACGCTCAGGCGGCGGCGAGCGCCTGCTCCAGGTCTTCCTTCAGGTCCTCCACGTCCTCGATGCCGATCGACAGCCGCACCAGGCTGTCGGTCAGGCCCATCGCCTCCCGCATCTCCCGGGGTACGCTGGCGTGGGTCATCGTGGCGGGGTGCCCGATGAGACTCTCGACTCCGCCGAGCGACTCGGCGAGGGAGAAGACGCGCGTCCGCTCCACCATCCGCCGGGTGCGTTCGGGATCCCCCAGCTCGAAGCTCAGCATGCCGCCGAACCCCGTCATCTGGCTGCAGGCGAGCGCATGCTGCGGATGGGACTGCAGGCCCGGGTAGTACACGCGCTCGATCTTGGCGTGACCTTCGAGCCAGGCGGCGAGGGTGCGGCCGCTGGCGTCGTGCTGGCGCATCCGCAGCGGCAGCGTCTTGGTGCCCCGCAGGGCGAGCCAGCAGTCGAACGGGCCGGGGATCGCACCGCACGAGTTCTGCAGGAACCCCAGCCGCTCGGCCAGGTCGTCGCGGTCGGTGACCAGCACCCCGCCGACCATGTCGGAGTGGCCGTTCAGGTACTTGGTCGTCGAGTGCAGCACGATGTCCGCCCCGTGGGCGATGGGGCGCTGGAAGAAGGGCGTGGCAAACGTGTTGTCCACGGCGAACAGGGCGCCGGCGCGCCGCGCGATCTCACCGGCGGCCGCGAGGTCGCACAGCCGCATCATCGGGTTGGTCGGTGTCTCGGCGTAGACCAGCTTGGTGCTCGGCCGCACCGCGTCGGCGATCCGCTGGGGGTCGGTGGGGTCCACGAACGTGAACCGCAGGCCGAGGCGCGCCCACACGTGGGTCATCTGCCGGTGGGTCCCGCCGTAGACGTTCTCGCCCGAGACCACGTGATCGCCCTCGGAGAGCAGCTTGAGGATCGTGTCCAGCGCCGCGAGCCCGGACCCGAAGGCGAAGCCGTGCCGGGCGCCTTCGAGCGCGGCCACGTTTCGCTCCAGCGCCTCCCGGGTCGGATTGCGGGTCCGCGCGTACTCGTAGCCCTTGTTGCGGCCCAGCCCGTCCTGGACGTAGGTCGAGGTCTGGTAGATGGGGGTCATGACGGCCCCGGCGAGGGGGTCGGGGGCCTGCCCCGCGTGCACGGCGCGCGTCGCGAAGCGGCGGGTGAGGTCGTGGTCGGCGGCGCGGGTCATCGGAGGAACGTACCGATGCCTTTCGCCGCCAGCAAGCGATGCATACGTTAGGCGGATGGACGGGACGGCCGTACAGCAGTGTCTGATCGTGGACGACGAGCCCCGGCTCCGTACCCTGCTGGCCCGCCTCCTCACGGGCGAGGGGTTCACCTGCCGGGAAGCGGCATCCGGCGCCGACGCGATCGCGGCGATGGAGCAGCACCCCGTGCCGCTCGTGATCTCGGACGTGCGCATGCCGGTGATGGACGGGGTCACTCTGCTGCGCGAGATCGTGCGGCGCTGGCCGGGGACCGCGGTCATCGTGGTGACGGCGAACGCCGACGTCGAAGGGGCGGTGGCCTGCCTCCAGCTCGGGGCGCTCGACTACATCGCGAAGCCCTTCCAGCTCCAGGACGTGCGGGCGCGCGTGTTCCAGGCCCTCGACAAGCGCCGGCTGATCCTCGAGAACCGGTCGTACCAGGAGCAGCTCGAGCAGCGGGTCCGCGCCCAGGCGCGCCGCATCGGGGAGCTGTTCCTCGAAGGCGTGCAGGCGCTGGCGGTGGCCCTCGAGGCCAAGGACGCGTATCTCCGCGGCCACTCCACCCGGGTGGCGGAGTACGCCGTGGCGATGGCCCACCGGCTCGGCATGTCCGACGACGAGATCGACACGCTGGCGCTGGGTGCCCACCTGCACGACATCGGCAAGATCGGCGTGCGCGAGGAGGTCCTGCACAAGCCGGCGCGGCTGACCGACGAGGAGTACGCGCACATCATGGAGCACCCCGTGATCGGCGCGCGCATCCTCGCGCCGCTCCTGAAGGACCAGCCGATCGCGCTCGCCATCGTCCGGTCGCACCACGAGCGGCTCGACGGCAGCGGGCTCCCCGACCACCTGCGCGGCGACCAGATCCCCATGGCGGTGCGCATCACGAGCGTCGCCGACGCGTTCGACGCCATGACGAGCGCGCGCCCGTACCGCTCCGGCCTGCTCGTGGAGCGCGCGCTCAACGAGCTGCGCACCGGGCGGGGCGTGCAGTTCGACGCCGACGTGGTGAACGCCTTCGTCGACGCGTTCCCCGAATCCCAGCTCCCCATCCCCACGCCGCACGGGTTCCGCCTGCCCGGCGCGTCCGCCGAGGTCCCCACGGTGTGACTGGCACCCTGATGGTGAGCGTCTCGGGCGTCCGGGGTATCGTGGGCACGGACCTGACGCCCGAAACGGTGGCGCGCTGGGCGGCGGCGTTTGGATTCTCGGTAAAGGGGGAAGGGGGAAGGGCGAAGGGGCCCCGCCGCCGCCCCGCCATCGTGCTGGCGCGGGACGCGCGTACGTCGGGTCCCATGTTCGCGCGGGCGGCGACGGCGGGATTGCAGTCGGTCGGGTGCGACGTCGTCGACATCGGACTCTCCACCACCCCGACCGCGCAGCTGGCCGTCGTCCACCACCGCGCGGCGGGGGGGATCATCCTCACCGCGAGCCACAACCCCATCGAGTGGAACGCCCTCAAGTTCATCGGGCCCGACGGCATCTTCCTCGGGCCGGCGGACGGCGCGCGCGTCGCGGCCCGGGTGGGCGCGGGCGACGTCCCCCGGGTGGACTGGTCGCGCGTCGGCGTGGTGCGGGAGGACGGCGACGCCATCGCGCGCCATCTGGCACTGGTGCTCGCGCTCCCGGAGATCGACCGGCGCGCCCTGCGCCGCCGGCGCCTGCGGGTGGCGCTGGACTGCGTCCGGGGTGCGGGCGGGGCGATCATGCCGGCCCTGCTCGAGCGCCTGGGCTGCCGCGTGACCGCGATCAACACCGAAACCGACGGCCGGTTCCCGCGGCCTCCCGAGCCGATCCCGGCGCACCTGGGCGCGCTCGCCCGGCTGGTGCGCCGCAGCCGGGCGGACGTGGGGATGGCCGTGGACCCCGATGTGGACCGGCTCGCCCTGGTGGACGAGCGCGGCCGGCCGATCGGGGAGGACTACACCCTCGCGCTGGCGGTGCGGGCCGTGCTTGGCGGGAAGGGGGAAGGGGGAAGGGGGAAGGGGCGCTCGCGGCGCAGGCCCGTCGTCGTGTGCAATCTCTCGACCAGCCTCGTCGTCGCGGACGCGGCGCGGGAGTGCGGTGCGGAGGTCGTCCGCACGCCGGTGGGCGAGGCCCACGTGGCGCGGACGATGGTCGAGATCGGCGCGCCGATCGGCGGGGAGGGGAACGGCGGCGTGATGTACCCCCGGGCGCACGTGGGCCGGGACGCGCCGGTCGGGGCCGCACTGGTGGTGGCACTGCTCGCGGGGGCGCGGCGGCCGCTGTCGGAACTGGTGGCAGCGGCGCCGCGTTACGTCATCGTGAAGGCGAAGACCGCGCGGGGCCCCGCGCTCGAGCCGGCCTACGCCGCGCTGCGGGCGCGGTTCCCGGAGGCGGCGGCGGACCTGCAGGACGGACTGCGGCTCGGCTGGGCGGACCGCTGGCTGCACGTGCGGCCCAGCAATACGGAGCCGATCATCCGGCTGATCGCGGAGGCGCCGACGCGCGCCGCCGCGGAACAGCTGGTCGCGGAAGGACAACGGTCATGTGCGGCATCGTAGGGTACACGGGCCCGCGGCCCGCGGTGGGGCTGATGCTCGACGGCCTGCGCCGGCTCGAGTACCGGGGGTACGACTCAGCCGGACTCGCGGTGGTCGAGGACGGGCGCATCGAGCTGCGGCGCGCGGCGGGCCGGATCGCGGCCCTCGAACAGGCACTCGGCAGCGAGCGGCCCACCGGCACGACGGGGATCGCCCACACGCGCTGGGCCACGCACGGCGCCCCGACCGAGATCAACGCCCACCCGCACACCGACTGCGGCGACACGCTCGCGCTGGTGCACAACGGCATCATCGAGAACGCCTCGGCCCTGCGCACGGCCCTGGCCCAGCGCGGGCACGTGTTCCGGTCGGAGACCGACACCGAGGTGCTGGTGCACCTGATCGAGGACCTGTACGCCCGCGACGGCACGCTGGCTGATGCGGTGGCGGCGGCGCTGCGGCAGGTGGAGGGCACCTACGGCATCGCGGTGATCGCGACCCGCGAGCCGGACACGATCGTGGCCGCCCGGCACGGGTCCCCGCTCCTCGTCGGCATCGGCAACGGGGAGAACTTCGTCGCGTCCGACGCGTCGGCGGTGCTGGCCCACACGCGATCGGTCGTGTACCTGGACGACGGCGAGATCGCCGTGATCACCCCGCGCGACCATCGGATCATCGATCTGCGCTCGGTCGAGAAGGCCAAGGCGATCACGCACGTCGAGTGGGACCTCGCCACCATCGAGCGGGGCGGGTACGCCCACTTCATGCTCAAGGAGATCATGGAGCAGCCGGAGAGCGTGCGGAACACGCTGCGCGGCCGCCTGCTGGAAGAGGACGGCGCCGTCCACCTCGGCGGCCTGAACTTGAGCGACGAGGAGCTGCTCCAGATCGACCGCATCGTCATCACCGGGTGCGGCACGTCGTGGCACGCCGGACTGATCGGCGAGTACATGATGGAGGAGCTCGCCCGGCTCCCGACCGAAGTCGAATACGCCTCCGAGTTCCGCTACCGCAATCCGATCGTGGACGAGCGCACGCTGGTCGTCGGAATCTCGCAGTCGGGGGAGACGGCCGACACGCTGGCGGCCCTGCGCGAGGCGAAACGGCGCGGCGCGCGCACGCTCGGCCTTGTCAACGTGGTCGGCAGCACGATCGCCCGGGAGGTGGACGGCGGCATCTACCTGCACGCCGGGCCCGAGATCGGGGTGGCGAGCACCAAGGCCTTCACCAGTCAGATCGCCGCGCTCGCCCTGCTCACCCTCCAGATGGGCCGCCTGCGCTCGCTGTCCATCCTGCAAGGACGGCAGGTCGTGCGGGCGCTCGCCGGGCTGCCGGACCTGGTGGAGCGCGTCCTCGCCCGCGCGCCCGAGATCGAGCGTCTCGCCGGGCGGCTGGCGGATGCGTCCAACGTCCTCTACCTGGGCCGGGGCTACAACTTCCCCGTGGCGCTCGAGGGCGCGCTGAAGCTCAAGGAGATCAGCTACGTCCACGCCGAGGGCTACCCCGCCGCGGAGATGAAGCACGGGCCGATCGCGCTGATCGACGAGCTGATGCCGGTGGTGTTCGTCGCCCCGCAGGATGCCGTCTATCAGAAGATCCTGAGCAACGTGGAAGAGGTGAAGGCGCGTGGCGGCCGCGTGATCGCGATCGTCACGGAGGGAGACACCAACGTCGCCCGGCTCGCCGACCACGTCATCGAGATCCCGGAGACGCTCGATCTCCTGACGCCGGTGCTGTCGGTGATCCCGCTGCAGCTGCTCGCGTACTACATCGCCGTGCGCCGCGGGACCGATGTGGACCAACCGAGGAATCTGGCGAAGTCGGTGACGGTGGAGTGAGAGTCGTCCTCCAGCGCGTCTCCCGCGCCGAGGTGCGGGTCGCCGGGCGGGTGACGGGCGCCATCGCGGCGGGCTACGTGGTGCTGGTGGGCTTCGCTCCGACCGACACCGACGACACGCTGGCCTGGATGGCCGACAAGATCGTCGGCCTGCGCCTGTTCGCGGATGCCGACGGCAAGATGAACCGCTCGCTGGCGGACGTCGGTGGCGGGCTGCTCGTGGTCTCCCAGTTCACTCTCTATGGCGACGCGCGCAAGGGCCGGCGGCCGAGCTTCACGGACGCGGCGCCGCCCGAGGTGGCGGTGCCGCTGTACGAGCGGTTCGTGGCGCTGCTGCGCGAGCGGGCGGTCGGCCTGCCGGTCGCGACCGGCGAGTTCGGCGCCATGATGGAGGTGGAATTGGTGAACGACGGGCCGGTGACCCTGCCGCTCGAGCGATGACGGCGCCGATCGTGCTGGCGAGCGGCAGCCCGCGGCGGCGCCAGCTGCTCGAGATGCTGCGCATCCCGTTCCGGGTGCTCGCTCCGGACGTGGACGAGCAAGTGTTGGCCGGGGAACGGCCGGCGGCGTACGTCACGCGGCTGTCGCGCGTCAAGGCCGAGGTGATCGCCGCGCGGGTGCCGGGGGACGTGGTGCTCGCGGCCGACACCACCGTGGTGCTCGACGACGAGATCTTCGGCAAGCCGGAGTCACCGGCGCACGCGGTCGCGATGCTGGCGCGCCTGCAGGGCCGGACGCACGAGGTGATGACGTCGGTGGCAGTGATGCGGGACGCCGAGACGGCACAGGCGCTCGACGTGTCGCGGGTGACGTTCCGCCCCGCCGACGAGGCGACCCTCGCGGCCTACGTCGCGACGGGGGAGCCGCTCGACAAGGCGGGCGCCTACGCCATCCAGGGCCTGGGGGCGCCGCTGATCGAGCGGGTGGACGGCGATTTCTTCGGGGTGATGGGCCTGCCGCTGCGGCTGGCGCTGGACCTGCTCGGCCGGTTCGGCCGGCCGTACCGCTTCGGGGGCTGAGGCCTCTCAGGCCGGCTTGACGCGGTACACCGCGAGCCGCTTGGACTTGCCCTTCACCTGGATCGGGTCCAGCGCGTCGACGGCCGGTGGACTGGTCAGGGCCTTGTAGAACGGCTCGGAGAGCAGGATCTCGTTCGGTCCGGCCGACGAGCACAGCCGGCTCGCGATGTTGACGGCGTCGCCGATGACGGTGTACTCGAGCCGGCGGTTCGAGCCGATGTTCCCCGCGAACACCTCGCCGTAGTTGATCCCGATGCCGATGCCCAGGACGGGCCGGCCCTGCTCCTTCCACTTGGCGTTCATCTTCTCGAGCACGGCCAGCTGGTCGATCGCACACTGCATCGCCCGGTCGGCGTCGTCCTCGTGGACGATCGGCGCCCCCCACAGCGCCATGATCGCGTCGCCCATGAACTTGTCGAGCGTGCCCCCGTGCTCGAAGACGATGTCCACCATCTCCGTGAAGTACTCCGTCAGCAGCGTGGCGATGGAGTCGGGGCTCATCGTCTCGGACATCGAGGTGAATCCGCGGATGTCGGAGAAGAAGATCACCACCGGCCGCTTGGTGCCGCCCAGCTCGACCGCGCCCTCCTGCGAGGCGATCTGCTCCGCCAGGTTGGGCGCGAAGTAGCGCTGGAAGTTCGACAGCACCAGCGCCTCGCGCCGGATGCGCTCGGAGAGCTGGGAGTTCTCGATCGCGACGGCGGTGAGGCCGCCGAACGCGATCAGGAACTCCAGGTCCTCGTCGCCGAACGAGTGGATCGCCGTCTGGTTGTCGACGTACAGGATCCCGAGGACCTTCTGGTCGGAACCCATCAGGGGCGTGCACATGGCGGAGCGCACGCTCTGGATGAGGATCGACTTGCCCTTGAACCGGTCGTCGGCGGCGGCGTTGTCGGACAGGATCGCGACGCGGTCCTGCACCGCCTTCCGCGCGATCGACTGAGGCACGTGGCGGGCCGCGCTGGCGTCGCCCATCCGGCTGCGGGAGACCCGCGGCACGAGCTCCGACGTGCGCTCGTCGAGCAGCAGGATCGAGACCCGGTCCACCGACATGATCTGGAAGGTGAAGTCCACCACCTTGTCGAGCAGGCGGTCCAGCTCCTGCTGCTTCGACAGCTCCTTCGAGATCTCGAGCAGCAGCGAGAGCTTCTTCTCGTGGCGCTCGGCCTGCGACTCGCCACCCACCTTCACGTGCGACGCCCCGGCCGCCTTCTCCTCGACGATCGCGGGCACGCCCCCGGAGTTCGACACCGGAAGCTGGCGCACGATCGTGGCGCCCGGAGGGCGCTGGGCGAAGTCGGTGCTCACCTGCGACGACGGGGCGGCGGGGCGGTGGCTCGGGGGCGCGACCTCCCCGACCCGGAACGCCACCTTGCCGAAGGTGATCACGTCGTTGGGGCCGGCGTCGCCCTCGGTGATGCGCGCGCCGTTCAGGAAGGTGCCGTTCGACGACCCCAGGTCCTTGACCCGGACGCCCGTGGCGGTGAGAGCGATCTCGGCGTGCTTGCGGGAAATGGTCGGGTCATAGATCGGGACGTCGCTGGTGACGGCCCGCCCGACGATGAGGGTGCGGCCCGTCTCGAGATCGATCGTCTGATCGCCCGCGGTGGAGAGCAGCCTGAACACTGTCGCCGAATATACGCGTCAGCCGGTGATTTTGGCGAGGGCGATGGCCGCCAGCACCGCGCGTGCCTTCGCGTCCGTCTCCGCCAGCTCCCGGGCCGGCTCGGAGTCCGCGACGACGCCGGCGCCGGCCTGCACCACCACGCGGTCGGGCTGCACCACCGCCGACCGGATGGCGATCGCCGTGTCCAGCGTGCGCGCCCCCCAGCCGACGTACCCCACGGCGCCGGCGTACGGGCCCCG
>Ga0075302_1000107_pt1 | contig 10732 bp, 9 predicted proteins | sample Browns_TuleB_D1_FD_120059 | JGI IMG/M metagenome (GOLD analysis project Ga0075302, IMG submission 120059) | Natural and restored wetland microbial communities from the San Francisco Bay, California, USA, that impact long-term carbon... | ecosystem: Environmental > Terrestrial > Soil > Wetlands ...
GATGCCGCCGCGGTCTCCCTGCTTCGCGGGCACGCCGTCGACCAGCAGCAGCACCCGCGAGTTGATGCCCTGCGCGTAGCCGGTCGAGCCCCGGATGTTGATCTGTCCATTGAGCAGCTGGACGCCCGGCGCCCGATCGATGGCCTCGTCCACGCGCACGGCGGCGCGGCGCGCGAGGCCCTCGTCGTCGATCACGGCGACGCTGGTGACGGCGTCCGCCACGATGCGCGACGGTCCCTTGTCGACGACGGTGACCTGGGTCAGCTGCAGCGCGAGGGGGACCAGCACGAAATCGAGCTGCGTCGAGTCGCTGGCGGCGAGCACGGCGGTCCGCTCCACGGGGCCGCGATAGCCGATGCGCGAGGCCCGCAGCCGGATCGCGCCGGCCCGCACGGCGGCGAGGCGGTAACGCCCCACCGCGTCGGTGTAGGTGGTGAGCGCCGACCGGACCTCGTGCACTTCCGCTCCGACGATCGGTGCGCCGGCGCTGTCGCGCACCGCGCCGAACACGACGGCGTGTTCCTGGGCCGCGGCGGTGATCGGGAGGGCCGCGGCCAGGACGACGACCAGCGCGCCAATCCGCCTGCTCACCGCACGGTGCACGTCAGGTAGTCGGTGATGGGGTGCAGATTGTCCAAATCCACCACGACATCCACCGAGTCGACGCCTGTCCCGCTCACCGTGATCGCGCCCGGGGTGGACGAGCCGGGGGGATCACGATAGAAGCCGGCTTCGCGCAGCAGCGCGGTGTCGGCGACGGTGAGCGTCAGCGTCCCGATCTTCTTCCAGGCGGCGACGATCCACTCGTACCGCCCGTCGGGAAGCGGCAGGGTGTAGGTCGCCACGGTGTCTCCCAGGGGGACCCGCGGCGGCGGGAACGGCACGAAATCCGGGATCTCGTCGCACGTCTGTGGGAAGGTGCGATAGGCGATGATGAAGACGCCGTCGGTGTTGGCGGGGATCGTGCCCCTCAGATGCACGGTGCCGCAGGCGCCGACGAATCCTGCGGGGCACTCGGTCGGTATGGGCTGCGGTTGGAGCCCCTCGTCACAGGCGAGCGCCGCGACCGCGGCGACGGCGGCGAGACCGGAGCGGATCATGGAGGGCTCAATCTGCCGTGCCGCGGGCGGGCGTCAAGTTGACGGGGTCCGGCGCGGCCGTAACCTTTCCCTCAGGTATGGATTCTTCTGCCCCCCGGAGCCGGCGTGTTCGAGCGGCTGCGTGACGCCCTGCGGGCCGCGCTCGACGCGGCCACACCGCCGGCCGATCTGCGGCAGCTCGCGCTGGGCATGCGCGAGGCGGTGATCGAGGCCAAGGTCGCCGTCAAGGCGATGCGCGACGCCCTCGCCCGGAGCGAGCAGGAGCTCGCCGCGCACCGCCGCGAGGTGGCGGACGCCGAACGCCGCGGCCGGCTCGCCGCCGAGATCCAGGACCACGAGACGGCGGAGATCGCCGCCCGGTTCGCCGCCAAGCACCGCGAGCGCGCGGACGTGCTCGAGCGCAAGATCGCCGCGCAGCGGGACGAGTTGACGCTCGCCGAGCGGGAGCTCGGCGAGATGGAGGACCAGCTGCGCCAGGCGGTGCAGGGGCGCGGCGGCGCCGAGGCGGACCGCTCGACCGAGCGGGCGTGGCGCGACCTGCAGGCGGCGGGCGGCGCGCGGCCCGGCACGGACGTGCAGGACGACCTGTTCGCCTCGGACCTGGACCGGTCGGCGCGCGAGGCCGCGGCCGACCGCCAGCTCGAGGAACTGAAGAAGAAGATGCGGAAGGAGTGAGCCCGTGTACCTCTGCGCCGTGCTGCTCGCCGTTCAGCAGTCCCCCTCCCCGCTCCCCGTCCAGCGCCCCGACGACGGGCTGCGCCGCGCCCACACCTACAGCATCGTCGCGTGGGACTCGGTCACGGGCGACCTCGGCATCGCCGTCCAGTCGAAGTTCCCCAACGTCGGGGGCATCGTCCCCTGGGCGCGGGCCGGCGTCGGCGCGGTGGCGACCCAGTCGCTCGCCAACACCGACTACGGCGAGAAGGGTCTCGAGCTGCTCGCGATGGGCGCCACGGCGCCGGAGGCGATGCGCATCCTGATGCGGGCGGACCCGCGGACGGCGCAGCGCCAGGTCGGGATGGTGGACGCGCACGGCAACGCCGCGAGCTGGACGGGCGACTCGACCTTCGACTGGGCCGGCGGCCGGGTGGGGGCGGCCGCGCCGGGCGGCCAGAGCCAGCTCGTCGTGGGGCGCGGCTACGCGGCGCAGGGCAACATCATGGTGTCGGATGCGACCGTGCGTGCGCTCGCCGAGACGTTCGAGCGCACCCCGGGGTCGCTCGCCGACCGACTGATGGCTGCGCTCAAGGCGGGCCAGGCGGCGGGCGGCGACCGGCGCGGCATGGAGTCGGCGGCCCTGCTGGTGGTGCGCGCCAACGCGAGCTACCTGGGCGCGAACGACCGCTACATCGACATCCGCGTGTACGACCACGCCGACCCGATCGCGGAGCTGGAGCGCCTGTACGCCCTCCACCAGCTCTATTTCTTCCAGAGCCGTCCCGAAGACCTGATCCCGATCACCCCGGAGGTCGTGCGCCAGCTCGAGCCGATTCTGCTGCGGGAGCCGCGCAATCAACCGGAGAAGTGGCTGGCGGCCCCGCAGGGCCGGGCGACGCCGGCCTTCCTGCAGGCGCTCGAGAACTTCATGTACTGGGAGAACTACGACGTCCGGGTGCGCACCGACGGGAAGATCGATCGGGTGGTCCTCGAGGACGTCCTGCGGCGTCGAAAGTAGGGGCGTGTGGTGCGTAGTGCGTAGTGCGTTGTGCGTAGTGACGTAGTGCGTGGTTGGTGGTGGGTGGTTCATTCCGCGAACCCCCCGCTCCCGGTGCTTCTCGATGTCAACGATGACGCCCATGCTGCGGAGCGAACCACTCACCACTCACCACGCATCTACCCAACGCACCACGCACCACGCACACCCAATCGCGAGGTTCCGATGCAGGGCCACATGGTCTCCCTCGGTTACGGCAAGTACTGGCGCTCCGACCGCATCGTCGGCCTGATGCCGATCGAGGACGGCCGCGGTCCGGGCCAGCGGACGGAGGTGTTCGTCGAGGACCGGCGCGAGCCGCTGGTGGCGTCGCGGACCGAGGAGGCGATCCTCGCGGACATGGGCGGCGGGGACGAAGGAGCCCGGACCCAGGCCCTGCGCGCGGCGACGGTCGAGCTGCTCGAGGTGCTGCACGAATTCTCGCCCGTGCTGCGGCGGCTGCTGCTGCACGAGCACCACTTCGACGTGGAACAGTGGGAGGCGCGGCTGGGCGCGCTGCTCGCGGCCCCGGCGCCGCCCGACGCCGCCGGGCAGAACGAGCTGTTCGGCTGACCGGGGCCGGCCCCGCCATCCTCGCCGCCGCCCGGGCGCTCCGGTATCTTGCCCGGTGATGGACACGCTGCCGATTCGCCTCCAGGAAGCGCTCGGCCGCGACTACCGGATCGAGGGCGAGCTGGGCGGCGGCGGCATGAGCCGCGTCTTCGCCGCGGTCGAAGTGGAGCTCGACCGGCGGGTGGTCATCAAGGTGCTCCCGCCCGAGACGTCCGCCGACGTGAGCGTCGAGCGGTTCCGCCGCGAGATCCAGGTCGCCGCCGGCCTGCAACACCCCCATATCGTCCCGCTCCTCTCGGCGGGCCGCGCGGGGGACATCGTCTATTACGTGATGCCGCTCGTCGCGGGCGAGTCCCTGCGGGCCCGGATCGAGCGCGAGGGACCGCTCCCGGCGGCCGCGGTGATCGCGATCCTGCGCGAGGTCGCGGACGCGCTCGCCTACGCCCACCGGCGCGGCGTCGTCCACCGCGACATCAAGCCCGACAACGTTCTGGTCGCCGAGGGCCACGCCCAGGTCACGGACTTCGGCGTGGCCAAGGCCCTGGGGCACTCGACCGGCGGCGCGCTGCTCACCAGCGCCGGCATGGCGGTGGGCACCCCCGCGTACATGGCGCCCGAGCAGGCGGCGGGCGATCCCGCCGTGGACCACCGTGCGGACGTCTACGCGGTCGGCGTGCTGGCGTACGAGCTGCTCACCGGCCGCCTGCCGTTCGAGGGGTTCTCCTACCAGCAGATCCTCGCGGCGCAGATCACGAGCGCGCCGGCGCCGCTGGCGTCGCGCTGCACCGACGTGCCGCCCGCGCTCGACCGGCTGGTGACGCGCTGCCTCGCCCGCGACCCGGGTGCCCGGTTCCAGTCGGCCGCCGCGCTGCTCGACGAGCTGTCGCGGCTCGCCACCTCCACGGGGACGATGGCGGCGCCGCCCCGCTGGACCTGGTCGCCGCGTCGCGGCGTGGCCGCGGTCGCGGTGGCGATCGTCGCGCTCGCGGGGGGGTGGCTGGCGTGGCGCGGCAGCCGGGAGGGGCCCGCGGCATCGCCGACCGTCATCGCGGTGATGCCGTTCGCCGTGCGGGGCGGCACCGACGTCGCGTACCTCGGCGAGGGCATCGTGAGCCTGTTGGCGACCAGCCTCGACGGGGCGGGCGACCTGCGGAGCGTCGACCCCCGTGCACTGCTCGGCGCGGCGCGCCGGGAGGCAGGCGGCACGCTCGATCCGCAGAGCGCCGCGCGCGTGGCGGCCCGGCTCGGCGCCGGGCTGTACGTCCTGGGGGACATCGTGCAGGCGGGCCCGCTGGTCCGGATCGACGCGGGCCTGTACAACCGGGGACGCGCCGAGCCCGCAGCCAGCGCCACCGCGCAGGGGACGGCGGACCAGCTCTTCGTGCTGGTGGACTCGCTCGCGGTCCAGCTCCTGGCGGGTCGGGGGAGCGGTCCGGGCGCCCGCATCACCCGCATCGCGGCGGTGACGACGCCCTCGCTGCCCGCGCTCAAGTCCTACCTCGAGGGTGAGAACCACTTCCGCGCGGGGCGGTTCGGCCCGGCGGTCGAGGCGTTCCGCGCCGCGGTCGCGACGGACACGATGTTCGCCCTCGCGTACTACAGGCTGAGCGTCGCGGCCGAATGGGCCCTGCAGCTCGACGACGCCGCCGCCGCGGCCGCCGCCGCGGTGCGCCACGCGCGCCGCCTGTCGGAGCACGACCGGGCCCTCCTCGACGCGCTGCTGGTGGCGCGGCGGGGCGACGCGCAGGAAGCCGAGCGTCTCTACCGGGCGATCGTCGCCCGGTACCCCGACGACGTCGAGGCCTGGTTCCAGATAGGCGAGGTGTTGTTCCACTCCGGCATGCTCTACGGCCGTGCGCTGGAGGAGTCGCGCGGGCCGTTCGAGCGCGTGGTGGGGTTCGAGCCGGATCACGCGACCGCGCTGATCCACCTGGTGCGGATCGCCGCCGCGCGGCAGGACGCCCGGGGCGTGGATTCGCTCGCGCGTCGCGTCCTCGAGCTGAATCCGGGGGGCGAGCGCGCGCTCGAGATGCGCGCGATGCGGCTCCACGCCGCGGGTGCCGGGGCCGACTGGACGGGGTTCGAGGCCGACCTGGCGGCCGCCGACGAGCCGGCCGCGCTGCAGGGCATCTACTCGCTCTACATGTTCGGCGACGACGTCCCGGCGACCGAGCGGCTGCTCGACATCCTGCTGCGTTCGACGCGGACGCCGGGAGCCGGCGCACGGGTGCGCGGGCTGCTGGCGCACTTCCACGCCGCCCTGGGTCGCCTGCGCGAGGCGCAGGACGACCTCGCGCCGACGGGTGGCGAGGGTGCCGGGGAGCTGCTCGCGCACCGGGCGTTCCTCGCGACACTCCCAATCGCGGCCACGCCTCCGGAGGTGCTGCGGTCGCTGCGCGACCAGCTGATCGCCTGGGACGCGCGGCTGGAGCCGCCGAGCCCGCTCCCGTCCGCGTACTTCAATACGCACAACGGGCTGTATCCGCCGATCCGCCACTACCTCATCGGCCGCGTGAGCGCCGCGCTGCGCGACACGACCACGCAGCGGCAGCAGGCCGAGGCGCTGGAGCGCCTGACGGGCACGCCCCAGGCGCGGGCGCTCGCCGCCGGACTCGCCCGTGGCCTGCGGGCGCGACTGCTCGCGACGCAGGGGCGTGCCGACGAGGCGTTGCGCCTGCTCGAGCCGACGGTGCGGGGCGGGGGCTACGAGCCCAAGCTCTTCTCTCCGTTCATGAGCCAGGCGCCCGAGCGGTACCTGGTGGGCGAACTGCTCGACAGCCTCGGCCGCGGCGACGAGGCACGGGTCTGGCTCGGCTCCGTCCTGCGGTTCGGGATCTACGACCGGGCGTACGCCGGGCCGGCACAGCTCCGCATCGCCCGGATCTTCGAGCGCGCCGGCGCGCGCGACAGCGCCGCCGCCTACTACCAGCGCGTCCTCGAGTTGTGGGATCGGAGCGATCCCGAGCTCCAGCCGCTCGTGGACGATGTGCGAGCGGCCCTGTCGCGCCTCACCGCCGAACCCCGGAGGTGACCATGCTGCGCAAGCTCGCCGCCGCGCTCGTCCTCGCCGGCCTCTGCCTGCCGTATGCATGCGACGTGCGGCCCCTCACGGGTGTCTGGGATTCGGCCGTCAACGCCGGGATGCTGGGCGTCCCCGTGCTCGCGGGGCTGCTGTACGTGCTGTGCGAGCTCGTCCCGCCTGCGGCCGGCGTCCTGGAGCGTCATGGCCCGGCGGTCCACGGCGTGCTCCGGGCGGTCTTCTTGCTGCTCGCCGCAGGGTACGTCGTGAGCGCGATCCAGGGCGGATCGAGCGCCCCGCAGCGGCTGGGGACCGCCGCCGCCGTGCTCGTGACGGGCGGACTGCTCGTCTGGCAGCAGGGCCGGGGCACCCGGGCTCAGCGCGTGCCGCTGCTGCTGCTCGTCATCCTGGGGATCCCGGTCGTGCAGCTGCCCGTCGTGCTCGACTTCGATCTGAAGACCGGCGGCTGGCTGGTCACGGCGGGTTGGGCACTGGCCGTGCTCGAGGAGATGCGGTTGCTGCGCGCCACGCCGCCGATCGTGCACGGCGGTTGATCCCTCGCTTCACATCGGTTGTTCGGCGAAGTGGCAGGCGACCTGGTGCCCCGGCCCCATGTCGCGGAGCAGCGGCAGCTCGGTGCGGCAGCGGTCGTTCTTCGCGGGGTGCGGGCAGCGGGGGTGGAAGGGACACCCCGACGGTGGGTGGGCGGGCGATGGCGGATCGCCCTGGAGGACGATCCGTTGCGGCTTCGCCGTGGGGTCCGGGACGGGGACGGCCGAAAGCAGCGACCGCGTGTATGGGTGGCGCGGGCCGCCGTACAGGGCGGGCGCGGGCGCCTGCTCGACGATCCGTCCCAGGTACATCACCGCGACCCGGTCGGCGATGTGGCGCACGACGGCGAGGTCGTGCGCGATGAAGAGATAGGTCAGGCGCCGCTGGGCGCGCAGGTCGGCCAGCAGGTTCAATACCTGCGCCTGCACCGACACGTCGAGCGCGGAGACCGGCTCGTCGCACACGATGAACGCGGGCTCGACCGACAGCGCCCGCGCGATGCCCACCCGCTGGCGCTGTCCCCCGGAGAGCTCGTGCGGGTAGCGGTCGGCGAGCTCGGGGCTCAGGCCCACCTCACGCAGCAGGTCCGCGACGCGCTCGTCCCGCGCCTTGCCCGCCGCGAGGCGATGGATGTCGAGCGGCTCGCGCAGGGTCTGGCGCACGGTCATGCGCGGGTTGAGCGAGCCGTACGGGTCCTGGAAGACGATCTGCATCCGCCGCCGCAGCGCGCGCAGCTCCCCGGCCGGCAGCGCCAGCACGTCGCGGGCGTCGAAGCGCACGCTCCCCGCCGTCGGCTCGACCAGGCGGAGGATCGTCCGCGCCACGGTCGACTTGCCGCACCCCGACTCCCCCACCAGGCCGAGCGTCTCGCCCGGCTGGATGCTGAACGAGACGTCGTCCACCGCGCGGACCACGTGGCGCGGACGCCCCAGGCCCAGCCAGCGGCGCGGGCCGGGATAGTCCTTGCGCAGGGAGTCGACGGCGAGGAGCGGGGTCGTCACGGCGCCGTCCCCGCGCGGCGTGCCGGCTCGGCGACGAGCCAGCAGCGCGCGGTGTGGCCGAGCGCGACGTCGAGCAGCGGCGGCTCCTCCGCCCGGCACCGGTCCCATGCGTGCGGGCAGCGCGGATGGAACCGGCAGCCGGCGGGCCACGCGGTGGCTGCCGGGACCTGGCCGGGGATCGCGTGCAGGCGCTCGCGCGGCCGGTCGAGTCGCGGGACCGAGGCGAGCAGGCCCTCCGTGTACGGGTGCCCGGGCTGTGCGAAGAGGTCCTTCGTCGTGGCGCACTCCACCACCTGACCCGCGTACATCACGGCCACGCGATCCGCCTGGCCGGCCACGATCCCGAGATCGTGCGTGATCAGCATCACGGCCATCCCGAGCTCCGTCTGGAGCCGGTCCAGCAGCTCGAGGATCTGCGCCTGGATGGTCACGTCGAGCGCGGTCGTCGGCTCGTCGGCGATGAGCAGCTGCGGATGGCAGACCAGCGCCATGGCGATCATCACGCGCTGGCGCATCCCGCCCGACAGCTCGTGGGGGTACTGGTCCACGCGCGTCCCGGGGTCGGCGATGCCGACCTGCGCGAGCATCTCGACGGCGCGGGCGCGCGCCGCCCGGCGCGACAGCCGCTGGTGCACGACGGCGGCCTCGGCGATCTGGTCGCCGACGGTGAGCACCGGGTTGAGCGAGGTGAGCGGCTCCTGGAACACCATCGCGATGCGGTTGCCGCGGATGGCGCGCAGCTCCCGCGGCGCCAGCGTGAGGAGATTGCGGCCCTCGAACTCGATCAGCGAGCCCGGGAGGATGTGGCCCGGGGGCTCCGGGACGAGCCGCAGGATGGACAGCGAGGTCACGGACTTGCCGCAACCCGACTCGCCGACGATGCCGAGCGTTTCGCCCGGGAAGACGTCGAAGCTGACGCCGTCTGCCGCGCGGGCCGTTCCCGAGCCGCGCTCGGACACGAAATAGGTGCGGAGATCACGGACGCGGAGCAGCGGCTCCGTCACGCGCGGCTCCGCGGGGCGTCGGCGGTGGGGTCGTGCATCGGCGCCGAAAGATCCCACGACGCCGGGAACGGCGCCAGTTGCTCGGCGCCGCGCCGGGCCCGGCGCGGGTCGAGCGCGTCGCGCAGTCCGTCCGCGACCGCGGCGCAGGCGGTGACCACCAGGCCGATCGCGAGGCCCGGCGCCAGCACGCTCCACGGGGCGGCGCGGACCGAGTCCTTCGCGTCCGCGATCATGTTGCCCCAGGAGGGGAGCGGAGCGGCCACTCCGATGCCGAGGAACGAGAGGCCGGACTCGAGCAGCATGACCACGCCGGTGCCCAGTGCGGCCGTCACGAAGATGGGGCCGGCGGCGTTGGGCAGGACGTGCCGGAGCACGATGCGGGCGGGGCCGGCCCCCATGGCCCGGGCCGCCTGCACGAACTCGCGCTCTCGAGCCGCGAGGACTTCGGCGCGCACCAGACGGCTGGTGCCGAACCAGCTCGTCAGACCGATCGCGAGCACCAGCACGCCGAGCGGCATCCGTTCCCACAGGCCGGCGAGCACCAGCAGCACGAAGATCCGCGGCACCGACAGCCCCACGTCCACGAGCCGCATCAGGACCGCGTCCACCGCGCCGCGCCAGTATCCGGCCGCCGCGCCCACCGCGGTGCCGACCGTGACGGCGATGACCATGCCGAGCGCGCCCACCGCCAGCGAGACCCGCGCGCCGTACAGGAGCCGGCTCCACACGTCGCGGCTGTAGAGATCGGTGCCGAGGGGGTGGGCGAAGGACGGCGGCCGATTCTGGAGCCCCACGATGTCGAGTTGCGCCGTCGGGGCGTAGGGGGCGACGAGCGGGGCGGCGAGCGCCAGCGCCGCGGCCGCCGCGAGGAGCAGCAGCCCCCACCGCGCCGGCGCGTGGGCCCCGGGCGTGAAGAACGCGCGCCCCGCGTTGGTCGTGAGCGCGGCGCGCCGGATGGCGGCCACGCCGAGCCAGGCGGCGAGCAGGGCGGCGCCGAGGGCGAGCCAGCTCGCGGCGGCCATCTCAGCCGTGCACCCGCACGCGGGGGTCGGCGGCCTGCAACAGCAGGTCGGCCACCAGACTGCCCAGGACGACGACGGCGCAGGCGGTCACCGCGGTCCCGGTGACGAGCGGGTAATCGCGCAGGGTGATGGCATCGGCGGCGAGGCGGCCCATGCCCGGCCAGGCGAACACCGTCTCGACCAGCACCGCGCCCGTGAGCAGGAACGGGAGCGCGAGCCCGACGAGCGCCGTGATCGGGACGAGGGCATTGCGCCAGGCGTGGCGCAGCAGCACGCGGCGCTCGTCCAGCCCCTTGGCGCGGGCGGTGCGCACGTACTCCTGGCCCAGGGCCTCGAGCAGGGCGGCCCGCTGGTAGCGCGCGGTCGCCGCCGCCCCGAGGATGCCCAGCGTGGCGGCGGGGAGCGCGAGGTGCCGCAGGCGGTCCGCGATGCGCCCGGCGAACGGCAGCGCGTCGTACAGCGCGGGGTCGTACGCGCCGGCCACCGGGAGCCAGTGGAGCCACCCGCCGAACACCAGCAGCAACACCAGCGCCACCCAGAAGGCGGGGAGGGACGCGATCATCAGAGTGACGACGGTGAGTGCCTCGTCGAGCCGCCGCCCGGCCGTCGCCGCCTGGACGAGGCCGATCGCGATGCCGATGACGTAGTCGAGCAGCAGGGCCGCGGCGGCGAGGAGCAGCGTGTGGGGGAGGGCGTCGCGGATCGCGGCGGCGACCGGGCGCCGCTGCGAGAACGAGACGCCGAGGTCGCCGGTCGCCACCGCGGCGA
>Ga0075302_1000109_pt1 | contig 10610 bp, 10 predicted proteins | sample Browns_TuleB_D1_FD_120059 | JGI IMG/M metagenome (GOLD analysis project Ga0075302, IMG submission 120059) | Natural and restored wetland microbial communities from the San Francisco Bay, California, USA, that impact long-term carbon... | ecosystem: Environmental > Terrestrial > Soil > Wetlands ...
CGGGCGGTTCGTCGCCGCAATCAAGATGACGCCTTCGGTCGTTTCGAATCCGTCCATCTCGACCAGCAGTTGGTTCAGCGTTTGTTCCCGTTCGTCATGCCCTCCTCCAAGCCCGGCGCCTCGGAGACGTCCCACGGCGTCGATTTCATCGATAAAGATGATGCACGGCGCGTTTTTCTTCCCCTGTTCGAAGAGGTCCCGGACCCGTGACGCTCCAACCCCGACGAACATCTCGACGAAATCGGATCCGCTGATCGAAAAGAAGGGCACCCCGGCTTCTCCGGCAATGGCCTTGGCCAACAAGGTCTTCCCGGTTCCGGGAGGGCCCACAATCAGGACGCCCTTGGGAATCCGACCGCCCAACTTCTGAAATTTCGGGGGATCCTTGAGGAATTCAATGATTTCCGTCACTTCCTCCTTGGCCTCATCGATGCCCGCCACATCCGCGAATGTAACCTTTTTCCGGTCTTCGGTTAAGAGCCGTGCGCGGCTTTTTCCAAAAGACAAGGCCTTGTTTCCCCCGATCTGCATCTGGCGCATCAGGAAAAACCAGAGAACAAGGAACAATACGAACGGGCCCCATGTAACCAGGAAGGCGATGTACCAGGGACTTTCCTCCGGGGGTTTGGCCACGATCTTCACGTTCTTATCCCGGAGGAGCTTGACCAGATCAGGATATTCGACCGTATAGGTCTTGAACTTGTTCCCGTCCTTTAGCGTGCCGTTGATCTGGTTGGGTTTGATCGTGACCTCGGCCACGTCGCCTTTATCCAACTTGGTCATGAAATCACTGAAGATGATTTCTTCCTCGAGAGACTGGGTCGGGGCCTGAAAGAGGTGGAACAGCAGGATCATGAATAATCCGACGACGAGCCAGAAAAGCAGATTCTTCATACGGGAATTCACTGTAAGAAACCTCCGTTACCGTTCCATTCGGCAGGGCCTGGAAATTCGATCAAAACTGCCGATTCGGCCGAATCCTATGGTAACATAGCCCGGTCATTCTTGCCAATAAAAAAGCTCTTCGGATTCCGATACCTTGTCCATAACCGCGATGTAGGGAAGGTTCCGGTAACGGTTTTGATAATCAAGGCCGTATCCGACGACATATTTATTCGGGATGGTGAATCCGACGTAGTTGATCGAGACCCGGACCTTCCGGCGCTCCGGTTTGTCGAGAAGGGTGCAGACCTTCAGCGAACGGGGTTTGCGGGCCAGCAACTTTTTTTTAAGGAAACTGACGGTCATTCCGGAATCCACGATATCCTCCACGAGCAAAACATCCCGACCGGTGACATCCTCGCTCAGATCCGAAAGAATCTTGATCTTCCCTGCGACGGATCGTTTGTGCACGGGGCGATTCGTCACCACGATGAAGTCGACCCGGAGGAGAAGACGGACGGCGCGTACGAGGTCGGCGTAAAAGGCGAAGGCGCCTTTCAGGACGCCGACCATCAGCAGATTCTTATCCGCGTAATCGATGGTAATCTGGTTGCCCAGCTCGCGAATACGCTTCTGCATCTCGTCCTGGGTAATGATCGGTCGCCCGAAGATACGCTCCATCCAGGGTCCCTTCCTTATTGGGGGCCATCGTCGCCGTGCCTGTCCGCGGACAAGATCGACTTCGCGCTGCGAATATCCTCCTCGATCTGGCGAGCCAGCTTTGCCCTGTCGGAGAAGACCTCTTCCGGGCGAATCCATCCGACAAAACTCACGCGAATGGGCAAATCGTACAGATCCGGCTGCGGCTCGACGAGGTGAGTTTCCACCATCCGATCTCGAGGGCCCATCGTGGGTTGGGTTCCGATATAGCTCGCCCCTTCCAGAATCCGGCCTCGAATCTCCGCCCGCACCGCATATATTCCGTCAGCCGGGATGACCCGGTCGGTCGGGGGGATGAAGTTGGCCGTCGCGAAACCCATTTTCCTTCCCCTCCGCGCCCCCGGGATGATTCGGCCCTCCAGGGAGTAGTATCGTCCTAAAAGTTCGCGCGCTTCCCCGACGCGGCCGGCCATCAGGGATTCTCGAATTCGGGAAGAACTGACAGGTCTTCCACCAACCAGAACGGGTTCGATGGCATGGATCTGGAAATCCAACTCATCGCCGAAAGTCCGGAGGTCGCGAACCGTGCCCTTCCGATCCTTTCCAAACGCGAACTGGGCGCCCACGAGCACTTCTTTCGCGCGCAAATCATCCCGCAGGATCTTCAGCGCAAAATCCCGCGGGCTCAGATTGGCAAACTCGAGCGAAAAGGGGACCGCCCACACCCGCTGAATTCCGATCTGTTCGATCCATCGCAGCCTGTTCTCGAACGTCATCAGGAATTTCAGGTCCAGCTTGGGCGCGAGCACCTTCAGGGGGTGCGGCTCAAAGGTCAGGACGATTCCGGTTCCCCCGTTGGCCTTCGCGTGTTCAACGGTCTGCTTCAGAATGGCCTGATGGCCGCGATGCACCCCGTCAAAATTGCCGATGGCGACCACCGGATAGGCCGTCTTGCTTGCGCGATTGTATTGACCCCGAATGATCTCCACAATGAATTGTCGCCCTTCAGAGTTTCAGAATCCGGGCCACGTCTTTCGCGAAGTAGGATAGAATGAGATCGGCACCGGCCCGCTTGATCGCCGTAAGCGCTTCCATCACGACCCGATCCTCCTCAAGCCATTTCATTCGTGCTGCGGCTTTGATCATGGCGTATTCGCCGCTGACCTGATACGCGGCCACCGGCACGTTGAACCCCCTCCGGACGCTCTGAATGACATCCAGATAGGGGAGGGCCGGTTTTACCATGACGATATCCGCACCCTCCTCAATGTCCAGCGCCACCTCGCGAAGCGCTTCCCGGACGTTTGGCGGGTCCATCTGATACGATTTTCGGTCTCCGAATTGCGGGGTGGAGTCGGCCGCGTCGCGAAAAGGGCCGTAGAATGCCGAGGCATACTTGGCCGCGTACGAAAGGATCGGGGTCGATTCAAACCCTTCCCGATCCAAGGCCGTGCGGATGGCCTGAACCCTGCCGTCCATCATGTCGGACGGGGCCACCATGTCCGCCCCTGCCCGGGCATGGGCAATGGCTTCGCGGGCGAGCAACTCGAGCGTCGGGTCGTTCAAAATCCGGTCCCCCTTGACGACCCCACAATGGCCGTGGCTCGTGTATTCGCACAGGCAGACGTCGGTGATCACCGTGAGATGGGGCACACGATCTTTGACAGCCTTCACGGCCTGGGGGATGATTCCGACAGGCGAATAGGCTTCCGAACCCTTCGCGTCCTTGTTTTTGGGGATCCCGAACAACAGGACGGCGGGAATTCCAAGATGGCTGATCTCCTGGGCCTCCTTTACCAGATAGTCGATCGAGAGACGATGCACATTCGGCATGGAGCCGATCTCTTTCCGTATCCCCCTCCCGTGGGTCACGAAAAGAGGATAAATGAAGTTGTCGATCGATAAGGTCGTTTCGCGCACCATTTTTCGGAGCAGGGGTGATTGTCGCAACCGGCGCGGACGTGACTGAGGAAAGGACATCGCGTTCCCTGGCCTTTTCAGGTTGAATGAGTCGTAAAGTGTTCCACGATGGCCTGGGCCAGCGAGGGAATGGTGGAATCCTTCGGCAATATCTGCACGGCCAATCCGTAGTCTTCGACTGTTTTTGCCGTAATGGGGCCGATACAGGCCACGGCGACTCCCTGGAGAAGTCGACGGGCTTCGTCGGGGCCGAACATATCGACAAAATTTCGGACGGTGGACGAACTGGTGAATGTTATAACAGAAATCTGACGGGCTTGCAAAACGTTTTTGACCCAATCCACGTCGCGGGTGGGGCGGATCGTCCGGTAGGCCGCGACCACATCCACCCGGGCGCCCATGCGGGTAAGGGCTTCCGGAAGGATATCGCGGGCCACGGCCGCCCGGGGAATCAGAATGCGCCGGCCCTTCAATTCCTGTCGGCCCATTTGATCGATCAGGGCCTCGGCCACGTACTCGTCCGGCATCAGATCGACGCGGACCCCCATCCGCTCGATTTCTTGCGCGGTCCGGGGCCCGATGGCGCACAGCTTGATTCCCCTCAGCGCGCGAATGTCTTTCCCTCCGGCACGGAGGCGCTCCAGAAAATAGACAACCCCGTTGACGCTGGTAAAGATCAACCAGTCGTATTCCTCAATTCGGCGAACCCCCTCGTCCAGGGCGTCCCACGACTCGGGCGGAACCACTTCAATCGTCGGGAATTCCACGGGATCGGCCCCGTAGAGCTTGAGGAGTTCGGTGAACTCCACCGCCTGATCCCGGGCTCTTGTGACCAGAATGCGTTTCCCGAAGAGGGGACGACCTTCAAACCAGTTGAGCTGTTCTCGCAATTTCACCACCTCCCCGACGATGATCAGGGCCGGGGGGCGAAGGCCTTCGTCCCGGACTCTGATGACGATATTCTGCAGTGTACCGACAACCGTTTGTTGTTCCGGCTTCGTTCCCCAGCGTACGACCGCGATCGGCGTATCCGGCGCGCGACCGTGCCGGATCAATTGCTCTGCGATCTCAGGCAGGTTGCCCAATCCCATGTAAAAAACCAGCGTGCCGCTTCCGGGCAGTTTATCCCACGACACCAGACGGTTTTCCTTTTCCGGGTCTTCGTGTCCGGTGATGAAGGTTACGCTGGAAGCCACATTGCGATGAGTCAGAGGAATGCCGGCGTAGGCGGGCACTCCGACGGCCGCAGTCACTCCGGGAACGATCTCAAATGGAATGCCGGCAGCGGCAGCGGCAGCGGCTTCCTCGCCTCCGCGACCGAATATAAAGGGATCCCCGCCCTTGAGGCGGACGACGATTTTGCCCCGGCGGGCGCGATCGATCAGGATCCGGTTGATTTCATCCTGATCGATGTGGGACTCTCCGCCCTTTTTCCCTGCGAATATTACCTCGGCGCGGGGCTTGGCGTAGCAAAGAAATTCCTCATTGGCCAGGTAATCGCGGACGATCACGTCGGCTTGTTCGATGCAGACCTTGCCCTTAATCGTCAAAAGCCCCGGATCGCCAGGACCGGCGCCGATCAAATAGATTCTTCCAGGAGGACTCATTGGTAGATTTCCCGAAGGATCGCATCCGCGCCCTGGGCAAGGAGTCGCTCGGCCAATTCCAGGCCCAGGTCCTCCGGTCGATCGGGATCGCCTGCGACCCCATCCCGAATCAGGCGCGATCCGTCGACGCGTCCCACCAGCCCCTCCAAAACCAAGCTCTTCTCCTTTCGGATTTGAGCATGGGCCGCGATCGGCACCTGACAGCCTCCTTCAAGTCGCTTCAGGCAGGCCCGTTCCGCGCGCACGCAACGGCTTGTGACGGGGTGATCGAAGCCGGCCAACATCGCATTGACCCGTTCATCCGATGCGCGACATTCCAGCCCCAGTGCCCCCTGGCCGATTGCGGGAAGGCATACCTCCGGGGCCAGATATTCCGTGATCCGATCCCCCCATCCCATTCGAAGGATTCCGGCCGCGGCCAAGACGACCGCATCCAAACCTTCGCTGCTTAACTTCTTGATCCGCGTATCCAGGTTTCCCCGGAGCGGAACGATGGTGAAATCCGGTCGAAGATGTTGAATCTGGGATTGGCGTCTGAGGCTGCTGGTGCCGATTCGCGCCCCCCGGGGCATATCCAGAAGCCGCTTTCCGTTCCGGCTGATGACGATATCTCTAGGGTCTTCCCTCCGCGTGATCGCCCTTAAATGGAGACCGTCCGGCAACAAAGTGGGAACGTCTTTCATGCTATGGACCGCCATGTCGATATCTTTCCGGAAAAGCGCCTCCTCGATTTCCTTTACGAACAAACCCTTTCCCCCCACCTTGGCCAGGGGAACGTCCGTTATCTTGTCTCCGGACGTCTTGATTTTCTTCAATCGGATCGCTGCATCTGGAAAGGCGGTCCGGAGCGCGTCCCGGATCATGCCGGCCTGACAGAGGGCCAGCGCGCTGCCCCGGGTCCCGATGATCAACGTATTTTGCACGGTCAGGTTTTTCATCGGCTTGTCGATCGTGGCTCTCCCGGATGGGCAGACGGGTTCGCTCGGCAGAGCGGATCACGCTTTTGAATCGGGTTCCTCACCGGAATCGACATCGTCTTCCCTGTCGGAGCTCCGCCGCAGGGGGTGACGGGGGAGGTCTTTATCAAGATTGAACAATCGCCGCGCCGCTTCAATGTACAGCGCCCCGTTTTTTGAACGGGCTTCGTCTTTCAACGCCACCAACGGGGAATGCAGGAGCTTGTTGATGATGGAGGCGGCGAGTCCCTCCAGCGTTTCACGTTGCTCGGGACTGAGCTCGCCCATTTTGGAGAGGAATTTGTTCACTTCGAGCCGACGGATTTCCTCCGCCTTATTCCGGAGGGCGGTCAAGGTCGGAACCACCTCCAGAGAACGAAGCCACCGGTCGATAACCGTCAGTTCGTCCGAGATGATCCCCTCCGCCTTCAGTGCCTCTTTCTGCCGCCCTTCCACATTTGCGTCCACGATGAGCTGGAGGTCGTCGATATCGTACAGGAAGACGTTGTCGATCCGATTGACCCGTGGATCGATATTTCGAGGCACCGAAATATCGATCAGGAAAATGGGACGGTTCTTCCTTCGCTGAATGGCCTTGTCGATGTGTTCCTCGGTGATCACGTAATGCGACGCGCCGGTGGAGCAGATCAGGATGTCGGCCTCGGCCAGATAGCGGGGAAACTCCTCCAGGCGAAGCGGAATTCCGTTGAAGCGTTTCGCCAGATCAATCGCATTGTCGAAATTGCGCGTCGTGATCATTATCTTCTCGACCCCGTTGTCTCCCAGGTGACGAACCGCCAGTTCGGCCATCTCTCCGGTACCCACCAGGAGCACTTCCTTTCCTTCGAGTCGGCCGAAGATCTTCTTGGCCAGTTCGACGGCGGCGAAGCTGATCGAGACCGCGTTTTCGGCAATCCGGGTTTCGCTGCGAACCCGCTTTGCAACGGAAATGGCCTTACGAAACACCTTGTTTAGGATGACGCCCGTCGCCTTCTGGTGCAACGCCGTGTCAAACGCCTCTTTCAACTGTCCGAGAATCTGGGGTTCCCCGACCACCATCGAGTCGAGGCTGGAGGCCACCCGGAATATATGCCGGATGGCTTCGTCCCCCGAAAAAAGATACAGACAGTCATTCCAGGCCTCGGGGGACAAGCCGGAATGGTGGTCCTCAAAAAATTCCTTGATCCTCTGAAAGCCGGTCTGGACTTGTTGAACCACCGCGCAAACCTCCACCCGATTGCACGTGGAGAGGATCAAACCCTCGTCGATGCCGTGGCAGGATTTGAGACGGATCAGCGCTTCACGGAGCTGGGCATCGGAAATCGAAAGTTTCTCTCGAATCTCGATGGGAGCCGTTCGGTGATTGAGGCCGACAACAATGATGTCCAAGAATTACTCCATCTCAGAGAAAGGAATGTTGTCCTTTCCAGACAAGATCAACGCCCACGAATGAAAAGATGACCCCGATAAATCCGATGATGGCCAGGTAGGCAGCTTTTTTGGCGCGCCAGCCCACCGTAATCCGTCCGTGCAGGACGACCAGGTAAAACAACCAGATGGCCAACGAAAAAATTTCCCGGGGGTCCCAGATCCACTCGGAAACATATCCCGCACCCCATGCACCGATGATAATCCCCATGGTGAGAAGGCCGAATCCGAGAATGACCGCTTTTTGATTGAGTTCATCCAGAAGATCCAGAGGGGGGAGCTTATAGTAAAGATTGTTCAATTGCTTTGATTTGAGCAAGCGTTCCTGGATCAGATACATAACGCCCACCAGAAAGGCGATGGCAAAGGCGACGGCTCCCAGAAGCGCCAAGGCGGTGTGCATGTAGACCCAGGCCCTGTGCATGGTCGTGTCGGGAGAATGCATCTCGGTCGGCAGCACGGCACCGGAAAGCATCGAAATCAGCGCGAGAGGCAGGACAAAGGAGCCCAAGACATGGATTCGGAAACGGTATTCCACCAGAAGAAACACCAGAACGAGGGCCCATGCAAAAAAAGCCATGGCATCAAAAAGCCGGGTCAGAGAAACATAGCCGGCCGCATACGTATGGGTCAGGAGTGTGATCGTGTGAAAGAGAAAACCGATGCCGGTAATGATCAAGGAAAAGCGGGAAAGAGACTCTTTTTTTCCTGCCAATAGATAGGCCAGAAATGCAAGTGTCCCAAGGAAATACGAAACGAGCGTGATTTTGAAAAAAAGAAGGTTCACCCCTCACCTCTGACAATTGACAATTAGTGGATTATAGCGGTTTAAAAAAGTCTGTGTCAAGGATGATAAGATGCTGAACACCGGACTCCAACTGCTCGAAAATTCACTAAAAAGCCGGCATCGGTACCGCAAAAAGAGACCTTAAAAACGTGTTGAAATGCGTCGTCCAGTATTATATTATGATGAATTATACAGTCATTCCGGTCCGAGTGCGGGACCGTCGGCCGCGATTCCGGCGAACAAAATTGGACTTCCGAGGGTGGAGCCGTGCTGCAAATGAAGGTCAGGGGGTTAATGTATGACCCCTTCAACAACGCCTTTATCATCATCCTTCGGGACGAACAGGAGAAGGAAGTCCTTCCGATTTGGATCGGAAAGCCGGAGGCGGGGGCGATCAGCTTTGCCCTGGAGGGCGTCTTCACCCCGCGTCCGATGACGCATGACCTGATGAAAAACTTCTTGGAGACCAGCAGCGCGAAGGTGATCAGTGTGGTTATCACGGACTTGAAGGACAATACCTATTTCGCAAAGATCCACATATTCTATGGGGATTCCGAGTATACGATCGATTCGCGTCCCAGCGACGCCATCGCATTGGCGCTTCGAGTGGAAGCCCCCATATTTGCAACGGATGCCGTCATTCAGAAACACAGCACCGAGGAGCTCGACCGATGGTTGGAAAACCTGCGTCCGGAGGATTTTGGAAAATATGACGCGTGATTGCGGATCTTCCGCACGGACGTTAGAAAAATACCGGGGTGGCCGAGGAGAAGGTGCCAAAACAACCTGATTCCGCTCGAGTGATGATCTGGATTCTGGCGTGGTGTCTTGGGGGGGTATTTTCCGGATGCGCCACAATCGATGATCTCTCCAGCCAAACCTATCGCAAGGCCGGATTCCCTTCGAATGTATCGGAAGGCCAGGCGCTTGGACTTTTACCCATGTACGGGGCGGGCTCGCTCCGGGAATTCCTCCCGCAGGCGAACGAGATTTTTCTGGAGAGTTTTCGCCACGGGAATTCCGGCTGGACTCTGATCGATCCCAAGGAATGCCTACAACGGATTCAGCAGACGGGCCTGGATCCAGTGTACCGGACCTTTTCCCAGGGTTATGCCATGAAAAATCCGCCACTCCAAGAGCCGCTTCGGCAAATCGGTGAGGCCGTTGGGGCGCGGTACCTGCTTCTGACCGAACTGCAACAAATGGAAACGGCGGAAGGGGCGACGGAAGTTCGTGTGGCGGGGCGGCTCTGGGATGCCAAAATGGGCGAAACGCTATGGGAGGGGACGGGTGAAAGCCGCGGCTACGTCTTTCTTGTTTTTCCTTGGGTTCCATCCAGCTTTGAAAAGACAATGGCGGTTGCGAGCAAGGGGTTGATCGAGCGTCTCCCGAATTAATGGAAGAGGAATGACCTGTCATGGATATCAAGTTAAATGTGCAAAGCGTATTGACCGATTCCAAAACCGAGACCCAGGTTGTCCTGCTAAAAGCGGAGGGGAGCAAGGAAATGCTTCCCATTTGGGTCGGTGGCGTGGAAGGGAACGCGATAAAATTCGCCCTGGAAGGCATTCATCCCTCACGACCGATGACCCACGATCTCCTGAAGAATATGCTGGAAGTCCTCGGTCTGCGAACGCAAAAGGTCATCATAACGGAGATCAGAAATAACACCTACTACGCCCTGATCTATGTGGAATCAGGCGGCAGTCTTCTCAGCATTGATTCCCGTCCCAGTGACGCGATTGCCCTGGCCCTCCGGAGCCATGTCCCGATTTACACGACGGACGAAGTCTTCAAGCAGAAAGCCGGAGACAGTCTTGATGCCTGGTTGGAAAAGCTGAACCCGAAGGATTTCGGCGAACATACAGCATAAGGTGCCGCTCGATCCCATTCGAGTCCCTCCGCTTATCACCCGTACCCCAATGAAATAAAATTCTCTACGAATATGAATAACCGATCCAACCGTGGTGATCGTTCATGAATCGTTGAGCACACCGCTGCTGCATGATGAGCATCCTCCCTGCATCATCTCGACCAAAATTATCCGAATCGTTGTTTGACGCATCAGACGGCCGGTCGGCCTGTTTGGCATCGTATTTGCTCTGTCGTTTGGGCACAAGGAGCCTATCGGATGGATCGGCCGGTAATATCGTGTGGGGTATGCTATCTGACGGGTATCGTGTTGGGCGAGGCCTGGATCTATTTCCCGGTATCGGTCATCGGTCTCTTTCTTGTCGGGGGGGTGCTGCTCTACCGATTCGCACCTCGCCTGAAGTCCCCGTGGATCTACTGTGGGTTGTTGGTTATCATCCTTGCGGGAGGGATTCGCGTTCCGGTGGATGCATGGCGAAACGGTTCGAGCGATCTGAG
>Ga0075302_1000111_pt1 | contig 10553 bp, 5 predicted proteins | sample Browns_TuleB_D1_FD_120059 | JGI IMG/M metagenome (GOLD analysis project Ga0075302, IMG submission 120059) | Natural and restored wetland microbial communities from the San Francisco Bay, California, USA, that impact long-term carbon... | ecosystem: Environmental > Terrestrial > Soil > Wetlands ...
CCCTTCTCCGCCGCCACCTTCGTGAGCGCCGCCGTCAACGTCGTCTTGCCGTGATCGACGTGGCCGATCGTCCCCACGTTCACATGCGGCTTCGTCCGCTCGAACTTCTGCTTCGCCATGGAACCCCTCGGTGCGTTGTGCGTCGTGCGTGGTGCGTGTTCGCGCTCAGCCCTTCACCTTGCTGACGATCTCTTCCGCCTTCGACTTCGGCACTTCCGAGTAGTGGCTGAACTGCATCGAATAGATGGCGCGCCCCTGGCTCATCGAGCGCAGCGTGGTCGAGTACCCGAACATCTCCGACAGCGGCACGCTGGCGGCGATCACCTGCGCGTCGGCGCGCTGGGTCATCCCGCCGATCTTGCCGCGGCGGCTCGACAGGTCGCCGATCACGTCGCCCATGTAGTCCGAGGGCGTCACCACCTCGACGTCCATGATCGGCTCGAGCAGCGCCGGATCGGCGCGCCGCACCGCCTCCTTGAGCGCCATCGAGCCCGCGATCTTGAACGCCATCTCGCTCGAGTCCACGTCGTGGAACGAGCCGTCCACCAGCTCGACCTTCACGTCCACCAGCGGGTACCCCGCCAGCACGCCGTTCTCGAGCGCTTCCTTCACGCCCTGCTCGACCGGGCTGATGAACTCGCGCGGGATGGTGCCGCCGACGATCTGGTCCTCGAACTGGAACCCGGTGCCGGCCGGGAGCGGCTCGAGGTGGATCACCACGTGGCCGTACTGGCCGCGGCCGCCGGTCTGGCGGATGAACTTGCCCTCGACGTACTCGACGCGGCGGCGCACCGTCTCGCGGTAGGCCACCTGCGGCCGGCCGACGTTGGCGTCGACCTTGAACTCGCGCTTCATCCGGTCGACGATGATCTCGAGGTGCAGCTCCCCCATCCCCGAGATGATGGTCTGTCCCGTCTCCGTGTCGGTGTGCACCCGGAAGGTGGGGTCCTCCTCGGAGAGCTTCTGCAACGCGATGCCGAGCTTGTCCTGGTCGGCCTTCGTCTTGGGCTCGATCGCGACCGAAATGACGGGGTTCGGGAAGCGCATCGCCTCGAGGATGATCGGCTGCTCCTGGTCGCAGAGCGTGTCGCCGGTCTTCGTGTCCTTGAGGCCGATCGCCGCGGCGATGTCGCCCGCGCGCACCTCGGTGAGCTCCTCGCGCTTGTTGGCGTGCATCTGCAGCAGCCGGCCGATGCGCTCCTTGCGGTCCTTGCTGCTGTTGTAGACGTAGGACCCCGCCGCCAGCACCCCGGAATAGACCCGGAAGAACGTCAGCTTCCCGACGTACGGGTCGGTCATGATCTTGAACGCCAGCGCCGCGAACGGCTCCTCGTCGGAGGCGTGCCGCGCGATGTGCGTCGCGTCGTGGTGCGGCAGGTGACCCTGGATCGCCGGGATGTCGAGCGGTGACGGCAGGTAGTCCACGACCGCGTCGAGCAGCTGCTGCACGCCCTTGTTCTTGAACGCGGCGCCCGCCAGCACCGGCACGATGCGGTTCGTGACCGTGGCCGCGCGGATGCAGCGGTGCAGCTCGGCCTCGGTGGGCTCCTGGCCCTCGAGGTACTTGCGCAGCACCTCGTCGTCGAACTCGGCCACGGCTTCGATCAGCTCGTGCCGCAGCGCGTTCACGCGCGCCTGCAGCGCGTCGGGGACCGGCCCCTCGACGAACTTCTTGCCCATCGACTCCTGATCGAACACGATCTCCACCTGGCGGACCAGGTCGATCAGGCCGGTGAACAGCTCGCCCGAGCCGAGCGGCAGATGCAGCACCACCACGTTGCCGCCCAGCCGCTCGCGCACCATCGACACGCAGCGGTCGAAGTCGGCGCCGACCCGGTCCATCTTGTTGACGAACACCACCCGCGGCACGGCGTAGCGGTCCGCCTGGCGCCACACCGTCTCGGTCTGCGGCTCCACGCCGCCGACGGCGTCGAGCACCGCGATCGCGCCGTCGAGCACGCGCAGCGAGCGCTCCACCTCGACCGTGAAGTCGACGTGGCCGGGCGTGTCGATGATGTTGATCCGGTACTGCTCACCGGAGCGGGGCCAGAACGTGGTGGTGGCGGCGGAGGTGATCGTGATCCCCCGCTCCTGCTCCTGCTCCATCCAGTCCATGGTCGCGGTGCCTTCGTGCACCTCGCCCAGCTTGTAGGTCCGGCCCGTGTAGTACAGGATGCGCTCGGTCGTAGTCGTCTTCCCGGCATCGATGTGCGCCATGATGCCGATGTTGCGAGTGCGATCGAGTGGTGTCGTGCGTGCCATTCCCGTCCCTGTCTGTCAACACAAAAGCGGGGCGACCGAGGCACCCACCATTGGGGCCGGTCTCGCTCCGCCACCATCCGGGGACTCATGCCCCCTGGATGACAGGATCCCTTGAAGCAGGGTCCCGAGTTGTCGGTTTCTCCGTTGACCCCGGGCCACCGGCCCCGGGGTTAGCCCACCCGTACCGTCCGCTTACCAGCGATAGTGGGCAAATGCCCGGTTGGCTTCCGCCATCCGGTGCGTGTCTTCCTTCTTCTTGATCGTCTCGCCCTCGCCCTTCGAGGCGAGGATCAACTCGGCCGCCAGGCGCTCGGCCATCGATTTCTCGCGCCGCGCGCGGCTGTACTGGATCAGCCACCGCATCGCCAGCGCCGTGCGCCGGTCGGGCCGCACTTCCACCGGCACCTGATAGGTCGCGCCGCCGACGCGCCGCGATTTCACCTCGAGGGCCGGCTTCACGTTGTTCAACGCCTGCTTGAACACGTTCACGCCCGGCTGCCCCGTGCGCTGCTCGATCAGGTCCATCGCGTCGTAGAACACCCGCTCGGCCAGCGACTTCTTGCCGCGCTCCATCAGGTTGCACACGAACTTCGACACCGTCTGGCTGTCGTAGCGCGGGTCGGCCGGCACCGTGCGCCGCACCGCCTTCTTGCGACGGCTCATCAGCTCTCCTTGGGCCGCTTGGCGCCGTACTTCGACCGCGACTGCTTGCGATCGTTGACGCCGGCGGCGTCGAGGGTCCCGCGGATGATGTGATACCGCACGCCCGGCAGGTCCTTCACCCGGCCGCCGCGGATCATCACGATCGAATGCTCCTGCAGGTTGTGCCCCTCACCGGGGATGTACGCCGTCACTTCGAACCCGTTGGTGAGCCGCACCCGCGCGACCTTGCGCAACGCCGAGTTGGGCTTCTTGGGCGTCGTGGTGTAGACGCGCGTGCAGACACCCCGCTTCTGCGGGTTGCCGCGCAGCGCCGGCGCCTTTTCCTTGCGCAACACGTCGCGGCGACCGCGCCGCACGAGCTGGTTGATAGTCGGCATACACCCCGGGGAAAAGTTCCGAAATAGACTTCAACGCTAACCTGCACTTCGGGTTACGTCAAGGAGCGGCACGCTAGGACGTTAGGGTGCGACGGGGACCACGGTCACCCGGCGGACGCTTCGGGCCACCCGTTCCCCGGCCCGCACCGTCACCTCAAGCCGATACTCCCCCGCCGCCTCCCCAGGCAGCTCGAGCGCCACGTACTCGAGCGCCCGGCCGTCCGCCGACAGCCGCCGCTCCGCCGACCAGGCCAGCTCGACCCCCTGCTCCCGCCGCCCCACCCCCAGCCGCTCGAGCATCCGCACCGGCAAGGACCGCGCGTCGGCATCCTGCAACGACAGTGTCACCTCGTAGCGCCCGATCCCCCGGGCGTCGGGCAGGATCCCGTAGGCCTCCCACACCACCCACAGGCTCGTCCCGGGGGTCACCTCGAGGGTGCGACTCGGCTCGATCGTCAGGTCCCGCCAGGTCAGCGGGTCCCCCTCCACTCGGGGGCTGACCCGGTGGGCTACCAGCAGGTCGGACAGCTGCAGCGAGTCCGCGCGCCACACCGGCACGGCGAGTGAGTCCCGCACCGTCGCGGCACCGCCGAACGCCGGCGCGAACGCCTCGAGGCTGTAGGCGTAGCGCCCCGGGGCGAGGGCCACCCGGTAGGACAGCGCCACGCCCTCGCCCGCCGCGTAGTTCGCCATCTGCCGCGCGACGAGCGGGAACCCCGCCGAGTCGCGGAACAGGAACAAGCCGACGATGAGCGAGTCCTGGGGCGGCAGCTCGAGCTGGCGCGTGGCGACCACGCTGTGCACGGCGACCGTGGTCTCGCCCCCGGGCCCGCCCTTGAACCGCGCCACCTGCACCGGCAGCCGGAAGGCCTTGGGCGCCACATGGGACCGGAAGGTCAGCGGCGAGGCGGCCCGGAGCTGGTCGGCGTACTCGCCGGCCGACGACTCGACCAGGTACCGGGCCACGCGGGCGCTCGTCCGCAGCTCGAACATCAGGGAGGGTCGATCGGGCGCGTAGGTCCAGAACAGCCAGCGTCCACCGGACTCATCGCGCGCCGCGCCACCGGGGGCCGGCACGCAGTTCGCGGGGTCGGTGGCGGCGGCGCAGTCCAGGTACCCCTGCGCCGCCTCGTACCCGGCGCTCGACAGGATGCGGCCGGCGTCGCGGGTCACCTGCGTGATCAGCCGGGGCCAGCCGTATCGGATGAGCGCATCGCCGATGGGCGTCTCCGGTCCGAGCACCCCGGCCTCCCGATCGCCGAACACGACCAGCGCGTAGGTGACGCGTGTCCAGTACTCGACCTGCAGCTCGTTGTACGGGGTCACCCACAGGGGCCGGGCGCGGGCCCAGAAGTCCGGCAGGGAGTCGAGCTCGCGGGGCGGCCGCTCGTACCACCGCCGCACGGTGTCGGGCAGCTGCGGCATCGCCAGCCGGTAGAGCGAATCGGCGTCGGCCAGGCGGCCCAGGCGGTCGGCGGCGAGGCCGCGGACGGCCGTCGCGACTCCCGGGAAGCGACCCTCCCGTTCGGCGCGGCGGGCGACGTCCGCCAGGCGGTCCCATTCCTCGCCCAGCGCCAGCTCGCGCGCGTAGCGCTCGAACGCCTCCTGCACGCCGCTGTCGGCTCGCAGCGCGGACTCGAGGTACTGGAGCACGCGCTCCCGCCGCTCGGCGAAGTCGCGCACCGCCACCGGGGTGCTCGCGAGGCGCTCGTTGAACTCCGCGGGCCGCGTGTAGTTCTCGCAGAACGCTCCCATGCCGACGCACGCCGGGGTCGAGACGCCGATCGGACCCGCGTCCTTGAGCCAGCGCATCCGGTCGAGCATGTCCTGGTGGTAGCGCCCGCGCTGGAAGTTGATCTCGGCCAGGGCGGCTGGGGGCGTCGAGTCGGGGAACTGATCCGCCAGCTCGAGCGCGTGCCGCAGGGCGCGCTGGGCGTCGACCTGGATGCCCCCCTGCTTGCGCAGCAGCAGGCCGAACTCGAGCCAGGCGCCGGCGTGGCGGGTGCGGAGCTGGGTGGCGCGGTCGAGCAGCGGGCGGGCGGCCTGGCGCAGGTCGCGGTCACCGCCCTTCTCGAACCCCGAGGCCCGGGAGAGCGCCTGCCCCGCGCGGAACAGCGCGGCGAAGTCGTTGCGGCACTCGCGGTTGAGTCGCCGCGCCGCGCCGAGCGCCAGCCCCCGGTCGGCCCCGGGCACGACGCCGGCCACGACCTGGTCGGCGTACCTGGTGCACTTGTCGGGCGCCGGGGCGGCGCTCTGGAGCGCGAGGAGCAGCAGGGCGAGCACGTCCGCAAATATGCCCCCGGAGGCGGCACGGGGGAACGCGCTTGAGCCCCGCCTCACGGGGGCGTAGCATTCCTGCTTCCCCGCTCTCGTGGAGCCACCCGTGCGCTCATTGCCTCGTTCGACCGGCCTCGCCGCCCTGGCCGTCGCCGGCGTCCTCACCCTCGCATGCGCCGGCCGCGGCGGCACGGCGGGCGCGGCCCCCAGCGCGGCACAGCGGGACTCCGCCAAGGCCGACTCGGCGAAGAAGGACCTGCCGTGGAAGCCGTGGAAGGACGTGGTGAAGGATGCCCGCGTGGCGACCGGGATGTTCACGGCGTACCTGAAGCGCGACAACGTCTATCTCGAGATCCAGCCCGCGCAGTTCGACCACGACTACCTGCTGGTGACCCAGCTGTCGCAGGGGATCGGCGATTTCGGGTTCGACGGCGGCAGCTCGATGCGCTCGGACCTGGTGCGGTTCCACCGCGCGGGCGACAAGGTCGAGCTGTGGGTGGTGAACCCGTGGGTCACCGCCGCCCCGAACACGCCGATGGCCCGGACGGCGGCGTACTCGTTCGGCCACTCGGTCGCGCAGTCGTTCGCCATCGCGTCGGTGCACGACACCACCAACGCGGTGCTGGTGGACCTGGCCCCGTTCCTCGTGTCCGACTGGGTGGACGCGGGCGGCTTCTTCGACTTCGTGGTGCAGGCGCTGCAGCTGCGCGGCGGCGTGAGCTTCGACAAGGAGCGCTCGAGCTTCCAGAGCCTGCGGGTCTTCCCGGGCAATCTCGAGGCCGAGGCGCGCCTCACCTTCCGGGCGAGCCGCAACCTCGGCATCGCCACGCTGGCCGACTACCGCTACATCCCGCTCGGCGTGCACTACTCGCTGATCGAGCTGCCGGCCACGCCGATGCGCCCGCGCTACGCCGACGACCGGGTCGGGTACTTCATCTCCGCGATGATGGACCTGTCGCGCGACACGGCGGAGTCGTTCTTCGTGCGCTACGTGAACCGCTGGCGCCTCGAAAAGAAGGACCCCTCCGCGGCGGTGAGCGAGCCGGTGCACCCGATCGTCTACTACGTGGATCGCACGGTGCCCGAGGAGTGGCGGCCCTACGTGCGCGCCGGCATCCTCGAGTGGAACCGGGCGTTCGAGGAGGCGGGCATCAAGAACGCGATCCAGGCCCCCGACGCACCGGACGACTCCCTGTGGTCCGCCGAGGACGCGCGCTACAGCACGGTGCGCTGGATGGCGAATTACTTCTCGACGTACGCGATCGGTCCATCGGACGTGGACCCGCGCACCGGCGAGATCCTCAACGCCGACATCCTGATCGCGGCCTCGTGGATCCAGGCCTTCCAGGGCCAGTACCGGCGGTTCAGCGGGCCCGCGGACCAGGTGCGGGCCGTGTTCCGCGAGGACTCGCTGCTGCGTGCCGACCCCGCCGGCCGACTGCGCCTGTGCACCTACGCGAACGGATTCGAGCAGCACGCCGCGGTGCTGCAGGCCGCGCTGGTCGCCGCCGGGGTGATCGCGCCGGGCCAACCCGTTCCCAGAGAGTACGTCGGACAGGCGCTGAAGGAGCTGGTGATGCACGAGGTCGGGCATACGCTCGGCCTGCGCCACAACTTCCGCGGCACCTCGATCATCCCGGCGGAGCGGCTCACCGACCGCGCGTTCACCGCGCGTGAGGGCACGTCCGGGTCGGTGATGGACTACAACCCGCCGGCGGTATCGCTCGACCGCAGCCGGCAGGGCGACTACTTCAACACCACCATCGGCTCCTACGACCGCTGGGCGATCGAGTACGGGTACGCCGACGCCGGCGGCGCCACGGCGGACGCCGAGCGGCCGGGACTGGCCCGCATCGCGTCCGAAGCGGCCGATCCGGCGCACCTCTACGGCTCGGACGAGGACGCGGGGTTCGGCGCCTACGGCCTCGACCCGACGATCACGCGCTACGACCTGACGGCGGACCCGCTGGCGTGGGGGAAGGACTACGTGGGCCTGATCAACCGCCTGATGGACTCGCTCGAATACCGGCTGGTGGGTCCGGGCGATGCCTACACCAAGCTCCGGTCCGGCTTCGCCAACATGCTCGGCACGCGCTGGCAGGCGACCCTGTACGCCACCAAGTTCATCGGCGGCGCCACCACGGCGCGCGATCACCGCGGCGACCCGAACGGCCGCCCCGCGATCGTGGACGTGCCGGCGGCGCGGCAGCGCGAGGCGCTGGCGTTCATCGCCCGCGACGGGCTGGGCGAGCACGTCTACCAGTTCCGGCCCGAGCTGTTGCGGCGCCTCGCGCCGAACCGCTGGTACCACTGGGGCGCGAACCCGTTCGACGCGGGCCGGATCGACTTCCCGCTGCACGAGTACGCGTTCGCCTACCAGACGATGCTGGTGGACCTGGTGTGGGAGCCGGGCGTGCTCGACCGGCTGCGCGACGCCGAGCTGCGGGCCACCCGGCCGGGCGAGGCCCTGAGCATCCCGGAGGTGATCGACGCGGTCACGCGCGCGGCGTGGGCGGAGGCCGGGTACGGCGGGGGTCGGGCGCGCAACGCGGGATCGATCCGCCGCGACCTGCAGCGCTACACGTTGCAGCAGCTGACGCGGATGCTGCTCGCCCCGGCGGCGGGCACGCCCGAGGACGCGCGCAGCGTGGCCCGCGCCACGCTGGTACGGCTGGGCACGGCGCTCGAGCGTGCGGGGGCGGCCTCGGGCCTCGACGCCTCGACCCGGGCGCACTACGCCGATTCGCGTGAGCGGGTCAGGCAGGCGCTGTCGGCGAGCGTCGTCCAGCCGGCGGGGACGATGCGGTAGACCCACCGGGAAGGGGGAAGAGGGAAGGGGGAAGGGTACCAGCCGCGTACCCTTCCCCCTTCCCCGTTCCCCGTTCCCCGTTCCTAGTCCGCCTCGACCTCCTCCGGGACTGCCGCACCGGGCACCAGCTCCGGCGGGGGCGGCGGGGGCACGAATCCCGGGGGCGGCTCCACCTCGACGTCGTGGTACCGGTAGATGCCGGTGCCCGCCGGGATGAGGTGGCCGATGATGATGTTCTCCTTCAAGCCGAGGAGGTCGTCCCGGGCCCCGCGGATCGCCGCGTCGGTCAGCACGCGGGTGGTCTCCTGGAACGACGCCGCCGAGATGAACGACTGCGTCGTCAGGCTGGCCTTGGTGATGCCGAGCAGCAGGGGCTCGACGGTGGCCGGCGTGCCGCCCTTTTTCACGGCGCGCTCGACCGCCTCCTTGAAGGTGAGCTTGTCGACGTTCTCGCCCTCGAGGAACTCGGTGTCGCCGGGCTCGACGATGCGCACCTTCTGCAGCATCTGGCGCACGATCACGCCGATGTGCTTATCGTTGATCTTCACGCCCTGCAGCCGGTACACCTCCTGCACCTCGTTCAGCAGGTATTCCTGCACCGCGCGCGGGCCCTTGATCCGCAGGATGTCGTGCGGGTTGACGGGGCCTTCGGTGAGGCGGTCGCCGGCGCGCACGCGGTCGCCCTCGTGCACGCGCAGGTGCTTGCCGGCCGGCACGTCGTAGAGCTGCGGGTCGCCGGCCTCGGGCTGCACGAACACTTCGCGCTTGCCGCGCTTGATGTCCCCGAAGCGGACGGTCCCGTCGATCTCCGAGATGGTGGCCGGGTCCTTGGGCCGCCGGGCCTCGAACAGCTCGGCGACGCGCGGCAGGCCGCCGGTGATGTCGCGCGTCTTGTACGCCTCGCGCGACACCTTGGCGAGCACCAGCCCCGCGAACACCTCCTCGCCGTCCTCCACGGTGAGCTGGGCGCCCTCCGGGATGACGAAGTCGCGGAGGCGCTTCTCCTTCTCGCCCTTCTTCTGGATGATCTCGATGTGCGGGTGCAGCTTCTTCTCCCGGTCCTCGATGATCACCCGCTGGCGCCGCCCGGTCAGCTCGTCCAGCTCCTCGCGCACCGTCTCGTCCTCGACGATGTCCACGAACCGGACGATGCCCGGCACGTCGGTGAGGATCGGGTTGGTGTACGGGTCCCAGGTGAACAGCACGCCGTCGCGGGCGACCTTCTGGCCGTCCTCGGCGATGAGGGTCGCGCCGAGCGGCACGTGGAAGCGCGAGTGCACCTGCAGCTTCTTGGGGCTGACCTCGCCGTGGGCGCCGGTCTTCAGCACCAGCTCGCCCTCGTAGCTCGTCACGATCTTCTGGTGCTCCGGCGTCACCACGAAGGTGAGGCGGTCGCCGTACTCGATGACGCCCTCCACCTTCGTCTTGCGCACGGTCTGCTCCGCGATGCGCGCCGCGGTGCCGCCGATGTGGAAGGTCCGCAGGGTGAGCTGCGTCCCCGGCTCGCCGATCGACTGCGCGGCGAGGATGCCGACGGCCTCGCCCAGGTCCACCATCTCCATGGTGGCGAGGTTGCGGCCGTAGCACATGCGGCAGATGCCGCGCCGGGCCTCGCACGTCAGCACCGAGCGGATCTTCACCATCTCGATGCCGGCGTCCTCGATCGCCTGTGAGGTCTCCTCGTCGATCAGGCTCCCCGCCTCGACCAGGACCTTGGGGTGGCCGTGCTCGTCGAGCTCGTGCGGGTCCGACACCTCGTCCAGCGCGACGTTGCCGACCAGGCGCTCGCGCAGCGGCTCGATGATGTCCTCGCCCTCCTTGAGGGCCGCCATCTCGAGGCCGAGGATGGTGCCGCAATCCTCCTCGGTGACGGTGACGTCCTGTGCCACGTCCACCAGCCGCCGCGTGAGGTAGCCGGCGTCGGCGGTCTTGAGGGCGGTGTCGGCGAGGCCCTTGCGGGCGCCGTGGGTCGAGATGAAGTACTCGAGCACCGACAGCCCCTCCCGGAAGTTCGACCGGATCGGGCTCTCGATGATCTCCCCGATGCCGCCGGTGAGCTTCTTCTGCGGCTTCGCCATCAGGCCGCGCATCCCCGCCAGCTGGCGGATCTGGTCGCGCGAGCCGCGGCTTCCGGAGTCGAACATCATGAACACCGGGTTGAAGCC
>Ga0075302_1000113_pt1 | contig 10474 bp, 11 predicted proteins | sample Browns_TuleB_D1_FD_120059 | JGI IMG/M metagenome (GOLD analysis project Ga0075302, IMG submission 120059) | Natural and restored wetland microbial communities from the San Francisco Bay, California, USA, that impact long-term carbon... | ecosystem: Environmental > Terrestrial > Soil > Wetlands ...
CGCAAAACCCTGGACCGTGCACAGGGTGTACGAGCTCTTTCCCACCCTCACGCTGCTCGATCGGCGCCTGGGCGGCTACCTCTCGGGCGGCGAGCAGCAGATGCTCACCATCGGACGCACGCTCATGGGCAACCCGTCGCTGCTGCTCCTCGATGAGCCGGTCGAGGGCGTCGCCCCGGTGGTGGTGCAGGAGCTCACCCGCCAGATCAAGAACTTGAAGGGCATGGGCCTCACGATCCTCTTTGCCGAGCAGAACATGCATTTCGCCGCCGAAGTCTCCGACCGCGCCTACGTGATCGAGAAGGGGCGCATCCGGTTCCACGGCAGCATGCAGGAGCTCGCCGCCAACGCGGAAGTGAAGTCGAAGTACCTGATGATCTAGGGAACGCTCGGGACGTCGAAAAGGGAGACCGGATGCCGCGCGACGTCCTTCCCGAGAGCCGCATCCACCCCGCGAGAAGATCTCGCGCGTGGGCGCGGAGATCCTCGCCGAGGTGAGGCCGCGGCCGCCGCGAACGAGATCGTCGTCGGGATGAGGTAGAACCCGTTTCCTAAGCGGGTGCGGAAGGCGTTCGACGCGGCCAGTCTTGCCTACACCTACCTCGGGTACGGCAGCTTCCTCGGCCAGTACTGCCGGCGCCTGCCGCTCAAGCTTTGGACCGGCTGGACAACGTTCCCCATGTTGTTCGTCAAGGGCGTGTTCGTTGTCGGCGCCCGGCATCTGGATAGCCGGATTCGGAGCGGAGCGCTCGGCGTCAAGGCTCCGCTCGCGCCCGGACCCGCACTAGCCTATACCCTGGCCCCACTCAGGCTCGTAGCCTCCGCTCGCGAGGGAGATCCTGGGGGGATGAGAGGAAAGCCTTCACTCCGGTGCGAGCCGTCAAAACCTGAAATCTCCGCTACCGCCTTGCGGATCCCGCGACCCCGAGCGCAAAATAATACGAATCGGCTTTCTTCTGAGTGGTCCTAACGCGGCACGACTCGAGCGCAAGCGACCCTTAGTCCACCTCACCGAGCGGCCAGGTGGAAGTGAGCATGGGTACCCTGATGCGCTCGACTCGAGACACCGAAGGCGGACGCAGGGGCAAGCTCACAAGGAGGCTCTATGGTATCGACTCGCAAAGCCCTCCGTATTGCGACGGCGGTCGGGTGCACGCTTCTTTCCCTACCCTCATCGCCTGCTTTGGCTCAGACCTCTCCCTACCCCTATAAGCCGCGCGGCGAAGGCGCGACGAGCCGCTATGAAGGAGTCAAGAGCGATCCATTCGGCGGATCCCTGACGCTGCTGTCCTTCACGATCGGTCGTCCGGATAGGAGTCTGCCCCAAGCCGCCGTGGGGCAGCTGCGCGTGCGTTTTTATTCTCCCAATGCTCTCGGCGCCCACCTGAAGGTTCGTGAGCTCCACAGCGAGACGTCCTACCTCCTCGATACCGAACGCGCCTGGAGAGCCGGGCAAAATGAATTTGCCTGGCCGGTCGACGAGGTTATCCAGCCGCTCCACGTTAAATTGAACAACCTCGGTGTCGTCGTCGGCTCGAATCCGGGGATGTCCGGAACGGTTTTCCCCGCACGTTTGACAGCAAGCTCAGCGTCGGCGCGCGAGTCGCGCTATGCGGCGGTGGTTCGCTCCAAATACAGCTGCGCGCCGCTTCTGGGGGTCCTTTCACGACGTACCGCCGGCTACTCGCCCCCAATCGCCAGACTGTCGTATCCGAAGGTACCAGCGCTCGCGCCAAAGGTCTTGGAGTTCGACGTGAGCAAACTCGAGGAAGGACAGTATTCGCTGCGCATCTCATGCGAGCGGAAAGGGATGGGCCCGGCGGCGGGGAGAGATAGCGACCAATTCGGTCTCTACGATTTCTTCCATCGGCCGGCATTTCTGCTCAAAGGTCAAGGTTAGTGACCGCTCGACATCAATCCGACCCGGCGCCCGCGTCGGAAAGCGACACCACAGACCCGTTGCACGCCCTGCGCACAGCGCTTCGGGAGGCGGTGGAATCCGTGCGCCGCAAGGATTTTCGCTTCGCTGACCGGCAGCTTTCGAGCATCACGCGACTCGAAATGGGCAGTCTGAATCGCGAGGAGCTCATTCGCCGAGCCTCGGCTTTGCGCGATTCTCTGGAAAAAGCCAAGCGGCTGAAAGCTAACCGTATCGCGCTTGTCGTCCTATGCGTCCTCAGCGGCCTCGCGCTGGTGGTCCTTCTGGTCATTCCCGTTCCCAGCGTTCAAATCGCGGCCAGCGTGCGTGCCAACAGCGTTGCATTCAATACCCTTTCCGAGATATCGGTCGGCAACCTGCGCGCACTCCAAGTCGATCTTACTGGACTCCTCCAGTCCGCCACGCTGGATCAGGGTCCGCAGAGATCGGCCGGTGCACGGGAATCGGGTCGCCAACGGTTTGACTTGAGGGCAAACACTCCGTTTGCTCAGCTTTCCGTGGAGGGACCAAGGCTTCTCCTGGATCGCATAAACGCTCCCTCGGGGATTTCGATCGTCATGGAGGCGCTGAACGAGCCCCCAGGGTTTCGCGTAAGTCTGTCCGACGCACCGGCTAAGGGCGAGATCTCCAACGGTGAGCGAACGGAAAGACCTGTCCGGCGCTACGCCAGCGGCGAGATCTCCACCGGCGAGCGGCTGAAGTTGGTCGCCTCGGATTTCATCGCCGACAGAGGGGTCGCCGTCGAAAAACCCTTTACCCTGAACCAGGGTGGATTGGTCGTTTTTAAAGCGGCGACCTCCAACCTCGCAGTCAATGTCGGGACTCTCGACGATTCTTCAATCGACGTCGCGCGCAATGTCCTGATCGACGGAATGCGTTTTTCCAGCAAAGACGTCGATCGCTTGGAGTCGGGGGTCCTTTCCGGCGCGCTGCGGCTGGTCGATTTCAGAGGCGACCCGATCACGCTGAGCGCGGGCGACAGGCTCACTCTCGCAGCGGGGAAACGACTGCAGGTAACGAGCATCGCCTTTGACAAGGCCTTTGTGGTCAACCTCAAAGGCGAGGTATCGTCGATCGAACTCAACTCCAGATCGCTGAAACCGTCCATGCTGGCGTGGATGCGCCAGCACCGCGAGGTAGTACTCTTCCTGGGCGCATTTACATCGCTCGTCTCCGCGCTCTGGCTCGCGATGACTCGGCTGGAGATTCTGCGGTCATGAGCTTCGGCGCGCGGCTCTTCCTCGTCAGTGCACTCTCGGGCTGGACTGCCATCGCCACGAGCGCGCTCGCCCAGTCGACCTGGCATCCTCCTGAAGCCCCGGACGACGTCAGACTCGAATCGGAGGAAATGCTCACCCGCGGGATAGTGAAAATCGTCTCAAGCTGGGAAGGCGGAAATACGGAGACCGGCGCCGGAATGATGCTGGGTTACGAGGGCAGCGACCTGTATTTGATAACTGCGGCGCACGTGGTTCGCACCGCGTCCCTGGGCAGCGCACGGCGGATCTCCATTCAATTCCTTGGAGACCTCCGCCCCCACAAGACGCCGGCCCAGCTATACCGCTACGATGACGATGCCGACCTCGCCGTGCTGATTCTCGGCGGTTTTTACGACAAGCGCCAGCTGGATCGATTGATCAAGTACCCGGTTGATCCTGACTTCCCCTATACCGCCGGAGAGCAGGTGATCAAGGCGATCGGTCATCCGGCCGACCGCGACTGGCATGTCTCGCGCGGGAAGACGCTTCCGTCGGGGCAGGCTGATCGAATATTTCTCGCCGCCGGGATGGTAACTTTTGGAAATTCAGGCGGTCCCGTTCTCAATCGGGAGAATCGTCTCGTCGGGATGGTGACGGGCGGCGAGGGCGAGTCGCGAGGAATTGGAATTACGGTGTCAGCCATGCTCCGTATCCTCGACAAATGGGGCGTTCCCTATCGAACGCGGGTCGTGAAGCCGCTGAAGAGCGTCGTCGAACGGATTCGCAGCGCTGTCTGGCAGGACGAATGGGGCAACTTGGAGGGCGAGAAACTCCGACAAGAAAGCAACTACAAGGTTTCGCGAGCGAAAGTGAGCTTGCTCGCATCGGGGAAGTCCATCGTCGTTGAATGGTTCGAAGCTCGCAGCTACGTGGAGCTCTTAGGAACCTACGGGGCAACGACGACCCTCGACGAAGCATGGCGAGTATGGCTACGGGCAATCGCCAACGCGATCGGCGCCGGATACGAGGTAAAGGAGCATGGCCCCCGCCGCATTGCCTTTTCCAAGTACCAGGCATTTGCTTGGCCTTCTTCCCGAAGGGTCACGTTCGAGCTATTGGAGGAGGAGAACGACATCTATTTTCTTGTATATCAATTCAAGGCCGTTCCCCAAGTGACGCTACGCTCCAATAGAGACTTTTTGAGGTAGCAGCGGACGGCCGTTGCAGGGTGAAGTCCCCCGCGCGCGGAGGAAGCGATGACCAGAAAGCTGATCCTTCTGTTTGATGGAACCTGGAACAACGAAAAAGACCGGACCAATGTCGTGCGGATGCGGGAAGCGCTCGTGTCGAGCGGAGAAGATGACCCGGAGCAGGCGCACTTCTACGATCCGGGCGTGGGAACGCACTGGTACGACCACTTCACCGGCGCTGCGTTCGGCCGCGGGTTGTCGCTGAACATCCAGGAGGGATACCGCTGGCTCGCGCGGAAGTTCGGCCCGGACGACGAGATCTACGTTTTCGGCTTCAGCCGCGGCGCCTACACCGCGCGCAGCCTGGTCGGCTTCGTCCGCAAGTGCGGCATTCTGCACTCGAAGGAATGGGGCGCGGTCGAGCGCGCCTACGATCTCTACCGCGACAAGGGCGTCCCACCCGAGGATCCCAAGGCACGCGCGTTTCGCGCCGAGCGTTCGCGCGAGACGCGCGTGAAGTTCATTGGCGTCTGGGACACCGTCGGTGCGCTCGGGATTCCGGTGTCGCATGTACCCTTCGGACGCGACTTCTATCGCTGGCACGATACTGATTTGAGCAAGATCGTGGACTACGCTTACCACTCGATCGCGGTGGACGAGAACCGCAAGGATTACGACGTGGCCGTATGGACAAAGATCAAGCCGGAGAATCTGGATGTCGAGCAAAGGTGGTTCGTCGGTGCACACGCGAACGTAGGCGGCGGCTACGACAAGAATCCGTCCGATGCCTTGGCGAAGCTCTCGCTGAGATGGATACAGGACAAGGCTGAGTCGGCGGGGCTCAAGCTGCGCTCCAAGGTCGACACGGGGCCGCGTGACCATCTGGCCGAGGTCAACGATTCGTACAAGGAATTCATGTTCGGTGCCTATCGCGTGTTCAAGGACCGGTACCTGCGCACCTTCGGCCGAGGCGTCAGGGAAACGGTCGACGAGAGCGTGTGGCGTCGCTGGAAAGAGAGCGGCGACTACCGGCCCGGAACTCTCGCCCGGCACCCGCACGCCCCTGCGGGCTGAGCGCGCGGGCGCGTTTCGGACGACGCCCATACGTGTCTGGAATCACCCTAGCGCAATGGTAGCATTCCCAGACTGCAGAATTTCAGATACAGTTCCCGGCATGCCCAGGCGTCGGTCGCGGCGTAGGCGATCTGCGCCGCGCTGAGCTGCGGCCTGGCCCAGTTCGAGGTCTTGGTGCCCTTGGGAATGCGAAAGCCGAGGAACATCCCGGCGAGGTTGCGCACGCCGGTCTGGCCGAGGCCGGCCGAGCGCGCGACGCGGCCGAGGTCGAGCAGGTTCTTCTCCTCGAACGCGAACACCTGCTTGAGGGCGTGCAGATCGTCCCGCAGCGATACGCCCGCCTTGACGGTGCGCGGTTCGGACAAGAGCGCGGCCAGCTCCGGGTGGCACTCCGCGCGGCGCAGCGGAAACAGATACACCGCGCGCCCGGTCGCGACCTGCACCAGGGCGGGCAGGTGGCTCTCGCCCTTCCTGAACGCGGGCCGGGTCTCGGTATCGAGGCCGACCACGGTTTCCGAGCGCAGGTCCGCGGCTGCCGACTCCAGGTCTTCGCGCGTCTCCACCACGCACACCCGGCCCTCGTAGCGCCGGATGGGCAGCAGCGCCATGTCCTCGCGCGAGATCGCGCGCGGCGGGGCTCCTGGCGAATCGGCGGGGGGCGGGGAGTCCATGAGCCCGTGCAGGGTAGCGCAAAGGCGCCGGGATTTCCTTCGCACCCCGTTGTGGAATAGAATCGCATTCCATCCCACAACCGCGAGGTCGCTGTTGGCTTCGCCGCGCATCCAGCCGTTCGATCTGTCCTTCCGCACCGCGTACGCGCAGGCGAAGGACTTGGCCCTGGCGCAGGCAACGGTGCCGCTCGCCACGGCGGGCAGCATCCAGCTGGAGAAGCGCCGCGAGGGCCGCTTCGCCTATCGCTACCGCTACGACGCCGCCGGCAGACGCCGCGCCGAATACCTCGGCCCCGAGGGCGCGGACGACACCCGCGAGCGCGTCGAGCGGGCGCGCGCCGAAATCCGGGACGCGGATACTCTCGCCGGCTACAGCAGCGACCTGCGCAAGATCGGCTTCTACAGCGCGGACAATTCGACCGTCGTTACCGTCGCCTCGCTCTTCAACGCGGGAATTTTCGGCAAGGGCGGGGTGCTGGTCGGCACGCACGCGTTCGGCGCGCTGTTGAACGAAATCGGCGTGACCGCCGCGATTCCGCTCACCGAGGATGTCGACATCGCGCGCGCGCGACCGATCCAGATCGCCGCCTTGCCCAAGGGCGGCCTTCTCTCTTTGCTCAAACAGACCGGCCTGCCGTTTCACGAAGTGCCGCAACTGAAGCGCGGCGCGCCGCCGACCTCCTTCAAGGTTCGCGGGCGCAAGCTGACCGTCGATCTGCTGGTTCCGGCGAAGGGAGCGCCGTATCGTGCGGTATCCGTGCGCGAGCTGGGCGCGCACGCGACCGGCCTGCCGCACTTCGAGTACCTGCTCAAGTCGCCGGCGCCCTCGGTGCTCCTCGGGCGCGACCGCATCGTTCCGGTCGTCGTGCCGCACGCGGGGCGCTTCTGCGTGCACAAACTGGCCGTGTACTCGCTGCGCGGCGGGCTCGGCAATCCCAAACGCGAGAAGGACGTGTTTCAGGCGGCGCTGCTCGCCGCGGCGCTCGCGCGAGAACAGGAGTTCCTGCTCGACGAAGCGATCAAGGCAACGGACAAGGCGCTGCGCGCCAAGCTGCGACCGGGCACAAGGCGCGTGCTGGAACTGCTCGGCGAGCACCATCCGGACGCTGCGCGCCGGCTCGAGGCGCTCGCGTGAGCGTGCAACGAAGTCAAACGAAAAGGAAATCCCATGACCCGTCCCATTCTTCCCGAAGACAAGATTCATCCCGCGGTGCGCGAGAAGCTCGCAAGCTATCAGGCGGATATCGTGAAGGAGGTGCAGGCGGCGGTGGCGGCGAACGACATCGTCGTGGTCGGCATGCGCCAGAATCCGTTCCCGAAGCAGGCGCGTCAGGCGCTCGATGCCGCGGGGCTCGCGTACCGGTATCTCGAGTACGGCAGCTACCTCGCCGAATGGCGCCGCCGCCTCGCGCTCAAACTGTGGACCGGCTGGCCGACCTTTCCCATGGTGTTCGTCAAGGGCGTGCTGGTGGGCGGCGCGCAGGATCTGGCGCGGCTGATCGACAGTGGAGAGCTCGCCCGCGGGAACTAGCGTGCCTCGCGCCACGCCCGAGCAGATCGCCGCCTACGAAAAAGCGCAGTACGCGGTGTTCGGCGAGCCCGAGCTCCTCATCCGCATCGGGGTGCCGAATCGGGACTTGGACGAGCTGCTCGCCGCCGAGGGTGCGGCGAGCGCGGCCTACATTACCGCCGCCAACCCTCGCGGCGAGGCGCGCACGCCCTGGCAGAACGAAATCGCCAACGCCGCGCTGGTTCAGACGCAGACCGAGGCGGGCTACGCCTGCTTCGAGGGGGAAGGGCGCGATCCGCAGGGGCGCTGGAGGCCGGAGCGCAGCGTGCTGGTGGTCGGCATCTCGCGCGCCGATGCGCAAGCCGTAGGACGGGCGTTCGAGCAGAACGCGATCCTGTTCATCGAGCGCGGCCGCCCGCCGGAGCTGGTGCTGCTCGATGACTGAGGCGCGCCCCGCGGAGCGCCTGGTGCTCGATACCAACGTCTGGCTCGACTGGCTGGTCTTCGACGATCCCTCGGTCGCGCCGCTCAAAGCCGCGGTGGCCTGCGGGCGCGCGCAGGTGTTCATCGATGCGGATTGCGAGGCGGAGCTTGCGCGCGTGCTCGGCTACGAGCTGGGTCGATGGCGCACGCTCGACGCCGCGGCGCAGGCGGCCTGCCGCGCCGAATGCCGGCGTGTGTCGCAGCGCATCGCTTCGCCCGGCGCGCGGGCGCAGCGCGCGCGCCTGCCGGTGTGCCGCGATCCGGACGATCAGAAATTTCTCGAGGCGGCGCTCGCCGCGGGCGCGGAGTTTCTGCTGACCTGGGACCGCGCGCTGCTCGATCTCGCCGCAGGCGCGCTGCCGTTTCGCATCGTCACGCCCGCGGGGTTCGCGCTCGCGCGATGAGACTTCAGGAGACCGCGAGCAGCTCGACTTCGAAGGTTAGCGTGGCGTTGGGCGGAATGGTGTCGCCGGCCCCGGCCGCGCCGTAGGCCAGTTGCGGCGGGACGACGAGCTTGCGCGTGCCGCCGACTTTCATGCCCTGCAAGCCCTCTTCCCAGCCGTCCATGACTTCCTTCTTTCCCAAGGTGAATTCGAACGGGTCCTCTTTTTCCTTGCTCGAATCGAACTGGGTTCCGTCGGAGAGCCAGCCGGCATAGTGCACGGTAACCTCGCGGCCGCTCGCCGCGGCGGCGCCCTGGCCGATAACGGTGTCTTCGATGCTCAGGCCGCTTGCGGTGGTGATGATCATGGGTGTTCCTCTCAAGTAGTCGCGCCAGGCCAGCCAATGCCGAAAGCGGGGTTTTCGGCGGGCAAGGCAGGGGATGACAGCGGGTGCTGCGGTGCAACGAAGGATCGAATGTACGCGAAAGACTCTCAGGAAGCTACAAGTATCTGCGGGGGAACTATGATGGCGAGGTTCCCCTGTTTCCCGAATGCTCCTGGAGATCCGCATGAATACGCCCCCTTTCCGCGCCGACCAGGTCGGCAGTCTGCTGCGCCCGCCCGAGCTCGCCGCCGCGCGCGCAAAAGCCAAGGCCGGGCAGCTCTCCGCGGCGGAATTGAGGGCGGTGGAGGACCGCGCCATCCGGGAGGCGGTGGCGAAGCAGGAGGCGATCGGCCTGCGGGGCATCACCGACGGCGAGTTCCGGCGCGATTTCTGGCACCTGGATTTCGTCAGGCAGCTGGAAGGGGTCACGCTCAAGCCCGTCGAGGGTCTCACCTTCGAGGCCGAGGACGTGCCGCCGATGGCCTCGGTCACGGGCAAGCTGAGCTGCACTCGGCCCATCATGGTCGATCACTTCGCCTTCCTGAAGACGGTGGTGAAGAAGACGCCCAAGCTGTGCATCCCGGCACCGGCGACGCTGCATTTCCGCGGCGGGCGCAACGCCATTTCGCGCGAGGTCTATCCGGATCTCGCGGAGTTCTTTGCCGACGCGGCGGCAGCTTGGCGCGTCGCCATCGGCCACATCGCCCGGGCCGGCTGCACCTATCTGCAGCTCGATGACGTGAGCTTCTCTTACCTGTGCGACCCGAAAGTGCGCGACAACTACCGCGCCCACGGCGACGATCCCGCGGCGCTCCCGCGCGCCTACGCCGGCGCGATCAACGCCGCGCTCGCCGAGCGCACCCCCGGGATGACGGTCACCCTGCACACCTGCCGCGGCAATTTCCGCAGCACCTGGCTTGCCTCGGGCGCCTACGAGGAGAGCGTCATCGAAGCGATGTTCTCGACGGCGGTCGACGCCTACTTCATGGAGTACGACTCGGAGCGCGCCGGCGGCTTCGAGCCGCTGCGGCTGCTGCCGAAAGGAAAGAAGGTGGTTCTGGGCTTGGTCACCACCAAGGTCGGGGCGCTGGAGGCGAAGGACGCGCTCAAACGCCGCATCGAGGAGGCGGCGAAATTCGTCCCGCTGGAGAACCTTTGTCTGTCTCCGCAGTGCGGTTTTGCGAGCACCCATCACGGCAACAAGCTCGCGCTCGATGAGCAGTGGCGCAAGCTCGAGCGCGTGGTCGAGGTGGCGCGCGAGGTGTGGGGCTAAAGCGCACCCGGGGGCGGCAGCGATGCCGCTCCGACACTTTGTCGTAACCCCGCCGCCGCTCGCGCAACGCCCGTGCGTCGAGCCCCGGGCGCCTGAAACGGTCCTCCCCCTGCGCTGCACTGCCGCATCGCCCTCTGGCGTGACCGAATTCACACCCGCCGCTCCGCTGGTATGGGGCTTGCTGAAAGGGACCCATCACGTGCATTTCCGGGTGAATGAAATGAGAAACGGTATGCGTCTGGAGGATCTGATCACCGACTTCAGGGAAATGCTGCCCGCCCAGTGCGCCACCGCCCAGGCGATCGACCAAGGCGAGCCTTGGGAGCAGATCGCGCTCAGGGCGATGGAGGACGGCTACATAGAGGTC
>Ga0075302_1000114_pt1 | contig 10419 bp, 8 predicted proteins | sample Browns_TuleB_D1_FD_120059 | JGI IMG/M metagenome (GOLD analysis project Ga0075302, IMG submission 120059) | Natural and restored wetland microbial communities from the San Francisco Bay, California, USA, that impact long-term carbon... | ecosystem: Environmental > Terrestrial > Soil > Wetlands ...
AGCGACGCCCTGTACCCGCGGACTCCCGGGCGCGTGTTCACGCACCCGCGGGCCGGACTCTACCCCGCTGCCGCCACGGACGACGCGGTCTACGCCGCCTACCTCGCCGACGACAGCATCTGGGTAGGCGCGAGCGGCCAGTCGACGCCGTCGTTGCGCGTTCGCGGGGCCTACCCATTCGGAGCGGCCACCGTGCTGCGGGCTTCCTACGGGCAGCAGGTGGAACCGCCTTCGCTGAACGTGCTTCACGCGAGGGCCAACAACGATCTGGCGTTCACCAGCGTGCGGGGCCCGTTCGGGCGCGACATCACGTATGCCACGATGTCGGTGGCGGAGCTGGGCGTCCAACACGCCCTGGACGACGCGTGGACGCTCGACGCGGCGGTGTACCGCAAGACCGGCCTGCGGCCCTACGCGGCGCGGTTCTCCTCCTTTGCGGATCCATCAGGGTTCTCCGGGGACTCGCTCACAGTCGCGGCGCTTCAGCGCGTGGAGGGCTCTACCGCCACGGGCGTGGACGTGTGGCTACATGCGCGGTGGCCCGCGTGGGTCGACGCCACCCTGGGATACGCCCTACAGCGGACCGCTCCGCCGGCGACCGCGTCGCTCACGACGCACACCGTCACGGGCGTCGTAGGGCTGGTCGTGCCCGATGGGGGAGCGCCCGGCTGGGTGCTGCGTGGCGTGCGTGCATACGCCACGCTCCGGTTCACGAACGGCGTCCACTACACCCGCCTAGCAAACTCCGGCGCGGGGTGGACTTTGGAGGACGGTTTCGGTAGCGGTGCGGTGGCGGAGCCGATCAACGCTTCCACGTTGCCGTGGACGAAGCATCTGGACGTGCGGGTGGACAAAGGGTGGCGGACCGCTGGCATCCAGTGGGGCGTGTTCGTCGATCTGCGCAACATCCTCGGCTTCTCGAACCAGGTGGACGTCTTTACGGAAACCGGGGACATCGAGAACGCGGGGCACCGGATCCAGACAATCGGCGACCCGGCGTTCCCTAGCCGGGAGTACGCCCAGCTCAGGGACGAAGCTGCCACCGCCGGGGCGCTCGCGGGTGACGGCACGACGATCGACCTCCGCGGGAACTGCGCGACCTGGGGCTCGCCGGTCAATTGCGTGTCGTTGGTGCGGGTGGAGAACCGCTTCGGCGACGGGGATGGCCTGTACACCGCCGCCGAGCAGGAGCGGGCCTTCAATGCCTACTACGATGCATTCTTCGGGTCGTGGCGGTTCTACGAGCCGGGGCGGACGCTGCGCGTGGGACTGCAGATCGGCTTCTGATCGCGCGCCCGGGCACAGTTACATTGTCCCGGACCACATCCCAGGATCCGCTGCGTGAAGATCATCGTCCCCCTGGCCGGCAAGGGCACCCGGCTCCTCCCGCTCACCCGGCGGGTCCCCAAGCCCCTCGTGAAGGTGGCGGGACGGCCCGTGATGGACTACGTGATGGACACGGTCAAGGACTTCGACGTCGAGGAGCTGATCGTCATCACCGGGCATCTCAAGGAGGACGTGGAGCGCTACATCCGGTCCCACTACCCCATCCCGCCGCGCTTCATCGAGCAGCGGACGCTGGATGGCACGGCGGGCGCGATCGACCTGGCGCGGCCCTACGTGGACCAGGACGTCCTGATCATCTTCGTGGACACGCTGTTCGATGCCGACCTGTCGATCATCCGCACGGTGGACGCGGACGGCATCATCTGGGCGAAGGAAGTCGAGGACTACCAGCGGTTCGGCGTGGTGGTGACGGACGCGAACGGCTACGTGCAGCGCATCGTCGAGAAGCCCGACACGCCGATCTCGAAGCTCGCGAACATCGGGCTCTACTACATCCGGGACTGGCAGGCGCTGTTCGATGGCATCGCCCACACCATGCGGGGGCCTGCCGGCAAGGGGGGCGAGTTCTACCTCACCGACGCCTTCCAGTACATGATCGACCACGGGCGGCGCATCTACACCGCCGAGGTGGGCGGCTGGTACGACTGCGGCAAGGTGGACACGCTGCTCGAGACCAACCGCCACCTGCTGGACACCGGGCGCGCCCGGCGGCCCAGGGCCCTGGGGCCCAACGTGACGATCCGCGAGCCGGTGTACATCGAGGACGGCGTCACCGTGCAGCACTCCACGATCGGGCCGAACGTGACGATCGAGACCGGCAGCGCCATCACGGGCAGCACGATCGCGGACAGCGTCCTCGGGCGGGACGTGCGGGTCACCGGCGCGACGGTGCGCGAGTCGGTGGTGGGGGACGGGCAGACCACCGAGAACCGCGAAGTGGTGCGGTGTGTGGCCGACGGCGGCGAGGTCGCACCGGCGCGCTAGCAGCCGGGGCGGCCCGAGGAGGTCGGGTGGGTCGGCAGGTTCGGGTAGGGAAACGGGCGCCGGACTTCACGCTCCCGTCCCAGTCGGGGGAGATGGTGCGTCTCGCGGACCTGATCGGCCGCAGGGCCATCGTGCTCTACTTCTACCCGCGGGACGAGACCGCCGGATGCACGGCCGAAGCCTGCGCGTTCCGCGACAGCTATGAGGTGTTCACGGATGCCGGTGCGGAGGTCGTCGGGGTGTCGTCGGACCCGGTCGACGCCCATCAGCGGTTCGCCGCGAGGCTGCGGCTGCCGTTCATCCTCTTGAGCGACGCCGATGGCGCCGTGCGGGAGCGCTACGGGGTCGCGAAGTGGCTCGGCCTCTTCCCCGGTCGCGTCACGTTCGTGATCGACCGTGACGGGATCGTGCGCCGCGTCTTCTCGTCGCAGATCGAGGCCACGCGCCACGTGCGGGAGGCGCTGGCGGCGCTGGGCGCCGACCCGGGCGGGGGCGGTTAGGGCCGGCCGCCGGCCGCGAGCCCCGCGATCGCCACCGTGACGAGCAGGGCCCGCACGATGCCGAGCGGGCCCTCGCCGTTTTCGTACCACTCACTCGCCAGATGGGTATCGCCCGCGCGCCCCCCGGCGCCGAGCGCCGTGGCCGGGATGCCGAGCGCGATCGCCGCGCTGGCGTCGGTCGAGGCCCCGGCGAGCTCGGGCTCGACCCCGAGCTCGCGGGTGGCGACGAGCGCCGCCCGGATCAGCGGGTCGGTCACCGCCGTCTCGCCCGACGGGCGTTCCCCCAGGAGGCGGGCCTCGTACCCGAGCGGGGGACTGCCCGGCGTGCGGCTGCGGTTCTCGGCGTCGCGGGCGGTGGCCAACGCCCGGTGGACCTCACGGTCACGCTGCGCCAGGGCCGCCGCCGACTCGCTCCGCAGGTCGAGATCGAGCCAGGCTTCCACGGGGATGGAGTTGAGACCGGTGCCGCCACCCAGGCCGACCACCGCGCACGTGGTGCGGGGGGTGTGGGAGGTGGGGCGCTCCGCCAGCAGCCCGATCGCGTGTCCCACGGCGGACGCCGGGTTCGCCACGCCGAAGGCCGCCCAGGAGTGGCCACCGGGCCCCCGGAACGTCACCCGGTAACGCCGCGAGCCCAGGGCGCGATGGACCACCCGCGAGAGCCCGGCGCCATCGAGCGCGATGAACGCCGCCGGCCGGACCGTCCCCAGCAGGTGTCGCACTCCCCGCAGATCCCCCGCCCCTTCCTCGCCCACCGTCGCGGCGAACAGGACCGACCGCTGCAGCGCGATGCGTCCCGCGCGCAGCGCCTCGGCCACGGCCACGAGCGCGGCGAGGCCCCGGGCGTTGTCGGAGACCCCGGGCCCCTGGAGACGGCCGCCGTCCTGACGCACCGTGACGTCCACCTCGGGGCCGAATACGGTGTCGAGATGCGCACTGAGCACGACGCATCCTTCCCCCGGCCCCGGCCCCGCGTCCCCGTACCACCCGAGCGCATTCCCCGCGCCGTCGATGCCCACGTGTCGCAGGCCCGCCTCGCGGAACAGATCCGCGATCCGGGTCGCGCGCCGTTCCTCGGCGCCGGTCGGCGCCGGGACCTGTGAGATCGCGACCTGGCGCGCGACCGTGGCGCCGTCCGACGCCTCCACGTGGCGACGGGCGGCGAGGATGCCGGGATCGGCGAGCAGCGGGCCGATCGCGCCGGCGTCGTCGTCGTGCAGCATGCCTGTAGTGTACCGCGGGTCGCTTGACCTCGCCCGCAGTTTTCCGCACACTTCGGGCGTATGACGGCCGATCAGGATCTCATCTACGACTGGAACCGCGCTGACGCCCCCTTCGACTGGGGCGCGGCGCGGGTCGACCTGAACGACGAGACGCTGCGCGACGGCCTCCAGTCGCCCTCGGTCCGCGATCCCGATCTCGAGACCAAGCGCCGTCTGCTCCATCTGATGGCCGACCTCGGCATCGTCGCCGCCGACATCGGGCTCCCCGGGGCCGGCCCCCGAGTGGTCGAGCAGGTGCGGGCGCTGGCGCGGGAGATCCGCGATCAGAAGCTGCCGATCTCGCCCAACTGTGCCGCCCGGACCGTCATCGCGGACGTGGAGCCCGTCGTGCGGATCTCCCAGGAGATCGGGATCCCGATCGAGGCGGCGACGTTCATCGGGTCCTCGCCGATCCGCCAGTACGCCGAGGACTGGACCCTCGAGCGGATGCTCAAGGCCACGCAGGAGGCGGTGACCTACGCTGTCAAGGCGGGCCTCCCCGTGATGTACGTGACCGAGGACACCACCCGCGCGCGGCCCGAGACGCTGCGGGCGCTCTACAGCGCGGCGATCGACTGCGGGGCGACCCGCATCTGTCTCGCCGACACAGTGGGCCACGCCACGCCGGACGGCGTGCGGGCCCTGGTGCGATTCATCCGGCGCGAGATCGTGAAGGACCACGGCGTGCGCATCGACTGGCACGGCCACCGCGATCGCGGCATGGGGCTGATCAACTGCCTCGCGGCGATCGAGGCGGGCGTCGACCGGGTGCACGCGACGGGGCTCGGCGTGGGCGAGCGGGTGGGGAACGCGGAGATGGACCTGCTCATCGTGAACCTGCATCTGCTCGGCGCGCACCGGCACGACATCGCGAAGCTGCCCGAATACTGCCGCCTCGTTGCCGAGGCGGTGGGCGTGCCGATCCCCGTGAACTACCCCGTCGTGGGCGCCGACGCGTTCCGCACGGGCACGGGCGTGCACGCCGCGGCCATCATCAAGGCCAAGAAGAAGGGCGACGACTGGCTCGCCGACCGCGTGTACAGCTCGATCCCGGCCGGGGAGATCGGCCTGAAGCAGCGGATCGAGATCTCCCCCGTCTCCGGGCTGTCCAACGTGAAGTACTGGTTGCAGGCGCACGGGTACGACCCGGCGGACGAGGCCGCGTGCCAGGCGCTGTTCGACGCCGCGAAGCGCACCGACCGGGTCCTGACCGACGCCGAGTGCCACGCCTTGCTGCGGCAGGCGGCGTGGCGATAGCGTCGTTCCGCGACGTCGAGCGGTCGTACTTCGACCTGCGCTGGCACCTCGACCCCGTCGCCGCCAGCCAGGCCGGGCTGACCACGTACGACGGCCAGTACGGCCACTACGGGGCGGAGCCGATGCGGGCGCACCTGGCGGCCTTGAAGGCGCTCGCCGCGGCGCTGGAGGAGGCGGCGGTCGGTTCGCTCGATGAAGAAATCGACCGCACCGCCCTGCTGAACGACGCCCGTTCCACCATTCAGCGCTTCGAGTTGGAACAGCCGCAGCGGCGCAACCCCGAGTTCTGGCTGTCACACGCCTTGACCGGGGTGCACGTGCTGCTGCGCCCCGGGGATCGCACGGCCGAGGAGCGCGGCCGCGCCGTGGCGGAACGGCTCGAGGCCATCGCCGGCGTCCTGGAGGAAGCGCAGGGCACGATCGAGGACCCGCCGGCGGTGTTCGTGGACACGGCGCGCGCCGTCGTGCCGGGGGGCCTCACGCTGGTGCGCGAAGCGGCGTTCGAGGCGCAGGCCGGGAACTCCGGGCTGGCGCCGCGGCTGTCCGCCGCCGCGACGGAGGCGCAGGGGGCGCTGACCGGCTTCCTGAGTGCGCTGGAGCGGTGGCGGGGGGCCGCGCGGGCGGACGGGTTCGCGCTCGGCGAGGAGCTCTTCAATCATCGGCTGCATTACGAGCACGCCCTGCGGGACACCGCGCCCGAGTTGTGGCGCTTCGGGCACCGGCTGGTGGAGGAGGTCGAAGCGGACCTCGCGCAGCGGGCCGCGCGTTTCGGCGGGTCGTGGTCCGACGTGATCGACCGGCTGCGGGCCGAGCACCCCGTGACCGACGAGCTGCTCGGGACCTACGAGCGCGCGATGCTGGACGCGCGGGCGTTCGTGGTGGAACGGGGGCTCGCCGCGATTCCCCACGCGCCCCTGTCGGTGATCCCGACCCCCGAGTTCATGCGGCCGCTCGTGCCCTTCGCCGCGTACGACGCGCCGGGCGCGTACGCCCGGGACCGCACCGGCCTGTTCTACGTCACCCTGCCGGACCCGCGCCTGCCGGAGGAGGAGCGGGAGCGCGTGTTGCAGGACCACTGCCGGCACGAGTTCGCGGCCACGGCGCTGCACGAGGGCTACCCGGGGCACCACCTCCAGATCGGACACGCGCTGAACCTCTCCAGCGAGACCCGGCGCAACGTGTGGAGCCCCCTCACCGTCGAGGGATGGGCGCTGTACTGCGAGGACCTGATGGCGGAGCAGGGGTTCTACCGGACGGACGAGGAGCGCCTGTTCCAGCGGATGCACCTCCTGTGGCGGGCCGTGCGGGTGCTGCTCGACGTCGGCCTTCACACGCGCGGGATGACGATCGGCGAGGCGATCGACATGCTGGTGTCGCGGCTCCACATCGAGCGCGCCAACGCGGAAGCGGAAGTGCGCCGCTACTGCGCGTGGCCGACCTACCAGCTGTGCTACGCGACGGGGCGGCGCGAGCTGCTCCAGCTGCGAGACGATTTCCGCTCAGCGCGGGGGGAAGCCTACTCCCTGCGCGGGTTCCACGACGCCGTGCTGTCGTACGGCGGCCTGCCCCTGTCACTCACGCGGTGGGGTCTCGGCCTGGGTGAGTAGGCTCCCCCGCCAGGCGCGGCTCTTCGGCGTCGTTTCGCTGTTCAACGATCTCGCGAGCGAGATGGTCTATCCCCTGCTCCCCGCCTTCCTGACGGGGGTGCTCGGGGCCGGACCGCTGGCGCTCGGCGCGCTCGACGGCGCGGCCGAGCTGGCGGCGGCGGGCGTCAAGCTCGGGGCGGGGCGGCTCGCCGATCGTCCCCGGGCGCGCGGTCCGCTCGTCGTCGCGGGCTACGCGGTCGCCGTCCTGGTGCGTCCCCTGATCGCGCTCACCGCCGCCGTGTGGCAGGTGATCGGCCTGCGCGTCACCGACCGGATCGGCAAGGGAGTGCGGACCCCGCCGCGCGATGCCATCATCGCCGACGCGACTCCACCGGCGCTCCGCGGACGCGCCTTCGGCCTGCAGCGCGGCCTCGACCACGTGGGCGCCGTGATCGGCCCGCTCGTCGCATGGTGGCTGCTCACGCGGGCGGGGTTCGACGTGCCCGGAGTGATCGCCGCGAGCATCGTGCCGGGCGTGGTGGTGCTGATGCTCGCGGTCTGGGCGGTGCAGGGCGGACGGGGGCGGACGGAGGCTGGCGGAGGCGGGATGCCACCGCCGCCGTCGGCGGATCCGCCCCGCCGCCTTCCGGTCACCGTGCTGGTCATCGCCGCGTTCCATCTGCTGCGGCTCCCCGAGACCCTGCTGATCCTGCGGGCTCAGGACCTGGGCGTGTCGGTCGCCGCCGTGACGCTGCTGTGGGCCGGGCTGCACGTGGTGCGGTCGGCGGCGAGCTTCGCGGGCGGGGAGCTGACGGACCGGTGGGGCGCCGCCGCGACCCTGCGCCTCGGGTGGGTGGCGTACGCGGGGCTGGCGGGGGCGTTCGCCCTGGCACGCGACGCGACCGCGGCGTGGACCGCGTTCCTCGCGCTCGGCGTGGTCGCGGGGCTCACGGAGGGGCCCGAGCGCACGCTGGTCTCGGGCCTCGCGCGCGGAAAGACCGGCTCGGGCTTCGGCCAGTATCACGCCGTGACCGGGGTGGCGGCGTTGGCGGGGTCGATCGCGCTGGGCGCGATCTACAGCCGCGCGGGCGGTTCGACCGCGCTGGCGGTCTCCGCCGGCGGCGCGCTCGCGCTGATTGCCGTCTCGGGCGTACTTTCGAGAGGCGTGCCCGGCGTCGTGCGCTGATCGCCCAGCGGGCACCGTTCCAGGAGCGCACCGGATGATCGCTACCCTGCTGTTCGCCGTCGCCATCCAGGCCGCCGCGCCCGCACCCGCTCGCGATTCGGCCGTGGTGCGGCTCGGCAACCGATCCGTGGCCGTGCTGCGTGACAGCGTGCTGGGTCTGTCGCCCGCGCAGCGCGCCGATGCGACGCGGCGGCGGCTCGAGATCGCCGCGGCCGGGGCCTCGGACTCGGTCACCACCCAGGAGATCCCGGCCGGCACCCTGATCCTGGTCGGCGGCCAGGGCATGCTGCTGATCACGCCGGAGGACGTCGACACCATCGGCGGTGCCACGGTGCCGCAGGAGGTGTCGGCCACCACGCGGCGCCTCCGTCTCGCGTTGGTGGAGGCGCGGGAGACGCGGAGCGTTCGCGCGATCGCCCGGGGCGCCGCCCAGGTCGCAGCGGCCACGGTGGTCCTGTTCGTCGCGCTCACACTCCTGTGGCGGATGCGGCGGCGTCTCACGGAGCGCGGCCAGCGCCTCGTGGCGCGCTGGGCCCCGCGGCTCAAGATCGCCGACATCGAGCTGTTCCGTCCCGCCACGGCGGATGCCACGGTGCGCTGGGCCGGAGCGCTCACCGCGTGGGCGGTCACCCTCGTGCTCGCCGACGTCTACGCCACGTACGCATTGGGACGGTTCGCCTACACGCGTCCCTACGCCGAAGTGCTGGGACAGTTCATCGTCGACACGGTTGCGACGCTGGCGCGGGGGGCGGCGGCAGCCGTGCCGCAGCTCCTGATCGTCGCGCTCATTTTTGTGGTGACGCGGTTCCTCGCGCGGCAGATCGGGCGGCTCTTCGCGGCCGCCGAGTCGGGCGCGCTGCGCCTCCCCGGCGTGCACCCCGAGACCGCGGCCCCGACGCGCCGCATCGCCATGGCGCTGATCTGGCTGCTCGCACTAGCCGTGGCGTTCCCCTACCTGCCGGGCAGCGATTCTGCGGCGTTCCGCGGCGTGTCGGTGTTCGCGGGTCTGCTCGTGACCCTGGGCTCGGCGGGGATCGTGGGGCAGGCGATGAGCGGACTCGTGCTGATGTACTCGCGCAGCTTCCGCACCGGCGACTACGTCCGGATCGGTGACGTCGACGGCACCGTGCTCGAGCTCAACCTCCTCTCCACGCGGCTGCGCACTCCCAAGCACGAGATCGTCACGGTCCCGAACAACGTCGTCGTGGGCGGGCGCATCGTGGACTACAGCGCGATCGGGCGGCAGGGCGAGCCCCTGCTGATCTACTCGTCGGTGACGATCGGGTACGACACACCGTGGCGGCAAGTCCACGAGCTGCTGATCCGCGGCGCGCTGCGCACCGACGGCGTGCTGCCGGCGCCCGAGCCGTTCGTGCTGCAACTGGGCCTCCGCGACTGGTACGTCGAGTACCAGGTGAATGCGGCGGTCGATCCGGCGCGCGCCTCCGAGCTCCCCGCGCTGTATGGTGGGCTGCATCGCAACATCCAGGACGCGTTCTGGGAAGCGGGCGTCGAGATCATGTCGCCGAGCCACTTCGCGCTGCGCGACGGCAACACCGTCACGATCCCGCCGGACCAGCGTCCCCCGGGCCGCACGGCGGCATTTCGGGTGGACACGAACCCCACGTGAACCGGAGGCGACTCATGCGTATCGGCGTTGTCGGCGGTGCGGTCCTGGCCGTGGCGCTGGCGGTGGCGCCGGCCGAGGGGCAGGAGCGCGAGGTGATCCGGACCGGGATCATCCCGGCGGGCCTGCCGCTCTCGTCGGCGGTGCGGGTCGGCGATCTGCTCTTCCTCTCGGGGCAGATCGGCAACATCCCCGGCACCCGGCAGCTCGCCGATACCGGCGCCGGTGGCCAGACGCGGCAGACCATGGAGAACATCAAGACCGTCCTCGCTGCGGCGGGCAGCTCGCTCGAGCGGGTGGTGAAGTGCACGGTGTTCCTCGTGGACATGCGTGACTACGCCGCCATGAACACTGTCTACGCGGAGTACTTCCCGCGGGACCCGCCGGCCCGCTCCACCGTGGCCGGCACCGGCCTGGCGTTCGGCGCGCGGGTCGAGATCGAGTGCATCGCGATGGCAGGCCGGTGATGCGATGCCGCGCACTCGTCACCTGGGCCGCGCTGGCGACCGTCGCGTGTGGCGGGGAGCGCCAACGGGGAGTCTCCGGCGCGGCAGGGGACCTGGCGGAGCTCACGGTCCGCGTGACCGCGGCCAGGGCCGCCTACGCGGCGGGCGAGCCGATCGGGTTCATGCTCGCCGTCAAGAACCCGACCGCCGCGCCGATCACGCTG
>Ga0075302_1000115_pt1 | contig 10390 bp, 20 predicted proteins | sample Browns_TuleB_D1_FD_120059 | JGI IMG/M metagenome (GOLD analysis project Ga0075302, IMG submission 120059) | Natural and restored wetland microbial communities from the San Francisco Bay, California, USA, that impact long-term carbon... | ecosystem: Environmental > Terrestrial > Soil > Wetlands ...
ATGACAGTAAGAACAGCAACGCTCACAGCGAGCGCGATGTCTGATGCCCAGAGCAAAGCTTAGCTCATCGCTTGGGGCCCGGGAAGGCCCGCCTCAGCCCGGAGCTCCTCGAAGGCGTCCCGCTGCGCCTGGGTCCAGACGTCCTGGTTCCAGTCCTCCAGCCGGATGGGGCCCTTCCCCAGGGGCTTGGGCTCGAGAAGGACCCGGAGCAGCTCGCGGATCCGGTCGAGATGCTCGGCCTCGGCCGTCATCACTGAATCTTCTTGGCGTCCAGCAACACGTTGCCCTTCATCATGAACCGCCAGTGCTCCCGATTGACTCCGCCGAATGAGTTGCGAGCGCGGAAGACGCAGTCCGCAATCCACGCCGTCGGCCCGGCCGAGACCTCGCACTTGTCGAGCTTGAAGCTGTCGGGATCCTTTAGCGTCTTGGCCAGGTACGCGGCTACGGGGCACGGCGGCGGGACAGTGAACATCCCGCCAGGAAGGCCCGCAGAGCAGTAGCCGGGCTCAGGTCCAAGTCTCTTCTCGTCGGCCGACAACGTCGGCGAAGGGGTGGGTGATCGTGGCGGCGAAGTCCCTACGGGCTTCGACGCCATGTTTGAGACGCACCATCCGATGAAGAGGATTCCGAGAATGGCCAGACAACCACCACACCCGACAGACTGTCCGAGAAACGACGTGCCCGCCGCTTTCTGTGGAGCCGCTGCCGCTGCCCGTGTTGGTTGGGCGACGAGGTCACGTCCGCAGTGCTTGCAGACGATCGCCTCCGTAAGGATCTCCTCGGCGCAGTATGGACATTTCTTGGTGGGGGATGCCGGCGGAGGCGGGGGCGGAGTGAAGTCCGTGTTACCGCAACTCTTGCAGGAGGCATCCTTGTCGAACGCCTCTCTCCCGCATCGTGGGCAGCGCTTCAAGGCAAACCTCCACTTGTTGGTTGGCACCGGTGGAGGGCCGGTCGGCCGGCCGAGAGCCTATCACGGCTCCTCGTTGGCGATCCAGCGCACTCGGCCGTCCTCCAGATCGACCGCGTATGGTCGGAACGCTGGGTTGTCGGAATAGACGAGAAGCTTGTGGTCCACGAGCGCCAAGCGCTTCACGGTATGGCCCTCATCAGAGTCCTGCAGGAGGTAGATCCTTCCGTTCTCCAGGTTCTTGAGAAGCTCCTCCCGGTCGGCGCCGCTCCATCGAGTAACCAACACCATGCCGCCGTCACGAATCGTAGGGTGCATCGAGTGTCCCGTGATCCTGGCGAGCCAAACGTTGCGGTCGTTGATGGTCGTGGTGAATTGCTGGACCCATTGCCGCCTGAAGGCGAGGCGTGTGGGCTCATCCCCCTCCGGCTCGAAGCGAGGCCTTCCGGCGGCTGCTCCTAGCGAGATCGGTACGGTGACGAACTCGCGGCCGCCGAGCTCGACGACTGCGGCTGGTGCCACGGTATGCGTCGGCTGTCCCAGGAGATAGTCGTTGTCAGCCCCCAGGGCGCCGGCGAGCTGCCCGAAGCGCTCCAGCTCTGGCATTGTCTCGCCCGTCATCCACCTGGTGACCGCTCCCGGCGAGACCTTCATCCGGCGGGCCAGCTCGGCTTGGGTCATCCCTGCCTCGGCCAATGCTCGCGTCAGGCGCTTTCCAAAGGCTTCGCGGAAGGCCGGGCTCACTCGCACCTTGAGAGGTTCGCAAGAAAGGGCTTGACAAGTACTCAACGTCGGCATACCTTTCGCGTTGCGAGGTACGCAAGGGTGCTCCTGAAGTCGCTGCTCGAGTCGAACTCGATATCCCAGGCCGAGGTGGCCCGCGGGATTGGCCGCAGTGAAGCCTTCGTTTCGCGGCTCCTCTCTGGAGAGACCGGAGCCTCCCAGGAGACCATTGCCGCACTGCTCTCATACATGAGTCACCGCCTGGGCCGCCAGGTAGCCTACGAGGACCTCTTCTCGGTTGGCGTCGGCGGCGCGGCATGAGCACTGCACGCCTACACGTTGCGCCCGTGCCGAAGCCAGCGGAAGTGCCGATGACGGGCCACGCGGAACTGGTCCGGGGCCGCCTGGCAGAGCGGCGCGCCGAGCTGGGGGAGCACAGCCCCCGGGCCCTGGATCTCGCGGCCATCGCCCTCGCCGCGATGCACGAGGCCGCCCACGGCCACGTCCCGGCGATCCGGAGCGATCGGCAGGTGCGGTTCCGCTCCATGCAGCTGGTGGGGGAGCGGGCCCTTCCGATCGAGGACCTGGTGGCCATCTCCATCGAGGGCCCGGTCGGTCGCGCGGTCGCGCTCGCCGCTCTCCGGAGGCTGGCCGGGCCCCTCGGGTATCTCCTCGTTGCGGAGGACGCTGGCGCCGCCGAAGTCTCCGAGGCCCTGGCCGGCGTGGCGGAGAGCCATGGGACCGCGATCGCGGTGGTCGCCCGGGCCCTGGCCAACGACGGTCGCGTCGACGCTGACGAGGCCGCCACGATCGAACCGCACATTCAGAGCCTGAAGAGTCAGGTCGCCTCGCTGGAGACGGCCGTGGCCCGGGCAGGGCGGGGGACCCGATGAGACCGGCTCCTGGCGGCGCCCAGGACGTGCCGACCTTGCTGGAGTCGATCGAGTCGGGGATCACCGAGGCCACAGGCCACTACGAGGCGCTGGTGGTGGAGAACCGAACGCTGAAGGCGGCGCTCAGGGCCTGCCTGACCTACATCGAGCAGCAGCCGCGCCCGTGGGTCGCCTGGCCCGTCCGCGCGTACCGCTACCTGGTGGCTCGGTGAGACTCGATCGGAGGTCGTACCAAGCAAGAGGGCCGCGATCCCGCCGCGCTTCGTTACACCGGACTCGCGAAGAGCTCAGGACTCCGCCGCCGCCGCCCAAGCCTGCCGTTTCGCTCGCGGCCCTCTTCGTTGGTCACAACCCCCCCGGGCCCCCGCCGGCGCCGGAGGACGAGAACCAGGATCGATGCGGCTACTGCGGTGGGGCAGCGTGCTCCCGCTGCTCCGAGGCCGCCGTGGTGGGAGGGCCGTAGCCCGCAAGCGTTTCCCGAAGAGCCGCCGCAAACCGTTCGAGTGAATCCCAAGGGTGGGTGTGTCGATGAGCGATGGTGCTGTGTCTGCTGTGTCTGGGGTCCAAGCGGGCGAAGGCACGGACGTGCCCTCAAGGCCCGTCCTCTGGACGATCGCCGACCTGCAGGTGGAGCTCGGCATGAAGCGGACGGCCAGCTTCGCGCTCGTGAAGGAGCCAGGGTTTCCGAAGCCAGTCCGGCTGCACGGAGAGAACTCGCATCGGCGCTGGTACTCGACCGAAGTCCTGGCCTACGTCGAGGGGAAGCGACTCCACGGTGCGGACCGATGACCGAGCAGCTGCGGCTCGACGTCCTCCGTGACCCCGCCAAGCCGACACCGAAGCCGGCGCCGTCCTTCCACGTGCGCTCGCACACGAGCGTCGAGGAGGCGGAGGCCGGCGAGGCCCAGGCCCACACCCAAGAGGCGGCGATCCTCCAGTGGTTCCGGATGCAGGACGCCGCGGTGCCTGGGGTCCGGTTCCGGCCCAGCCAGGTGCACGCGGAGTTCTCGCAGTGGCCGATCACGTCGGTCCGCCGCGCGCTCACGAACCTGACCCAGGCAAACCCCGCCCACCTGACGCACTGGCCCGGGGTCCGGGGCGAGGGCCCCTACGGCGCGAAGGAGTCGTCCTGGTCGCTGTCGATATTCGACGGGGTCGAACCGTGACCCCCTGCTTTCGACTGGCCGTCCGCACCGAAGCGACGGGCGCTGATACGGCGAACGTCGTCTTCTTCCTCGCGGAGCTCGCAACGATGGACGGTGCCGTGGAGCTCGCGCGCTTTCCCATCGTGGTCTTGCAGTCATCGCCTGGGCTATTCGACAAGCTGCTCGTGGTCTTCCAGGAATCGCTCGACAGCTTCGTCGAGGAGATGACCGGATCCAAGCCGACGCGATGGGCGCGCCAGGAACCCCTTGAACCCTCGGAGGGCAAGGCATGAAGGCCGCGGCGCTCGTCCTCGCCGCGTTCGCCGTCGGCTTCACCCTGGGCCGGTGGGATGGGGCGAGCCCGTTCCTCGGAGTGTGCGCGGCCGCGTCCGCCGGCGCGCTGATCGGCGCGTTCGTGGTGGCCACCTTCGTCACGGTCCAGCTGCGCCGCGCCCGTGACTCCGATCACGTGTCGAAGTTCCATCCCTCCCGAACGCCCTACTGGTCGGAGCCGCCGGAGCGGGAGCGGGAGCGGAAGTGAAGCCCGGCCTGACGGACATGCTCGCTGACCTGGCTTCGCGGCGAGGCGCCGGGACGGTCACCTTCGTGAGGGGCGAGCATATCGTTCGGTGGCAGCAGTCTGAATATGGAAGCCTCGTCCTTGAGCTGGCAGGCGGCGAGGCCGTGGTCATCGACGGGGAAGCCCAGAAGATCATCGGGTCAAAGGTCGCACCGAGGCCCCTCATACCAGAGCCGGGCACGATCGACGCCGAGCGCGCGGCCCTCCTGCGTCTACGCGAGGCGGATCCGCCGGCGGCAAAGACTCGGAGCCCCCGGTGATGGGCGCCGCCATGCCAGTCGTCCCGCCCCCCACGCTCCCCGCTTTCGCGGTCGACGACCGCGTCGAGATCCTCACGGGCCCGGGGATCAAGCGTTGGCGTCCAGGCAAGGTCCTGAAGGTCACTCGCTGCCGAGTGACGGTGAAGTACTTCGTCAACCGCGGGCTGTCCGAGCGCCGCCAGGCCGTGCCCTACAACCGCGTGCGCCCCCGACGGGAGGCGCCCAAGCCCGAGGAGCTGCTCCCATGACTCCGATCCTCGTCGTCGACAACGGCAACCGCATCATCGGCCGCGGCCACATCAAGACGGGGCCCGGGCAGGCGAGCGCGCACCTCACGTTCAACGACTCGGCCTGGCCCACGCAGGAGCAGCAGGAGCGGGCCGCGCGCACGATCGCCGAGATCAACATCACCGTTCGGCGCCGCCTCGAGGCGGTAGACCGCCGCCGGCGCCGCCAGGTCCTCCTGGCCCGAGCCGGCCAGGTCCTGAAGGTCGCGGGGACCGTGGTGGGCCTCGTGGTGCTCTCCTGGGTGGTCGTCCTGTCGGTGCTCGAGCTGTGGCTCGGGTCCGCGCTGTGACCAGTCGGGATCGGGGCCTTCCGAAGGCCTACTGCCCGTCGTGCGAGCGCGCGCTCGACCTCGAGGACGGCCCGTCGATGGAGCAGCTCCGGATGTGCAAGTGGTGCGCCGAATGCACGGCGCCGCGCCGAGCTCAGGAGGCGGGGGAGACCCAGGCCCTCGTCGTCCAAGGAAGAGAGGAAAGGTCATGAGGACGATAGAGAAGAAGCGTTTCACGGTCGATCTAGCCAAGGGCACCGCCGAGCTGGTGCTGCGCCTGGTGGAGAAGGGCAAGGTGCTGCCGTTCCAGGTCCTGGTCACGCACAAGGGACCGACCCGGGGCAAGGCCGCAGGCGTGCTCGCGGCCCTCCCCAGCGAGGAGGAGGCTGGGGAGCAGTACGAGTTTCACATCCAGCAGGCGGTCAGGAAGGGCTGGTACGAGGCCCTCCCCGGCGGCATGAAGCGCTGGGCGGGCGTGGCGGAGCCCGATGGCGAGATCCCGGGCGCAGCTGACGCCCCCCCCCCGCCACCTGCCAGGCGCAAGCCTGGGCGGCCTAGGAAGGTGCGCGGATGAGCACCATGCCAGTCGTCCCCGCCGACCGCCCCGAGGATCGCCGATCGCGAGACATCGAGATCCAGATCCTCATCCCGTCCCCGACGAACCCGCGGAAGACTTTCGACCGCATCGAGGAGCTGGCCGAGAGCGTCAAGAAGCACGGCGTTCTGCAGCCGTTGCTCCTGCGCGAGTGGCCGCAGGGTCGGAAGGTGCCGAATGGCTACCAGCTCCACGCGCCGGTCTCGTACGAGCTCGTGGCGGGGGAGCGGCGGCTTCGTGCGGCGATCACCGCCAAGCTGACTCACGTCCCCGCCCTGGTCCGCGAGCTGACCGACGTGGAGGTCCTCGAGATCCAGATAATCGAGAACCTGCAGCGGGAAGGCCTGCACCCCCTCGAGGAGGCCCATGGCTACCACGCCCTGATCGCGGCGAAGTGCGACGTCCAGAAGATCGCCTCGAGGGTCGGTCGGTCGGTGGGGTACGTCTACGACCGCGTGAAGCTCCTCTCGCTCACGAAGGCGGCCCAGAAGGCCTTCCTCGCGGGCGCGTTTGAGGCCGGCCACGCGATCATCCTCGCGCGCCTGTCGCCCGAGGACCAGGCCGAGGCCATAGAGCACGGCCTGTTCACCAGCCAGCGCGACCTGGCGCTGACCCCCGAGGACGTGGACGCAGAGAACGCCGCGGTCGAGGCGGGGGAGAAGAGCGGGCGGGAGTACCGGGGCGACCAGAAGGCCGTCAGCGTCCGCGAGCTGCAGGGCTGGGTCGATCGGCACACCAAGGTCGAGGCCCACCAGGTCGATCCGATGCTGTTCCCCGAGACGGCGATGACGTTGCACGACGCGACGCTCCAGGACGCGAAGGTCGTCCGCATCACCCACGAGCAGTTGACGCCGGAGGAGCTGCAGGGCGACGACGAGGGGAAGGTCATCCTCGGCCGCTCCTGGCGCCGCGCCGACGGGTTCCACGGCTCGAAGCCCTGCCCGCGCTCGGTCATCGGGATGGTCGTCATCGGGCCCGGCCGCGGCCAGGCCTTCTCGGTCTGCATCTCGAAGAAGACCTGCGAGGTCCACTGGGGCGCCGAGATCAGGGCCCGGAAGAAGACGGAGAAGGCGGTCGCGAAGAGCGGGAAGACCGGAGAGGACCGCGAGGCGCTCCGGCGGAACAAGGAGCAGGAAGACGAGGCGCGGCGGAAGGCGGAGGACGCTCGCTGGAAGAAGGCCATCCCGCAGATCGTGGATGAGGTGGCCCTCGTCATCGCGAAGGCGCCGGCGGGAGCCAAGACACCCCTCGGAGCGGTCCTGCTCGGCCCGAGAGGTGAAGCGCCGGCGGCGCACAAGCTCGTGCCCCTGGGAACAACCGCCGAGCAGCTCGTCCGGGCGTTGGCCTTCGGCCAGCTGGCGGAGGACCTGCAAAGCTGCGCGTGGGGCGAGTGGGAGCGGAAGAATGCGGCGCCGCACCTGAAGCTCCTGGGGCTCGACCTCTTCAAGTTGCTCGACCAGGTCGCACCTCTGCCGGCGCCGGAGAAGCCCGCGGCCGCGGCGAAGGCCCAGGGCCCCCTGAAGCGCAAAGCCAAGAAGCGCTGATCCATGACGACACACAAGCGGATCGCCTGGCTCCTCGGGGAGGGCTTCTCGAAGGCGGAGATCGCGCGCCGCCTGGGTTACAAGAAGCCGGCGTTGCAGATCGCCCGGCGGGGGAGAGTGCTCACCCGCACCGCTGCCAGGGGCGCGCGGCTCGTCCGTAGACTCGATCTGGGCGCGTGACCTACCGCCCGCTACAGCCCCGCGTCGTCGCCTGCCGCAGCTGCAAGGCCCCGATGTTCTTCTCGAGGACGGCGGCGGGGGAGGCCATGCCCATCGACTTCGCACCCGCGGCCGACGGAAACCTGATCCTGGTCGACCCCGAGGGGCGCCAGGTCGCCGAGCTCGGCCCCGACGATGCCCGCGCCTACCAGGGCGTCAAGTACCAGACGCACTTCCGTAGTTGCCCGCACGCCAAGGGCTGGCGCCGCTCGCGCGGCATCCCCGAACCCGCCCCCAAGGAGGTCCAACGATGAAGAACGCGCGCGAGCGCTTGGTGCACACGGTGCAGACCCTCGAGCGCCTCGCGGACGAGAAGGAGCAAGCCGCGGCCGCGTTCCGCGAGGCCATGAGCCACGCAGGACGCGCCGGGTACGACACCGGCACGCTGAAGGTTGTCCTCCGTCTGCGGAAGATGTCCCCCGAGCAGCGCAAGGAACGCCGCGCCCTCGAGGCGATCTACCTCGCCGCCCTGGGGCTGCTCGATGGGGACCCGCTCACTGACGAGGCGCGGCGCCGGCTCGACCAGGCCGAGCCCGAACAGGCCAAGAAGCCCGGACCTTCGCCGCGCGGTGCATCGCCGCCCGCCGCCGCCCCTTCCCAGCCGCCATCCTCGCTGCCCCCTCCCCAGCTCGCGATGCAGCTGAAGGACCCGGAGGAGGCGAGGAAGGAAGGGCGCACCGCCGCGGCCGCCGGGAAGCGCATCTACGACAACCCCTATCCGGCCGGGGATGCCTGCCGCGCCGCCTGGGACGAGGGCTGGTGCGAGAGCAAGAAGTCGAACGGGATGGACACGCCGGCGGCGTACCAGCGACGGACCGAGCCCAAGAGAGACCCGAAAGACCAGAAAGGAGACGGCTAGATGCCGCCCACCGCCGACAAGGACACCGTCGACAGTACGCTTCAATACCTCACCGCCTTCGCCGAGATCCTCCGGCCCGAGGACATCGACGAGCCGATCCTGGCGCCCACCGTGGCCAACGCCGTGCACGAATGGCTGGTCGAGTTGAACAACGGCAACGAGCTCGCGCGGGTGAAGGTCGAGCCTCGCCGCCTCGCGTTGCTCTACGGCCCGCCGGGTACGGGGAAGACGACGCTCGCACATCATCTGGCTTGCCGCCTGGGGCTCCCTCTGGTTGCGGTCCAGTCGGAGCGGATCATCGGCAAGTACCTGGGGGAAACCGGGAAGAAGCTGGGAGAACTGTTCGATGCGCTGAAGCCCATAGAGGGCCAGTGCGTGCTTCTCTTGGACGAGTTCGACGCCCTCGGCGCGAAGAGGACCAGCGGCGCAAGTGGCGCCGATGCTGAGCGCAACCACTCGCTGACCGTCCTCCTTCGCCGGATCGAGGGGTTTCGCGGGGTCGGCCTCGCCGCGACCAACACAAAGGACATCCTGGATGCAGCGATGTGGCGGCGGTTCGGGCTGCAGATCTCCGTCGACCTGCCAGGCGAGCACCAGCGCTTCGCGATCATCCGGAAGTACGGGCTGCCGTTCGACCTCGAGGACAGCGCGATCGACGTCCTCGCCACGCTGACCCGCGGGTGCAGCCCGAGCCTCCTCCGGCAGCTGATGGAGGGGGCGAAGCGGACCCTCGTCCTGGGCCCGAGGCTGCAATGCGACACCAGCCGCCCCGAGGTCGTCTTTGCCCGGGTGATCTCGGCCATCTCGCCGCCGCCGGAGATGGAGCAGCCGCCCTTGTGGTCGAGCCCCGACGCCTTCGACGCGCTCCGCAACATCGCTTGGCCCCCGCGGGTGGCCAAGTGAAGATCTACCTGGCCGCGCGCTACTCGCGGCGACTCGAGCTCTGCACCTACCGTGAAGAGCTGCGGGCCGCGGGCCACCAGGTCACCTCCCGGTGGCTCAACGGCGGCCATCAGATCGACAACGAGGGCCTCGCGATCGGCGACGAGGGGGAGGCGGCGGTCGGGCGGGGCGAGGCGATCGCCGCCGTCTTCGCCGAGCAGGACCTTGAGGACATCGACGCCGCCGATCTCCTCATCGCCTTCACCGAGCAGCCTCGCGAGAGCGGGGGGCGCAACCGCGGCGGCCGTCACGTCGAGCTCGGATACGCGATCGCCGCAGACCGGTGGGGTGCCGGCCTCGGTGTCTGGGTCGTAGGCCCGCGCGAGAACGTCTTCTGCTGGCTTCCCGAGGTCCGGCAGTTCGACGCCTGGGACGAAGCGCTTGCGGAGCTGTGGCGGGATCCTGAGATCCTCGAGGTGGGCGGGGAGGGATGAAGCGCGGGACCCCCGATCACCCGAAGACCCGCCGGCTCGCGCGGCGCCTGGGGATCCACTTGGCGCAGGCCGTCGGCCACCTCGAGATGCTGTGGCACTGGACCACGAAGTTCTCTCCTCGAGGAGACGCGGGCCGCCACCAGGACGCGGACATCGAGGAGGGCTGTGGATGGCCCGGCGAGCCGGGCGCCCTCGTCGCCGCACTGACGGCCGAGCGCTGGCTCGACGAGGACGATGAGCACCGCCTCCTGGTCCACGACTGGCCGGAGCACGCGGACACCGGCGTTCACCGGCAGCTGGCGCGGGCCCTCGAGTTCTTCGCTGATGGGACGGGCCCCACGCTCAGCGGCCTGGGCAAGGGCGAGCGGCCGCGGATCGAGGAGTTCTTCGCGCAGGCGGCGCCGCCAAGGGCACGTGGAGCCGACGTGCGCACTCCGGCTCCACTTCGGCCATCTGACGGCGGCCTGCCCCGCCCCGCCCCGCCCCGCCCCGCCGCTTACGAACCCCCCTTACCCCCCACGGCTGGCGCCGCGGGGGGCCCGGTCAGGGATCGCAGGGCCGAGCGCCGCCGGGAGGACTCGCTCCTCGCCTACTGGATCTCGATCGGTGGTCGCCCGCATGCGAAGGACCGCCGCAAGCTCCACGACAACGTGGTCGCGGGGCACTCCGAGGAGCTGCTCCGGGCCTCGATCGAGCAGCTCGTGCGCGAGGACCGAGGGCTCCCGCG
>Ga0075302_1000116_pt1 | contig 10352 bp, 6 predicted proteins | sample Browns_TuleB_D1_FD_120059 | JGI IMG/M metagenome (GOLD analysis project Ga0075302, IMG submission 120059) | Natural and restored wetland microbial communities from the San Francisco Bay, California, USA, that impact long-term carbon... | ecosystem: Environmental > Terrestrial > Soil > Wetlands ...
ATCCTGGCCCGGATCGGCGCGCTCCATACCGCACCGGTCGCGACCAAGGTATTAGCCCGGATCCTCAAGGACGTGAGCCCGGAAGGCGTCTGGAGCCCCAAGAACCTGCGCTCGCTGCCCAGGGCCTTGAATCGAATCACCTACCACGTCTTTCCACTGGACGGGGAAGAAAAGACATTGGAATCGAAGCAGGCCGACGTCACTTTCCGGCTGGCGGTCATCGCTCGCCTGCTCGGCTGGCGGCTCGACTACAGCTAGTCCGAGCCGCCTTGCGCCGCTGCGCAGCGTATCCGATACTACTACTGTGCCGGCAGTCGATCTCACTCCATTCGGCTTCACTCCCACCGAGAGCAAGGTCTACGAAGTCCTGCTGAGCGCAGGACCCGGGACCGGGTACGCCATTGCGCGATGGGCGGGACTGGCCCGGGCCAATGCCTATAGTGCTCTCGAGGGATTGGTGACCAAGGGCGCGGCCCGGGTCGATGCGGGCCGGCCTCGGCGCTTCAGTCCGGAGCCGCCCACCGCCTTGCTGGCACGGATCTCCAATCGACAGGGGCAGGCGCTGGAACGGCTGGGGCACGCGCTGGAGGCGTTGTCGATCCCGCCGACGCCGACGGTGGTGGAGATCGATTCCCCTCGGGGGGCGCTGCAACTTCTTTCCCATGACATCGCGCGGGCCACCAAGTCGGTTTCGCTGATCGCTCCGGGCGAGGCGTATCCGCTCTTGAGTCCCGTACTCCGGCGCGCGGTTTCCGCCGGCCTCGAAGTGGTACTCTGCTCCGACAGCACCGTGCCGCTCCAGTTCGCGACCGTGGAGACCATACCCGGGACCGACGGCTGGCCCGGCCTGCCGCTGATCTCGATCGTGGATGGTCGCAGCGCTTTGTTGGCCTCCCGGCTGGGCAATGAGGTCAGGGGTCACTGGAGCACCGCCCCGGCCTTCGTGAGGGCGGCACACATCGTCTTCGATCACTTTCGAGCCAGGTCATGAGCGATTCCCCCGAAGAATCCTTCAACGCCTTGCGTCGCGAATACATCGCGGAGGCGCCGGGCCGGCTGGCCGAGCTTCGGAAGGACATCGCCGCCTACCGGGCCGGCGAGCCGGACGCGACGGCGTCGCTCAAGACCCGATTTCATCGGCTGGCGGGCTCGGGCGGCTCCTACGGCTTCCCGATCATCAGCGACATCAGTCGGGAGACGGAGCGCTGGCTTCAGGACGATCCGGGCGCCGAGCCGTCGCCTCAGGCGCTGGAGCGGCTGGAGACCGCGGTCCAGCGACTGTCCGGAGCGTTCAACCAGGCCGCCACCGAGGTGGGGCTTCCCACGGAGCCGATCCGGGCCGTGGAGTTCGGCTGGCGCTCCCTGGTCGTAGGGCCGGTCGGCAAACTGCGCGACCAGATCGAGCATGCGCTTGAAACCTCGGGCTTCCTGGTCAAGGTGGACACGGGGGCCGGCGAGCCGAAGGCGCTCCCGGTCTCGGATCGCCCCGATCTCCTGGTCATCGTCCGGGACGCCCACGTCACCGACGCTTACGCGATCGCCTCCGCCTGGTCATCCGCCGGGCCGGTGCGACCGCGCGCCATCGTGCTGGTGGACCCGGGGGACAACACCGACCAGGTCCGCGCCATCGCTTCGGGCATCGACCTGGTCCTCCCGGTCGACCGGATCCTGCAGGAGCTGCCCAAGTACGCGAAGACCCTGGCCCGGATCGGGACGCCGCCTTCCCGGGTGCTCCTGGTGGAAGAAGACGAGGCGCAGACCACCGGCATCGTGGCCCTGCTGGAGCAGGCCAACGTCCGGGTCAGCCATTGCAAGGACGGGGTAACCGCCCTGGAGATGCTCGCGCGGGAAACGCCCGACTTGTTGCTGATGGACATCCGCCTTCCCGGAGACCTGGACGGCCTCTCTCTGGCTCGCCTGGTTCGTCAGGATGCCCGCTTCGGTCTGATCCCCATCGTCTTTCTCACGGACAAGGACGGGGTGGCGGACCAGATCGAGGCCATCCGGGCCGGGGCGGATCACTTCCTGACCGAGCCGGTAGATCAGAATCTCCTGACTCAGCTGGTGATCAACCGGGCCGAGCGAGGGCGGCGGCTTCGGGAGATGGTGCACCGGGACGGGCTCACCGGATTGCTCAATCACGCCACCCTGATGGCGGAACTGGAGCATTCGATCGAGTATGCCCGGCGCCATGACGAGGAGTTCGCGTTCATCATGGCGGACGTGGATCACTTCAAACGAGTGAACGACAAGTTCGGGCACCTGGTGGGAGACCAGGTCCTGCTCCACGTGGCCAAGATCTTTCAGTCGACCGCGCGCGCCAGCGACCTGATCGGGCGCTACGGGGGTGAGGAATTCGCGCTGATCCTGAGACGCACCGACCGGGCGGGGGCCGCGGTACTGGCCGGCAAGCTCCGCAAGGCGCTGGTGGAGCGACCGGCCGTGGTGGGGAACGAGACCATCCCGGTCCGGGTCTGCATGGGGATCGCTTGCTACCCGGCGGACGCGACTTCGGCGAGCAGCATCGCCGCGATGGCGGACGAGGCCCTCTATCGGGCCAAGGCGGGGGGCCGGGACCGAGTCGATTTCGCGGACGAGAATCCCAGCATGGAGTAGCGATACCCGCCGGGCCTGGTATATTCAACCAATCGGTTGAAAAGGCCAGGCGTGACTCACCGAGCACCCAGCGCCCCAGAGCGCCTCCTCACCGCAGCCCTTCCCGAATTCGCCGCCCACGGCAAGGCGGGCGCCCGCACTGACCGCATCGCCAAGCTGGCCCGGGTCAACAAGCAGCTCATTCACTACCACTTCGGCAACAAGGACGGCCTCTATCGCGCGGCGCTGGCGGCCGCAGCTGAGCAGATCGGGGCGGCCCTCTCGCAGCCGGTCGACTCCAGCCTAGGCATCGTCGAGCAATTGCGCCGCCTGGTGCGCGGGCAGTTCGATGTCCTCGCCCGGCACCCCGAACTCACCCAGCTGCTGGTGCACGCTGAGGCGGAAGGGGACTGGCTGGACGCGGCCACCAAGCCGCTGGTCGAGCGGCTGACCGAGGGGCAGGCCACCGGATTCTTCCGGGACGACATCGATCCAGCCCGGGTTGCCCGCGCGGCGCTGGTGCTCCACCTCGGCTATTTCGCTCTGCGGGGGATCTCGTCCGGATGGGGCTCGGCCACCCGCTGGCGAGACGACACCACCGAGCTGATGGTTCAGGCCTGTACCTGGTGAGTTGCCGAGACTGAGGGGAGACTGCTGGGCGGATGAGCCGTGCGGCCCATCCGCCCCTGGTGCGTTAGTGCTGGAAGTGTGACAGCGGAGCCACGTCCCGCGGGTTCTCATCGCCGAAGAGCAGACGCCCTTCTCGGAAGGTGGCGCCCCGCAATGTCAGGGCGAGAACCTCACCCAGCTCCTGTACCGGATGGACCTCGATCAGCTTCCGGACTTCCTCCGGGAGGTCTTCCAGGTCCGGCTCATTCTCCTTGGGCACTACGATCCGGGTGATGCCCGCCCGCACCGCGCCCAGAATCTTCTCCTTGAGCCCACCGATCGGGAGCACGCGGCCCCGCAGGGTGATCTCTCCGGTCATGGCGATGTCGTGCCGAACCGGGCGCCCGGAAAGCGAGGACACCAGGGCCGAGGCCATGGTGACGCCGGCGGAGGGACCGTCCTTGGGGACGGCGCCGGCCGGGACGTGAATGTGCAGGTCCCGATCGAACATCTCCTCCTTGATGTGGAGCGCCGGCGCGTGCGACCGGGCATAGGTCCAGGCCGCGCGGGCGGACTCCTTCATCACGTCACCCAGTTGGCCGGTCAGGACCAGCTCGCCCTTGCCCCGCATGGTGGAGGCTTCGACGAACATGATGTCGCCGCCGGTCGGAGTGTAGTACATCCCGGTGGCCACACCGACCTGGTCTTCGCGGGCGGCCCGTTCCGGATGGACCTTGGGCCGGCCCAACAGGTCATCAACCATGACCTTGTCGATTACCAGGCGCTCCACTTCCCGGGCGGCAATCTTGCGAGCCACCTTTCGGGCCAGCTTGCCCAGCTCCCGCTCCAGCTGACGCACGCCTGATTCACGGGTGTAGCCGGTAATCACCTCGCTGATCGCCTCGTCGGTGATCTCGAGCTGCTCGGGCGTCACTCCGTTCTCCACGAATTGCCGGGGGATCAGGTACTTCCGGGCGATCATCAGCTTCTCCCGCTCGGTGTACCCGGAGAACTCGACCATCTCCATCCGATCGAGCAGCGGGGCCGGAATGCTCTGCAGGAAGTTCGCGGTGCAGATGAACAGCACCTCGCTCAAGTCGAACGGCACGCCGAGGTAGTGGTCGGTGAAGGTGTCGTTCTGGGCCGGGTCGAGGACCTCGAGCAGGGCCGCAGCCGGGTCGCCCTGGAACGAGACGCCAAGCTTGTCGACCTCGTCGAGCAGGAAGACCGGATTCTTGGTGCCAGCCTGCTTCATTCCCTGGATGATCCGGCCGGGCATGGCCCCGACGTAGGTGCGCCGGTGGCCGCGGATGTCGGCCTCGTCTCGGGCGCCACCCAGCGAGATGCGGACATACTTCCGCCCCATCGCCCGCGCGATCGACTTGGCAACCGAAGTCTTGCCCACGCCAGGCGGGCCCACGAAGAGGAGGATCGGGCCCTTGGCACGCTTTTCATCAGGGACGGTCGCGGCGGGAGGGGCGGACGGGGCGGTAGCCTCCTCAGTGGCTCCATCCGCCTCTTCCACCTCGCCCTCTTTGTCTTCCTCTACCGCCGTGTCCGTCTTGACCGCCTCCTCCGCCTTTAACGCCTCGTCCGCCTTTGCCACCTCCTGCTTTTCCTTCTTCTCCAGCTCGTTACGGAGTTGCCGCACGGCGAGGAACTCGAGCACCCGATCCTTCACGTCCTGCAGGGCGTAATGGTCCTCCTCGAGGATCTTGGCCGCCTCGACCAGGTCGAGGTGCTCGTCGCTCCGGCTGTTCCACGGCAGCTCGGCGACGTTCTCCAGGAAAGTCCGGATGACCTGGGACTCCATGGATTCCCGGCCGATCCGCCCCAGCCGGTTGAGCTCGCGGTCCACTTCCTTCCGGGCTTCGGGCGGAAGCTGGAGTGCGGCGAGCTTGTCGCGCAGCTCCTGGAGCTCGTCGCTCTCCTCGTCCTCCCCCAACTCCCTGCGAATGGTTTTCAGCTGCTCGCGGAGGAACATCTCCCGCTGGCGCTGGCCGATCTCGTCCTGGACCTGCGACTTGATCTCCTCCTGCGCGTCGAGCACGCCAATCTGACGCTGCACGTGAACCAGCACCCGGCGAAGCCGCTCTTCGACCGAGAGGGTCTCCAGCAGCACCTGGCGCTGCGCCGGGGTGATGTCGAGATAGCCGGCGATCAGGTCCGCGAAGCGACCCGGATCGCTGACGCCGGAGAGCACCTGCTGGACTACTTCCTCGGGCAGGCCGGACTTCTGACCCCACTCAGCCGCCCGGCCACGGACTTCACGGTAGAGGCCGACGAATGCCGGGTCCTCGGCGTTGATCGGCTGCAGCTCCTCCGCCTCGCGCACGATCGACTGGAGGTAGCCCTCCTTGTCGGTGTAGTGCATCGCGATGCCGCGCCGCTCGCCGTGGAGCAACAGCTGCATCCCGGCCAGGCCGCGCTGCATCTGCCCGATGCGGGCAATGGTTCCAATGGTGTAGAGCAACTCGGGCTTGACCGCCTCGGTGTTCTCCCGCTGAGAGACGGCGAATACCAGGCGCTCGGGAGTGGCAAGAGCCGCCTCCACCGCGCGCAGAGTCCCCGGCCGGCCGGCGCCGATCGGCGCGGTGACGCCAGGAAACAGCACCACCTCGCGAAGCGGGAGGACCGGAAGAGTCATTCGTTCACTCATTTTATCAGTCACCTCAAAGGCAATTTGGCAGATCAGAGTACCGATCGGCCTTACATGGGCACCCGCCGTGCCAAGGCCCAGGCGCCTCTCAGCCCCAAGTGGCCAGGTCCCAGACGTAAAAATGGGGCCAGTTACGTATTAGGGCGCAACACCTCGCTCTGGCGCCCTGCCAGAATGGCCGGGAGGCAAGCACCAGAAATGCATCGCGGTAGACCGGCTTGGGGCCGACGCCGGTCCGGTTGCTCTCCTCTCTCTTGCCTGCTAAATCTATGCGGATGAGGCTGATACTCGATGACTGACCCCGCAAAGCCTCTGGCCGCTCGGCTGGGCGAAGCCTTGGGCTCTGCCTATACCATCGAGGGCGAGATCGGGCGTGGCGGGATGGGAGTCGTGTATCGGGCCCGCGACGAGCGCCTCAAGCGCCGGGTAGCCATCAAGGTTCTCCCACCGGAGCTTGCCTTCCAGGAAGACATACGCGCTCGCTTCACCCGTGAAGCGGAGACCGCGGCGCGCCTCTCCCATCCCCACATCGTTCCCATATTCTCAGTCGGTGAGGGGCACGGGCTGGTGTACTTCGTCATGGGCTATGTAGACGGGGAGTCGCTGGGAGCCCGGATCAAGCGCCGGGGGCAGCTCCCCGCCGAGGAAGCCCGCCGGATCATGAAGGAGACGGCGGACGCGCTCAGCGCCGCGCATGCGATGTCGGTAATCCATCGCGATATCAAACCCGACAACATCCTGCTGGAAGGCACCCGGGGCCGCGTGATGGTCACCGACTTCGGAATCGCCAAGGCCATGTCCTCGGGGCACGGCGCCACCCTGACCAGCGCCGGGGTTGCGATCGGCACACCCCAGTACATGAGCCCCGAGCAGGCAGCCGGAGAGAAGGAGATTGACGGTCGGTCCGACATCTACAGCCTGGGTGTGGTGAGCTACCAGATGCTGACCGGCGAGCTGCCGTTCAATGCCCCCACGGTGGCCGGGATCCTGATGAAGCAGATCACGGAGCCGGCCCCGCTGATCACCAACAAACGCCCGGACGTAGCGGAAGACCTCTCGCTCACCGTCAGCCGGTGCCTGGAGAAGGACCCCGAGGAGCGCTGGCCCACGGCCGACGCCCTCCGGCGGGCGCTGGAGAGCCGCACCCTGACCGGCTACCGGCCGACCGGGGCCCGGCTCAAGTCCAGCTCGCGCGCCTCGGTGGCGCCGCCTCGCCGGAGCCCGGCCGGTGGCGCGGTGCGTCCGCCCGTGTCGGTCCGCCCGTTACCCCAGCCCTGGGAGCGTCGGCTCGAGCGGGCCAGCGATCGGCTACGCCGGCCCGAGAGCTACGACACGCCGCTCCCGGTGCCGGATACGGGAGAGCCAAGGATCGTCCAGAAGAGCCGAGCCATGTTCGCCCGGTGGGCTGCGGTGACCGGCGGCCTGGTCCTGCTCGATATGGTGACGGGTCACGGGGTCCCGAGCTGGTCACTGTGGGTGGGGTGTGTGTGGGCGGGCTTCGGCCTTCTGCCGCAATACGTGAGGCTCTGGCATGCCGGGTATACCTGGCGCGACGTGCTGAGCCGGCCGCCAGCGCCGGATGCCATCGAAGCGACAAAGGGGGGCAAGGGGCTCAAGGCCCTACCCGCACCCAAGGTCGAGGAGATGGGGCCCTATACCAACCAGGCACTCCAGGCCCACGGGGACCGGTTGGCGATCATGAAGCTGCTGGACCGCCTCTCCCCTACGGAGAAGAAGATGCTCCCCGAGGAGGTGAACCAGACGGTGGACGCGCTCTACCAGCGGGCGCTGGAACTGGGGCGGACCCTCCATGCGATGGACACCAACCTTGATCCCGCCGCGATGGCGCAGGTGGAGGAGCGAATCGCCGCCATCTCCAAGGAGCCGGATGACGAGGAGCGGAGCCGTCGGATCGCTCTGCTGGAGCGGCAGGCCAAGACCATGATGGAGCTCAAGCGGCGGCGGGAGCAGGTGGCGGGTCAGATGGAGTCCTGCGTGCTGGCGCTCCAGAACATGCGGTTCGACCTGCTTCGCCTGCGGTCGGCGGATGCGGCCTCCGCGCTGGGCGACCTGACCGCCGCTACCCAGAAGGCCAGGGCCCTGTCCCGGGACGTCGATAACCTGATCGCCGCGGCGGGCGAAATCCGAGACGCCATCGGCTGATTCCCCGCCTGTCAACCCGACTTCCCCCGGAAGTGGGGAGCAATATATTCCCAACGCCAGCGATCGAACTCCCCATCAGACTGGAGGGCGCAGCATGACCGGCCACGGAGCTTCACGTTTCTTCATCGCCTCAGGGCGGGTTCTAGCCCTCGCCGCCGGACTGTTGGCCGCGAGCGGATGCAGCAAGAGCCCCGACGCGAAGAAGCCCGCGGCCCCCGCCGCCGCCCCCAAGCCCCTGATCGCCCTGATCCGCGCGGCCGACTGGATGGGGAGTGAGTGGAGCGAGGACGCCCTCAAGGTCGGCCTCCAGGAGGCCGACCTCGAGGAAGGCCGGGACTACGAGATCAAGATCTCCAGCGCCCAGGGCGACCTGGCCACGCTGCCCAACCTGATCGACGCGGCAATCGACGCCAAGGCCAAGGTCATCGTGACCCTTCAGGACGCGACACTTCAGGTCGCCGTGCAGCGTGTCAAGGACACGCCGATCATCTTCCATGTGCTGTCCGATCCCTTCGCGGCCGGCGCGGGAACCAGCGATTCCAATCACCTCCCCAACGTGACCGGCGTGTACTCGCCCGGCTTCGGCGATCCCGAACAGACCCGCCGGGTCGACCTGATCAGGAAGATCGTGCCCAAGGCACGCCGGATCGGAATCCTGTTCAGCCCGGGTGAGCTGCTGTCGGTATCGCTCAAGGACAAAATGGTCCAGGCCGCCAAGAAGGCGGGGCTGGACGCCGTGGCCACGCCGATCAACAGCCCGAGCGAGGGGACCGAGGCCACCACCGCGCTGGTGGGCAAGAAGGTCGACGCCATCGAGATCTACGGGAACGCCGCCCACGCCGCCTTCGAGAGCGTGATCCAGGTGGCCAAGGCGAGCAAGGTGCCGGTCTTCTCCCCGTCGCCGTTCGAAGTGGTCAAGGGAGCGACCGCGGCCTTCTATCCCGACTTCCAGGAAGGCGGGGTGGTGGCCGGCCACATGATCGCCCGGGTGCTCAAGGGCGAGAGCCCGGCCGGGATTCCGTTCTATCGGGTCCAGACCACCAAGGTGAAGATGGCGGGGGACACCGCCGGGACCGCGAAGCCGCATTGACCGTCGCCGTGCACTAGATCATGCAGATGGTCATCGCGCGCGAGGGTGGCCAAGCCCTCGTGCGCCTGGCCGGGCGGCTGGACGGCGAGTGGGCGGAACACCTCTCAGGCGCCCTGGATGACTTCCTCAGGGACGGCATGCGCTCCGTCATCCTTGAGATGTCGGAAGTCACCTACCTCAGCTCGGCCGGCACCAAAGTCCTCGCCCGCGGCTACGATGATTTCTCCTCTCTCCGGGGCGAGCTCCGGATCGCGGATCCCTCTCCCACAGTCCTGAACGCGCTCAAGATGGTGGGGCTCGATCAGCGGCTGCTGTACGAAGCCGCGACCGACCCCTCCGTTGTCGCTCCTACCCGGTCTTCGACCCTGATGCACCGGCTGGGGGACTTCACCCGGGAAGACTGGCGCAGTCCCCTGGCCCCGCACGCCAACGGCGTGTACGAAGTCTCGAGCCGGGATACTGCGGCGGAGTTGACCTGCCAGCTGTACGGGGATCCACGAGTCCTCCGCCAGCATCCCTACGAAGGGAAGCACTGCAGTCTGGTCTCCTTCCCCGATACGGTGTTCGGACTGGGGCTCGGCGCGCTAGCCGACCGACCCGAGGAAACGCTCCCCAGGATCGGCGAGCTGATGGCGGTGGGCGGTGTGGTGGCCTATCTGCCGACCGATGGCGCGCTGGTGGCGGACTACCAAATCGGTACCCGTGGCATCCCGCCCAAGGCGAGCCTGGTGTACGGGCTGGCCTGTCAGGGGACCTTTTCTCACCTGGTCCGGTTCCACACTCAGCCCGATGCGACCGCGGTCCCCCTGGCGGAGCTGGCCAGTCTCTGTCTCGAGACCGTCGGCGGGTCTACTGCTGGGATAGTGGTGGCGACCGAGACGGCTGGCCTCGTCGGAGCGGCGCTCCGCCGACCCCCAAGTGCCTCGCCCAAACCGGTGCTCACCTTCGAGCCCTCGGTCAGCGATTGGCTCACCTTCACGCCCGAACCCACCTACCAGAACATGACCGCGCTGCTGGTGGGTGTGGTCTCCCAGGATCCACCGCCTGCTCTGGAACCCTTTCTAAGGCCGCTGGGCGGGATCGTGAAGTCCAAGCTCATGGCACACTTCCACGCGGTGGTGTTCCCCTACGAGCCGCTGCCCCAGCGCACCGTGGCGATGCAGGCCCTGGTTCTCCGTCTCTTCGGCGAGCTCAAGGTGAGGAGTCTCCTCCACTTGGTGTCTGACGATCGGGGGC
>Ga0075302_1000118_pt1 | contig 10322 bp, 8 predicted proteins | sample Browns_TuleB_D1_FD_120059 | JGI IMG/M metagenome (GOLD analysis project Ga0075302, IMG submission 120059) | Natural and restored wetland microbial communities from the San Francisco Bay, California, USA, that impact long-term carbon... | ecosystem: Environmental > Terrestrial > Soil > Wetlands ...
CTCCGGGGACCGGCCCAAGATGCCGCCCCGGGACGGGGTGCGCCAGACAAGGACGATCGTGGCTGCGTTCGCTGGCGGGCGAGCGGGCAACGCACCATCGTTGTCGCGACACGATGGACGCGTCGCCCCTCTCCCGCCTCCGCGCCGCCCTCGCCGGCCGCTACACGCTCGAGCGCGAGCTCGGGCGCGGCGGCATGGCCACGGTCTGGCTGGCCCGGGACGTGAAGCACGACCGCGCCGTCGCGCTCAAGGTCCTGCGCCCCGAGGTCGCCCAGGCCCTCGGCCCCGAGCGGTTCCTGCAGGAGATCGAGCTCACGGCCCGCCTGCACCACCCCCGCCTCGTCCCGCTGCTCGAATCGGGCGAGGCCGACGGCCAGCTCTTTTACGTGATGCCCTCCATCTCGGGCGAGTCGCTACGCGACCGGCTGCGACGCGACAAGCAGCTCCCGCTCGGGGACGCACTGCGGATCACCCGGGAAGTGGTGGAGGCGCTGTCGTACGCCCACCGCCAGGGCGTGGTGCACCGCGACGTGAAGCCGGAGAACATCCTGCTCGCAGACGGGCACGCGGTGGTGGCGGACTTCGGGCTGGCGAAGGCGCTCGCGGTGGCCGGCGGCAGGAAACTGACCGACACCGGCATCACCGTGGGAACGCCGGCGTACATGAGCCCGGAGCAGGGGGCGGGGAGCAAGGAGCTCGACGTGCGCAGCGATCTCTACTCGCTGGCGACGGTGCTGTACGAGATGCTGGCGGGCGATCCGCCGTTCTCGGGCGTCAACGGCCAGGCCATCCTGCTCCGCAAGGCGGCCGACCCGCTGCCACGCCTGCGGACGGTGCGCCCGGATGTGCCGCCGCCACTGGAGCAGGTGATCGAGCGCGCCCTCGCCCGGGCACCGGCGGACCGGTTCGCGACCGTGGAGGAGTTCGCCGCGGCCCTTGCTCCGTGATACGCACGTAGTAAGTTGTGATACATGCGCGACGACTACCTCACTCTGCGAGTTCCGCGGGACCTCGCCCGCGCGCTGGCACGATGGGCCAGCGCGCGCGGCCTGCCGAAGTCGCACGCGGTGCGCGAGGCGGTGGCACGCTACCTCGGCACCGCGCCCTCCGATCCGGCACTCGGGCGGCGGGTGACCGCCGCGGAGCTGGCGGAGCGCTGGGCCGACCTTCCGCGGCTGACCCCCGAGGAGGCGCGGGACTTCGCAGAGGACGTGGGTAGCGCACGGCGCAGCCTGCCTCCGCCGCCCGACCCATGGGCGTAGTCCTCGACACGTCGGTGCTGATCGCCGCCGAGCGCCGCACGCTACGCTTCGAGGCCCTGCTGCGTTCCCTCGGCGACGAGCCGGTCGGCATGGCCGCGATCACCGTGGCTGAGCTGCTGCACGGCTGTCATCGAGCGGCGGAGCCCGGGGTTCGTGCCCGGCGCGGAGCATTCGTGGAAGGACTGTTGGAGGTCGTGCCGATCCTGCCCTACGGGGTCGCGGAGGCGCGCCGCCACGCCGAGTTGTGGGCCGAATCGGCGCGGTCGGGCGAGATCGTGGGACCCTACGACATGCTCGTCGGCGCGACCGCGCTGGCGCACGGCTACGCGCTCGCCACCCTGAACCGCCGCGAGTTCGCCCGCATCCAGGGTCTCACGCTCGTGCCGACCGACGAATTCAATCCCTGACGGCTGCCAGGCCATCAGCCATCAGCGTCTGCCATCTGCCATCTGCCATCCGCCATCCGCCATCTGCCTACTGCTTACTCCACGTCTGATTCGTCCGGTCCACGTCCGCGAACAGCTGCTCCGGATCGATCTCCACCTTCGTGACGGTGGCGCCGTTGGCCACCCGCAGCGTGTCCCGCGTGGCCCCGCCGAGCCATACCTCGACCGGCACCTCCAGCCGCTCGACCGTGCCGTCGGCCCGGGTGACGACGATGCGCGCGGGCATCGGCGCGAGCCCGCGGTCCTCGATCACGATCGCGAGCGCCTTGCCCGCCGGCGTCACCGACGCGATGGCCTGGTCCAGCGTCCAGGTCTCGTAGAACCACGTCCGCCAGAACCACCACAGGTCCCGCCCCGAGACGTCGTTGAACGTGTTCCACAGGTCGTAGGGCGTGGGGTGCTTGTTGGTCCAGCGGCGGCCGTACTCACGGTAGGCGCGGTTGAACGTCTCCTCGCCGAGCAGGCCCCGGAGCATCCGCAGGATCGACGCCATCTTCCCGTAGCTCGCCACGCCGTACGCCGGCGAGTTCGCGGGATACTGCTCCCCGTGGCGCATCAGCTCGACCTCGCCCCCGGTCCGCGCCAGGAACAGGTAGCCGCCGAACAGCGACGCGTCGTCGGTGCGGTGGTAGAACTCGCGCGACCCCTGCGCCGTGTTGTACGAGGTGAGGCCTTCGTCCTGCCAGGCGTGCGCCTGCTCGTTCGAGCCCACCATCATCGGGAACCACATGTGCGCCGTCTCGTGCAGCGTCACGCCGAACAGGCTCATCGTGTCGCGCCCCGAGCCGATGCACGTCATCATCGGATATTCCATGCCGCCGCACGACCGGATGCCGTCCACGGCGGTCATGTGCGGGTAGCGATAGGGCCACAGGTACCGCGACAGGAACTCGATCGCAAACCGCGTGTAGCGCGCATTCTGGACCCACGGGACACGATCCGGACGGTACAGCGTGTTGATGGCGGCGGTGTCCGGCTTTCCATCGCCCGTCCAGTCCCCGGCCACGGCCCAGGTGGCGTCCCAGACGTACCTGTCCGACGTGGCGAACGCGAAATCGCGTACGCCCGTGGCCTGGAACCGCCACGTCAGCTTGCCTGCCGCGCCCCGCGCCGTGGCCTGGCCTGCGGCGCGGTCGGCGGCGGTCACCACGTGCACCACCTCGGCCGTGCGCCGGGCCTGCGCCAGGCGGTCACGCGCCGCCCGGGGCAGGACCTCCGCGGCGTTGGCCAGCGTGCCGGTGGCGCCGACCAGCCATCCTTCCGGGACCGTGATCGCCACGTCGTAGTCGGCGTACCCCATGTAGAACTCGGACTGGCTCATGTGGGGATACTGGACCCACTGGTTCACGTCGTCGTACACGGCGAGCTGGGGATACCAGTAGGCGAGGACGTACACCTCGCCGTCCTGGCCCATGCGGGGGCCCTGCTCGGTGACGTCGAACGCCCACTCGAACTCGAGGACCGCCGAATCGCCCGGCGCGAGCGGGTGGGGCAGACGCACCAGCGCCAGCGTGGCGGCGCGCCGCACGGCGGGCTGCGCGCCCGGCGCCGCGGGGAACAGCGTCTCGCCCTGTGCCACGAGGCGGCTCAGCTCGAAGCCCCTGGTCGGGTTGACCTCGTCGTTGCGCGGCGCGCCCGGCGCGAACAGGTCCTGATAGAAGTTGAACGTCAGCGACGCCAGAGTGTCGGGCGACCGGTTGAGATAGACCACGGTTCCGCGGCCCGTAACCCGCTTCGCCGCTGGATCGAGCGCCGCCTCGAGGCGGTAGCGCGCGTACTGCTGCCAGTACCTCTCGCCCGGCCGCCCGGTGCGCGTGCGCGTCCCGGCTTGGACGGCGCGGGCAAAGCCCGGCGTGTCGAACACGGGATAGGGCCGCGGCCGTTGCGGCGGGCTCTGTGCGGCAAGGACCAGCGGGACGGTGACGAGCGCGAGCGCGGCGCACGTGCCCGCAGGGAATGGCGATCGCATCAGGATGCTCCTAACGGCGGGAGACCCAAAGGTACCCGGCAGCCAGCACGAACAGGACGAACACCCAGGCGAGGGGCAGCGGCCGCCGTTCCTCGCGCGGTGCCCGGGACCGCTCCCCTGGGAGCGGCCCACGCGCCGCGGCGCGGCCGGTGGCGGCGAGCCGCGCCGCCGCTCCGATCCCCGTCCACGCACCGGGACCCCGCACGTGGAACGCCGCACCGGCGACGTCGTGCCACCCGGGCTCCCGCGGCCAGTACGTGCCGTGCGCGCGGGCGGGGTCGAAGGGATCGGGCAGGACGTACACGGTGTCGCGTGCGCCCGTCGGCGCGGTGACGATGACCGCGGGTTCGCCCGCCGGTCCCGAGAGCTCCACCGGCCGGTCGACGGCGTGCGGCCCGTCCGCCGCCCGCCAGACGATCGGCGCCCGGGCCGTGCGGCTCAGCACCCGGGTCCAGAAGGCGGCGTACACCTCGGGCTCCCCGGCGCGCCGCCAGCGCGACGTCCCATCGACGAGCGACAGCGCGACGGTTCCCGCGCCGCGCGGCGCGGTCTGGACGATCCCCACCCCGGCACCGTCCTTCACCACGGTCTCGACCGCGAACCGGTCCACGAGCGCCGCGGACACGGCCGGGACCGCGACGCGGGGCAGGGGCATCCCGGCGAGCGCGGGCCGCACCGACCGCTCGCCGAGATCGGGCAGGGGCGACACGGTGAACCCGCCAGCGAGGGATGTGGGAGCTGGGGTGTGGGACGAAACGACGAGCAACCCGATCCCCTGCTCCCGGATCGCCCGCTCGAGGATACCCCGTTCCGCCGCGGGCAGCTTGGCGAGCGTCTCGTCGTCGGTGACGACCACGTCGAACTGCGCCAGCGCGCTCGCCGTGAGCGGGACGAGGTCCGTCGCCCCGCGGTTCACGAACTCGGTGTGCCACCGATCACGGCTCACCGCCGTCCGCAGGGCGACCACCCCGCCGGCGCCGGCCAGCCAGTCCCGCAACGCGCGTGTCTCGAAGCTCGGCGCGGCCGCGAGCACCAGCACGCGGGGCGGAGCGGGGAGTGTCACGGCGACGCCCAGCGTCTCGGGTGCCGCGCCGTCGGCCGTGACGACGTACCGGTAGCGGCCCGCCGCGCGCGGCGTGGCGGCGACGCGGAACCGGCCGTCCCGGTCCGCCGCGGTGGAATCCGCCGGGCCGCCCGGTCCGATGAGACGGACGCGCCCGCCCGCGCGGGCGACGGTCCCCGCGACCGCGAACGATTCGCCCAGGGCGAGCGTGGCCGGCCAGGAAAGGTGCGAGATACCAGGGACGGGGGACGAGGGACCGGGGAGCAGGGGCGTTCGCTCGAGCTCGGCGAGCTCGGATTCATCCAGGCCCCATCCCGCGACGATCACGGAACTCACCTCGCGGTGATGTCGCATCAGGGCGGCGGCATCGGGCTCGTCGTCGGGGATCCGCACGACGGGGGCGGCGACGGAGTCCGCCAGCCGCCGCAGCGCATCCGCGCCGACACCTGAGGTCGCGAGGATCACGTCGCCCGGATGGACCGTGACGCGCCGCGTGGGGCGCAGGCCGAGCACCAGCAGCGCCACGATCGCCGCGAGGTGAGCGAGCGGGCCCAGCAGCCGCCGGGTCATGGCAGGCGCTCCAGCATCTCGCGGTAGGCGCGGGCGACGCCCGCAGCGCCCCCCCGGGTGGCGGCCGGCGTGGGGAGCGGGGCGGGCAGTGCCGCCCACAGGCCTCGCTCCGCCCGGCCGGCACACGGTTCGCACGGCGCGCCGCCCTCTTCGAGGGAGGCGATCAGCTCGCGCAGCGCCCCCAGGGTCTCGAGGTGCCGCGCGGGGTCGTCCGCGGCGAGCCGGGCGACCTCCCGGCCCGCGGCTTCGAGTGCGCGCACGTGCTCGGCCCGGATCCCGCGCCCGGCGTCGAGCGCCGCGAGCGCCGCGAGGCCGGCACGGACGGCGGCGAGCGTGTCGGAGGATCGCCGCTCGACCGCGCGCGACCGGCTGGCGATGTCGTCCAGCTCGCCCGTGAGGCGATTGCGGTCGGGCTCGAGCGGCGCGGGCTCGAAGCCGGTGCGCCGCACGTAGACCCGGGCCGCCCGTTGCACCTGCTTGAGCAGCTCGAGCGCCCGGTACTCGTACGGCAGCGCGCCGTGCGGGTCGTAGGTCCGCAGGCGCAGCTCGGCGTCCCACATCTCGGCGAGGGCGGCCTTGAGCGTGGCCTTCACGGAGCCGGCGAGCAGCGTGGCGTTCTCCTCCGTGTCGTGCTGGTGCACCGGCGGCGCGCCGCTCTCGTCCACCCCGGTGAAGTCGCCCGTCTCGCTCTCGTCGCCCACCAGCTCGCCGTAGCGCAGTCGCAGGAGGTGCTGGTCGATTCCGATGTTCTGCGAGCGGTCGCGGAACTCCTGGCCCGTGATGCGCGGACGGTCGGCGAGCAGGCGCTCCGTGTCGATGATGATTTGCCGCTGGCTGCGGAAGTACTCCGGCAGCACGTCGAGGGCGAGCCCGGAGAAGTCGGAGACCGCGGCCTGCGCCGTGTCGCTGATGGCGACGAAATGCGTCTCGGATCGCGCTTCGTTGGGTTCGGGGCGGCGGCCGTCCGTCGCGGTCACGTAGAAGTACAGCTCGTCGCCCGGCCCGAGCCCGAGGGCCACGAGGTCGAGGGTGCGGCGCAGCAGCCAGCCGCCGCCGGGACGATCCTCCCGCCGCTCGAATGCGAGCCGCTGCTCGCGGAACTTCACGGCCTCTCCCTGGCCGGAGGTGAGGGTCGCCACGATGGCGGCGCCGGTGAGTCCGTAGTCGTCGCTCGCGAGCACCTCGAGGTCCACCCGGGTGGGTCCGCCGGGCGGGAGCGTGGTCCGCAGGTCGGGCCGCACCACGGTGACGACGGGTGCGGCGTCGGGGAGGACGACGAGACGGTGGTATCCCGTCGTGGCACGCCCGCCCGGTCCCAGTGCCGCGATCTGATAGAGGCGCGGGCCGTCGGGTGCGAGCGCCGCGATCATCCGGTCGAGGCCGTCGCGACGGAGCGGGATCGAGTCTCCCGCCGTGGTGACGAGCGCGGCCGCGGTCGCCGTCCCCTCGACCGTGATCCGCCAGGTGACGCGTGCGCCGGCCTCCACGCCATCGAGATCCCAGTCACGGGTGCGCCGCGGGCGGCGGCCCGTGTACGCAAGGGGAGCGATATCGATCTCGACGGCCGTGATCCGGGGCGGTGCGTCAGGGACGGCGGCGCCACCGCCCGATGGTCCCCCGGGCGCGCCGGAGGATCGGCCCGCCGCCGGCCAGAGCGCGACCGTCGCCGCCACGGCCAGCAGGGCGGCGGTGGCGCGGAGCGCGCGCCGGAACGGGCGGTGAGGGAGCCTGGGCTCGGGCACGTGGTCCAGCCGGTCGAGCACGCGGCGGCGCTGCAGCCCCTCGAGCGGCGACAGGCTGGCGTGATCCACCAGCGCCAGCTCGGCGCTCTCCTCGAGGCTCGCGACCGTGCGGTCGAGGTGGCGGGCGACGAGCCGGGCGTCGAGCCGCGGGCGGCGCACCAGCGCCAGACCGAGCGCGATCAGCCCGGCGGCGCCGCCGATCGCCACGGCCGTCGCGGCAGCGAGGTCCCCGAGCCGAGCCGCCGCGACCCCCGCCACCGCTCCGGCGGCCCAGGCGGAGAAGATCGCACCGGCGAGCCAGCGCCGGTTCCACCGGGCCGCGAGCGCGGCCATGCGCTCGCCCGTCACGCCGACGCCTGCCGGCGCCCGAGCGCGAGCCAGCGATCGAGCGCCAGGGCGAGCGTGGCGAGCACCCACAGCGGCACGGCGAGGGGCACCGCGCCGGCCGGAGTGCCGCGGCGGGCCGGTGCCGCGGCCACGGCGGGCGCGGCCTGGGCCGCGGTGATCCGCGGCCCCACGGCGACGGCGCGCGGGATCGGCCCCACCCACAGCGCCGCCACCGCCTCGACGAACTCCGGCGCGAGGGCCCGGTCCGGGGTGATGCGGGCGTGCAGGCGGAAGGCCAGGGCCTGGCCGTCGCGCGCCACGCTCAGGAGCGGCGCCCCGTTCGCGTCGCTCCACACCGGCGCGCTCGTTCCGGGCAGGGCGGGCGCGGCCCCGGCGGCCGCGAGCCACACGATCCAGTCGGCCTCCGGGGCGAGGGTCGCGGCGTCGGCGGGCGATCCCCGGGTCACGTCCGCCCGGGGACCGGTCGTCTGCGCCGCGGCGTGGATGGCCGTCTCGAAGTAGCGCGCGTCCTCGTGGTGCGCGGCGTCGGCCAGGATCACCACGCGCCGCGGTGGCGCCGCGGCGGGCGGCGCGCCGCGCGGGGCGTCGGCCCTGACCTCGCGCCACGTCACCGGGGCCGTGATGGCGGGACGGGTCCCACGGAAACGGTCGGCGACGAGCGGGGCGACGACGACAAAGCGGACTCCCGGCGGCGCCAGTCGGTCCGCTTCGGACAGCAGGGACCAGTAATTCGGCACTCTGCCATCAGCCATCTGCCATCTGCCATCCTCCCTGCCATCTGCCATCTGCCGGCCGCCATCCTCGAGCAGTCGCAGTTCAGCTCCGGCGTGGCGCAGTGAATCGATCAGGGTCCGGTCGGCGAGGGCTTCCTCGCTCAGCAGCGCCCAGGTGGTGCCGCGCGGGGATCGCGGCGCCCAGTAGGGGTCGGCGAGCGACAGCGCCAGCGCGGCGAGCAGCGCGAGGCGGAGGGCGAGGAGCCAGGGGTCCCGCAGCCGGACGGCGCGCCGGGTGGCGGGGGGCATCCCCGACAGCAGGCGGATCGAGCCGACCCGGACGGCGCGGCCCGCCCGGCGGCTCCACAGGTGGATCGCGAGCGGCACGGCGAGCGCGCCGAGCGCCGCGAGCCAGACCGGCGCGGCGAACGCGATCACGCGGCGCGCGCCCGCCGCGCGAGGTATTGGCGCAGCGCCAGGTCCACGGGCTGGTCGAGCGTGAACCGCGCGTAGTCCACGCGGGCCTCGGCGAACCCGGCGCGCAGGCCCGCGGCCTCGCGCTCGAAGCGCTCGCGGTAGGCGGCGCGGGCCGCGTCGGCGTCCAGCTCGATCCGCCGTCCCGTCTCGAGCTCCTCGAACGTGGTGGGGCCATGGTAGTCGAATACCACGTCGGCGCGGGCGGCGACGTGCAGCACGGCGACGTCGTGCCGCAGCGCGGCGAGCTTCGCCGCGACCGTCCGGATCTCCTCCTCCCGTTCGCACAGGTCGCTGATCAGCACCGTGAGCCCCCGCGTGCCGCCGGCCGTGAACAGGCGCTCGAGCCGCGGCCAGCCGGGCCACGCCCCCGCAGGCGTGAGGCCCTCCAGGAGATGGAAGACGCGGTGGAGGTGCCGCTGGCCGCGCTGCGGGGGCAGGATCTGCGTGGCGGTGTCGCTCAGCGCGTAGAGCCCGACCGCGTCGCCCTGGCGCAGGGCGAGGAGCGCGAGCGCCGCGGCGAGGAGGCGCGCGTAGTCGAGCTTCGCGAGCCCGTCCTCGGCCTGGGCCATCGACGCGCTCGTGTCGAGCACCAGGCGGAGGGTGATGGAGGTCGCGGTATCGGCCTCGCGCACCCAGTAGCGGTCCGCCCGGGCGAAGAGCCGCCAGTCCACCCGCCGCAGGTCGTCCCCGGGCTGGTAGCCGCGGTACTGGCTGAACTCGAGGCCGGGGCCGGGGAGCCGCGACGGGTGGATGCCGAACATGAAGCCGTCCACCACCGCCCGCGCCGCCAGCTCCAGATCCCCCAGCGCCGCCAGGGTGCGGGGGTCGAGGAATCGGCTGACCGTCACGGAATGGGGGTGCGTGGCTCCGGTACCTCGGCGAGCAGTCGCTTCGTGATGTCGTTGGCCTCAATCCCCTCCGCCTCCGCGCGGAAGTTGACGACGAGGCGGTGCCGCAGCACGGGGAAGGCGACGGAACGCAGGTCGTCCGTCGTGACGGCGAGGTGGCCGTGGAGCAGGGCGCGCGCCTTGGCGGCGAGGACCAGCGACTGGCCGGCGCGCGGGCTCGCGCCCCACCGGATCCACTCGCGGACGAATGCGATCCCGGTCTGTTCGGGCCGGGTCGCCCGCACCAGGCGGGCGGCGTAGGCGAACAGGTCGTCGGACACGCGTACCTCGCGCGCCAGCGCCTGCGCGGCGAGGATCTCCTCGCCGGTGAGCACGGGGGTCACCGTGGGCACGTCGCGTCCCGTGGTGCGGCGCAGGATGTCCAGCTCCTCGGACTCCGTCGGGTAGCCGATGCGGACGTGCAGCAGGAAGCGGTCGAGCTGGGCTTCGGGCAGGGGGTAGGTGCCGGTCTGCTCGACCGGGTTCTGCGTCGCCAGCACGAAGAACGGCCGCTCGAGCGGATAGGTGGTGCCGCCGTAGGTGACCGCCACCTCCTGCATCGCCTCGAGCAGGGCGGCCTGCGTCTTGGGGGGCGTGCGGTTGATCTCGTCGGCCAGGACGATGTGCGCGAAGATCGGCCCGCGCTGGAACTTGAAGAACCGCCGGCCGGTGGCGTGGTCCTCCTCGAGGATCTCGGTGCCGACGACGTCCGTGGGCATCAGGTCGGGCGTGAACTGGATGCGGCGGAACGACAGGTGGACGGCGTCCGCGAGGGTGCGGATCATCAGCGTCTTGGCGAGCCCCGGCACACCCTCCAGCAGGCAATGCCCCCCCGCCAGGAACGC
>Ga0075302_1000122_pt1 | contig 10137 bp, 6 predicted proteins | sample Browns_TuleB_D1_FD_120059 | JGI IMG/M metagenome (GOLD analysis project Ga0075302, IMG submission 120059) | Natural and restored wetland microbial communities from the San Francisco Bay, California, USA, that impact long-term carbon... | ecosystem: Environmental > Terrestrial > Soil > Wetlands ...
CCCAGCTCTCGGCCGTGACGATGATCGGCACCACGGGACAGGGCGCCACCGACGGGATGCGGTTCGTGCAGTTCTACTTCGGGCTGCCGATCGCGATGGTGATCCTGGGTGTGACCCTGGTGCCGTTCCTGCACGGCGCGCGGGTGTTCACCGCCTACGAGTACCTCGAGCGCCGCTTCGATGCGAAGACCCGATCGCTCACGAGCTTTCTCTTCCTGCTGTCGCGTGGCATGTCGTGCGGCACCATCATCGCCGCGCCGGCCGTCGTCTTCTCGGCGATCTTCGGGTGGGACCTGGCCTGGTCGGTGGCGCTGATCGGGATCCCCACCGTGCTCTACACCATGGTCGGCGGCGTGCAGGCTGTGACCTGGGCCGACGTGAAGCAGATGGTGCTGATCGTCGTCGCGCTCGTCGCCATTCTGGTGACGCTGCTCGTCAAGCTGCCGGTGTCACCCGACGAGGCCCTGCGCCTCGCCGGGGCGGCGGGCCGCCTGCGCGTGTTCGATTTCTCGTTCTCGGTGACGGAGACCTACACGTTCTGGTCCGGCATCATCGGCGGCACGTTCCTGATGCTGTCGTACTTCGGGACGGACCAGAGCCAGGTGCAGCGCTACCTCACGGCGCGGTCGGTGGACGAGGCCCGCAGCTCGCTCCTGATGAGCGCCTACTGGAAGATCCCGCTGCAGGCGCTGGTGCTGCTGGTCGGCGTGCTGGTGTTCGTGTACTACCTGTTCCAGGCGCCGCCGCTGTTGTTCAACCCGGCGCACGAGCACGCGGTGCGGCGTGCCGAGCCCGCGGCGTACGCCGCGATCGAGGACCGCTATCGCGCGGCGGCGGCCGAGCGGGAGGTCGCGGCGCGGGCTGGGGAGGCCGTGGCGTTCCGCGCGCGGGCGGCCGAGGTGGAGGGGATCCGCCGGGAGGCGCTGGTGCTCGCCGAGCGGGTGACCGGAGAGCCGTCGCGCGACGTGAACTACATCATCCCGCGATTCGTGCTGACGGCGCTGCCGCTGGGGTTCGCGGGGCTGTTCCTGGCGGGGGTGATGGCGGCGGCGATGTCGAGCATCGCGGCGGAGCTGAACTCGCTCTCGACCGCGACGGTGATCGACTTCTATCGGCGGTGGGTGCGCCAGGAGGCGCCGGACGCGCATTTCCTGCGCGTTTCCAAGGTCGCGACGGGCGTATGGGGCGTGTTCGCCTGCATCGTCGCCACCTACGCGGTGTCGCTCGGCTCGCTGATCGAGGTGGTCAACCGGTTCGGCTCGTTCTTCTACGGATCGATCCTCGGCGTGTTCCTGCTGGCGATGATCCCCGGCGCACGGGCCCGTGGCGCGTTCGTCGGCCTGACCGCGGGGATGGGGACCGTCGCCGCCGTCAGCTTCGGGTTGCCGGCCGTATCGTTCCTGTGGCACAACGTGATCGGCGCGGTCACGGTCGTCGCCGTGGGCGTCGCGGTGAGCGGCGGTCGTCTGCGGCGCGCCCCGGCACCAGCCGATGGCCCCGCATGACTGACATGGTCGAACGCCTGAACCTCGCCCTCGCCGGGCGCTACACGATCGAGCGAGAACTCGGGGCTGGTGGGATGGCCACCGTCCACCTCGCCCTGGATCTCAAGCACCACCGCAAGGTCGCCATCAAGGTGCTGCGCCCGGAGCTCGCTGCCGCCATCGGGCCCGAGCGGTTCGTGCGCGAGATCGAGACCACCGCGAACCTCCGCCATCCGCACATCCTCCCCCTGTACGACTCGGGGGAGGCGGGCGGGTTCCTGTTCTATGTCATGCCCTACGTCGAGGGGGAGTCGCTGCGGGACCGGCTGGACCGTGACAAGCAGCTGCCGCTCGACGACGCCCTGCTCGTCGCCCGCGAAGTGGCCGACGCGCTGAGCTACGCCCATTCGCGCGGCGTCGTCCACCGGGACATCAAGCCCGAGAACATCCTGCTCGAGTCCGGCCACGCGGTGGTGGCGGACTTCGGGATCGCGCGCGCGGTGGACGCCGCCGGCGGCGACCGGCTCACGCAGACGGGGATCGCCGTGGGCACGCCGGCGTACATGAGTCCGGAGCAGGGAGCGGGGAGCCGCGAGCTGGATGGGCGCTCCGACCTCTATGCGCTGGGCTGCGTGCTCTACGAGATGCTGGCGGGACAGCCGCCGTTCACCGGGCCGACGATCGAGAGCGTTGTGCACCAGCATCTCACGGCCGAGCCGCGGGCCATCACCCAGATCCGTCCGGCGGTGCCGGCGGAGATCGCCGGCGTGCTGCAGCGGGCCCTCGCCAAGAACCCGGCGGACCGGTTCAACCCGGTGGCCCAGTTCTCCGATGCGCTGGGACGCCGCACCGCCGGTGTGCCGGTCGTGGTCGAGCGCTGGCCCCGCCGCTGGCTGATCGGATCGGCAGCGCTGGTGGTGGTCCTCGTGCTCGCCGCCGCGCTGGTGCTGCGGACCGGGTCGCGGGGCGACGCGGCGCCGGTCGTCGGCCGGACGCTGCAGGTCACCCGCGAACCGGGGCTCGAGGTGGACCCCGCCGTCTCGCCCGACGGCCAGCTGGTCGCCTACGCCGCCGGGCCCGCCACCCGCATGCAGATCGTCGTGCGGCAGTCATCCGGCGGACGGACGGTGGTCTTGACGGGCGACTCCGCCGCGAACTACCGCTGGCCCCGCTGGTCACCGGACGGGTCGCGCATTGCCTACCAGGCGGCGGATGGCATCTACGTCGTTCCCGCACTCGGCGGGGCGCCGCGGCTGGTGACCCGCGGGCCTGAGGCGACCGGGCCGATCGGCGGCGGGTCGGTGGCACCGCTCGCCGGGCTGGCCTGGTCCCCCGATGGCCGGCGCATCGCGTTCGCCGGGTACTTCGGCGCGCCGCGGCTGCATCTGGTCGCCGCGGACGGCGGCGAGGTCACGACGCTCGCCGCGCCGCGGGAGCCGCACTCGCCCGCCTGGTCGCCCGACGGGAGCCGCATCGCGGTGGCGTCGCAGAACGCCGCGTTCGTGTTCGGCATGACCTATTTCGCGAACGTCGGCTGGTCCTCGATCTGGGTCGTGCCGGTGGACGGCAGCCCGCCGGTGCAGGTGACCGACGGCACGTCCCTGGACGCCAGTCCGCAGTGGTCGCCTGACGGGCGGTTCCTGTACTTCGTGTCCGATCGGGGTGGGAGCCTGGACGTCTACCGGGTCCGGGTGGACCGGCGCGGTGGGCCGGCGGGCACACCCGCACGGGTGACGACCGGGCTCGAGGCGCAGACGATCACGCTCTCCCCTGACGGGACCCACCTCGCGTACGCGCGGCTGCGGTCGTCGAGCAACATCTGGTCGGCCCCAATGCCCCGGGCCGGCCCCGTGTCGGCGGCCGCGGCCCGGCCGGTGACCAGCGGCGATCAGACGATCGAGCAGGTGGACGTCTCGCCGGACGGGCGCTGGCTGGTGTTCGACTCCAACCGGGGCGGCAACGCCGACATCTACAAGCAGCCGGTGAGTGGCGGCGAAGCGATCCAGCTCACCACCGATTCCGCGGGCGACTTCAGCCCGGTCTGGTCACCCGACGGCGGGCGCATCGCGTTCCACTCGCTGCGCGCCGGGAACCGCGACCTGTTCACGATGAACGCCGACGGCACGGGCCTGGTGCGGCGCACCAGCTCTCCGCGCCACGAGCTGGACCCCGGCTGGGCCCCGGACGGGAGTGCGATCGTGGCGGAGGTCATCGACACCGGAGGGCGCGGGTCGTTCATGATCGTTCCCGTCAGCGGGGCGGACGGTCGCGTGCGCGAGCTGCCGGCGGAGGGTGATTTCGCTGAGTGGTCTCCGGCCGGCGACCTGATCGCCTACCACGCCGCCGACGGGATCCGCGTAATCAGCCCGGAGGGCGGCGCCACCCGTCTCGTGGCGTCGAACGCGGCGGACGGCACCGAGGCGTTCTACGCGGCCTGGTCTCCCGACGGGACCGCCCTCTACTACCTCGCGCGCGGCGATGCCGGATGGATGATCCGCGCGGTGCCACGCACCGGCGGCACCAGTCGGGTCCTGGTGCGGTTCGACGATCCGGCACGCCAGCCGGCCGCCTACGGCTTCGCCACCGACGGGCGCACGTTCTATTTCACCGTCGGCTCGCACGAGAGCGATGTCTGGGTGATGGAGCTGAGGCGGCGGTGACGGCGCCGCCCGGCTACATCCGCGGCACGAACATGATGTGCGCCTTGGGCGTGCCCGGGTACATCAGCCACGGCTGATTGGGCGCCGGCACGGCGGGGATGCCGGTACTCTCAGGGGTCGCGTAGGGGATGTACACCACGTACAGTGCGCGCCCACCGGTGACGGTGTTCGAGTCCGCGTTCCACGAGCCCGCCGGACCGCTGAGCGAGTGGAGCGCGGCCGGCCCGGTCGGCATCGTGAGCGTGCCCTCACGGATCTCCCGGAACCGCACCGTGTCCACCTGCTCGCCCGTCACACCGGACGCGCGCAATGTGCGCCCCCGGGCCATGAATGGCTCGAGCGACTCGTGGTAGCAGGCGACGTGGAAGGTCGAGTCGGCCGGGTTGTCGGCGAGGCAGATCATCCCGTTGGTGCCCTTGCGGAGCTCGACCAGACGGCCGGGTTCGCGATACCCCAGCACCGTCGCGCTGTCGCGCATCGTCGCCGGGAGCGCCAACACCGCCGCGGCCACCTGGCGGTCCGGGGCGGGGATCGCCGCCCCCGGGGGCGGCGCCTGGGCGGCGATCGCGGCACACGGCAGAAGAGCGAGCAGGATCACGCAGGGCGGCGCGGCACGGAGCATTCGGGTCTCACGGTGAGGAGGAGTGCCCGAGATTAGCGTGCTGCGGCGCCGCTGTCCACGGTTGCGGCGTGCGCGCCACACGTTCCTGAACGTGCGAGCGCGCCCACACTTGACCTTGTCCGGGCACCAGCATTGGTTCCATGTAGGTGCGCACTCGGAGGCGCCCATGTTTCTCTCCGTTCTGATTGCCCTGCAGCAGATGCCCGCCGGCGCTCCTGTCGGCCAGCCCGTCCGGGTCACGCTCGAGCCCAGCACCATCGCGCCCGGCGACGCGGTGCACGCGTTCGTCGAGGTGGCCACCGCCGGCCATCTGATCGTGCTGCGCGTCACCGCCGACGGTCGTGCCGAGGTCGTGTTCCCCGCCGATCCCTCCGAGGGCACGTTCGTCTCGGCGGGGTCGTACGAGATCCAGCCTCCCGGGCGGACGTCGGCGTTCACCGCCAACGAGCGGGCGGGCGGTGGCCTCGTCCTGGCGGCTTTGGCGCTCGTCCCGTACGAGTTCGGTGAGTTCGTGCGCGGTGGCGGCTGGGATGCCGTCGCCCTGGCGAGCGGCACGGGATCCGACGCGACGGGACGACTGCTGGACGTCGTGCAGCGGATGCTCGGTCCCGAGTACTTCCACTACGATGCGGCGCCTTATACGGTGGCGCCGTACACGACCAGCGAGTCGGACGTGATCGGCGCGGCGTATGGCGGCTTCGGGTACGGCGGCTACGCACCATGCTACGGGTACGGATGCTATGGGTTCACGCCCTGGGCTGACCGCCCGTGCCTCTCCGGTCGCTTCGGCTGCGGGTACCAGCCCGCGATCTGCGACCCGTTCACCGGGTTGTGGGACTGCGGCCCCGCCGCGGCGTTCTGCCGCGGCGGCGCGGATGGCGTCCTGTGCCGCCGACCCAGCGCGGTGGCGCGGTATCGGCGCGGCGAGCTGCTCGGCGAGGTCGCGTCCACCCAGCCGACGCACAGCCTGTCGGCGGTCCTGAACCAGAGCGGACGGCGCAAGCCGTCGGCGGAAACGTCGATACCCTCCACCGGCGCGTCGCGGTCGACGCCCCTCGCGACCGGCCGCAAGCCCGCCGCCTCGTCCGCCACACGCGCCGCGGCGTTCGGCGCGCCCAAGCGGACCGCCGCCGGTGTCGGGGGCGCACGCCCCACCGAGGGACGCTTGCCGCAGCGCGTGCCGTGGCCGGGGCAGGTGCTGGCACGCGGGACGAAGACCGCCGCGCCGGCGGTGAGTCCGCGGGAGGCGCGGCTCAAGCAGTCCGCCTCGCGGCCGCCGCTGCCCGCACGGGTGCCGTGGCCCACCGGGGTGGCGGCGCGCGCGACGAAGCCGGCGGCGGGGGCGGCGGGGGCGGCGGGGGCGGCGTCGGCGCCCGGTCTGGCGACCGCGACACCGCGGGGCGCCGTGCCCGCATTCGCGGTGCCGCGCACGAAGGACGCGAGCGCGGTCGCACGCGGCGGCGCCGCGTCGGGGGCGGCGGGATCCGCGCGCTCCCTCGCTCCCTCTGCACCAGCGCGCACCGCATCCCCGGCGGCGGGATCGTCGCGGGCGTTCGGCGGGGCCCGCGCGACGGCCTCCGCGGGCAAGGGGTCATCGGGGGGCGCGCGCGCCTCCGCGCCGGCGCGTGCCGCGCCATCCGGTGGCGGCGCGCGGGCCGGGGGAGGCGGAGGGTCGGGCAAGCACTAGGCCCGTTGATTGGGGCTCCCACCGCCGCTAGGTTGTGCTCTGCCGTGGCTCGGCGTCCGGACGCTGCGCGTTCGGGCGTCGGGTTTTTTTGGGGACAGGTGGCCGAGCGGCTGAAGGCACACGCCTGGAGAGCGTGTAACCGGGTAACCGGTTCGTGGGTTCGAATCCCACCCTGTCCGTGGACAGGTGCGTGAGCGGTTGAAACGGCCGGTCTCGAAAACCGGTGTGCCCGTAAGGGTACCGTGGGTTCGAATCCCACCCTGTCCGTCCCTCACACCATCTCGCGGATGCATGGCCGATCGCTGGCTCGTCACTCCATTCAGTCTCGATCAGCCCACGCCGGAGCTTCTCGACTTGGCGCCGAGCGGCGCCTGGGTGAACCGCGCCGCGTTGCGCGACGGGCCCACCCTGGAGCGGCTTGCCATCCTGCACGAGCCGTTGGCGGCCGCGGTGCAGGCCACGGCGGCGGCCGGCGACCGACCCGTCTCGATCGCCGGCGACTGCTGCGCAGTCATTCCGGTGATCACCGGGCTGCAGCGCGCCGGCCTCGCGCCCCGGCTCCTGTGGCTCGACGCCCACGGCGATTTCAACACTCCCGCCACGTCCCCCAGCGGGTTCCTCGGCGGGATGCCGCTCGCCATGCTCGTGGGCAGGGGCGACACCACCCTCCTGCGGGCGCTCGGCACTCAGCCCCTCGCCGAGGCCGATGTGCTGCTGTGCGACGCCCGCGACCTGGACCCGGAGGAAGGCCGCGCCCTCGCGGGCTCGGCCGTCCGCCACTGCCGCTCGCTCGAGGCGGTGCTGGCCGAGTCGGTCGCGGACCGCCCACTCCATGTCCATCTCGACGTCGATGTGCTGAGCCTCGAGGATGCGCCGGCCATGCGGTATCCCGTACCCGGCGGACCGCGGGTGAGCGCCCTGCAGGACCTCGGACGTCATCTGGCGACGATGCGTGCCCCGATGTCGGTGTCCGTCACCACGTGGGCGTTCGGCCGCGATGCGGACGGACGGACCAGGACGGCGTGCCTCCAGGCTCTGGGCGGGCTCCTGGGCTCGGGGGGAGGCCCGCCACGACCCCAGCGCGTGCAGGGTGGCCGGTAGACTTTCCGCGTCGGTCCCATGGTCCCCCGGTCGGTCTCGTCCGTCTCGTCCGTCTCGTCCGTCTCCGTCGCGTGCGGCGGTCGGGCCCCGGACCGCTTGCCCGCCGTGGCGAACCTTGCGACCATTCCTCCTGCCATGGCCTTTCCCGTCCTCATCGCCACCGAGCTGCGCAACCTGCTCGAGGCCGATCAGCTCGACGGCCTCGACGTCACGTGGATCGGCGTCGACGAGCCGACGCCCGCGAGTGGGGACTGGGTGGCGATCGTGCCGCTGCTGACGCGGTGGATCGGCGGCAGCGAGCTGAAGAACCTGCCCCAGCTGCGCATCATCGCCAACGTCGCCGTGGGTTACAACAACGTGGACGTCGTGGCGGCGCAGATGCGTAACGTCATCGTCACCAATACGCCGGACGTCCTCACCGATGCCACGGCCGACCTGACCTGGGCCCTGATCCTCGCCTGCGCGCGCCGCATTCCCGAGGGGATCAACCTGGTGCGCAGCGGCAAATGGAAAGGCTGGCACCCGGAGCAGCTGCTCGGGATGGAGCTCCGCGGCAAGACCCTCGGCCTGTTCGGGGCGGGCCGGATCGGGCAGGCGGTGGGGACGCGGGCGGTGCCGTTCGGCTTGCGCATCCTCTACGCGTCGCGGTCGCCGAAGCTGCGCTTCGAGGAGGAGACGGGGGCGGTGCGGGCGGGCACGGGGCGGCTGCTGCAGGAAAGCGACATCCTGTCGCTCCACGTCCCGGTGACACCGGAAACGCGCGGGATGATCAACAGCGACACGCTCGCCGTGATGAAAGCCGGCGCCATCCTGGTCAATACCGCGCGCGGGGAGCTGGTGCGGGAGGACGCGGTCGCGCTCGCCCTCGAGACCAACCGGCTCGGCGCCGCGGGGTTCGACGTGTACGCCGACGAGCCCACCATCCACCCGCGCCTGCTCGTGTCACCGCGCACCGTGCTGCTGCCGCATATCGGCTCGGCCACGCGCGACACGCGCCGCCGCATGGCCGCGACGGCGATCGCCAACGTGCAATACGTGCTCCACGGCGAGCCCCCGGTGACACCGGTATACCGGTGATGTAACTTCCTCCGCGACATGGCCTCCGCCGACCGTACCGTGATCCTCGACGCCCGCGCGCTCGCGCGGGCGCTTCAGCGTATGGCGGTCGAGATCCTGGAGCGGGCGCCGGAGGCCCGCGATCTCGTGCTGGTGGGCATCCAGCGGCGCGGCGCGGAGCTGGCCGAGCGGATCGCCGGCCTGATCGAGAAGGACGAGGGGGTCCGGGTCCCCCGCGGCGCCCTGGACATCACGCTGTACCGTGACGACCTCGAGACCATCGGTCCCAAACCGGTGATCGGGGAGACGCGCCTGCCGGGCGATCTCGCGGGCACGCACGTCGTGATCGTGGACGACGTGCTGTACACCGGCCGGACGGTGCGCGCCGCGCTGGACGAGCTGGCGGACTTCGGGCGGCCGCGCCGCATCTCGCTCTGCGTGCTGGTGGACCGGGGCGGCCGGGAGCTGCCCATCCAGGCGGACGTGGTGGGCACGCGGGTGGACACCCAAGCGGGGGATCGGGTCGACGTGCGGGTGACCGAGCTGGACGGGGTGGACGAGGTGGTGCTGGTGCCGAAAGGACGGGGCGGATGACGCTGACGCTGGGTAAGGACCTGGTCGGGCTCGAGGGCCTGTCGCCCGAGCAGATCCGGCTGATCCTCGACACGGCCGAGCCCTTCAAGGAAGTGAGCGAGCGGCCGATCAAGAAGGTGCCGGCGCTGCGCGGCAAGACCATCGTCAACCTCTTCTTCGAAGCCTCCACCCGCACGCGCATCTCCTTCGAGTTCGCCGAGAAGCGGCTGTCCGCCGACACCGTCAACGTGGCCGCCTCGGGGTCGTCGGTGTCCAAAGGGGAGACGCTGGTCGACACGGCCCGCAACCTCGAGGCGATGCGCATCGACATGGTGGTGATCCGCCACGGGGCTTCGGGGGCCGCCCAGTTCCTGGGCGACCGCATCCGCTCGAACGTGATCAACGCGGGCGACGGCAAGCACGAGCATCCGACCCAGGCCCTGCTCGACCTGCTGACGATCCGCGACCGCCACGGCCGCATCGCGGGCCTCAAGGTGTGCCTGGTGGGCGACGTGCTGCACTCGCGGGTGGCGCGCAGCAACATCTGGGGCCTCCTCAAGCTCGGCGCGCACGTGGGGGTGTGCGGACCCCGCACCCTCCTGCCGCGCGGCATCGAGGACCTGGGGGTCACGGTGTTCGGTCGCGTGGAAGAGGCGATCGAATGGGCCGACGTGCTCAACGTGCTCCGTCTCCAGCTCGAGCGGATGGAGCGGGGCTTCATTCCGTCGCTGCGCGAGTACTACCGCGTGTTCGGCGTCAGCCTCGAGCGGCTCGAGCGCGCGCCGCGGGATCTCACCATCATGCACCCGGGGCCGATGAACCGCGGCGTCGAAATCGACAGTCGCGTGGCGGACGGCCCCCACAGTGTGATCCTCGGCCAGGTGACCAACGGCGTGGCGATCCGCATGGCGGTGCTCTATCTCCTCGCGGGCGGGAAGCCCGAACTGACCGAAG
>Ga0075302_1000123_pt1 | contig 10092 bp, 10 predicted proteins | sample Browns_TuleB_D1_FD_120059 | JGI IMG/M metagenome (GOLD analysis project Ga0075302, IMG submission 120059) | Natural and restored wetland microbial communities from the San Francisco Bay, California, USA, that impact long-term carbon... | ecosystem: Environmental > Terrestrial > Soil > Wetlands ...
GAGTCGCGCGACTTCGGCAGGGCCGACGCCCGCTACTTCGCATATCTCCTGGGGGGGACGATCGCGCACGCCGCGGCACTCGAGCAGCTGATCTCCCCGGCGCTCGATCGCAAGCTCGCGGAACTCTCCCCGGTCGAGCGCGCCATCCTGCTGCTTGCGGTGTTCGAGCTGAGGGACGCCCACGACATTCCCTACCGAGTGGTGATCAACGAAGCAGTCGAGCTGGCGAAATCGTTCGGGGGTACCGACGGGCATAAGTACGTAAACGGTGTGCTCGACAAGCTCGCGGCGACGCTGCGTACGGAGGAGAGAAGGCAGAAGGCCTGAACGCATGGCGAGCGAATTCGAGATCATCCGCCAGTATTTCACCCGGCCCGCGCCTTCGGCGGTGCTCGGCGTCGGAGATGATTGCGCGCTCATCGCACCCCGCCCGGGAATGGTGCTTGCCGTTTCCACGGACACGCTGAATTCCGGCGTCCATTTCCTCCCCGATGCGGATCCCGGAAAGCTCGGGCACAAGGCGCTCGCGGTCAACCTCTCGGACATCGCGGCGATGGGCGCGGACCCGCGATGGGTGACGCTCGCGCTGACTCTGCCCGAGGCCGAGGAGAAATGGATCGCAGCGTTCGCTGAGGGTTTCTTCCGGCTCGCGCACTCCTTCGAAGTAGATCTCATCGGCGGCGATACCACCCAGGGTCCGCTCTCGATTACGGTCACCGCAATCGGCGAGGTGCCGCCGGGGCTCGCTTTGCGGCGCGACGGGGCGCGCGCCGGGGACGAGATCTGGATGTCGGGCGCGACCGGAGAGGCTGCGCTTGCGCTCGCCCATCTGCGGGGGCGCGTCGCGCTGCCGGGCAAAGCGCTCGAAGCTTGCCTTGCGCGCCTGCATACGCCGGAGCCGCGCATCGAGCTGGGGGGGCGGCTGCGCGGTTTTGCCCACGCCGCGATCGACGTATCCGACGGGCTGCTCGCCGATCTCGGGCATATCCTGGAGGCCTCGGGAGTCGGAGCCGAGATCGAGTGGGAGAAGCTGCCGCGCGCGGAAGGCCTCGCGCGCTGTTCCGACCGTGCGCTCGCCACCGAATGCCTGCTCGCCGGAGGCGACGACTACGAGCTGGTTTTCACCGCGCCGCCCCCGAAGCGCGCCGAAATCGAGGCCCTCGGAAGGGATCTCGGCTTGCCGCTCACGCGCATCGGCGTCGCCACGCGAGGCGGGCCGCAGGCGATAGTCCTCGATGCCCAGGGCAAGATCGTTCCCACCCCGCGCAAGGGCTACGACCACTTTGCATGAGTGCGATCTGGCGGCCCACGCTCGGTTTTGCCCTCGCCCACCCGGCCCACTTCATCGCGCTCGGATTCGGAACCGGGCTCGCCCCGGTGGCCCCGGGCACGGCCGGCACGCTGCTCGCGTTCCCGCTGTTCTTGTTGCTCGACGCATTCCTCCCGCCGCTGTCGATCTTTGGCGTGATCGTGGTCCTGTTTGGCGTCGGCGTTTGGGCGTGCGAGCGCACCGGGCGCGATCTGGGGATTCCGGATCACAGCGCAATGAACTGGGACGAAGTGGTCGCGATGCTGCTGGTGCTGCTGCTCTCACCCGAGGACTGGGCGTGGCGGGGCTTCGCGTTCCTCGCGTTCCGCTTTTTCGACGTTCTCAAGCCGCCGCCCATCCGCTACATCGACCGCACGGTGAAGGGGGGCTTCGGTGTTATGGCCGACGACATCCTCGCCTCCTTCTACACCCTGCTCGTCATGGCGGTCTCCAAGCAATTCATCGGCTAATGGCAAGCGATGCCCTTCTGCCGCTGGCAAGGCGCGTCGGCGCCGCGCTGAAAAGCCGGTGCGTCATGCTCGCCACCGCCGAATCGTGCACCGGAGGCTGGATCGCGCAGGCGGTGACCGCGGTGCCGGGAAGCTCAGCCTGGTTCGAGCGCGGTTTCGTCACCTACTCCAACGAGGCCAAGAAAGAGCAACTCGGCGTGCACGCGCCTACGCTCGCACGCCACGGTGCGGTAAGCGAGGCGGTCGCGCGCGAGATGGCCGCTGGAGCGCTCGCGCGCAGCCGCGCGCAGGTGGCTCTTGCCGTGACGGGCGTCGCCGGACCGGAAGGCGGCACGAAAGCGAAGCCGGTCGGCACGGTGTGTTTCGCTTGGGCGCACAGAGGTCGGGGCGTGGCGAGCGAGACGCGCCGCTTCTCCGGGGGCCGACAGAGGGTGCGCCGCCGCTCGGTGATATTCGCGCTGGAGGGTCTGCTCCAAAGGCTTTAGCCTGCCGGTTGAACCGCGCTGCCAGCCGGATTCCGGGCTTGGGTTCGGGTACAACCGGCCCTATATTGGAAAGATGAGTCCGTCCCGCAATCCCGACGTGCGGCCCCCCGCCGTTGCCAGGCTCTTCTATCCGGGCGACGCCGGCGCGCTCGCCGAGGAAGTCGCCGCGTGCCTCGAGTGCACGGCCGACGCGCCTCCCGCCCCGGGATTCCCCAAGCTGGTGATCGTTCCGCACGCGGGCTACGTCTACTCGGGACCGGTCGCAGCGAGCGCTTACGATCTGCTGCGGCCGGCACGGGGCATCGTCAGGCGCGTAGTGGTCCTCGGACCCTGCCACCGCGTTCCGGTGCGGGGCCTCGCGCTGCCTGCTGCGAGGGCCTTCGATACCCCGCTCGGCCGCATACCCCTCGATCGGGGGGCGATTGCGGCGATCCGTGACCTCCCGCAAGTGGTGGAATCGCCTGCGACGCACGCCGAGGAGCACGCCCTGGAGGTGCAGTTGCCGTTCCTGCAGCAGGTGCTGGGTGAGTTCTCCCTGGTCCCGTTGGTGGTGGGATCGGTCGCGCCGGAGAAAGTCGCCGAAGTGCTCGAGCGCCTTTGGGGCGGGGCCGAAACGCTGATCGTGATCAGCTCGGATCTATCTCACTATCACCCCTATGAAACCGCGCGAAAGATCGACCTCGCCACGGTCAGGGCAATTCTCGATTTCAACGCCGGGATATCGCACGAGCAGGCCTGCGGCGCAACGCCGGTCGCGGGCGCGCTGATTGCGGCGAAGAGAAAGGGCTTGGTTCCCCGGTTGCTGGATTGCCGGAATTCGGGCGACACCGCCGGGGGCAGGGACCAGGTCGTGGGCTATGCTTCTTTCGCGTTGGACTACGAACGCGCGCGCTACGAGGCGGTTCACGGAAATCGGCTGCTGCGGATAGCGCGCTCCGCGATAGCCGATGCGCTGGGTGAGGATTCCGCTCCCGGCTCTGGGTTTGAGGCGGAGGAAGGCGAAACCTGGCTCAAGGAATGGCGCGCGACCTTCGTCACGCTAAAGCAGGACGAAGATCTGCGCGGATGCGTCGGCTCGCTCGAAGCCCACCGACCGCTCTCTGCGGACGTCGCCGCCAACGCCTGCGCGGCGGCGTTCCAGGACACGCGTTTCGACCCTTTGACGCAGGAAGAATTCGCGCGCACCCATCTGGAGGTGTCGCTTCTCTCGGCGCCCAAGCGGCTGTTGTTCGAAAACCATGCCGATCTCCTCGCGCGCCTGCGCCCCGGCGTGGACGGTCTCATCCTGGAAGAGGGAGAGGGCAGGAGGGAACGACGCGCGACCTTCTTGCCCCAAGTGTGGGAAGGACTGCCCGACCCGGAGCACTTCATCGCGCACCTGAAGCAAAAGGCCGGTATCGCGCGCGATGCCGATCTGCGTCGCTGCCGGGTGAAGCGCTACAGCGTGCTCAAGTGGAGCGAGACGGATCTTCGGGCATGAGCGCCGCCGTCCTTGAGGAGCACTATGTCGGCCGCTGGTGGCACCTGCTGCAGGATGGCAGGCTGCAATGCGACCTGTGCCCGCGGGACTGCAGGCTGCACGAAGGCCAGCGCGGCGCGTGCTTCGTCCGCCAGCGCAGCAACGACCGGTTGGTGCTCACCACCTACGGCCGCTCCTCGGGATTCTGCGTCGATCCGATCGAGAAAAAGCCGCTCCACCATTTCTACCCGGGATCGAGCGTCCTGTCCTTCGGCACCGCGGGATGTAACCTCGCCTGCAAGTTCTGCCAGAACTGGGACATATCCAAATCGAAGGACATCGACACCTTGGCCGACGCCGCGAGCCCCGCGCGGCTCGCCCGCGCCGCGGTCGAGATGGGTTGCCGCAGCGTCGCTTTCACCTACAACGATCCGGTGATCTTCGCTGAGTACGCAATGGACGTCGCCGATGCCTGCCGCGAGAGCGGGGTCAAGGCGGTGGCGGTGACCGCGGGCTATATGCACGAGCAGCCGCGGCGCGAGTTCTACGCCAAGATGGACGCGGCCAACGTCGATCTGAAGGCGTTCACCGACGAGTTCTATTTCATGCTCACCGGCGCGCACCTGAAGCCGGTGCTCGACACCCTGGTCTATCTCAGGCACGAGACCCAGGTGTGGCTCGAGATCACCACGCTGCTCATTCCGGGACGGAACGACAGCGACAAGGAAATCGACGCGCAATGCCGCTGGATCGCCAAGGAGCTCGGCCCCGACGTGCCGTTGCATTTCAGTGCCTTTCACCCTGATTACAAGATGACCGATATTCCGCCGACGCCGGCCGCCACGCTGACACGCGCACGGAGAATCGCGCTCGGCCACGGCCTTCGCCACGTGTATACCGGCAACGTGCACGACAGCGAGGGCGGCTCGACTTACTGCCCCCACTGCGGAGAAGTCGTGATCGCGCGCGACTGGTACCGCATCCTCGACTACGCACTCACGGACGAGGGCCGGTGCAAGGCGTGCAGCGGTGCGATCGCCGGGCGCTACGAGCACTTCAAGAAAGCCTTTGGACCGCGACGCATCCCCGTGAGGCTGGGGGCGGCCTAGCCGTCAGCCGCGGCGGGTTCGATGCGGTGCAACGGCCGTAGGTCCTCTTTCGCCCCTCCGGTTAGGCGAAGCAGCTCGCCGAAGACCCGCTCGGGCGTGATCAGCTCCAAGCAGGGGTTGTCCCCGGAGCTGTAGCGGCAGGTCTTGGACTGGCAGGGCGAGCAGAAGCGATCCGACTTCAGGTGCACCTGCGACGCGCCCGAAGCGCCGATCAGCCCCGAGTCGGTCGACCCGTAGAGCGTGATCGAAGGCACGTCGAGCGCGGCGACCAGATGGCTCAAACCGGTGTCCATGCACACGCAGGCCTTCGCCCTTTCGAGCACGCAGCCGAGTTCCGACAGCGTGAGCTTTGGCAGGACCTGTACCTCGGAGCGGACCGCAAGTCGCCTGGCTCTCGCCTCCTCGTCGGCGCTTCCCCAGGGAAGCAGCACCGTGAATCCTGCTGCGATCGACTTCCCGATGAGCTCGTGCCAATGTGCCTCGGGCCAGAGCTTGGTCTTCCAGCTCGCGTTGTGGACGAAGACGAGGTATTCCCGCGGAAGATCGACACTCGGCCGAACGAACCGGTCTCGCCGTATTCCGAAATCAGGCGCAGATTCGGGGACCGGATAATCGAGCGCGGCGGCGAACAGGCGCCTGAGTCGTTCGATGGCATGGGCGCTCTTGGTGACGGCGTAGCGCCGTTGATAGGCGAGATGGGCGACCCACTCCCGTACCGAATGCCGGTCGAAGCCGGCGCGTGGTCCGTCGGCGAAAAGCGACAGCAGCGCAGTCTTGAAATTCCCCTGGCCGTCGATCACCAGATCGTATCGGGTCGTCCTCAGTCGGGCGATGAGCTCGGTGATCGAGCCCCGGGTCGACGGATGCGCCAAGGCCTCGCGCCACTGGCGGTGGTTGGTCGTGAGGATGCCTTTCACCGCCGGGTGCCAGCTCGCGACTTCCTGGAAGTTTTCGTCGATCGCCCAGTCGAATTGGAGCTCCGGGCGCTCGCGGATCGCATCGGTGAGGGCCGGAAGCGCGTGGATCAGGTCGCCCAGGGACGTGAGCTTAATGAGCAGGACTCTTTTCATCTTTCCGTGAAAAGAGTTTTTTCATGAATGCGCTGAAGCGGTGGCGTTTCAGGTGCCGCTGTCGGGCCTCGTCGGAAATGACGTAGTTGAGCTGCACCGAGCGCCGCTCGCCGACGAAGGGCTCGTGGCCGTGCCAGCAGTTAGGCGTGACCTTGAAGACGAGGCAGCGGCCGGCCTCCGGGGAAATCTCCGCGGCGTAGGGCTCAAGATCCCGGTCGTTGTACAGCAGCCGCAGCCTACCGCCGGGGGACCGCCAGCCCGGGTTGAGGTAGACCAGCACGGTGACGAGCTTGTCTTTCGAGTCGGTGTGGATCTCGCCGTCCTTGGCCTCGGTATGGCCGCGAAGCGTGAGCATGGCTGGCTTGTCGCTGAGATCCATCCCGAGGCGCTCGCCGATCAGACCTCTCAACTCGATGCTTTGCATCTCCTCCATCAGTGTCGCAAAAGGACCGCTGCAGGAAACCGCATCGAGGGGGAAGCTCCCGCGCTTGGGGATGCTGGGAAAACTCGCCGCCACGCCGGCCAGGGCCTCCGGGCGGATGACATTATCGATGATGAGATGCGGATAAGGCTCGGCGACCAGGGCCGCGTTCTTGAGCGCATCGGCATCGAGCACTTTCCATGACTTGGGCGTGGGCAAGCGGCTTCCTCCAGTTTCCTTATCGGGTCGATACCCGAATTCTATTCCCTGCGCCGGCCCTGGTCGCGTGCCGCGCCACCAGACTGGGGAACCCGCCCCGGCTGGGACGCCGAACGCCTAGATTGAAGGCGGGGCTTGCAAATTCCCCGGGACTGTATAAAAATCCAGGTCAACCGTCTGTCCCGGCCGCGCGTTGAAAGCGGCGAGGCACCCCGCGAAGGCTGACGTGCGGGGCGACGAGAGGCAATTTCTCGTTTCGGTTGCGCCGCCCGGATTAAGCGGCGCCGGCGTCCGCTGCAACGCTCAATATGAGGGATAATCCGATGGTCAACGAAGGAAAAGTCATGGAAGAAGCGAAGGCCAAAGCCCTGCAGGCGGCCCTGGCCCAGATCGAAAAGCAGTTTGGCAAGGGCTCCATCATGAAGATGGACTCCCAGGCGCTGCAGGATATCCAGGTGGTCTCGACCGGATCCCTCGGGCTGGACATCGCGTTGGGGGTGGGGGGGCTGCCGCGCGGCCGCGTCGTCGAGATCTACGGGCCCGAGTCCTCGGGCAAGACCACGCTCACGCTCTCGGTGATCGCCCAGATGCAGAAGCTCGGGGGCACCGCGGCCTTCATCGACGCCGAGAACGCGCTCGACCCGCAGTACGCCGCCAAACTCGGGGTCAAGATCGACGACCTGCTGATCTCCCAACCGGACACCGGCGAACAGGCGCTGGAGATCGCCGACATGCTGGTGCGCTCGGGGTCGGTCGACGTGATCGTGATCGACTCGGTCGCGGCCCTCACGCCCAAGGCCGAGATCGAGGGCGAGATGGGCGAGCCGCAGATGGGCTTGCAGGCGAGGCTGATGAGTCAGGCGCTGAGGAAGCTCACCTCGAATATCAAGCGAACCAATACATTGGTGATTTTCATCAACCAAATTCGCATGAAGATCGGGGTCATGTTCGGCAACCCCGAGACCACCACCGGCGGCAACGCCCTCAAGTTCTACGCCTCGGTGCGCCTGGACATCCGGCGCATCGGCTCGATCAAGAAAGGCGACGAGGTGATCGGCTCGGAGACCCGGGTGAAGGTGGTGAAGAACAAGGTCGCGCCGCCGTTCCGCGACACGACCTTCGACATCCTCTACGGCGAGGGCGTGTCGCGCCAGGGGGAGATCCTCGAGCTCGGGGTCAATTGCGGCGTAGTCGACAAGTCTGGCGCCTGGTACCAGTACAAGAAGGACCGCATCGGGCAGGGCAAGGACAACGCCCGCGATTTCCTCAGGGAAAACCCTGAGATCGCCGATGAGATCGAAGCGGCGATCCGCGAGAAACTCGGCGTCAAGAACCCGCAGGTACCGGCGCCCGTTACCGCAGAAGTGTGAGAAAGCAGCCCAGCTTGCGCGAGCGGGCCCTGCGCCTGCTCGCTCGGCGCGAGCACGGCCGCGCCGAGCTGGGTGACAAGTTGCGCGCGCACGCGCTGCCTGAAGACGACCTCGAGGCGCTGCTCGACGAACTCTCGCGGCGCAAGCTGCTCTCGGACGAACGCTATGCCGAATCGCGCGCGCGCACGCTGTCGCGCAGGTTCGGCGCCGCGCGCATCGCGCACGAGCTGCGCGCCGAAGGCTTGGACAGGGGACTCGTTGAAGAAACCTCCCAGGCGGCGCGCGCCACCGAGGTCCAGCGCGCGCGCGAAGTCTGGCGCGGGAAATTCCGGACGCCACCGCGGACGGACGAGGAGCGGGCGAAGCAGATGCGCTTTCTGCAGTCGCGCGGGTTCTCGTTCGAGGCGATCCGCACGGTCGTGGGCCGTTGCGAAGAGAACTAGAGGCATCGTCCGGCGGACTCCTTCTGTAAGCCGTTCATTGCCGACCACGCCGCGGTTTTCCCCTAGAATCCCGGTCAACGACTCCGGGGTCAACATGGCAGAAGAAGGCGAAGGTTGGGTCGACGAGGTCCGCTCGGCGTATCTGTATCGCGTGATCGCGGAGGTCGAGGGCGACTCGTCGCGCGCCACGCTCTTCCGAGAACTGGCGCGCGAGGCCGAAGGGCAGGCCGAGATCTGGGCGAAGAAGGCGGGACTCGAGTCGGTGCCGGCTTTCGTTCCCGACCTGCGCACCCGCATCGTGGCTGGATTGGTACGCCGCTACGGCGCGCGCGCGATGCGCGGCATTCTCGCCGCGATCAAGGTGCGCGGGCTCTCGGTCTACAGCCACAGCGCGCCGGGTCACCCCGCGCCGACCTCGGTCGAGGATATCGGCCAGCGTCACCGCGGCTTCGGTGGAGGCGGCAACTTGCGCGCCGCGGTGTTCGGGATCAACGACGGGCTAGTGTCGAATCTCTCACTCATCCTGGGCGTGGCGGGGGCCTCCTCGAACGCGAGCTTCATCCTGCTCTCCGGGGTGGCCGGGCTGCTCGCGGGAGCCTTCTCGATGGCCGCCGGAGAATACGTCTCGGTGCGTTCGCAGCGCGAGATGTACGAGCACCAGATCGGACTGGAACGCGCCGAGCTGGATGAATATCCCGCGGAGGAAGCCGAGGAACTCGCGCTCATCTATGCCGCGCGTGGGATGGGCCGCGAGGACGCCGAGGCCCTCGCCAGACGCACCATCGCGGATCCGCGCCAGGCGCTGGACACGCTCGCACGTGAGGAACTGGGATTGAATCCGGAGGACCTCGGTTCGCCCTGGGGAGCGGCTCTGTCCTCGTTCTTCTCCTTCGGGGTGGGCGCGCTGGTGCCGCTGCTGCCGTTTCTGATCGTCCGCGCGGAGGGCGCGCTGCTCGCCGCTGTCGCGCTGACCGGGGGGGCCCTGTTCGGGGTCGGCGCGATGATCAGCTTGTTCACCGGCCGCAGCGCCCTGCGGGACGGGCTGCGCATGCTGGCGATAGGCGGAGGGGCCGGAGCGGTCACTTACTTCGTCGGCACGCTGGTCGGCGTGAGCCTGGGTTGAGCGGGTCGCGTTGGCAATGGATGCGGCCACCGTCGCCCACAGCGCAGTCGGGTTTTTTCTCCTGCACGCGATCGCCTGGGCTCTGAGCGAGGACCGCCGAACGCTCGCCTGGCGGCCGGTTGCGGGTGGCATGGCGCTGACCCTGGGCCTCGGAGCAATGCTGCTCAAGGCGCCTCTCGTCAAGGAGGCGTTCCTCGCGCTGAATGAGGCTATGAATGCGCTCGAAAGGGCGACACGCGACGGAACCTCATTTGTCTTCGGTTTTCTCGGCGGCGGGCCGCTCCCTTTCGCCGAGACCTATCCCGGTGCGAGCTTCGTGCTCGCCTTCCGTGCACTGCCCCTGGTGCTGGTCGTGAGCGCTTTGTCGGCGCTGCTCTTCCACTGGCGGGTGCTGCCCTGGGTCGTGAGAGTCTTCTCGCTCCTGCTCCAGAAGACGATGCGCGTGGGCGGCGCGGTCGGTCTTTCGTCGGCCGCGAATGTTTTCGTCGGTATGGTGGAGGCGCCGCTCCTCGTCAAGCCTTATATCCGGAATATGAACCGCAGCGAGCTATTCGTCCTCATGAGCTGCGGAATGGCGACCGTCGCCGGCACGGTGATGGCGCTCTACGCGAGCA
>Ga0075302_1000124_pt1 | contig 9962 bp, 9 predicted proteins | sample Browns_TuleB_D1_FD_120059 | JGI IMG/M metagenome (GOLD analysis project Ga0075302, IMG submission 120059) | Natural and restored wetland microbial communities from the San Francisco Bay, California, USA, that impact long-term carbon... | ecosystem: Environmental > Terrestrial > Soil > Wetlands ...
CAGCGCCTTGCCGGCGCCCGAGCCGAGCACGTGCAGTGCCTGGCCGAACGCGCCCGCGAGGGCGGCGATGACGATCAACCCGACGAGAAGAGTCCGTTTCATGACGACGCTCCGGCTGAGCCCCAGGGCGAGGGCTGTCCCATTGCGTGACTCGTTGGTCTGTCTTCGGTTCGAATACCTGACGCCGTCAGCCGCTCACCGACACGCGTCGGCGATCACCGCGCTGAGCGCCGCGGACCGCTGGCGCGAGCGCATGTCGAGCGTGCCACTGTCCTTCGCCGCGCGGACCGCGGCGTACTCGCGCACGTAGGCGCGACACACGCTCGAGGACGTGTCCAGCGGGGCCTCCTCGGCCACCAGCGACACCGACGGCGCGACCGGGTTGTCGGGCCGCCGCGGTTCGTCGTCGCTACACGCGGCGGCGAACAACAGCACGAAGAGCGAAGCACATGCGATGCGTGACACGGAACACCTCCGAGGCGGGGGCAATCACGGGTGAATCGGCGCCACAGCCGCGAACGGCGCCATATGCCGGAAGGAGTACGCCGCCTACACCCGCGGGGGCCGTCCGTCGCTTCGGCGGAAAGCGTTCAGTCGCAACGTGTTGCGGCCGCAGAGCTACGTTCCCTCGCCGCGCGGCCCTCGCGCGATTGACGGGCATGTGACACTGTATCGCCAGTTTCGAGGTGCCTTTTCCGGAGGGGCACCAGATATGCGCCGAGCGCCTGACCCGAATCGCTGGTCGAGTCCAAGAGACCCCGACGGCCCGCAAGGCCGCGTGGGCTTCGAGCGCGCGCCACGCGGCGGGCGAGCGACGACGGCGCGCATCCGCCTGGTCCTCGCCGACGAGCACCCCATCGTGCTCGACGGCCTCGAGACGCTGTTCCGCACGGAGCCGGATGTCCGCGTGATGGCGCGCTGCGCCGCCAGCGACGTGACGCTGGACGCGGTGCGGGCGCACCGCCCGCACGTGCTGATCCTCGATCCGCGTCTCCCGGGACCGCACGGCTTGACCATCCTGCAGCAGCTGCAGCGCGAACACGCGCACACGAGCGTCGTGCTGTTCGCCGCGTCGCTCTCGGACGACGAGGCGATCGAAGCCCTGCGCCTGGGTGTGCGCGGCATGGTGCTGAAGGAACAGGCACCGGAGACGCTGGTGCACTGCGTGCGCAGGGTGTGCGCCGGCGAGCAGTGGATCGAGATGACGACGATCGGCCACGCGCTGCAGACCCTGCTGCGCCGCGACGCCGGGGCGCGTGAGGCCGCGGCGCTGCTGACGCCGCGGGAGCTCGAGATGGTCCGCATGGTGGCGCACGGGCTGGGCAACCAGACCATCGCCCACCGCCTCGAGATCAGCCCGGGCACGGTCAAGGTCCATCTCCACCACGTGTACCGGAAGCTCAAGCTCGCGGGACGGGTCGACCTGGTCCTGTACGCCCAGGAGAAGCAGCTGCTCTGACGGCCGCAGGCGCCGCCGCGCCCGAACGCGGGGCCGTGGCGCACGCCACCACTCCGCCGCGTCCGGGCTCGGTCATCCCTCCATCAGTCGCGCCAGCCGCTACCGGCTCACCTTGACCGGCGAGGACACGGCTTCGTTGTCCGCCGGCAACGCATCCCGCCCGCCGATGATGTTCGCGATCGCCTTGAACGTCACCTTCCCGATCTGCGCGTCGGCGCTCGTGAACGTGTAGCTGAAGTTGAAATCCGTGGTCCGGTTCGCCGAGCGCTTGGGCACCGATTGGGTCAACACGCCGACGTACTGGTAGCCTCCCGGCACGCTCTTCAGCAGGGTCACCTCGACCGTCTCGGCACCGCGCCTGCTGTTGACCCCGACCGTCACGGAGCGTGTCTGCCCCGCGCTCGCTGACCGCGGCACCGAGAACCGGGTGATCGACACGTCATGCGTCGCGACGTGCACGATCTGCGAGGTCGAGTCGGAGCGACCGTCGAAGGTCGTGATCCCGAGCCGCACCGTATAGTCGCCGTCGGCCGCGTATCGGTGCGTGGGGCAGCACTCGGTGGAGGTCGTGCCATCGCCCAGGTCCCACGCCCGCGATGCGATCCCCGCGCCGCCCGGGTCGTACGAGTTGTCGTAGAACTGGACCACGTCGAAGGAGGTGGGGTCGTAGGGGTAGAAGTAGAAACTGGCCACCGGCGGCGGCAGCGGCGGCGCCCCCGTGTCGACGGTCAGGCGGTACGTCCCCTCGCCACCAAAGTTGAATGCGCCGTCACAGCACCTGGTCACACCGAGAACCAGGACACCGTCGGAGGGGATGGTGAGCGCCAGTCGGGAATTGGTCCCGACTCCCCCGTCATCGTTGAGTCCCATCTGACCGCAGCCCGAGTCGAACGCGCCGAGGAACGGGTCTCCTAGCGTTCCCTGCCCGGTGGACTGTCCCTCGAGGTCAACGGTCACCTGCTGATTCGGTGGACCCGCGAACCGGAAGAAATCGACGTCGCCGCCCGGCAATGGGAATCCGCTCAGCGTGTCGTAGATGGTGAGCGGGAGCGTGACCGCCCCGAGATCGGTGGCCGCGAGACAGGTGTCGTTGGGCTCCTGCCCCGCACCGCTCACCACGGTCGCCATGATGCCGCCCCGAACGGATAGCGGCTCCACCGGCGTTGGGTTCCGGTCGCAGGCCAGGGCGAGCAGCCCCGCAAATGCGACCAGGACCGTTGAAATGCGCATGGCGCTCATCGGGCCAACTCCTTTCATTGCGGTCGACGCCGCCGCACCCGAGCAGGAGTGCCGGGCATCGGCGCGTCAAAGGCTGCACGGCTCGCATCAAGCGCCCGTCAAGCCGCGCGCCCCGATACGCAGCATCCGGCCCTGCGGTCACGCTCCCATCACACGCGCGTCACACGGCACGGCCCTTCCCGGCCTCCTTGCGTCAACGGCCTGCGTGCCGTCGAATTAGGGAGGGGATGAGGGGAGGCACGTACCGATGCTGCGCGTCAACACCCTGGGCGGATTGACCCTCGCAGTCGAAGACGTCCCCGTCACCGGCGTCCTCACCCAGCGCCGGCGGCTCGCCCTGCTCGCCCTGCTCGCGGTCGCCCGCGAGCGCGGCGTGAGTCGCGACAAGCTCGTGGCATACCTGTGGCCCGAGAGTCCGGCACCCGACGCCCACCACGCCCTCGCCCAGCTGCTCTACGCCCAGCGCAAGGCATTCGCGCCCCACGAGCTGTTCCTGGGCCGCAAGACGGTCCGGCTCAACCCGGCGGTGGCCCGGTCCGACGTCTGGGAGTTCGAGGACGCATGCGATCGCGGGGCACTGGCGGAGGCGGTCGCGCACTACCGCGGGCCGTTCCTCGACGGGTTCTTCCTGCGGGGCGCTCCCGAGTTCGAACGCTGGGTCGATGCGCAGCGCGAGCGTCTCGCGGGACGCGTCCGCGCCGCCTGCACGCGGCTCGCGCAAGCCGCCCAGTCCGCGGACGACCGCGCCGCCGCAGCCGAATGGTGGCAGCGCGCCGCGGCCGTCGATCCGCTCGACTCGCAGATCGCCGCGCAGGTCGTGCGGGAGCTCGAGGGGCTGGGAAACCGCGCCGCCGCACTGGCGCACGCCGAGGCGCACGTGCAGCGCCTGCGCCGCGAGCTGGGCGTCGCCCCGGACGCCCGCTGGCGCGCGCTGATCGAGGGCCTGCGCGACGGAGAACCGCCCGCCCCGCGCTGAGCGCCGGCGGCCTGCACGAAGAGAGCTTCAGGTCCGCCTCAGACCCTGCTCAATCCCGACACCCTAGACTGGGATTGTGCGGACCAGCCCCGTATCCCCGCTCTCCGAGCCGGTGCACGTCTTCATCGGCAAAGGCGGCGTCGGCAAGACCACCTGCGCCGCCGCCACGGCCCTGCACTTCGCGGACGCGGGGGAGCGCAGCCTGGCGCTGTCGACCGATCCCACCCCGTCGCTGTCGCACATCTTCGAGCTGGCGGGGCGACAGCGCGGGCGCGAGGTGCTGCCGCGCCTCTTCGTCACCGAGCTGGGCCTGGCGGAGGTCCGGGCGATGTGGGACGAACAGTTCGGCCGCGACGTGTACGCGGTCTTCTCGACGTTCGTGGACGTGGACTACACCACCTTCGTGGACTTCATGACCTCGGTGCTGCCGGGGCTCAACGAGGAGTTCATGGTGGACCACGTGCGGCGCCTCGTGCTCGCGGGCACCTACCACCGCGTCGTGTGGGACACGGCGCCGCTCGGCCAGACGCTCGCCCTGCTCGGCACGCCGGCCATGCTCGCCCGGCACCTCCGGCTCGCGCCGCGCGTCTACTCCCATCTGCGCACATCGGGCGAGCGCCGCGAGTCGGTGATGCACGTGCTGCGGCGCTGGGACGCGCTGGCCGACGAGTGCCTGACGTTCCTCCGCACGGGGGTCAGCTTCTCGCTCGTCACCATCGCGGAGGCCCTCGCGGTGCGGCAGCTCGACGACGTGTTCGCCGAGCTCGCCCGCTATGGTCTCGGCGTGAACCGGCTGATCGTCAACAACGTCGTCACGGACCCCGACTCCGCGTTCCTCCAGCGCAAGGCCGAGCAGCAGCGCCCGCACCTCGAGCTGCTCCGCGAGCGCTACGGCGACCGGCCGATCGCCGAGGTCCCGCTCTTCCCGTACGAGGTGCGCGGCGCGGCGCGGCTGCGGGAGGTCGCCGGCCTGCTGCATCCCGCCGTACCGGCCGGCGGGTCCATCGCGTGACGCCCCCGCTCCGCCCCGCCCGGGGCCTGCTCGCGGCGGATCTCGTCCTGCTCCACCCCCCGGCGCAGTACGACTTCCGCCGGCGCGACACGCTGTTCGGCCCGGTGAGCGACGCCGTCCCCTCGACGCCGGTCTTCGAGATGTACCCGGTCGGGCTCACCAGCATCGGCGCCCGCCTCGAGCGGGACGGCTACAACGTCCGCCTCGTGAACCTCGCCTGCCGCATGCTCCGCGACCCCGCCTACGACGTCGACGCCGTGGTGCGGCGGCTCGACCCCGCGTTGTTCGGCATCGACCTGCACTGGCTGGTGCACGCGCACGGCGCCCTCGCCGTGGCCGACGTCGTCAAGCGGTGGCATCCCGAGACGCCGGTGATCGTCGGAGGGATCAGCGCCACGTATTTCCACCGCGAGCTCATCGCGCATCCGCACGTCGACCTGGTGATGCGCGGCGACTCGACCGAGGAGGCGATGGCGGTCCTGATGCGGGTGCTGTGCCTCGGCGGATCCCTCGCCGACGTCCCCGGCCTCACGTGGAAGGCCGCGGACGGTCGCGTCGTGGAGAACGCGCCCGCCCCGACCCCACGGGACCTGGGCGCCACGGCGCTGCCGGACTACGAGTACGTCATCCGCTCGGTGCTGCGCCACCGCAGCCTGGCCGACGTGGTCCCCTATGCCGACTGGCCGCGCTACCCGATGACGGGGTTGCTCACGTCGCGGGGGTGCGCGTTCGACTGCGCCGTCTGTGGCGGCAGCGCATCCGCCGGGCGGTGCATCAGCGGCCGCGACCGGCCGGCGTATCGTCCTGCCGACGCGCTGGTGCGCGACATCCGGACGGTGGGGCGGTTCAGCCGCGGCCCGATCATACTGCTGAACGACGTCCGGATGGCCGGCGCGGGGCACACCCGCCGGTTCTTCGACCTGCTGCGCGCCCGCCCGATCGCGAACGAGCTGGTGTTCGAGCTGTTCGCGCCGCCGGGCACGCCGTTCCTCGCGGCGGCGGCCGACGCCCTGCCCCGCTTCAGCCTCCAGCTGTCGATCGAGTCGCAGCGCCAAGACCTGCGGCGCCGCTTCGGGAAGTTCGCGTGCTCGAACGAGGTGATCGAGCGTTCGCTGGCGGAGGCGCTGCGCCACGGCGTGGGCCGCGTGGACCTGTTCTTCATGATCGGCCTGCCAGGGCAGACGTACCGCGACGCCGTGGGGTGCGTGGACTACTGCCGCCACCTGCTGGACCGGTTCGCCGGCGATCGGCGCATCCAGCTCTTCGTGACGCCGCTGACCCCGTTCCTCGACCCCGGGAGCCCGGCGTTCGAGCGGCCGGAGGCGCACGGCTACTCCTTGCGCCGGCGGACGCTCGAGGAGCACCGCCACGCGCTCACGGCGCCGACGTGGAAGCAGATGCTGAACTACGAGACGGCGGCGATGTCGGCGGACGAGATCGTGGACGCGACCTACGAGTGCTACGAGCGCCTCGCCGAGCTGAAACGGGACGCGGGGCGCATCGCCCCGGCGGAGTGCACGGCGGTGCTGGCGCGAAGCCGGGAAGCCCGCGCCGTGATGCGGGACGTGGACGCCGCGCTGGCGCGCCCCGCGGGCACGGAGCGGGACGGCCTCGTCGCGGCGGCCCGACGCCGCATCCACACGCTGCAGGAGCAGAAGTCGGCGGCCGCCGAGGAGCTCAAGTGGGCGATGCCGGGGTCGTTCGCGGCGCCGCTCGCGACGGCGCGCCTCGTGGCCGGGCTGGTGGGGACGGAGCTGTGGCGCCTCGCCACGCGGCGGGTGCCGCTGCTCATGCGCTCGGCCCGGGCGGCTGCGGCCCGGACCACATCACAGGCAATCGCGCCACCGCCGGCCACTGCCGCAACCCCAGTTCGGTCCCACTCTGAAGAGTGGGCCCGGTGAGACACTGCGCCTAGGCGCAGTGCAGTGACGGGCCCACGCTTCAGCGTGGGAACGACGCACGACAGCGGATCAACCCACATACGGCGGGGCCTGATCAGCGCCAAATGATGTCGCGTGCGTCGGTTTGATATCGGCGCCCGCCGAGCGTACCGTTAGGCTGCGGGCCGCTCCAACGAGGAGCTCCATTTGCCGGTGACCGCGAAGCTCTCCCAGCGCTTCTACGAGAAGCTGGGCGAGGACATCGCCAACGAGCTGGTGGAGTGGCTCAACGCCGTGGACGTCACCTATCGCGCAGACCTGCGAGAGCTGAACGAGCTCAACTTCGGGCGGTTCGACGCGAAGCTCGAGCAGCGGCTGGCGGAGCTGCGTGCCGAGCTCCGCGTCCAGGGCGCCGAGCTCCGCCACGGAATGGCCGACCTGCGCGCCGAGCTGCTCCGCTGGGCGTTCCTCTTCTGGGTAACGACCCTCGGCGCCCTGTACACCTTCACACGCTGACGCGGGCCGCGCGCCGGCTCAGTGCACCCCGGTCATCAGCCGGCGGATCGTCCGGATGCTCATGAACATCATCGCGGCGGCGAGCCCGCTCGTCGCCGCGACGGCGAGGAAGATCTTGTCCAGCGGATAGGTCTCGAACAAGCCGCCGACGTTGCCGCCGATGAAGTTGCCGACGGCGGACCCGAGGAACCAGATCCCCATCATCTGCCCCACGATCCGTTCCGGCGCGAGCTTCGTCATCGTGGAGAGGCCCACGGGACTGAGGCACAGCTCACCCACCGTGTGCAGGAAGTAGACGCCCAGCAGCCACTGCACGCCGACGCGCGTCTCCGGGCCCCCGCCCTGGATGATCAGCGCGGCCGGCACGAGCAGCAGGAACCCGAGCCCCACGAACAGCAGCCCGAACGAGAACTTCGCCGGCGTCGACGGCTCGAGCCGGCGGCGGCCCAGCCACATCCACACGACGGCGAACACCGGCGCGAGCGCGACCAGGAAGATCGAGTTCACCGACTGCCACCAGGTGGACGGGAACGGGATCCCCAGCACGCTGTTGCGGGTGTGGCGGTCGGCGAACAGGTTGAGCGTGGAGCCGGCCTGCTCGAACGACGCCCAGAACAGCGCCGCCGCCACGAACAGGATGATGATCGCGACGATGCGGTCCCGCTCTTCCCTGGTCCAGCCGCCGGCCCGGAACAGCACCGCGAAGTACGCCACCGGCATCGCCAGCAGGACCACCCCCACGACGTTGCGCACCCACTCGACCGTCACACGCGTCGCGCCCGACAGATGGAGCGCGAGCGGGATCAGGATCAGGGCGCCGACGATGCCGAGCCCCGTCAGCAGGGACCGCCGCTGCTGCGCCTGCTCCGCCGGCGACTGCGTGCGGACCAGCAGGCCGGCGGTGCCGAGGTGCTTCGCGCCGAGGCGGTACTGGATCAGCCCCAGGGTCATGCCGACCATCACCGCCACGAAGCCGAGCCGCCACGCGACGTTCTGGCCCAGATAGCCGCAGATCAGCGGGGCGATCAGCGCGCCGAGATTGATGCCCATGTAGAAGATCGAGAACCCGGCATCGCGGCGTGAATCGGTCTTCCCGTACAGCGCGCCGACCATCGTGCTCACGTTGGGCTTGAGCAGGCCGGTGCCGATGGTGATCAGGCCGAGTCCCGCGTAGAACGCGGCGGTCGACGGCAGCGCCAGACCGAGGTTGCCGAGCGCGATGATGACGCCGCCCCAGAACACGGCGTTCCGGGCGCCGAGGAACTTGTCGGCGATCCAGCCACCCGGGAGGTTCGTCATGTACACCATCGCGGTGTACAGCCCGTACAGGGCCCCCGCCTCCGCCACGCTCATGCCCCGGCCGCCGTTCGCCACGGCATCCGTCATATAGAGGATCAGCAGCGCGCGCCCGCCGTAGTAGGAGAACCGCTCCCACATCTCGGTGAAGAACAGCGTGGACAGACCGCGCGGATGGCCGAAGAAAGCCCGGTCGGCGGCGGCGAGGTTCGCGGGTTGGGCGGTCATCGGGACCTGGGTCGAGGGTGGAAGCCGGAATGCCGCGCCAATCTACCGGCCGCCTGCCGGCCATGCCACCGTCTTGCGCCCTGCGCCGGCCGATTGCATCGTGAACCCACGGGCGGCGATCCCCGCCCAACCTCTTCAGCCCTCCCCCAGCGAGGGCTCCCGTGAAGCAAAGGGGGGCAGACTCCCATGGGCGAGTCCTACACCGCCGCCCGCGCACACCTCCTCGACCGCACGCCACCACCGCCGCCTCGCGTCCCGCGCCCCGCGCCCGTGGACTACGCCCGGCTCGCCGGAATGAGCGATGCCGCGATCGAGGCGAAGACGGGCTGCACCTGGGAGCGCTGGGTGTGGGCACTCGATCGCGTGGCGGCGCACGAGTGGCCGCACCGCGACATTGCCGAGTACGTGCACACGAAGTACAAGGTCCCGGGATGGTGGAGCCAGACGGTGACCGTGGGCTACGAGCGGATCAAGGGCCTGCGCGCCATCGGCCAGCGCCGCGGCGGCACGTTCGAGGCGTCGAAGAGCAAGGTGTTCGCGGTACCGGTGGCGCGGCTGTACGGCGCGTGGAACAACGCGCGCACGCGGGCGCGCTGGCTGCCGGGCGTGTCGCTGACGGTCCGCACCGCCACCCGTAACCGGTCGATGCGCATCACCTGGCCGGACCGGACGACCGTGGCGCTGTGGTTCACCGCCAGGGGCGCCGGGAAGAGCCAGGTGGCCGTCGGGCACCTGCAACTGCCGAGCAAGGAAGCCGCGACCCGCATGAAGCAGTTCTGGGTCGAGCGGCTGGAGGCGTTGGGAGAGATGCTGGGAAGCTAGACGGCACGATGCACGTCGTGCCGTCGTGGCATCTTAGCGTCCCACGTCGACCTTGATATGCCGCCACTTCCCCTGGCGGAAGCGCAGCACGCTCAGCGCACCGCGGGTGAAGTGCCCCAGGACGATGGCGGTCCAGATCCCGGCGGGGGTGAGCCCGCGCGTGGCGTCGAGCGCGGCACACAGGCCCAGCGGGATGGCGACCTGGGACACCAGCGTGATGAACAGCGGTGAGCGCGTGTCGCCCGTTCCCTGGAGCCCCCCGGTGTAGGTGAGCGCCACCGTGATGAAGAACCCGGAGACCGCGAGGTAGCCGAGCAGCTGGGTGCCCAGCGCGAGCACCGTGGGGTCGTTCATCCCGAACAGCGCGAGCAGCTGGCGCGGGATGGCGACGAACAGCGCGCCCACGACCGCGGCGACGCCGAGGCCGATCCCCGCCGCCACGTGCACGCCGTGCACCGCCCGATCGGGCCGCCCCGCACCCAGATTCTGGCCGGCGACGACCGCCGCGGCGCCCATCAACCCCACCGACGTCCA
>Ga0075302_1000126_pt1 | contig 9908 bp, 8 predicted proteins | sample Browns_TuleB_D1_FD_120059 | JGI IMG/M metagenome (GOLD analysis project Ga0075302, IMG submission 120059) | Natural and restored wetland microbial communities from the San Francisco Bay, California, USA, that impact long-term carbon... | ecosystem: Environmental > Terrestrial > Soil > Wetlands ...
CTCGAGCCGGTAGGTCAGGTTGGCCGGCGCAGGCAGCTGGCCATCGACCGGGACGTAGACGGTCTCCTCGCAGGCGAGGGCGAGGGGGACGAGCAGGAGCCACAGACGAGACGCGGACATCGGTTCACTCCGTGAGAGCCTTCTGCCAATTGGTAGGCAGACCTCGTGCCTCAGCGTAAAGCGTTGTTGGTAAATAAGTTGCCAACTTGTTGATATCCGGAGATCGTCCACTCGCGAGGACACTCGCACGGACTCCGGGGACGGGATGGGCTGGTCCCAGTTGCCAGACGGCGACGCCAGCGGCTGCCGTCTGCTGTCTGCCATCTGCGGTCTGCTGTCTCAGAAGGTCTGCTGATCGTAGTCGAACTTGATGTCGGGCAGGTCGGTGAGCGAGATGTAGAAGTTGAACGCCACGTTGCCGTTGGGGCTGCGAACGAACGCGAAGCTCGCCTGCCACTCGTGCAGGTCGCGTTCGAATCGCAGGTAGTGCTGGCCGAACCGCTCGGTGTCGATGTCGTAGTTGGTGGTCCAGCTCACCGACCAGCTGCGGGTGGGCGAGAAGCCCAGATTGAGGTTGACGTTGCGCTGGCCGCCCTGGGACGAGGGGCCGGGAGTGGCCGTCTCGCGGGTGCGGCTGCTCGAGTACTGCACGCCGAGCGTGAAGCCGCGCCCGCCGCCGCGCGCGGGGCCGAACGCCCCCGGGTATCCCGAACCGCGCGGGTAGCCGCCCATCCCCTGGTAGCCGCGGACCGGATTGAGGTCGCCCGTATCCCGTTCCGGCTCCTGGCCCGGCTGGGCCGGCTGGACCTGGGGCTCGCCAGCCCCGGAGCGGCCCAACGCCATGCCGAACAGGCCGGCGACGGCGCGCACCGTCGCGGCCGAGATCTGGAAGGACGCCGAGACGTTCTCGAGGAAGGGGTCGAACCGGGTGGAATCGTACCCGACCGGCCCATCCCAGAGGTTGTGGACCAGACTGAGCTGGAAACCGGGGACCAGGTCCGAGTTGAACGAGTTGGTGAGCCGCTGGGTCTGCCAGCCGGTGCGGCCCGGCTGCTTCGCCGCCTCGAAGTTGTACTCGATGGAGCTGGTGTTGATGCTCAGCAGCCGGAACTTGCGCGCGTTGGCGGCGGTCGTGTCCTGGCCCCGCGCGCGCAGCTTGCCCTCGAAGGCCTGCGCCAGGCCCACCGAGATCGTCTGCTGCGGGTCGCTCCGGGCGTTGAGGGCGGTGCCGGTCGGATCGACCACGCGGACGTAGTCCTCGGGCACCTGGGCGCCGGGGGCGTAGCGGTAGTCCACGATGGGCGAGAAGGAATGGCGCACCCGGGTGAGCGGGCCGACGCCCGGGAAGAACCCGAACACCGTCGGCCGCATGCCCAGGCTGAACTGCAGCCGCTTGCCCTGCCGCACGAACTCGCCGTCCGAGAACTGGTTGCGCAGCATGAACGGGCCGGCGCCCGTGGTGTTCACGATCGCGACGCCCGGCTGCAGCTTCCACGAGCCGCTGAACAGCTGGGGCAGATTGATGCCGGTCTGCCAGTCGATGCCGGTCGAGAACGTCCGGGCGTAGACCAGCGTGTCGGCGGGGCCGGACCCCGTGTCCGGGATGACGAACAGCCGCTGCTGGTCGCTGGTCTGGTCGGTCACCTGGACGCCGTTGGTCCAGTTCCACCGGCCGATGCGCAGCGGTGTCTGGAAGGCGAACGAGGTGGTGCGGGTATCGAACTGGACGGTGTCGCGCGCGCCGGGGTCCCCGACCACCTCGACCGTGGTGGGGTTGTTGCTCGTCTGATTGTTGCGGAACGTCATCCCCGGCGACCAGGTGATCGACTGCCCGATGTTCACCGGCGACGGCGTCAGGCTGATCGTCGGCAGCGTCTGCGTCACGACGTCGTTCTGCAGGTTCTGCGTGTAGGTCCCGCCGAGGCTCAGCGCCCCCCACGCGAAGCGCTGGTCGAAGTTCGCGCTCGAATTGAGCTGTGCGGTCGAGAGGAACGGGTTCACGGTGTTCTGCTGGATCACGGAGGTGCTGGTCGCGTAGTCGATCCCCACGTTCAGGCTCGAGCGGCTCGAGAAGCGCTGCTGGTGGTTCCAGCCGATGCGGGTGGATCGCGACGGGTCGTCGAGCTGGTTGATGCGCGTGAAGACGATCGTGCCGTTGAGGAAACGGTCCAGCACCCGGTAGCCGGCCGCGGCGCGGTACTGCACGTAGTCCCCGGACGACCAGTCCACCGCCCCGAGCACGTCGAGGTAGTCGTTGACGACGAAGTAGTAGCCGACGTTGCTGACGTGGCGGGTGTAGCTCTGGGACGTGCGCACCAGGTCGCTCAGGCCGAAGCGCGGCACCAGCATGCCGCTGCGGCGGCCCGACCGGATGTCCTGGAAGATGAAGGGCATCCACAGGATGGGCACGTCCCGCACGTAGAGGACCGCGGGCCGCGCCACCATCACGTTGCGGTTCAGCCACTTCACCTTCCCGGCGTTGAAGTGGTAGTGGGGCTCGGGCAGCGCGCAGGACGTGACATCCGAGCCGGCGCCATACAGCCGCGTGGACCCCGAATCCACCGCGAGGTTCCCGCGCATGAACCAGTCCGTGCCCTGCTGCTCGAAGTCGGTGAGGGCGGCGGTCACGATGCCCCGGCGGCGGCAGGTGTCGTAGCGCATCGACGCCGCCACGAGGACGGACGACTGGTCGAACAGCTTCGGCTCCCCCATGGCGTCCAGCCGGCAGGCGCCTTCGCGGTAGCGCACCGAGTCGGCCTCGAGCTGCGTGCCCTCGCGTTCGATGAAGGCGTGCCCCCGCAGCACGATCACCTGGCTGTCGCCCTCCAGGGTGAGGGTATCGGCGAGGTACCGGGTGGCGACGTAGCGGTCCAGGCGCAGCAGCGAGTCCAGCACGGCGTCGGGGGCCGGGAAGCTCCGCGTCGGCCCGGTCGGGAGGCCCAGCCGCCGCGCCGTGGCCGTGTCGATCGGCTGGCCCGCGCGGATGCTGTCCGCCGCGGTCGGTCCCGGCGCGCGGCCGGGGGCCAGCGTGTCCCGCGCCGCCGACGCGCGCGCCGGCCGCCGCGGCGCGGGCTGCTGCGCCGCGGCGGCCCCCGCGCTCCCCGCCACGAGCAGCAGCACGAGCGCCGCGGTCCCCGGGGCGGCGGTGACGCGCCGCGCCCGCCGCCGCGCGGCCAGCCACGCCGCCAGGATGCCGATCTCGTACAGCAGCATCAGCGGCACCAGCATCAGCAGCATCGACACCGCGTCCGGCCCCGGCGTCAGCAACGCGGCCCCGAGCGCCGCGATCACGAGCCAGTACCGCCGGTTGCGCACCAGGAACCGCGGCGTGACGAACCCCAGCGCCGCGAGGATCGCCACGACCAGTGGCAGCTCCGTGACCAGCCCGAACGCGAGGATCAGCGGGACGGCGAACCCGAAATAGCGATCGATGGTGATGATCGCCGTCAGGTCCTCGCGCTGGAACTGGAACAGCACGTCGAGCGCCGCCGGCAGTACCAGGAGGTACCCCGCCGCCGCGCCGGCGAGGAACAGGACGACGCCCACCGAGAGCGCCGGCACGATGAGCCGCTTCTCGCGGGGATAGAGCGCGGGCGCCAGGAAGGCCCAGATCTGGTAGATCACCACCGGCGACGCGAGCACCATGCCGGTCGCGAATGCCAGCTTGAGCGTCAGCATGAACGGCTCGGTGGGGCTCGTGAAGGTGAGCCGCCCCCCGGGCAGGTACGGCGCGATCGGGCGCTTGAGCAGCTCGAGGACGTCGAAGTGGGTGACGACGAACCACCCGATCGCCGTCCCGAGCGTGACGGCGACGAGGCTGTAGAGGATGCGCCACCGCAGCTCCTCGAGGTGCTCGAGGAACGGCATCTCGGCCTGGGGGTTCCGCTCGGCCACGCGCGCCTCCGGCGGGACTACTGACCGAGTCGCTGCAGCTTGTCCCGCGCCAGGGCGGCCTCGTCCGACCGGGGGTAGCCGGCGATGACCCGGGAGAAGTAGCCCCGCGCCGCCGCCCGGTCACCGCGCTGTTCGGCCATCAGTCCCAGCTTGTACAGGGCCGACGGCGCCCGGACCGATCTGGGAAACCGCCGCGCCACCGACTCATACACCGCCACCGCCGAATCGGGGTCGTCGCGGGCGAAGGTCTCGCCCACGTAGAAGAGGGCGTCCGGCGCGCGCTCGTGCTGGGGGTACGCGCGCAGGAACTCCTGGAAGCCGAGCCGGGCGGTGGAGAGGCTGCCGCGCCGGTACTGCTGGAGCGACATCTCGTACATCTGACCCGGCCCGGGGCCCGGCCCACCCGGGGCCGGCGCCGCCACGAGCCCCCCTGAGTCCACGGGGACGGCCGGCGCCGGCACCGGTTCCTCGAACCGGCGCCGCAGCTCCGAGAGGCGCTGCTGGCTCTGGCCGGTCAGCTCCTGGATGGTGGCGAGCTCCACGCGCACCGCCTGGAGCTCCGTGCGGAAATCGCCGCGCAGCTGCGTGAGCAGCACCTGCTGCGCGGCCAGCGCCTGCTCGAGCGCGCCGAGCACGGCGAGGAGGGAATCGCGGTCGGCGTGGCGCGCCGAATCGAGCCGCGCCACCTCCGCCCGCGTGCCCTGGACCTGGAGCTCGACCTTCCGAACGTCGCCCTTGAGGGCGCAGCCGGCGACGAGCGCCAGGCCCAGGACCAGCGGCGACCGCCGCACTGGCGGTCTCCGCCTACGGCCGGACGAGCATCTCGCCGCCGCCCACGATCTCGAACTCGGCGCGGCGGTTCTGTGCCCATGCTTCCTCGGTCTGGCCCATCGCCATCGGCCGCTCCTCACCGTACGACACGATCTCGATGCGGTCGGCCGCGATGCCCTGATTGACGAGGTACTGCTTGGCCGACGCGGCGCGGCGATTGCCCAGCGCGAGGTTGTACTCGTCCGAGCCGCGCTCGTCGCAGTGGCCGGCGATGCGGATGCGCAGCGCGGGATTGGCGCGCAGGATCCCGACCTTGCCGTCGAGGGTCGCGGCGTCACCCGTACGGATGTTCGACCGGTCGAAGTCGAAGTTGATCATCTGCGCCAGCATGGCGCGGACTTCTTCGGTGATGCGCGCGAGCGCGGCGAGCGAGTCCGCCTCACGCTGGCGGGCGGCACGCTCGGACTCCTCCATGGCGCGGCGGATCGAGTCCTGGCGCGCCATCTCGCGGGCGATCGAGTCCTGACGGGCCCGCTCCATGGCGAGCGAGTCCGCGTTCGGCTGGGGCGTCGCCGGCGCGGGATTGCCGCCGCAGGCGGCGGCCACCGCCGCCACGGCGAGCACGGTCAGGGTGAACAACTGTAGTCGCTTCATCTCACCGATCTCCAGGTCTGGGGTTGACAATCGCACTCTCCGGCAGCCGCGGGGACCACGCCGGCAGGCGTGCCCCGCTCTGCTGGAGCAACGGTCGGATCCGGCCCGTCTCGATATCGATGATCCATAATTGCCGGTATCCGGCGCGGTCGGACACAAAGGCGAGGTGCCGGCTGTCGGGCGCCCATGTCGCATCCTCGTTGCGGCCCACCGACGTCAGCTGGCGCACCGTGCGGGTCCGAACATCCAGCACGAACACCTGCAGCGTCCCTCCGACATCCCGGTGGAAGGCCACGGTGCGGCCGTCGGGCGACCAATCGGGAGCGTTCGAAGAGCCCGTGACCCCGTAATCGAACGGCGCGAACAGCTCCTGATCGGTCCCGTCCGCGGCCATCACGTAGATCTGTGCGAGTCCCGATCGCGTCGAGACGAAGGCGAGTCGCCGGCCGTCGGGACTGTACGCCGGAGACAAGTTGTCCGAAAAGCGCCCCACGGTCAAGCGCTGCAGGCAGCAGTCGTCGCGCACGTTGAGCGTGTAGATGTCGGTGCCTTCGTCGGTTGCGCGGCTGAACGCCATCGTCCGGGCGTCCGGCGAGAACGCCGGAGTGAAGTCCAGCGACCGCCCCGTCACCGCGAGCGGACGCCGCTGCCCGCTCGCCATGTCGCGCAGGAACAGCTGCCCCCGACCGTCCCGGAACTCCATGTACGCGAACTGCCGTCCTTCCGCCGACCAGGCGGGGGACATCGCCTGCCGGTCGCTGGCCGAGACGAGCCGCACGTCGGCCCCGTCCTGGTCGATCACGTACACCCGCCCCTCCCGCACGAACAGCACCCGCGTCGCCGCGATCCCCGGGACACCGAGCGTGGCCTGCAGTACCTGATCCGACAGCCGGTGCACCGACTGGCGGAAGTCGGGGTGCCCCGGCGGCGGGATGCGCGCGGCGAGCCGGCGGCGCACCGCGCCGGCGGCGACGTCGTGCACGACGGCGACGGTGGAGTCGCCCGCGCGCGTGAGCCCCAGCGCGAAGTCCGCGCCCAGCGCCTGATAGAGCGGGTAGTTGAGCCCCGCCGGGGCGGCCGCGCTGCCCCGGCGCGGCGCCGCCGCGCTGCCCGAGACACGGGTCGAGTCCCCGCCCGGCAGCGTGATGATCTCGAAGCGATCGGTGAAATCGAGGTCGCGCGCGATCATCACGCGCACCGAGTCGAGCTCGGCGGGCGCCCCGAGCGCCACGAACCCCGGCCGCACGCCGGGGCGATACACGATGCCGATCCGCACCCCGCGGTCGACCGCCATCGTGTCCTGCGCCACCGCGCGCGCGCCGCCACCCGCCACGAGCGTCGCCGCGGCGAGCCCGCCCCGGAGGAGCCCCCTCATCGCCGCTGCCCCGAGAAGTAGAAGCGCACGAACAGCACGTCGGCCGCCCACCCTGCCGGCAGGTCCCCGAACGCCAGGTAGCGCCCCGCCTCCTCCACCGCCCCTTGCGCCTCCAGATCGAAGGCGAAGTTGCCCGAGCGCTTGATGAACCGCAGGCCCGTGACCGAGCCGTCCCGGTGCACGAAGAACGCCACCTCCGCCTCGAGCGGCGTGCTCTGCGACGGCCGCTGCCACCGGCGCAGCACCTCGGAGACGATGTGCTCCAGGTATTCGGGGAACGGGAACTCGATGCCCTCGGTCGAGACCGTGGCGACGTCGGAGCCCGTGGACGGGCGTTCGCCCGGCAGCGGCGCGGTCTGCGGCGTGGTCCGGGGCGCGGCCTCGCGCGGCCGGTCGTCGGCGACGGGCGGCGGCGGCGTCCGGGACGCAGTGTTGCGCGGCGCGGGGCGCGGCGTGGGCGCCACCGGCGGAGCCGCCGGCCGCTCGACCGACTCGGGGGCGCGCCGGGTGTCGGGCGTCGGCTCGGGCGCCGCCACGAGCCGCACCCGGTAGGTGGGCGGCACCGGCTGGCGGGCATCGGCCGCGCTCGCGTACAGCAGCGCCATCACCGCCCCATGCACCAGGACGGTGCCCAGGAGGGCGAGGGTCCGGGTCCCGGGTGCGGCAGCCGCCCGCCTCACCGCTCGACCGGCTCCGGCTCCGCCACGAGGCCCACGTCGCTCACCCCCGCGGCGCGGATCACCGCCAGCACGCGGACCACGTCTCCATACGATGCCCGCGCGTCCGCGCGCAGGTAGACACCGCTCGGCCGGCGGGTGCGGATGAACGCCGGGAACGTCGCGCGGAAGTCCTCGTAGGACAGGCCGGCCCGGTCGAGGAAGATCCGCCCCGAGCGGTCCACGGTGACGATCAGGCCCGACTGCGGCTCGAGCGGCCGCGCGGCCGCCGTCGGCAGGCGTACGTCGACGCCGCCCTGCATGATCGGCGCGGTGATCATGAAGATGATCAGCAGCACGAAGGCCACGTCCACGAGCGAGGTGACGTTGATGTCGGCGTTGAGCGGCAGCTCGCCGTGACCGCGCAGGCCGCCCGCCCCGCCGCCGAGGATGCCCGCCATCCTAGAGCCGCCCCTCGCGCGCCAGGGTGCCGACGATCTCCTGCGCGAACCCCTCCAGCTCGCCCGCGAACAACCCCAGCCGGTTGACGAAATAGTTGTAGGCGATCACGGCCGGGATGGCGACGGCGAGGCCCGCGACGGTCGTCACCAGCGCTTCGGCGACGCCTGGCGCCACCGCCCCGATGTTGCCCGAGCCGCCGGTGGCGATCCCGATGAACGCGTCCATCACGCCGAGCACCGTGCCCAGCAGACCGAGCAGCGGGCTCACCGAGCCGAACGTGGCGAGCCAGCTGACCCAGGTCGCGGCCACGTCCCGCTCGGCGGAGATCTCCTTCGCCAGGACCATGCGGAGCGCCTCGAGCTGGGTCGGCGTGAGCGGCACCGTCGGGCCCGGCTCGGTAGCGCGGAGCGAGCCGGGCCGCAGCTGCGAGAAGAAGTGGACGGCCTCGCGCAGGATGCGGTTGTAGGGCGACGCCGGCAGCCGCATCGCGGTGTGGTAGGCATCGTCGAGCCGTGTCGCCTTCTCGATCTCCCGGAGGAATCGGTCGCCCAGCCGCCGCATGCGCCGGAACTGCCACCACTTGAGCACGATGAGGTACCACGAGGCCAGCGAGAAGACGCCGAGCACCACGAGGACCGCGATCGTCTCGCGGCTCGACGCGCGGACCAGCTCCCAGACCGTCGCGGGCACGGCGCCACCGACCTGCAGCAGGGTCATCGCGCTCCGTCCCGGAACCACGCGAACGTGGCGCGCACCCCCGCGGCGAGCGTGTGCCCCGGCCGCCAGCCGAGGTCGCGGGCCGCCTTCCCGGGATCGAGCGCGCTGCGCTGGATCTCGCCCAGCCGCGCGGGAGCGCGGTGCACCTCGGGCGCGCGCCCGGCCGCCTCGCCCAGGACGGCGGCGAGCTGGTTGACCGAGGTCTCCACGCCGGTGCCCACGTTGAACGCCCGGGCATCGAGGCTGGTGAGCGGGGCCAGGGCCGCGCGACTGGCCAGGAGGTTGGCCTGGGCCACGTCCCCGGCATAGACCAGGTCCCGGGTCTGCTCGCCGGTCCCGAAGATCGTGAGCGGCTCCCCGGCGAGCAGGCGCCGGGCGAAGATCGCCACCACCCCCGCCTCGCCGTGCGGGTCCTGGCGGGGACCGTAGACGTTGCTGTAGCGGAGGGCGACGCCCTCGATGCCGTAGAGCAGGCCGAACATCGCGAGGTAGTACTCCGCAGCGAGCTTGGCGGTCCCATAGGGCGAGGCCGGCAGCTTGGCGGCGTCCTCGCGCTGCGGCAGGGCGGCGCCCTCCCCGTACACCGTGCCCCCCGACGACGAGAACACCACCCGCCGCACCCCGCCCGCGCGGGCCCCCTCGAGGATGTTGATCAGGCCGAGCACGTTGACGCTGGCATCGTTCACCGGGTCGTCCACGGACTTCCGCACGTCGATCTGCGCGGCGTGGTGGTTGACGATGGTGAACCCGCCCTCCGTCACCGCACGGCGCGCCTCCGCGGACCGGGCGTCGCACACGACCAGCGGCACGCCGTCCGGGACGTGCTCCCGGCGGCCCGACGAGAGATCGTCGAGCACCGTCACCGCATCGCCCGCCGCCAGGTGGGCCGCGACGACGTGCGACCCGATGAACCCCGCCCCACCCGTCACCAGTACCCGTTCCGCCATGACTCCACCATCCTCCTGTCGCGTTGGTCTCGTGGGCGGCGCGCGGCCGCCCGGCACACGTCAATCGAGCGGGCGCGGGGGCCGTCCTTCCGGCCCCCGCGCCCGCTCGACTGGAATGGCATTGCTGCGGATCGGACCTCGGGCCCGCCCGCGGTGGGCCCCGAGGCTCAGGACGGCATCTTGCGCGTGAGCCGGACCGGCATTCCCGCCCTGAGATCGCCACGCGTCACACCCACGACCACCACCGTGGCGCTGCGCTCGCGCGTGTGCACCACGAGCAGCGTCTGGATGGGCCCGGCCGACGCATCACCCTGCTCGGTCCCGGCAGGCCGGTAGGCCTCGAACACGTCGCCGGGCACGACACCGTCCCGACGCCCGCGGTCGATGAAGACGTACTCCTGCAGCCCCACGAGGACCTGCTCGTCCCGGGCC
>Ga0075302_1000127_pt1 | contig 9869 bp, 9 predicted proteins | sample Browns_TuleB_D1_FD_120059 | JGI IMG/M metagenome (GOLD analysis project Ga0075302, IMG submission 120059) | Natural and restored wetland microbial communities from the San Francisco Bay, California, USA, that impact long-term carbon... | ecosystem: Environmental > Terrestrial > Soil > Wetlands ...
CCCGCCAGCTCTCACGCGGTCCCGAGGGGCCCGGAACCACGCCAGCCCGACTTTGCGATACGTGAGCGCCGCCTCAGGCGGGCTGCCACTCACGCAGGTGCGTGAAGCCGAAGCTTACGCAGCCAGTGCCAGTTCAGAGTTGGCAGTTGTGTCTTTTCTCGACGGTTTTACCAGGACTCGAGACCTGGGCACGCAGCGACATCCTCGTCCAACCCGTCGAAGCCTGTCGCCCCCTCGCCTGCAACTTACCCCAGCGGGGCCGCCGCATCAACTCCCGCCGCTACCTCGACCCGGTCGCGCCCGCCCTCCTTGGCCCGGTACAGCGCCGCATCGGCCACCGCCGGGAGGTTCCGCCAGTCCCCGGTCGACTCCGGATACGCCGCGACGCCGCACGACGCGCTGAGCGGATACGGCTGCCCGCTCCACTGCCACGCCGTCCGCCCGATCGACCGCCGGATCCGCTCCGCCACCTCCACCGCACCGCCGAGCGGGGTCCTGGGCAGCCACACGGCGAACTCCTCCCCGCCGATGCGGGCGACGAGATCCCCGTCCCGGATCTGGGCCTCGAGCAGGCCCTTCACGTGACGCAGCGCCGCATCGCCGGCGGCGTGCCCCAGGGTGTCGTTGAGCTGCTTGAAGTGGTCGAGATCGACGTAGACCAGCGCCGCGTTGCCGCCCGCCGCCGCGGTGTCGCCGAACCGCGCGAGCGCGCGCTCGAACTCGCGCCGGTTGGCAAGCCCGGTCAGGGGATCGGACACCGCGCGGCGCTCCGCCTCGTGCACCGACCGGGCCGCCGCGACGCGCGGGCCCAGCTCCGCGATCAGCCGAGCCACCCGTTCGGCCACGGGTCCGTCGGGCGCCGCCGGTGGGCCGAGCAGCACCAGCGCCCCCACCGTGGTGTGACCGTCCGCGAGCGGGTAGGCGGTGCCCGCCCGCTCCTTGCGGCGCCGCTCGGGGACCCCGGGACCGAAGACGTCCTCGTCCCGCTGGGTCACCACCGGCACGCCCGCCTCGATCGCCCGGACGACCGCCGCGGCGGGGGCCAGCACCGCGTGCATGAGGCGGCGGTCGGCGGCAGACGAGAGACCGGCCACGCGCGCCTCCCGGCCGTCGGCGTCCGTCACCACCACCCCCGCCGCCCGCTGCGACAGGTCCTGGGCCAGCTCCGCCCCCGCCCGGGCGACCCCCTCGAGCGTCTGCGCCCCCGAGGCTTGCAGCGCCAGCCGTCGCGCGACGAGCTGGCCGTCCGCGTCCGCGACCTCGAGCTCGACGATACGCATCGCCGCGACGAGCCGCCGCAGGTCGGTGGTCGCGGCGTCGATCGCCGGCGGACCGGCACCGGGGTGCGCCAGCAGGATGCCGGCGCCGTACGGGAAGTCCCCCACCGCCACGAAGGTGCCCACCGCCTGGGGCGCCACGTGGGCCCGTCCGTCGACCGATGCCAGCCGGACGAGCCCGATCCCCTGGTCCAGCACCGCGTCGTCCAGGTCCCCGTCGTTCTGCGCCCGCGCCGTGGCGTCACCCACGCGCAAGCCGATCGCCCAGGCCGCCCGCCCGCCGTGCGCGCGACGCAGCAGCTCCAGCGTGTACTCGCAGTCGACCGGACGGGAGATCGCCCCGGCGGGCGCGCCCAGGGCCCAGCGCGCCAGGAGCAGCGACAGGGCGGCTGCGCCCGCGGCGGCGAGCAGCGCCGGCCCGGTGGCGAGTGTCGCCGCCACCAGCACGGCCGCGGCCGCCGTGGCCGCCACGAGCAGCCGCGCGGTCCGCCCGAGCGCTTTCACGAATGATTGATGCGACTGGCCGCGGCCGCCGCCCCGAAACCGTTGTCGATGTTGACCACGGTGACGCCGGCGGCGCAGGAATTGAGCATGCCGAGCAGGGCCGCGATGCCGCCGAACGACGCGCCATACCCCACGCTCGTCGGGACGGCGATCACCGGGACCTTCACGAGGCCGCCGACCACGCTCGGCAGCGCGCCTTCCATCCCGGCGACGACGAGGATGACCGCGGCCTCGCGCAGGCTCGCCGTCTCCGTCAGGAGCCGGTGGATTCCGGCGACCCCGACGTCGGTCAGCCGGGCCACGCGATTGCGGAACGCGCGCAGCGTGACCGCCGCTTCCTCGGCGACCGGCAGGTCGGCCGTCCCGGCCGTGACGACCAGCACGGTCCCCCGCCCCGTCGCGGCCGGCTCAGGATCGGGTGGGAGGAACACCGTCCGCCCGAGCGCATTCCATTCGGCGCGGGGGAAGCGCTCGCGCAGCGCATCCACGTGCCCGGCCTCGGCCCGGGTGGCGAGGAAGCTCCCCGACACCTCGACCAGCCGTTCGGCGATCGCCGCGACCTGCTCGGGCGTCTTCCCCGCGGAGAGCACCACCTCCTGATGGCCCTGGGTGTGTGGCCGGAGGTGATCGATGGTCGCGAACGGGAGCCGTTCGAGGAGCGGCCCCAGGTCGTCGAAGCTCACGCGGCGAGCCCGGCGGTGCGCAGCACCGGGCGCGCGAGGTAATCGGAGAAGATCGCCTCCGCCTCGGCCAGGGACTCGATGGCGAAGAGCTGCTGGCGCAGCTCGGCGGAGCCCGGCAGGCCCTTCGTGTACCAGCCGAGGTGCTTGCGGAACTCGAGCGCGGTCCGCCGCGAGTCGCCCTGGAGGCGCAGCGCCAGGCGGGCGTGCTCGAGCGCCACCCGGAACCGTTCCTCGCGCGTGGGCTCGGCCGGGGCGGGTCGCCCGTCGAGCAGCGCGCGCGCGCGCCCGAACAGCCACGGGTTGCCGAATGCGCCCCGCGCCACCATCACGCCAGCGCAGCCGGTGTGGCGCCGCATCGCCACCACGTCTTCGGCCGTGCGCACGTCCCCGTTCCCGATCACGGGGATGTCGAGCGCCTCCACGACGCGGGCGATCTCGTCCCAGTCCGCCGCGCCGGTGTACATCTGCGTGCGCGTGCGCGGATGCAGTGTCAGGGCCCGGGCCCCGGCCTCCTGACAGCGCTGCGCGATGCTCACGGGATCGCGCTGCGGCTCGTCCCAACCGCTGCGGATCTTCACGGTCACGGGCAGGTGGGTGGCGTCCGCCACGGCGCGGATGATCCCGCCCACCAGCGCCATGTCCTTGAGGCACCCCGACCCGCCGTTGTTGCGCACCACCTTCTTGACGGGACAGCCGAAGTTGATGTCCACGAAGTCCGGCGCGAACAGCTCCGTCACCATCCCCGCCGCCCGCGCCATCACCGCGGCGTCCGCCCCGTAGAGCTGGATGCCGATCGGCCGCTCGACCTCCTCGAAGCGCATCTCGGCCAGCACCCGCTCGATGCCGAGGGACACGCCCACCGACGAGATGAACTCGGACACGACCACGTCCGCGCCGAACCGGCGGCAAATCTGTCGGAAGGGCGACTCCGAGACCCCGGCCATCGGGGCAAGCAGGAGCGGCACGTCGGGCGTGCCGCGGTAAGGCAACTTCATGCGAATCAACGTAATGGCGGGTGGGCCGCCGCAGCAAGCGCGCTAGGCTCGGGGCGCGGGGTGCGGGCTCAGCGGAGACCGGTCACCCACGAGCCAGATGTGCCCGAACGGATCGACGAACCCGCCCTGCCGATGGGGCCCCCAGGGCATGGCGTGGTCCCTGATCGCGTCGCGGCCGGTCGCCCCCGCTGCGAGAGCACGGGCGATCAGTGCGTCGGGATCGTCGCAGAACACCTCGACCCTCGCCGAGGTGATGCCGAGCTTCGCGGGGGCCTCCCAGCCGTTCTTCTCTGGCTCGCCCACGAAGAAGGGGGCACCGGCGATCTCCAATCCGGCGACCGACCCCAGGCTCCACAGCTCGACCGCTCCCAGCGCGCGCTTGTACCAGGCAACGGCCCTGGCCGCATCGACGACCGCGAGCATCACGGAGATGACCGGCCCGTCCCGTGCCGACCCCCGCTCCGCCGTCACGACGGTGGCTTCGGCACCGTCATGGCCTCATGGCCACCGGCGTGATGCGCTGTGCGTTGGAACGCCAGAAACGTGTGGATGGCCGCGACCGCCGCCGAGTCCGTGGTCCGGATTCGGACCTCTCCGCCGCGCGGACGGTCGCCGACCGCATAGGTGATCGTGGCGCGGCGTGCGGTCATCACGGAGGTCCCAGGCACCTCCCCCGCGTGTACCTGGAATGGCTTGGCGAAGTCGCCGGCCTCAAACGCCGCGGCGATGTCGCGCATGTGCTGTCGGATGGCGGCGATCCCGGCCGTGTCGGAGCCGTCGTCGCGATCGAGGACGATTCGCCCACCGTCCGGCAGGTCCTCGAAGACGTGCGCCGACGTGTACTGATCCACACCCATGACCGCCCGCCCACGTGTCTGCATCGCGGCGAAAGCGCTATCCGCTCGCCCGGCGCTCGCTCGTCGCTCGCCCGCCCCCCGACACGCGGCCGACGTAGCCACGATCGTCATGGCGAGCATCACACCCGGCCGATGGTTGATCTGTGCGGTCACACCGGCCAACATAACGCTGCCACCAGGGGGCATGGGCCGCCCCCCCGCAGCACCCGTACCGCCGCCGGGGGCGGCGCCATAACGCGTGCAACGGCAACAGGTTAGCGAGTCGCCGCGCGGCCGGTCGCGTTGCGCGGCGAACCGCTGGTCGTTAGCTTCGCGGCCGTCCCCCCTGGAGCCGACGGCGTGCAGCTGCGTGAGTTCTTTTCCGAGAACGCGGTCAACCTCGAACTGAAGAGCGAGACCAAGGACGACGTGCTCAAGGAGCTCGCTGCCCTGCTGCGGCTCGACGCCAAGGCCGAGACGATGCTGATCAAGATGCTGAAGCGGCGGGAGACGCTCGGCTCGACCGGCGTCGGCCAGGGGATCGCGATCCCCCACTGCCGGTCGCTGGTGGTGAACCGGCTCCAGGTGGCCTTCGGCCGCAAGCTGGCGGGGATCGACTTCCACGCCATCGACGACAAGCCGGTGCGGTTCTTCTTCCTCATCGTGGCCCCGCCCCTCGAGGTCTCCAACCAGTACCTGCCGGTCCTCGGCAAGCTCGCCCAGTTCGCCAAGGAGCCCGACGTGCCCGAGCGGCTCGCGAAGCTCACGACGCCGGGGGACCTGCTGAAGCTGTTGGAGGAGAAGGCGATCTAGCGCCCGCTACTCCCACTCGATCGTCGCGGGGGGCTTGGAGCTGACGTCGTAGGTCACGCGATTCACCCCGCGCACCTCGTTGATCACGCGGTTGGAGATCCGGCCCAGCACCTCGTAGGGGAACGGGAACCAGTCCGCGGTCATGCCGTCCCGGCTCGTGACCGCGCGCAGCGCGACGACATGCTCGTAGGTCCGGTCGTCCCCCATCACGCCCACCGACCGCACCGGCAGCAGGACCGCAAACGCCTGCCAGATCCGGTCGTACAACCCGGCCGCCCGGATCTCCTCGATGTAGATGGCGTCCACCTGCCGCAGGACGGTGAGCTGGTCGCGCGTCACGGGCCCCAGCACCCGAATGGCGAGCCCGGGGCCCGGGAAGGGGTGGCGGCCCACGATCTCCTCCGGCAGCCCGAGCTCCCGCCCCACCTGCCGGACCTCGTCCTTGAACAGCTCGCGCAGCGGCTCGATCAGCGTCCAGGGCAGATCGGGCCGCAGGCCGCCGACGTTGTGGTGCGTCTTGATCGTCACCGACGGCCCGCCCCGCGGCGCCGCCGACTCGATCACGTCCGGATAGAGGGTGCCCTGCACGAGGAACCCGACGTCCCCCGCGACGTGCCGGACCGCGTCCTCGAACACGTCGATGAACGTGTGCCCGATGCGGCGGCGTTTCTCCTCCGGATCGGCCACACCGTCCAGCTCGGCCAGGAACCGGTCGGCGGCGTCCACCACGCGCAGATCCATGCCGAGGTGTGCGCGGAACGTGCGCTCCACCTGCTCGCGCTCGCTGTGGCGCAGCAGGCCGTGGTCCACGAAGATGCAGGTGAGCCGATCGCCGATGGCGCGATGCACCAGCTCCGCGGCGACGGCCGAGTCCACGCCCCCCGAGAGGCCGCAGATGGCGCGCCGCACGGGGCCCACCTGCTCGCGGATCCGCCGCAGCTCCTGCTCGATGAAGTGTCCCGGGGTCCAGTCAGGCGTGCAGTCGCAGATCGCGAACAGGAAGTTCTCGAGGATCTCGCCACCCCGGGGCGTGTGCGCCACCTCGGGATGGAACTGGACGCAGTGGAACGGCCGGGTCTCGTGGCGCATCGCGGCGACCGGCGTGTTGGGGCTCGACGCGGTCACCCGGAACCCCGGCGGCGGCATATCCACCTTGTCGCCATGGCTCATCCACACCGGCATCGTGGTGCCGGCCTCGAAGCCCGCGAACAGGGCGGCGGGCTCGCGCACCGTCACCTCGGCGCGGCCGTACTCGCGCTCCGCGGAGGGCTCGACGCGGCCGCCCGCGAGGTGCGCGACGAGCTGCATCCCGTAGCAGATGCCGAGCACCGGGACGTCGCGTGCGAGCAGCTCGCGGTCCGCGCTCGGCGCCCCGGGGTCGAACACCGAGCTCGGACCGCCCGAGAGGATGATCCCCTTCGGGGCGAAGGCCCGGATGAACGTCATGTCGGCCCGATGGGCCGGGTGGATCTCGCAGTACACGTGCGCCTCGCGCACGCGCCGCGCGATGAGCTGGGTGAACTGCGAGCCGAAGTCGATGATCAGGACGCGGTTCATGCGTGCTGCCACTCCGCGGGCTCGGCCACCTCGCCCCGCAGCAGGTCGTCCAGGGACTCGCGCGGCCGCGCGACGTACCAGCGCTCGCCCTCGACGATCACCTCGGGCGGCCGCGGCCGCGCGTTGTAGGTGGAGCTCATGACGAACCCGTACGCCCCGGCCCCCAGCACCGCGAGGTACTCCCCGGGCTCGACCAGCGGCAGCTTCCGATCGAGGGCCAGGAAGTCGCCGGACTCGCAGATCGGCCCCACCACGTTGACCACCCGCTCGGGGCGGTTCCCGTCCTTCAGGGGCACGATCTCGTGATGGGCGTTGTAGTGGCTCGGCCGGATGAAGTCCGACATCCCCGCGTCGACGATCACGTACTCCCTGCCGCCGGCGTGCTTGCGGTACAGCACGCGGGTCAGCAGCACCCCGGCGTTGCCGACGAGGAAACGCCCGGGCTCGAGCAGCAAGGTGAGCCCGGCCGCCCGCACCGGCGGCGCCACGACCGCCGCGAAGGCCTTGAGCGAGAGCAGCTCCTCCTGGTGGTAGCGCACGCCCAGCCCGCCCCCGACGTCCAGGCACTCCAGCGTCTGCACCCCCGACGCCCGCACGGCGGCGACCAGCTCGAGCAGCTTAACCGTCCCGCGCCGATACGGCTCGGCGTCGGTGATCTGCGAGCCGATGTGCATCGCGAGGCTGCGCAGGCGGGCGACGGGCTCGTCCACCAGCCGGCGCGCCAGCCCCACGACCTCGTCGAACGGCACGCCGAACTTCGCCGTCCGCTCGCCCGTCTTGATGTGCGGATGCGTGTCCGCGGAGACGTCCGGGTTGACGCGGATCCCGATCCCGACCGGCTTCCCGACCCCGCGGGCCGCGGCCAGCAGCGCGTCGAGCTCGCCCGCCGACTCGACGTGGACGAACCCCACCCCGACCCGCACCGCTTCGGCCAGCTCGGCGTCGGTCTTGCCGACCCCGGAGAACACGATCGCCTCCGGCGCGAACCCCGCCGCCAGCGCGCGGCGCAGCTCGCCCACCGAGACGATGTCGGCCCCGGCGCCGAGCTGCCGCAGCAGCCGCAGGATGCCGAGGTTGCCGTTCGCCTTGACGGAATAGTGGACGCGGTGCGGCACCTGGACGAGCGCGTCCGCGAGCGCGTGGTACTGCGCCCGGATGGCGTTCGCGTTGTACACGTACGCCGGCGTCCCCACCCGCCCGGCGATCGCGGTGAGGAGCGCCGGATCGACCGTCAGTACGCCTGCGCCCACACGGCCTCCGCGGCGCTCGGGGCGCCGCACCACGCGCACTGGCGCGGCGCCTCCGGTGAGCGGAACTCGGGATCGGGGAGCACCCGCACCGTCGCCCCCAGCTCCGCCTTGATCTCCTGCTCGCAGCGCTCCTGCCCGCAGAAGCCGCCGTACGCGAACCCGCCCGGTCCCTTGAAGAATTCCACCATGCGCTCGCGCGTGACGCCGCGGATCGAGTTGCGCTCGCGCCGCTCGCGTGCCGCCGCCAGGAGGCCCGACTGGATCTCGTCCAGCGCGGCGCGCACGCCCCCGACCAGGTCCGCCATCGCGAGCGGCGCCTTGCCCCCGGTGCGCCGCGCCGCCACCACCTGTCCGGCGGCCACGTCGCGCGGCCCGACCTCGAGGCGCAGCGGCACCCCCCGCGCCTCCCACTCGAAGTACTTGGCGCCCGGCTTCATGCCCTCGCGCAGGTCAGCCTCGACGCGCACGTCGGCTCGGGCGAGGTCCGCCGCGATGCGGCTCGCCACCGCGGACACCTGCGCCCGCTCCTCGTCGGACTTCCAGATCGGCACCACGGCCACCTGCACCGGCGCGAGCCGCGGCGGTGCGATCAGGCCGTGGTCGTCCGAATGCGTCATGATCAGGCCGCCGATGAGCCGCGTCGAGACGCCCCAGGACGTGCTCCACACGTACTCCAGACCTCCGCCGGCCGTCTGGTACTGGACCCCGAACGCCCGGGCGAAGTTCTGGCCCAGGTGGTGGGAGGTCCCCGCCTGGAGCGCCTTGTTGTCCTGCATCAGCCCCTCGATCGCGTAGGTCCGCAGGGCGCCCGCGAACCGCTCCCGGTCGGTCTTCACGCCGGTGAGCACCGGCATCGCCATCCACTCCTCGGCGAACGCGCGGTAGACGCCGAGGATCAGGCGCGCCTCGCGCTCGGCCTCGTCGTGGTCCACGTGCGCGGTGTGGCCCTCCTGCCAGAGGAACTCGGTGGTGCGCAGGAACAGCCGCGTCCGCATCTCCCAGCGCACCACGTTGGCCCACTGATTCAGCAGCAGCGGCAGGTCGCGATAGCTCTGGATCCACTTCGCGAACATCGCGTAGATGATCGTCTCCGACGTGGGCCGCACCACCAGCGGCTCCTCCAGCGCCGAGGTCGGGTCCACGGCGATCGCCCCCGCGCCCTCCTTGCCGGTCGCGCGGAGGCGGGTGTGCGTCACCACCGCCACCTCCTTGGCGAACCCCTCCACGTGCTCGGCCTCCTTGGCGAGGAAGCTCTGCGGGATGAAGAGCGGGAAGTACGCGTTGCGGTGCCCCGTCGCCCGGAAGCGATCGTCGAGCGCCCGCTGCATCAGCTCCCAGATGCGGTATCCGTTGGGCCGGATCACCATGCACCCGCGCACCGGCGAGTGGTCCGCCAGCTCGGCCTGCATGATGACGTCGTTGTACCACGCGCTGAAGTCCTGCGCGCGGGGCGTGATCTTCTGCGCCTGTCCCATCAGTCGAACCGTCCCTGTTCCACGCTCGTGAGCGGGACGCGGGCCTCCGAGCCCCCCGCCAGGTCCCGCACCACCGCCATCCCGGACGCCCGCTCGTCCGGACCGAGGATCACCGCCCGCGGCGCCCCGCGGGCCGCCGCCAGCTCGAGCTGCCGCCGCACCGACCCGGACCGCAGGGCGTACTCGACGGCCACTCCCCGGTCGCGCAGCGCGTGCGCCAGCCCCAGCACCGCGCGCTCGTCGTCCCCGGACACCGCCACCAGGAACGCGTCCAGGCGCCGCGGCGCCGACCGCTCGAACGCGCTGTCCTTGAGCAGCTCGGCCAGCACCACGTCGCCCATCCCGAACCCCACGCACGGCAGGTCCACGCCGGACACCTGCCGCAGCAGCTGGTCGTAGCGTCCGCCGCCGCAGATCGCCCGCAGCGCGCGGCCGGCGTCGAACAGCTCGAACACGATCCCGGTGTAGTAGGCGAGGCC
>Ga0075302_1000128_pt1 | contig 9835 bp, 8 predicted proteins | sample Browns_TuleB_D1_FD_120059 | JGI IMG/M metagenome (GOLD analysis project Ga0075302, IMG submission 120059) | Natural and restored wetland microbial communities from the San Francisco Bay, California, USA, that impact long-term carbon... | ecosystem: Environmental > Terrestrial > Soil > Wetlands ...
CGTCACAATGGGATAGTCGGCGGGCGCGCGTCCGCGCGCTCGCCGGGCGTGCCCGGTGGCGCGCCATGGTCCGGGGCGTGCTGTATTTTCGTCCCATGACCCGCACGCCCGATCCCGACCACGCCCAGCGTCTCGCCGCCATCGACATCGGCACCAACTCCATCCGGATGGTGGTCGCCGAGGTCGAGCCCGACGGGCTGTACCGCATCCTCGACGAGGAGCGGGAGATGGCGCGGCTGGGGACGGGGGTGTATCGCACCGGCCGGCTCTCCGCGGCGGCGGTGGAGCGGGGGCTCGCGGCGCTCGGGCGCATGAAGGCGATCGTGGACGGGTTCCAGGTCTCCGAGCTGCGCTGCATCGCGACCGCTGCCGTGCGGGAGGCGACGAACGGCCTGGCGTTCCGGCGCGAGGTCCAGCGCCGGTTCAAGATGCGGGTCGAGACGATCAGCGCCGAAGAGGAGGCGCAGCTCGCGTTCCAGTCGGCCGCCCGGCACTTCGACCTCGTCAGCCGGCCGGCGGCGGTCGCCGACATCGGGGGCGGCAGCCTCGAGGTGATCCTCACCGCGGGCGCCGCGATCGAACAGACGGTGTCGCTGCCGCTCGGCGCGGTGCGGCTGACCGAGGAATACGGCCGCTCCGATCCGCTGCGCCGCAAGCACTGGCGCCGGCTGAAGAAAGGGATCCGGCGCGTGCTCAAGTCGCAGCTCGGCGAGCCACCGTTCCGTCCCGAGGTGCTGATCGGAAGCGGGGGGACGTTCACCAACCTCGCCGAGATGATCATGGCGGATCGTGAAGGCGAGACCGCCCCGGCGCACGGCTACGCCATTGCGCGCGCCGATCTCGACGCACTGGTGGACCGGCTGCGGGAGATGCCGCTCGCGCTGCGGCGGGACATGCCGGGGCTCAATCCCAAACGGGCCGACATCATCGTGGCCGGGGCGGCGGCGGTGTCGCGTCTCGCACGCTGGCTGGACGTGCGGGAGATCCTGGTGAACGAGCGCGGCATCCGCGACGGCCTGCTGCTGTCGATGATCGGCGAGCGGGCCCCGCGGCCGGACGCATCGCGTGACCGCATGGAGTCGGTTCGGGCGTTCGCCCGCCGGTGCCGCTCGAACGAGCGGCACGACCGGCACGTCGCCGACCTCGCCACCCGGTTGTTCGACGGTCTGCAGGGCCGGATCGGGCTTCCCGCCGAGTCGCGCGACCTCCTCGTGGCGGGGGCCCTGCTGCACGACGTCGGATACCTGATCAGCCACTCCGGCCATCACAAGCACGCGTACCATCTGATCCTGCACGGGGACATCCGGGGGTTCTCGAGCCGAGAGGTCGAGCTGGTGGCCAACATCGCCCGCTACCACCGGCGCGCGTTCCCGAAGAAATCGCACCCCAACTTCGCCCGACTCGAGGCCGCGGACCGGCGCCTGGTGCGCGTGCTCGCGGGGATGCTCCGGGTGGCGGACAGCCTCGACCGGACGCACACCCAGCGCGTCACGGACGTGCGCTGCGCGTGGCGCGCCGGCCGCCTGCGCCTGGTGCTCTCGGCGCGGTCCGATCCCCGCATCGAGATCGGCGACGCGCTGCGGAAGGCGTCGCTGCTCGAGAAGGCCCTCGCGGCCCGCGTCGCCGTGGCCTGGGACCGCACCGCACGGCGGGCCCGTCCCCTCAAGCTGGTGCGCGCCGCCGCACCGGCGGTGGCCTGACGGTGGCGCATCACGTCCCGGCGTTCCCGCCCGAGCACTACCTCAACCGCGAGTTGTCGTGGCTCGCGTTCAACGGGCGCGTGCTGGAGGAGGCGCGCGATCCGACCAACCCGTGGCTCGAGCGGCTCAAGTTCCTGTCCATCTTCAGCTCCAATCTCGACGAGTTCTTCGAGGTCCGCGTCGCCGGCCTGCAGCAGCAGCTGTACGCGGGGATCGCCGCGCAGGATTACGCGGCCGACGGGCTCGACCCCGCACGGCAACTCGCCGAGATCGACCGGCGCGTGCACGACCTCGTGGCCGAGCAGGAGCGCTGTCTCCACGACGACGTGATGCCGGGCCTCGCGGCCGGCGGGATCACCTGGATCCGGATCGACCAGCTGGAGCCGGACGACCGGGGGTATGTCGACCGGCTGTTCCGGGAGAGCATCTACCCGGTGCTGACGCCGCTGGCGATCGATCCGGGCCACCCGTTCCCGCACGTCCACAACAAGAGCCTCAACGTCGCGCTGCTGATCGAGAACGAGCGCACGGGCCAGCAGCTGTTCGCCGTCGTGCAGGTGCCGGCGGTGCTCAACCGGGTCGTGATGCTGCCCGGGGCGGCCGACCAGGTACGCTTCGTCCTGCTCGAGGACGTGATCGCGTCCCACCTGGGGGAGCTGTTCGGCGGCTTCCGGGTGGTGGACCACACGGTGTTCCGGGTCACCCGCAACACCGACCTGGCGATCAACGAGGACGAAGCCGAGGACCTGCTGGAGACGATCGAGGAGACGCTGCGCCAGCGGATCCGCGGCGAGGCGGTGCGCCTCGAGATCCTCGCGAGCGCGCACGACCGGTTCGTGCAGCTGCTGGTCGAGGCGCTGGACCTCCAGGAGCGCGACGTGTACCGCGTGCGCGGGCCCGTGGACCAGACGGTGTTCCTGGCGCTGCTGCGACTGGAGGGATTCCGCGCCCTGCGCGACGAGCCGCTGTCCCCCCGGGTGCCGCCCGCCTTCGCCGGGCGCGACGACCTGTTCGAGCTGCTGCGCGGTCAGGACGTGCTGGTGCACCATCCGTACGAGTCGTTCGGGTGCGTGGTGGACTTCATCACGCGTGCCGCCGACGATCCGAATGTGCTCGCGATCAAGCAAACGCTCTATCGGACGAGCGGCGCCAGCCCGATCATCTCGGCGCTGGTCCGCGCGGCCCAGAACGGCAAACAGGTCACCGCCCTGGTGGAGCTCAAGGCGCGGTTCGACGAAGAGAACAACATCGTGTGGGCGCGCGAGCTCGAGCAGGCGGGCGTGCACGTCGTGTACGGCGTCGTGGGACTCAAGACGCACTGCAAGGCCGCGCTCGTGGTGCGGCGCGAGGCGGACGGCATCCGGCGCTACGTGCACCTGGCGACCGGCAACTACAACCCCACCACCGCGCGCGTCTACACCGACCTCGGCTTGTTCACCGCGAACCCCGACTTCGGTGAGGACGTGAGCGAGATGTTCAATCTCCTCACCGGCTACTCGCAGCGCGAGCAGTGGCGCAAGCTGATCGTCGCGCCGGTCGGCCTGCGCGAGCGGGTGATCGACCTGATCGAGCGCGAGCGGCGCAATGCCGAGGCCGGCCGCAAAGCGCGGATCATCGTGAAGATGAACGCGCTCGTCGAGGGGTCGGTGATCGACGCGTTGTACCGGGCCGCCCAGGCGGGCGCCACGATCGACCTCGTGATCCGGGGTATCTGCTGCCTCAAGAGCGGCATCCCCGGCGTCTCCGAGCGCATCCGCGTCACCAGCATCGTGGACAAGTTCCTCGAGCACAGCCGCGTGTTCTACTTCGAGAACGGCGGCACTCCGGAGGTGTTCCTGGCGAGCGCCGACTGGATGCCGCGGAACTTCTTCCGGCGCATCGAGGTGATGTTCCCGATCGAGGACCCGCGCCTCCGCGCGCGCATCGTCGACGAGATCCTGCCCACCGTTCTGGCCGACAACGTGAAGGCCCGGCGCCAGGCGCCCGACGGGACCTACGTGCGCGTCCCGCCCGCCGAAGGACAGGCGGCGGTCCGCTCGCAGGTGCTGCTGCAGAACCTGGCGCGGGGGTCGGCGCGCGAATCGGGGGAGACGGACGCCGGACGGCTGCTGTCCACCCTGCCGCCGCAGGCGGTCGAGGGCAACGGGAATGGGGCGGGGGAGGGGACGGAGGCCAAACCGGTGCGGAAGACCAAGCGCCGGCGCGCCGTCCTCCGCGGCGCTCCGCCGCCCGCGACCTGACGAGCGTCAGCTCTCGGACGACGTGGGGCGGGTGGGCGCGGGGCGCGGCGCCCGGCGGCGGGGGCGCCACGGGCCGCGCCCGGGGCCCTCACGCAGCGCCTGCACCGCCGCGCCGAGCTCCGCGCTGAACCCCCGCCCCCCGTCCGCCAGCCATTCCTCCTCCAGCCGCAGGAACAGCTCCTGCCGGTGTGCCCGTACCAGCCGCGCCACGGCGAGGAGCCCGCGCCGGGGATCGCGCCCCGCCCGCCCGGCTCGGCGGGCGGCCTCGGGTCCGTCGGTGAGCGCGACGTCGAGGAGACGGCGGGCCCGCGCCGCGCCCGCTTCGGAGACGCCGGCGCCGATCTCCGCCTCGAGGACGTGGCAGTCGTTGAGCTCGCCGAGCAGGTCCTGCAGCGACTTCAGGCGTCGCACCACCGACGGTCCTCCCGGGACCCGGTCGGCGACGGGCTCGACGACGTAGCGCACCCGCTTCGCGGCGATGCGCGCGGCGTGCGCCGCTGCGGCGTCGCTCGGATCGCGCACCGCCGCCAGCCGATCGGCAAACTCCGCTGCCGCCGTCCCCAGGGCGTGACCCGCCACGTCCCCGAACCGCTGCTCCTCCGGCTCGCCCGCCGGTGGGACCCGGGCGCGGTACTCCTCGAGCCGCCGCCGCAGCCGGCGCGCGATTCCGGGGAAATCGGCGCGGACCTCCTCCAGGGTCTCCGCGTACTCCGCGGCCCGTCGCGCTTCGAGCCGCTCCACGAGCCAGCGCCACCCGTGCCGCTCGCGTGGGGCCAGCCGGCCTTCCTGCTCGCGCAGCCACGCCACCTGCACCTCGGCGTCGCGGCCGGCATTCGTGCGGTCGCCCATGTCGCGCAGTCGCCGGCGCTGACGTCGGGTGACGCTCCCCGCCACCAGCGGCCGGTAGGCGCGCAGCGTACTGCGCAGGCGGCGCACCGCCACGCGGAAGTCGTGCAGCGCTTCGTGATCCTCCGGCTGATCGAGCCGGGCCAGGGCGCCGGCGGCCTGATCGAGATAGGCGAGCGCCACGAGGCGGGCGCCCAGGGCCGCGGACCGGTCGAGCAGGTCGGGAGGGAGGGGGGCGACGGGCATCTCAGTCGCCCAGGGCGCGCAGCTGGCCGGGGGTCAGCGCCCAGCGCAGCACCGCCTTCCCCGGGCCCCAGGCGGTGTCGCACGAGAGCAGGCACGCCGCGCCCTTCTTGAGCTCCAGGACCGAGTGCGTCTCACCGCTGACGAGCCAACCGACGGTCGCGCCGAGATGGGGCTCGTGACCCACCACGGCCGCGACCCCGGCGGCGCCGTGTCGCTCGAGCCACTGCGCCAGCCCGGCCGGCGCCTCGCTGGGTCGCAGGGCGGAGACGGTCTCCACCGTGATCCCGTCGTACGCCGCAGCGACGATCTCGGCCGTCTGGCGCGCGCGCACCAGGGGACTCGCGGCGAGCGCCGCGATCTCCGGCACGACCTCGCACAGGCCGCGCGCCACCTGCTTCATCTTGCGGCGCCCCTCGTCCGATAGCGGGCGCTCGTCGTCCGGCCGGCCGCTCTTCGCGAAGTCGGCGGCATCACCCGCATCGGCGTGCCGGATGACCAGGAGGTCCATGCGGGGAATAGAATGTCGCGGCAGGAAAACGGAAGGGGCGCGCTACGCGGGCTCGGCGGGTCGGGGTGGGAACGGGTTCTGGAAGGTCACTCCCTCGATCTCCCGACCGTCCTGGAAGTCTTCCGTCAGGACGACCGGGATGGCGGCCAGCTTGGCCGCGGCCCAGATCAGCGCGTCCCAGTAGGGGAGCTGGTACTGGACCGCCCCCCGTACGGCGTGCTGCACCGTATCACGCGACAGGGCCACGACCTGCCAGGTCCGGGCGTGACGGTCCACTTCAGTCGCCGCCTGGGTCGGGGTCAACGGGTCGGGGATCCCCCGGGTGGCCGTCCAGAAGAACTCGCCCAGGACCTGCGTGCTGACGGCGATGTCGCCGATGTGCGCCAGCGCGCGCAACAACGCGATCGCTGCGTCGCGCTTGGACGGGTCGCGGCGGTCGTACGAATACACCAGCACGTTCGTGTCCAGAAACATGCGGGCCGCCATCGCGTTTCAGCGCGAGAACCGACCGGGGTACGGCCGGTCGTAGATGTCCTCGCGTTTCCAGTCGCGCGTGCCGGGCAAGGGTCCCTTCGCGTGGCGCGCCCGGAGGAATGCCATGATGTCGTCCCACGCCGACACGTCGCGCGGGGCAGGTACGGGCTCAGCGGGCTCGCTGAGCGCCCGGTCCAGCGCGAGGCGGATGTACTCCGCCTCGGCCAAGCCCATGCGCCGGGCGACTTGCTTCAGTCGCCTGTCCTGGTCCTTGCGGAGGTACATCTGTTTCCGCACCATGCGGGACATCGGTGCCTTCAGAACGATGTACATGTAATGTATAGTGATGTACATGGGGCGCACAAGGCCCCGGCCTCACATCCCGTCGGTCGGCGGGCGCGGCGGGGCCGGTACGAAATGATTGAGCGGTCCGTGACCCGCCCCGAGGCCCGGCGCCGCGGCGATGGCGCGGTGCACGAAGTCGAGCGCGTCCGCCACCGCCCGCTCGAGCGGGCGCCCCAGGGCGAGCCCCGCGGCCACCGCGGCCGACAGGGTGCACCCCGTGCCGTGCGTCGACGTGACGGCGAGGCGGGCCTGCGTGAAGCGGCGGGCGCCGCGGGCGGTGACGAGGATGTCGACGACCTCCGGGCCCGCCAGGTGGCCGCCTTTGACCAGGGCCGCGCGGGCGCCGTGGGCGAGCAGGAGCCGCCCGGCCCGCTCCATCTGATCCGGCGTCGCGACCTCCTCCCCCGTCAGGATGCCGGCCTCGTCGAGGTTGGGCGTCACCAGGTCGGCGAGCGGCACCAGTCGCTCGGCCACCAGCCGCTCGGCATCGCGATCGAGCAGGCGGTCGCCCGAGCTGGCGACCATCACCGGATCGAGCACGTAGTTGGGCAGCCGGCGGGCCAGCAGACCCTCGGCCACTGTTCGGACCAGCTCCGCGGAGCCGAGCATCCCCGACTTCAGGGCCTGCGGGGGAAGGTCGTCCACCACCGCGTCGAGCTGCTGGCGGACCAGGGCCGCGGGGAGGGCGGCCCACGCGCGGACCCCCACGGTGTTCTGGGCGGTCACGGCGGTGATCACGGTCGTGCCGAAGACCCCGAACTGGTGAAAGGTCTTCAAGTCGGCCTGGATGCCGGCCCCGCCGCCCGAGTCCGAGCCGGCCACCGTGAGCGCCGTCTTCACTTGGCGAAGGGCGCCCGCGGGGCGAACTTTATGCTGGCGGCGCTGCGCCGCCGTGACCGGAGGAATCGCATAGCCAGCAATCTGCAGACAACCGTCCGGGATCTCCAACGGCGCAAGGCCCGGGGCCGCCGCGGACTCGCTCTCGTCGAGGGCGTCCGGCTGGTGGAGGAAGTGCTCGCCGCCAAGCTCCCCATCAAGGGGGCCATCATCTCCACCGCGTTCGAGCGGACGGCCCGGGGGCGGGAGCTGGTCGCCGAGCTGGAGCGGCACGCCTGTCCGGTGGAGGAGGTGGCGGAGAAGACGATCGCCGCCCTCGCCGACACCGAGGCGCCGCAGGGGATCATTGCCGTGGTGGAGCCCCGGCGCTGGAAGGTGGACGAGATCCCGCTGTCCCCCGCGGGCGTCCTGCTGGTGGTGGACGGGGTGCAGGACCCGGGGAACGTGGGGACCCTGCTGCGCACCGCGCACGCCCTCGGCGCCGTCGGCACCGTGGTGCTCCGGGGCACGGCGGACGTGCTCAGCCCCAAGGCCCTCCGGGCCGCGATGGGCGCCACCTTCCGCCACCCGTTCGTCACGCTGGAGGACGCCGCGTTCATCACGTGGGCCCGGGCCCGCGACGTCACCCTGTGGGCGGCGGCCGCGGACGGCGTGGCGCTGCACCAGGCGCTGGCCCGGAACAAGGGGAAGGGGCCGATCGCGGTGATCGTGGGGAACGAGGGCGCGGGGATCCGGCCGCAGCTCAACGCCGTCTCGGCCCAGCGCGTGGCCATCCCGCTGTCGCAGGGCGCCGAGTCGCTCAACGTCGCGGTGGCGGCGGGCATCCTGCTCTACGAGGTGCAGCGTGGCCGTTGATCCCCTGGTCGTCGGGGGTGCGCTGCTGGTCGGGTTGGCGTTCGGGAGTTTCCTCAATGTCTGCATCGTGCGGCTGCCGCACGACGGCTCGCTGCTGCGCCCGCCGTCGTCGTGCCCGCACTGCCACGCGCGGATCGCCTGGCGCGACAACATCCCGGTGGTGTCGTGGCTGCTGCTGCGGGGGCGCTGCCGCCACTGCGGCGGGCCGATCTCCGCGCAGTACCCGCTGATCGAGCTGCTGGTCGGCGTGCTGTGGGCCGGCGCCGCGCTGGCGTGGGGTCCCACTCTGCACGCCCTCGCTGGTGCCGTGTTCGGCACCATCCTGCTGGGCATCACCGTCACCGACGCCCGCCACCTGCTCATCCCGGACGAGTTCACGTGGGGCGGCCTCGTGCTGGGCCTCGCCTTCGCGCTCGGCGGCGGCGGTCCGGCGCTGGTGCAGGCGCTGCTCGGGGCGGCGGCCGGGTTCGTCCTGCTCTACGCGATCGCCGTGATCGGCCAGTGGGTGTTCAAGGAAGAGGCGATGGGCGGCGGCGACATCAAGATGATGGCGATGGTCGGCGCCTTCGTGGGGTGGCGGGGCGTGCTGCTGACCGTCTTCCTCGGCGCGCTGCTGGGCACGCTGATCTTCGTGCCGTTGACCCTCCGGAAGAAGCGTCTCGTCCCCTTCGGGGTATTTCTGGCGTTGGGGGCGGCCGCGGCATTCGTCGCCGGCGACGCCATCGTGACGTGGTACTCGGAGTTCCTGCGGGGCTTCTGACGTGGACGAACCGCTCGACGGCCTGTTCGGCGGCACCGCCGAGCTGGCGGACCTCGGGGTCGACCTCACCGCGCTCGCGCGACGGGGCGACCTCGAGCCCGTCCGCTGTCGCGAGGCCGAGGTGGCGCGCGTCATCGACATCCTCCTGCGCCAGGCCAAGAACAACCCCGGCCTCGTCGGCCGGGCCGGCGTGGGCAAGACCGCCATCGTGGAGGGACTCGCGCAGCGCATCGCCGCGGGCGACGTCCCCCCCGCCCTCAAGGACGCGCGCATCTTCCAGCTCGACCACGTCGCGCTGCTCGCTGGCACGGCGTTCCGCGGCCAGTACGAGGAACGGGTCCGCCGTCTGGTCGCCGCATTGGCGGCCGACCCCGACCTGATCCTCTTCGTGGACGAGCTGCACAATCTCATCGGGCAGGGGACGGCGCTGGGCGCCGCGATGGACGCGGCGAACATGCTGAAGCCCGCCCTGGTGCGGGGCGACGTGCGAGTGATCGGCGCCACGACGGGCGAGGAGTACGAGCGCTGGATCCGGCGCGACCCGGCCCTGGAGCGGCGGTTCCAGCCCGTCACCGTGACGGAGCTGGACGAGGTGCAGACCTGGGAGGTGCTGGTGGCCCGCCGGCCGCGTCTCGAGCGCCATCACGCGGTCGCCCTGAGCGACGACGCGCTGCGCGCGGCGATCGTGTTGACCGACCGGTTCGTCCCGGAGCGCGCCCGGCCCGACAAGGCGATCGACGTGCTCGACGAGGCCTGCGCGCACGCGCAGGCGACGGCCCGCGTGTCGCCGGAGCTCGAGCGGCTGATCCGCGAGCGCCGCCGCGTGGACGCGGTGATCCGGCGGGCGCACGCCGGCGGGCGGGCGGACGGCGACGAGGGCGAGCGGCTCGACATCCTCCCGGCCCTCGAGCGGCTGGGACGGGAGCTCGAGGCGCTCATCGCGGGCGCCCCGGCGGGTGAGACCGGCGACGTCACGACCGAGCCGGCGGTCCGCTCGTCCGCGGAACGAGCGGCGCGGCCGGAG